>Ga0224508_10000599_pt1 | contig 34893 bp, 30 predicted proteins | sample SF_Jan12_sed_USG_4_FD_170157 | JGI IMG/M metagenome (GOLD analysis project Ga0224508, IMG submission 170157) | Sediment microbial communities from San Francisco Bay, California, United States - SF_Jan12_sed_USGS_21 | ecosystem: Environmental > Aquatic > Marine > Sediment | place: USA...
TCGCGCGGCACCTCGGCCGCCGCGAGCGGGGCGCGCCAATCATCGCCAAGCTCCTCGATCCGGGTGACGGGGCCGCGATAGACCCCCCTGCCCCGGTCGTAGGTCTCGAGCCCTCGGCGCAGCACCCGTACCGCCAGCGTCTGCAACTCGGGCTCAATCGTGGCCCTGATCGTAAGGCCCCCTTGGAACAGCTCGTCGCGTCCAAGCTCACCGGAAAGTTGGCGGCGCACTTCGTCGGTGAAGTAACTTGGCCCGGCATTGGCCAGGACCGGCGGACGCGCCTCGCCGATCAGCGTCTCCAGCGGCCGGTCCTTCGAAGTCTTTGACTCGGCGCGCGCCAGATGCCCATTCTGTGCCATCTCCTCGAGCACGTAATTGCGCCGCGCGGTGGCGCGGTCGCGGTTGCGCACGGGGTGCAGGTTCGAGGGCTCCTTCGGCAGCGCGGCCAGATAGGCGGCCTCCTCGGGCGCCAGCTCTTCCAGCGTCTTGCCGAAATAGCGCTGAGCCGCCGCGACCACGCCATAGGTGTTCTGCCCGAGGAAAATGTCGTTCAGATAAAGCTCGAGGATGTGATCCTTCGACAGCGCGCCCGAGATGCGCACGGCCAGAATCGCCTCCTTGATCTTGCGCTCGAAGCTGCGCTCGGCGCCGACCTTGAAGTTCTTGACCACCTGCTGCGTGATCGTCGAGGCGCCGGAAAGCCGCGTCGCCTGCCCCTGAACCTTAGCGATCGCAAAGCGGCCAACCGCCTTGACGATTCCCGTCGCGTCGACACCGGGATGGCTGTAGAAGTTCTTGTCCTCGGCTGAGATGAAGGCGTTCTTGACCAGATCGGGTATTTCCTCGATCGGCACGAAAACGCGCTTCTCGTCATAGAACTCGGCGATCACCTGACCTTCGCCGGAATAGACCCGGCTGAGCATCTTCGGATGGTAGTTGACCAAGTCGTCGTGCCCGGGCAGATCGCGGCTATAGACGTGAACGACGGCAACGATCCCGCCCAGCGCGAAGATCGCGCTGGTGCAGGCGAAGCTGAAGATGCCACCGATGAACCGGATCATACCCGCTGCCACCGCAAGGTTTCCGTGCTCCCATAAGCGCCAGAACCGATAGATAGGGCGCCGCTGGGCAGGGTTTAAGGCTTTTGCGGGTCTCGCGCCAGACATTTAGGCAGGCCGTGCGGGCCGGCGCCGGTGGGATAAAAACACCCTAACCCCTCATCGAAAGTGCAAAATTCCGTTTGTGTAACCGGGTCAGCTTCTCTATATGCTGGGGATCGGGCCAAGCTGCCCGGACCAGATTTTCCGCTTTAGGTTGAGTAAGCTGCGAGTCCCTGGTTCCGGTGCGACGCATCAGGTCCGGGGCTATATCCGCTGCAATTGACGAGTTCCTTTGGTCTTGTCGCGCACCGGGTTGGCGACCGGATCGGATGAAAATTGGCCTTTAAGCCGTGCCCCGCACGGATGAGTTCACTGCGCCGGTTACCCGGCGCCTCGACTGAGATAGCGATGCAAACCCGAGGCGAGACCCAATGGATGCGTGACCGGAATGTGGCCCTCTCGGCCGCAGGCGCGAACGCGCCGGTCGTGTATCGGGCTTTGCGCGCACAATATGAAAGATGTCAGCCTTCGATGCCCCGGCAGGGACCGCCTGGATTAGGGCGGGACGGGCCGGACCGCAGCGCGGGCCGACGTGACCAAACATGGCAAAAAAGATGCTTATCGACGCCACGCATACCGAGGAGACTCGGGTCGTCGTGGCGGACGGAAACAAGGTTGACGAGTTCGACTTCGAGTCGATCACCAAGCGCCAACTAGCGGGTAATATCTATCTTGCGAAGGTAACGAGGGTCGAACCCTCGTTGCAGGCGGCGTTCGTCGACTATGGCGGGAACCGGCATGGCTTCCTGGCCTTCTCGGAAATTCACCCAGACTACTATCAGATCCCGGTCGCCGATCGGGAAGCGCTGCTGGCCGAGGAAGCGGCCGAGCAGGCGCGCTCGGCGGAGCGCGAGGAAAACGGCAACACCGAATCGGACAAGCCAAAGCGTGGCCGCAAGCGCCGCTCGAAGGCCAAGCCAGCGGCGCGCGCCGAGGCAAACGAGAACGGCGAGGTCAAGGGGCTGGAGGTCATCGATTTCGACGAGCCGGAGGAGACCGAGACGGGCCCAGCCGAAATCACCGGCCTGGCGGCCGCCGAGGACGAGACTACGGAGCCTCGGTCGGACGACGCCACTGAAGCAGTGCCTGGGAACGGCGATAAGGCGGTGGACACGGGTGACTTGGGGGACGGGGATGAGCCAAGTCCGCCCAAAAGCCTTGCCGAGGCCGCCGGACTCGACGACGACGATTCGATTTCCGAGGACGTCCTCGACGCACCGGTGAAGCCTGCCGCGGAAGACGAGGCGGCCACCGCGCCGGACAAGCCCAAGAGACGCTCGCGGCGCAAGAAGACCGAGCCGGCGGCCGATGTGCCGGACAATGGCGACGGCTCCGAAGCGGGCGCCGAAGCTATCACGGAGAGCGCCGAGGCCGATGCGGGCGACGAGAAGAAGCCGCCCCGGAGCCGGCGCCGACGGACCAGGGGCAAGGCCAAGGACGCCACCGCCAAAGACGAAGACAAAGCGGCGCCCGCGAAGCCGAGGGCCAAGTCTTCCGATCCGGACGACACGGACAGTGAAGAAAATACGAACTCGGTCGAATCCATCGAACCGGACGACGCCCAGGAGGAAGCGGCCCGGGTCCGCGCCACGCGGCGTCACCGCTATAAGATCCAGGACGTCGTCAAGGTCCGGCAGATCATGCTGGTCCAGGTCGTCAAGGAGGAGCGTGGCAACAAGGGTGCGGCGCTGACGACTTATCTGTCGCTGGCTGGCCGCTATTGCGTGTTGATGCCCAACACCGCACGAGGCGGCGGGATCAGCCGCAAGATCACCTCGGCGGGAGACCGCAAGCGTCTGCGTGATATCACCGGCGATCTGGACGTGCCTCAGGGCATGGGGTTGATCGTTCGCACGGCCGGCGCCGAGCGGACCAAGGCCGAGATAAAGCGCGATTACGAATTCCTGCTGCGCCAGTGGGAACAAATCCGTGACCTGACGCTGAATTCCATCGCGCCGACCCTGATCCACGAGGAGGGCTCGCTAATCAAGCGCTCGATCCGCGATCTCTATTCGAAGGAGATCGACACGATCCTGGTCGAGGGCGAGGACGGCTACCGTGAGGCGAAGGACTACATGAAGATGCTCATGCCGTCCCACGCCAGGCACGTGCAGCAATATACCGAGCAGATCCCGCTGTTCATCCGATATCAGGTCGAAAGTTATCTGAACGCGATGTTCAGCCCAGTCGTGCAGCTGCGCTCGGGCGGCTACATCGTGATCGGGATTACCGAGGCTCTAGTGGCGATCGACGTGAACTCGGGCCGCTCGACGAAGGAATCCTCGATCGAGGAGACGGCGCTGAAGACGAACCTGGAGGCCGCCGACGAGGTTTGCCGCCAGTTGCGCCTGCGTGACCTTGCCGGGTTGATCGTGATCGACTTCATCGACATGGAGGAGAACCGCAACAACCGGGCGGTCGAGAAGCGGATGAAGGATCGGCTGAAGGCGGACCGGGCGCGCATCCAGGTAGGCCGGATCTCGCCCTTCGGCCTGATGGAGATGTCGCGTCAGCGCTTGCGCCCGGGCATGTTGGAGGCCACGACACAGCCCTGCCCTCACTGCCAGGGCCAGGGGATTGTGCGTTCGGACGAGAACCTTTCATTGTCGATCCTGCGGGAGGTCGAGGAAGAGGGCGTCCGCGGCCGGTCGGCCGAGGTCACGGTGACGGCACCTGTCGGCATCGCCAACTACATCATGAACATGAAGCGCCCGCATCTGGCTGGGATCGAGGCGCGCTATGGACTAGCGGTATCGGTCCTGGGTGATCCGATGCTGATCAGCCCCGAGTTCCGGATCGAGCGGTCGAAGTCGCGCTCGCGCGGGCCGGACGGGGCCGAGGTTACGGTGACGCCCGAGCCTTTGGTGTCGGGCGCGACGGTGGATGCGCCCTCCGTGCGCGCCGTGCCGGCTTCCGACGACGGTGATGGCGAAGACGGCGAAGGCCGCTCGCGCCGGCGCCGTGGCAAGCGCGGCGGCCAGCGCCGGCGCCGCGGCGAGAATGGCGAGAACGGTGGCGAAGGTCAGACCGAGACGGCCGAGGCTGGCGAGGATGCCGAGGGCGACGCCAAGCCCGAGGGCAAGGAGCGCCGATCGCGCAGGCGCCGGGGCGGCCGGGGCCGCTCGCGCCGCCGCGAGACCGACCAGGAAGCGGCAGAAGCTACCGCCGAGGGGAATGGCCCCGAGGTGAGCGATGCCGAAGTCGCGCCGGAGGCCGATGTGGTTGAACCCGCTCCCGAGCCGGAAATCTCCGAAGAGGCCACCGTGGTTGATGCCGAGAGCGCCGACGTAGAGGCGCCTGAGGCCCCTGCCCCCGAGGCCGCGCCAGATGAAGCCGCCGAGGCGCCGTCAGGGCCCTCGGATGGTCCGTCGTCGGCTGACGTTGATGACGCGCAAGCGGAAGAGCCGCCGAGCGTGGAGGCTGAGGAGTCCGAACCTTTGGCCGCTGCGCCGGAGATTGTGCCCGAACCTGCGCCCGTATCCGCGGACGAGCCGGCCAAGCCGAAACGCCGCGGTTGGTGGTCCAGGGGCTGAGCCCTAACCCCCGCTCTCGATAAACCGGGTCAGGCGCGTGATCCCCTCGGCGATCTTGTCGCGCGGCTGTGCGAACGAGAACCGCATGGTCGTGTGCCCTCGGGCGGGATCGAAATCCAGACCAGGGGTTGCCGCGACTCCGCCCTCGGTCAGCAGCCGGGCGCAAAAGTCGCGGCTGTCATTGGTCAGCCGGGATACCCCGGCATAGGCGTAGAATGCACCGTCCGCGGGTGAGATGTCGGTGAAGCCGAGCTTCGGCAAGGCCGACATCACAGCGGCGCGGTTATAGGCATATTCGTCGAGATGCCGTGCGACTTCTTCCTCCGCCTCGTCCGAGAGTGCGGCCAGTGCCGCAATCTGACTGGCATGGCTGGGGCAGATGAAAAGGTTCTGAGCCAGGTTCTGAAGCGTGCGCACGAAGCGGTCGGGCACCACCAGCCAGCCAATCCGCCACCCGGTCATCGCATAATATTTCGAGAAACTGTTGATCACGAAGGCCTGGTCAGTGAGCTCGAGCGCCGAGACTGCGGGCGTGTCGTAGGTCAGCCCATGGTATATCTCGTCAGAAATCAGCGCCACGCCGCGATCCTGGCAATACGTTGCCAACGCCCCCAGTGCCGCCTTGTCCAGCATCGTCCCGGTCGGGTTGGCTGGGCTGGCGACCAAGAGGCCATGCAGCGGCCCCTCGACCTCGTCGAGCAGCGCTGGCGTCGGCTGGTAGCGCGAGACGAGTTCCGCCTCGATGCGCACGGGTTCGAGCCCCAGCGTGCCGAGGATGTTGCGGTAGCAGGGGTAGCCCGGATCGGCGATGGCCACCCGCTCGCCCGGATCGAAAAGCGCGAGGAACGACAGCATAAACCCGCCCGATGAGCCGGAAGTCACCACCACACGCTCGGGGTCGATCTCCAACCCATAGCGCCGCTGATAGAGTGCCGCGATCCCCTGACGCAGCGCGGCCAAGCCCAGACCGCTCGTATAGCCCAGGGCATCGCCCCGGCCGAGTGCCGCCGCCAAGGCCTCACGCGCGGCCTTGGGTGCCCCATAAGCGGGCTCGCCGACCTCCATATGTATGACATTTCCGCCCCGCGCTTCGATCGCCTGCGCCTCGGCCAATACGTCCATGGCAATGAACGGCGCGGTCTGGCTGCGGCTTGAAATTTTCACGATCAGTTTCCTTATCTGTCATTGGACCGGCGTTTATGGTCTTATGCCGGGGCGTCCGCCTAGGAACAATGTTCGCTGGGCGGCGCCCATAAAAGCGAGGTAGCAGCAGTGTTGCGCAATTCCGCAGGAAATCTTGCGCGAAATCTTGCGGCGGCTTCGGCGCTTGTAGCGGCGGCCGCCCTTGCGGACCCGGCCTCGGCGCGCGGCCTAATCCGCGATGCCGAGATTGAACGCACGCTGGGCGAGATGTCCGCGCCGATTTTCCAGGCCGCCGGCTACGGCGCCGATGGGATCGATATCTACATCCTGAACGACCGCAGCTTGAACGCTTTTGTCGCCAACGGCTCGAACATGTTCCTGCATACGGGGCTGATCCAGATCCTGGAGACCCCCGAGGAACTGATAGCGGTGATCGCCCACGAGACCGGGCATATCGCGGGCGGGCACCAATCGCGCCGCCAAATCACCGTTCGCGGCGCCAAGGGCCCGGCGTTGGTCGCGCTTCTGGCCGGAATCGCAGCAGGCGCCGTTGGCGGGCCCGAGCTCGGCTCGGCCATCATTGCTGGCGGACAGGGCGCCACGTTGCGCGGCCTCTTGCGCTACAACCGCGGCGAGGAGGCCGCCGCCGACCAGGCGGCGCTCAATTACCTGTCGCGCGCGGAGGTCGACCCGCGCGGGCTCTACGACGTGTTTTCCCGATTCCGCGATCAGGAAGTCCTGATCAGCGGCAATCGCGATCCGTTCCTGCAAACCCACCCGTTAAGCACCGAGCGTTTGCAGTTGATCGAGCGACGACTGAATGAATCCGCCGGAAGAACCTACCCAGAGCGGGCCGACCGCGACTATTGGCACGCCCGGATGCGGGCGAAGCTGATCGGATTCCTCGACCGGCCCGAACGGGTGTTGGACCGGTTGGACGGTAAGCCTGAAACCGAGATCTCGCTCTACAAGAAGGCGGTCGCGCTGTACCGACTGCCGGATCTGAAACAAGCGATCGCCGCAATCGACCGTCTGATCGAAATGCGTCCGAACGACCCCTTCTACATCGAGCTGAAGGGCCAGATCCTGTTCGAGAGCGGCAACGCCGAGGCGGCGGTTCCGCTTTATCGCCAGGCGGCGCAGTTGGCGCCGGGCGAACCATTGCTTGAAGCGGGTCTGGGACGCGCGCTCTTGGCTCTGGATCGGCCCGGCGCGGATGCCGAGGCATTGAAGGTCCTTAAGGCCGCCCGGAGCCGCGACTTGGCCGATTCATTCGGCCTTCGGGCGTTGGCCACGGCTTACGCCCGGGCCGGCGATCAGGGCATGGCCTCGCTGGCCACCGCGGAACGGTTCGCCATCGCCGGCCGGATGGAGGATGCTCAACTCCACGCCCGGCGCGCGTCGGACGCGCTGCCGAACGGCTCTCCGGGCTGGTTGAGGGCACAAGACATCCTGTCTATGAAAATCAACTGACCCAACGCGGTCCCAAAAAATTGGAGAAACTTCCATGCGAATCCATCTAGCCCTCGGGGCTCTCGCGCTGGCCTTGGCGCTGTCGCCGAGCCTATCGAACGCGCAGGAGCAATCGCGCCCGTCGCTGACCGACATGACCGATATCGAGCGTGAGGCGTTTCGCAACGAGGTCCGCGCCTATCTGCTCGAAAATCCGGAAGTGCTGATGGAGGCGATCCGGATCCTAGAGGCACGCCGCGACGCGAATGCACGCGACAAAGACGCGATGGCGATCGCCAGCAACTACCAGCAGATTTTCAAGAACCCGAACTCCTGGGTCGACGGTAATCCGGACGGCGACATTACGCTCGTGGAGTTTGCCGATTATCGCTGTGGATACTGCAAGCGGGCTCATCCAGAGTTGAAGGAATTGCTGGCACGTGACCCAAACATCCGTCTGGTGGTCAAGGAGTTCCCGATCCTGGGGCCGGATTCGGTAACTGCGGCCCGGATCGCCACTGCGGCCACGGAAATCGACAGCTCGAAGTTCAAGGCCCTCAACGACGCCATGATGACGTTTGGCGGGCAGCTTAACGAGACGGCGATCTACCAGATCGCCGGCACCATTGGCTATGACATCCCGGCCCTGAAGGCGCGGGCGGCCGAGCCGGATATCGAAGCGCGCATTGCCGAGACCTATGCCCTGGCGCGCAATCTCGGCCTGGAAGGCACACCCAGCTTCGTGCTCGGCGACCAGATCATCCGGGGCTATATCCCGCTCGACGAGATGATCGCCGCCGTCGCGGAAGCCCGCGACGCGACAAACTGAGCAAACGGATGCGGGCGCATTCAGTACGTTTGCGCCCGCTGGGCTTTTTCGTATAAGGCATCATCGGCGGCCGCCGGTCCGGGTTGCATGAACGGGGGATCATGAACAAGAACGCCGAACAGGATGTCGCTTTCATCCGCGCGCTCGCCGAGCTCTTGAACGAGGCGGACCTCACCGAGATCGAGGTGGTGCGTGAATACGGTGACAACGACGAGGTGCATGTGCGCCTGTCGCGCGCCGCACCGGGGGCGGCCCCTGCGGCGGCGCCCGCGCCGGTTGCCGCCCCGACCCCGTCGCCGGAGGTGCCCGTACCAGCGGAGCAGCCGGCCCCAGCCGAGGGCGGTCCCGACCTTTCGAACGCGCTGACATCTCCCATGGTTGGCACCGCCTACCTGGCCTCCGAGCCCGAGGCCGAGCCCTTCGTCAAGATCGGCGACCAGGTCACCGAGGGTCAGACCGTGATGATCATCGAGGCGATGAAGACGATGAACCAGATTCCCAGCCCGCGCGCCGGCACGGTGCGCCGGGTTCTGGTCGAAAATGCCGAACCGGTCGAGTTCGGCCACCCACTGATGATCATCGAGTGACGGCGGAGCCGGCGCCCGTGTTCAACAAGATCCTTATCGCCAACCGCGGCGAGATCGCCCTGCGCATCCATAGGGCCGCAAAGGATCTGGGCATCCCCACCGTCGCGATCCATTCGACCGCGGACGCGCAGGCCATGCATGTGCGCCTGGCCGACGAAAGCGTCTGCATCGGCCCCGCGGCAAGCACGCATAGTTATCTGAACCAGCCCGCGATCCTGTCGGCCTGCGAGATCACCGGCGCGGAAGCAGTGCATCCAGGCTATGGTTTCCTGAGCGAGAATGCGGGTTTTGCTCAGATCGTCGAGGAGCATGGGATCGCGTTCATCGGACCCACCTCCGAGCATATCCGGATCATGGGCGACAAGATCGCCGCGAAGGAGACGGTGAAGGCCCTGGGCGTGCCCTGCGTGCCCGGCTCGGAAGGCGAGGTGACCTCGTTCGACGATGCACGCCAGATCGCGGCGGAGATCGGCTATCCGGTTCTGGTCAAGGCTGCGGCCGGCGGTGGCGGGCGCGGCATGAAGCTGGCCAAGACCACGGCGGACCTGACCGACGCCTATGGCCAGGCGCGTTCGGAATCCAAGGCCGCTTTTGGGAATGACGCGGTCTATCTGGAGAAATACCTTACCCTGCCTCGCCATATCGAGGTGCAGGTGATCGGCGACACCCATGGCAATGCGTGCCATTTGGGCGAGCGCGATTGCTCGCTGCAGCGCCGCCACCAGAAGGTTTTCGAGGAATGTCCCTCGCCGGTAATCGACGAAGAAACCCGGGCCCGGATCGGTAAGGTCTGCGCGGATGCCGTTCGCGAGATCGGCTATCGCGGGGTCGGCACGATCGAGTTCCTCTACGAGGACAGCGAGTTCTACTTTATCGAGATGAACACGCGGCTGCAGGTCGAGCATCCGGTGACCGAGGCCGTCTATGGTGTCGATTTGGTGCGCGAGCAAATTCGGATTGCCGCGGGCGAGAAGCTGTCGTTCTCTCAGGATGACCTCACCCCACGGGGCCACGCGATCGAGTGCCGGATCAATGCCGAGCGCATCCCCAGCTTCGCGCCCTGCCCGGGCCTGGTGAAAGCTTATCACTCGCCGGGTGGCTTGGGCGTGCGCATGGATTCGGGGCTCTATTCCGGCTATTCGGTGCCGCCACATTACGACAGCCTGATCGGCAAGCTGATCGTATCCGGCCACGATCGTCCAGATTGCCTGATGCGCCTGAAGCGGGCGCTGGGGGAATTGGTGGTCGACGGGATCGACACGACGACACCGCTTTTCCACGCGCTGCTGGAGAACGCCGACATCCAAGCCGGCGACTACAACATCCATTGGCTCGAGGATTGGCTGGCGGAAGATCTCGCATAGGCTGGGACGAACCGGTTTTCGAAACACCAACCCTACTGGTTGGCGCGGCGCCAAATGCCAGCGAGCGATGAAAATCTGCAATATTGCATTCATAATCAGCAGGTTATCGAATTTTATGCCTTTGAGACTCCTCCAATCGCACTGCGGAATCTGTTAACCTCACACCATGAAGGACGCAGAATCACCTGACCTGGTTATCAATCCGGCGCTCGTCCTGCGCGCCTACGCGGCCGGTGTCTTCCCGATGGCCGACAATGCCGAGGCCGAGGACGTGTTCTGGGTCGACCCAAGAAAGCGTGGCGTCCTGCCGCTGGACGAGTTCCATCTGTCGCGTTCGCTCCGCAAACGGATCCTGCGAGGCGGCTACCAGATCCAGATCGATAGGGCCTTCGCCCAGGTGATTGAAGCCTGCGCGGACCGGGCGGAGACCTGGATCAACCAAACGATCCGCGAACTCTATAAAGGGCTCCACCGCATGGGCCATGCGCATTCGGTCGAGGTCTGGATCGATGGCGAGCTTCAGGGCGGTCTTTATGGCGTCCGTCTAGGCGGTGCCTTCTTCGGCGAAAGCATGTTCAGCAAGGCGCCCGACGCCTCGAAGATTGCGCTGGCGCATTTGGTGGCGCGGCTGAGGGTTGGCGGCTTCAGCCTGCTCGACACCCAGTTCACCACCCCGCATCTCGAAGCGATGGGCGCGCATACGGTGCCGAAGACGCGATATCACGAGCTGCTGGATGCGGCGCTGTCGCGGCAGGGAGATTTCTATTCCTTGGCCGCCGTTGTCCCGCCGGAAGACGTGGTGCAGCTGATCACCCAGAGGTCATAGCGCGGATGATCCATTGCCGAAAGCGCGGGGCTTTCGGCGAACATCCAGCCAGCGAAGACCGCTTCTCCATCTGTATCCTTGGTATCCCAAACCTCGAGATAGGCGATGGTCCCATGCTGGGCGTTGCCCTCGGGCGAGCGGCAGCTGTCCAAGCGGACGCGCAGCCGCTCGATCACCTCCTCGGCACCCGCTTGCATCTCGAAGGTGGTGGTGCGCCCAGTCATCTTGTCGAGCTGGCGGATCGTGGCGCCGCCGCGCTCGGCGGTCTCGACCGGGTCGATCAGGATCGGGGCCCGCGCCGGGCCGTCGGTCTGGAATGGGGCGGTCTTGAAGCGGTCTACCTGCCCGACGCCTTCCTCGGCTTCAGCACCAGGGCTGGGCGGCCCGAGCGGTTCGAGTTTGGACGTGGTGATCCCGCCACCAACCTCCTGCGCCGCTACAGGAACACCGGCCGCCACCGCTAGGGCGGTCAAAAGAATGGCGGCTGGCCAGCGCACCACGCGCCTATTCGCTGTTCGTTGGACCCGAGCCTCCGCCGAATTTGAGGATCAGGTCAGTCAGGCTGAGCGAGCCCTGGGTGAAGGTCACCTCCTCGCCCGGCTCGAGCATCAAATCAGAGGCGCCCGGATCGATCGCAATGTAGGAATCCCCCAAAAGGCTGGCCGCGGTGATCTTGGCCAGTGAATCATCCGGCACCTTCACATCGCCGTCGACCGTGAAGGTGACCTTGGCAAAGTAAGTCTGGGCGTCGAGCTCCATCTCGGAGATCGAGCCGACCTTTACCCCAGCAATGCGGACATCGCCGCCCACGTCGATGCCCTCGGCCTTGCGGAACTTCGCCACCAGTTCGTAGCCCGAGCCGACCGCGCGCACATCCGCGGTGCTGCCCGCGTAGAGAAGAAAACCACCGGCCACGACCAAGACGACCGCGCCGATCAGGGTTTCTGCCGCTTGACTCGCCATCGTGAGTTACTCCGGTTTCCAGGCTTCGTAATCGCCCGCGACGCGAGGCCGCTGGGCGGGTGTGAAGACACTGCCGGGTGGTCGGTATGCGGCTTCCGTGCCCGTCATATTGGGCACGTGATCCTTCTCCCATTCCTTGCGCGCCAAGGGTTTGTCGCTGGGCGGCGTGTCGAAGGTGTGATGCAGCCAGCCGTGCCAGTCGGGCGAGACCCGGCTTGCCTCGGCGACCCCATTGTAGATCACCCAACGCCGATCGCCGTCCGCGGTCTGGTAGAATTGGTTGCCCTGATCGTCCTCACCCACCTTCTGGCCGTTCCGGCTGGTATAGAGGCGCGTGCCAATGGTTTGGCCGTTCCACCAGGTGAAGATCTCGGTCAGGATGCCCATCCGACTCACTCCTCTTTGCCGCGCCCGGACTATGGCGGAGTGGGTCTTGCCCGTCCAGTAGGCCGTGCCGGCGCAGGCTTATCACGACCGGCTGTTCGCGATTTAGCGCTCGACGCCCGTGCTCCGTCACGCCATCGTTGCATTGGCCGCACCGGCATCGCAACGGCGCGCCACAAAACAGATCCAGGAGGTATCCCATGCACTCGCGTTCCCGGGCGATCTTGTCCGGAATCGTAGTTGCCGTGTTAGCCGCGCCTCAGGCTTTCGCCGGTGCGTTTCAAATCAACGAACGCTCGGCGGCCGCGCAAGGCGCGTCCTTCGCCGGGTCGGTCTCGTCGGCGCGCGACGTGACCTTTGCGGGGTTCAATCCCGCCGCCCTCTCGACGGTGGATGGAGGGGCTGGCTCTCTCGAGATCGGCGGTAACATTTCGCTGATCTCGCCGGTCGCGGACGGGACCGTGCAGACCGGCCCCGCCGCCGGTGCCACGATCGATGCGGACAAAATCGGCTTTGTGCCGGCTCTCGCTGCGGGTTACCGGCTGACCGACGACCTGATCGTTGGCCTGTCGACCTATGCGCCCTTTGGCCTGAAAACGGAATACGCGGCCAGTTCTCCCGTTGCCGGTGACGGGATCGACTCGGGATTGCTGAGCATCAGCCTGTCGCCAATGGTCGCTTACGAGGTGGCCAACAATTTCACGATCGGCGCTTCGTTCAACGTCCTCTACGTGGATGCGAAACTGACCAGTGCCGCGGTCGCGCTCGAGGGCGATGATTTCGGCTTCGGCTTCTCGGTCGGCACGCTCTTCGAGCCGATTGACGGCACGCAGATTGGCGCGGCCTATCACCACGGCTACGACCTCTCGGTCGACTCCGACGGTTTTGGCGGCCTGCCGGGCAAGGTGGAGGCGAGCCTGCCAAATTGGGTCCAGATCGGTATTACCCAAGAGGTCTCGGACGAGCTGCGGGTCATGGCCGAGGGGCGGTGGATCAATTGGTCACGCTTCGACTCGATCGACATCACCACACCCGGTGCGGGTGGCTTTGCCTTTGTCCAGGACGTGCAGAACTATGAGGATGCCTTCTTCTTCGCTGCCGGCGCGGAATACGACATCACCGACCGGCTGACCCTGCGCGGCGGGCTCGCCTATGACGAGACGCCGACAACGGATGCGTTCAGAACGGTGCGCGTGCCCGATGAAGACCGGCTGTGGCTCTCGTTTGGCGCCTCGTACGACATCACCGACCGGATGAGCGTCGATGCGGCATATTCCTATCTGCACGCCCTGCGTGACGCGGACGTGACGTTGCGCAATGGCCCGCTGGCCGGCAGTCAGGTAGAATACAACGGCGGCGTGCACATATTCTCGGTGGGCGGCAGCATCCGCTTCTGAGTTATGGCTGGGGCCGGATCAGATCGGCTCCAGATCCCCTTCCGAGCGTTGGGCCTCGAACCGCCTGGCGAATCCGATCAGATCGCCATCTGCGATCGCCGCGCGCATGCCCGCCATCAGTTCTTGGTAGTAATGCAGGTTGTGCCAGGTCATCAGCATGGACGCGATGATCTCGCCGGCCTTGAACACATGATGCAGGTAGGCGCGGCTATAGCCTTGGCAGGCCGGGCAGGTGCAATCCGGGTCCAGCGGTCTTGGATCGGCAGCGTGGCGGGCATTCTTGATGTTGACGACCCCGCGCCGCGTGAAGGCCTGGCCGGTGCGGCCGGACCGGGTGGGCAGCACGCAGTCAAACATGTCGACCCCGCGCAAGACAGCGCCGACCAGATCGTCGGGCTTGCCGACGCCCATCAGGTAGCGGGGCTTGTCGTCCGGTAACATTCCGGGGGCGTAGTCCAGCACTTCGAACATTTGCGCCTGGCCCTCACCGACGGCTAAACCGCCAATGGCATAGCCTTCAAATCCTATTTCCTGAAGGGATTTAGCGGATTCCTCTCGTAAATCGCTGAAAACGCATCCTTGCTGGATTCCAAAGAGAGCATGACCTGACCGGTCGCCGAAGGCCTTGCGCGAACGCTGCGCCCACCTCATCGAGAGCCGCATCGAGGTGGCGGCAATGTCCTTTTCGGCGGGGAACGGCGTGCATTCGTCGAAGGCCATGGCGATGTCCGACCCGAGCAACCGCTGGATCTCCATTGAAGATTCTGGGCTCAGCATGTGGCGGCCGCCATCGATATGGCTGGCGAAGCGCACTCCTTCTTCGGTCAATTTCCTCAGCTCCGCCAATGACATGACCTGAAAGCCGCCCGAATCGGTGAGGATCGGCTTTTGCCAGTTCATGAATTGGTGCAGGCCGCCCAATTCCGCCACCCGCTCGGCGCCAGGGCGAAGCATCAGATGATAGGTGTTGCCCAGGATGATGTCCGCCCCCGTGGCCATGACACTTTCCGGCAGCATCGCCTTCACCGTGCCGGCAGTGCCGACGGGCATGAAGGCGGGCGTGCGGATTTCGCCCCGGGGCGCGATCACCCTGCCCTTGCGCGCACGGCCGTCGCGGGCGTCGATCTTGAACTGAAAATCGGTCATTTGGGTAGGCTGGTTTCTCTGGACGAAATTGTTGAGGCTTTCTATATGGTATTTTGGGAAAACAAAGGGGTCCGCGCTATGAATATGCAGGCGGGAGAGCCGATTATCGCGCCTTCCAGCACCGATCACCCGCTCTACGGTGCGGTGGTCGAGGCCTGTCGTTCGGTGCATGACCCCGAAATTCCAGTGAACATCTACGATCTGGGGCTGATCTACCGGATCGACATCGACGGCGAGGGCAATATCGAGATCGATATGACCCTGACCGCGCCTGGATGTCCGGTGGCGGGCGAAATGCCCGGTTGGGTCGCCGACGCGGTCGAGCCCCTGCCCGGCGTCAAGACCGTCAATGTCCAACTGGTCTGGGAGCCGCCTTGGGGCATGGAGATGCTGTCCGACGAGGCGCGGCTAGAGCTGGGCTTCATGTAGGGCGGGGCCGCGGCTTCTTGCCGTCAACCGCGCGGGTTGCCGATACACGCGATACGCTGATTGGCGAATTGGTCCCGGATAAAGGCAGTCAGGGCCTCGGGCGGGCCATCGGCCTCAACCAGAGCCGGTGCGTCGTCGATGCTCGTCTCTTCGTCGCGTTTTTCGATCTTCACGGTGACACCGAACCCCGCCGCATCCGCCTCGATCCCCTTGTCTGCGAAGACGACGCACGAAATTGGGCGTCCGCCGAATATGCCGAGGGCATAATAGTCTGTCCTCTCCTGAACCACGACAATGCCGTCGATCACCACGCCGCGCGCGCCTTCAGCGATCAGTTCGCGGGGGGAGCCACCGTCGTCGACATAATTTTCCCAAGCATCAGCAAAGGCCAGGAACTCCGGTATTTCGCCGACCGGTTGGCTGTTGCTAGCGTCAAAGACCGGCTCTGGGGTCGAGAGACACCCGGCCAGGATCAATACCGCCCCGGCCAAAAGGGATTTTCTTTCCATTTGACCACCATTTGCGGCTGCTGCCGCGACCCCTCTTCCCGCTGCCAAAGCCTGACAGACACTTGAGAAATCCACAAGCGCGGCCTAAATTCCATGCAGGAGGTCTTTTTATGTTCGCCATCCCGGGCACCCCCCCCGTCACCCTGACCCCCGCCGCGATCAAGCAGATCGAGCGGCTGATGGCCGATGGCCGCGTCAAGGGGTTGCGCATCGGCGTTAAGAAGGGCGGCTGCGCCGGCATGGAATACACAATGGAGCACGCCGACGAGATCGGCGAGCACGACGCGTTGGTCGAGGACGGGAAGGCGCGGGTGATGATCGCGCCGATGGCGCAGATGTTCCTGTTCGGGACCGAGATCGACTACAAGACCTCGCTGCTGGAATCAGGCTTCGTCTTCAACAATCCGAACGTGTCCGAGGCTTGCGGCTGCGGCGAGTCCATCAAGTTCAAGGACGCATGAGTGGCGGTCAGCCCGGAGTTTTCTGAGCATATCCGGGACCTGTTCGCCGGCCTCGGCCCGGTGACAATCCGGCGTATGTTCGGGGGTGCGGGGCTCTTCATCGATGATGCCATGTTCGCGCTTGTCGCCGACGAGACCATCTACATGAAGACCGACGATGACCTGGCCCGCGCTTATCGTGATGCGGGGTCCAAACCGTTCGTCTATTCGGGTGGCGGGCGAACGATTGAGATGAGCTATTGGCGCCTGCCGGACTCCGCGATGGACGATCCGGACGAGGCGCTGGATTGGGCCCGGCGTTCGCTGGTGCCGGCCGAAAAAGCCGCCGCCGAGAAACGTGCCGCAAAGGCCCGGAAGGCCGCAAAAACGAAGAAAACCTGAGACGGGAGTCCTGATGGCACGCCGTAAGCTCGCCGCTGGAAACTGGAAGATGAACGGGCTTTCTGCCTCGATTGCCGAGTTGGATGCCCTGATCGAAAACGCATCCGGCGCCGCCGCGGAGGTGCTGATCTGCCCTCCAGCAACCCTGATCGCAGCATTCGCGGCACGCGCAAAGGACGGCGGGGTCGTGATCGGCGGCCAGGACTGCCACGCGGCGGTGAGCGGCGCCCATACCGGTGATCTCTCGGCCGAGATGCTGGCCGATGCGGGCGCGGCCTATGTGATCGTCGGCCATTCCGAGCGTCGTGCCGATCACGGCGAGATGAACGCTCAAGTCCACGCCAAGGCCGAGGCGGCCTGGCGTGCGGGCCTAACCGCTATCGTCTGTGTTGGCGAGACCGAGGCTGAACGGAATGCGGGCAAGGCCGAGGAGGTGGTGGGCAACCAGCTTGCCTATTCATGCCCCGATGGCGCCACTGGTTCCAACATGGTTGTCGCCTACGAGCCGGTTTGGGCGATCGGAACCGGGCGCACGCCGTCGAACGAGGACATAGCGCAAATGCACGGCTTCATGCGCGCCCAATTGGTGTTTCGTTACGGCAACGGGGGTAACGAAATGCGCTTGCTCTACGGCGGATCAGTCAAGCCCGCGAATGCCGCCGAGATATTTGCGCTCTCCGATGTCGATGGTGGGCTGGTGGGCGGCGCCAGCCTGAAAGCCACTGACTTCTCCGCTATCGTCGCCGCGGCCAGCGGATAGCGTGCATACCGAGCGCTTCGCCCCCAGCCCGACCGGAGAGCTGCACTTGGGGCATGCCTTCTCAGCCCTCACCGGATGGCGCCGGGCGCGTGTGGCGGGCGGCCAATTCCTGGTTCGCATGGAGGATCTGGATCAAGGCCGGGTGCGCTCGGAATTCGTCGATCAAATTTACGAGGATCTGACCTGGCTTGGCGTCGATTGGGACGGAGAGGTCGTCTTCCAGTCCGCGCGCTACGACGCCTACCGGTCTGCACTCGATCGCCTGACGGCCATGGACCTCACCTATTCCTGCACATGCACCAGGCGCGATATTGCCGAAGCGGTCTCGGCGCCGCAGGAAGGGGCGGTCCAGGCCGGTCCTGACGGTCCGGTCTATCCTGGCACCTGCCGGGACCGCGCGGTCCGGCCCGGCATCCCGGCCGCGATCCGGTTGGATATCCGGAAGGCGCTGGACTGCCTTGGCGCGATGGCGCTCGATTTCGAAGAGACGGGAAGCGGCCCTCACGGTGAAACGGGGCGGATCGAGTTAGATCGCGACAACCTGATCCACGGCACCGGAGATGTCGCCCTGGCGCGCCGCGACGACGCGCCAGCATATCACCTGGCGGTGGTTGTTGACGATGCATGGCAGGAGATCACGCATGTGACCCGTGGCCGGGACCTTTTCTCCGCAACACCGGTCCACCGGCTGCTGCAACACCTGCTGCGCTTATCGGTGCCGGTCTATCACCACCATCGCCTGATCCGCGACGATGCCGGAAAACGGCTTGCCAAGCGTGATCATGCGCATTCATTGGCGGCGCTGCGGGATGCCGGATGGCAGCCTGGGGACCTGTTACGCCGCTTGGGGCTCGACTGACGGCCTAGTCGTCGCGCGACAGGTTCTCGATGAACTTCTCGTTGGGCTTCGTGGTCCGGCCCGAGAAGATCTTCCGCAGGATCCCAGGCGCCAGGAGTGACAACGGCTGGACCTTGAAATCCGGCTCGTCCAATGTCCCTTTCACCTGAAAGGTCATCGCGAAGATGCCTTCGTCCTTGCCGCCTGTCAGGATCTCGCGCAGCAAAGGAATCTGCGCGATCGGCTTGGAGAGGGCTTGCAGCGGCGAGATCACTCCAACCAAATCGATACTGTCAGTCGCCTCGTTGACGGTGCCCTCGACCTTGACGGTCAAGAGCGTGCCCTCGGCTGTGGCATCGCCCAGGACGATCAGATCTTCGCGCAGTTCGAAAGGCACCTTGACCTTGTCGAATGCTAAGCCCTCGCCCTTCGCCGCACTGGCCGCGTCATCCAATGCACCCTCGTCCAGGATCGACTGGAACGTGCCATCTCCACGGATGCGCACGTCGCGGATCCGCGCCAAGCCAACCAAGTCAACTCCGGGTTCGGGCTCGATCCGGGCACGCATGCGGAACTTGCCCCCTGTCGCGCCGGGGAAGAACCCAGCGGTGGTCAGCAGGGCGCCACCGTCCTGCGAGATGACCTCCACCTCGGCTGGCTCGCCGGCTGGTTTGTTGTAATCCGCAGAGAAGGGGACCTCGCCGCCAAGCCGCGCCTCGAGGCTGGCTTTCGCCTCGCGACCCGCATCACGGGAATAAGTGCCGATCGCCAGGCCCGCCACTGCCTTAGGTGAGATAATCAGCTCGCCGACCTCGAAGGTCACATCCAGCGGCGTCGCGGGTTCGCTCCCACCGCTTGCGCCAACGCCTTCCGGCGTGTCGAAGAGGGCCAGGTCCAGCATGCGCCCGCCAACCGCCAGGTTGTAACCATCATCGGCGCGCCGCTCGGCCCCCAGCGATAAATCGGCAAGACCCTTGAACTGGACCCTTTCAACGTTGGCGCGCTGCAGCTTTCCGCCACCGAATTCAGCCGTGCCCGAGCCGGCAAGATCGGCGGTCTCGATGACAAATGACGATACTTTGGTCGTGGCGCCCAGGCTGCCGTTTGCGCGCAGGCGTCCCGCGGTGCCCGGCTGCTTTGACCAGTAGAATTCAGGGATCGTGACCACGGCAGGTGTCAGGTCCGCGTCGACGTCAAAGGTCATGTCGGCGCCGCCGCTCTCGGCCAGGCGCAGGGTCATTGGCGCCTCGCCACCGGCGTAATAGTCGTTTGTCAGGTCGAAATCTGCCAACAGCTCAGTCGTTGCCTTCCCCTGGACATCGATCGTCCGCTCGGCGGCGCCGCGCCCGAAATACTCGTTCCATTCAAGAACCACAGGTTTGCCGTTGACGGTCACAGGACCCGCGAACCGCAAAGACTCCTTGCTCGCGTCAAGCGAGACCTGACGTCCCGCGACATCCAAGACCCGACCCGGGATCTCGAAGGGAAGCTGCAAATCGCTGAGACGAGACCTCGCCCCGACCTCGACGTCCCCAAGTTTCAAACCCCTGATCAGCGGCAATCGCACCTCGGCCAGAACCTCGGCGCTGCCTTTGACCACGTCGGGGCGCAGCCGCAGCTTGTCGAGGAAGCCGAGCGGGGGTTCGTTGATCAGAGCCAGGATCGCCCGTGTCGGCCCTTTCGCACGGATTGTCGCCACCGAGGGCCACGGGCGGTTCCGGATGTCCCTGACCAGGAAATCCGAACCAGCCAGGTCAACCGCCAAACCCTCGACCGGCTCGACTTCGCCGGAATCCACCCATAGCCGGAATTGCTCGAGGGTCAGGCTTCCCTGCCCATACCCCCTCTGAATATGGCTCATCTCGCCCAAATAAGATGCAACGAGGTCCGAGAAGCGGAAATCCAGGCTCAGCTGATCGTTTTCCCCGCCGAGGTGCATTTGAGCCACGACGTGGTCGACCGAGCCGCTGTGGATGTTCTTCTCGACCCAGGCGCGCGGATTGGGCGCGGCGATGATCGGCCAGTGCTGAAGCAGTTGTGCGACGCTCAGATTTCGTCCCTCGGCACGCAGGTCGGTGCGCCAGTCGTCGCCGTTGCGCCATGCGGCACCGGATACATCGAACACCAGTTCGCCTGACCGAAGGAAGGCGGAAGCAACGTCGATACGGGTCGTGTCCAAATCCAATTGTGCGGCGATCTGCCCGCCATCGAAAGCGATCGGTTCCGCGAACACCTTCGGCACATTAGCGTCCAGGCTGATCACCTCGAACTGTCCCGCGAGCCCGGCCACGGAACCATCGTCGTCGCGGCGCAGATCGACAAAGCCGGCGAGATCCGCATCCATTGCAGGCGACGCCAAATCGAAACCGCCAATTTTCATCCGTTCGAGCCCGGGCTCGTAGGCGAAGTCCAGGGTCATGCCGTCGAAGGGCTGTCCTCCATCCTCGATCGCCAAGATGCGGCCGGCCCCAGCGGCAATCCGTCCGGAAAGCGATTGCAGAACGCCGTCGCCGGTCAGGTTCGCTTGGAGCGTGCCATCGAGTGGCGCATCGAACAGGCTGAGCCACTGCATTTGGTCGATCTGCTCGGCCAAGTGTTCTGGCCGGAGCCCCGTGAATTTCGCGGTGACGTCGCTCGCCTTTGTGCCACGTTTTCTCTCGGCCGTTAGAATAACGCCGGTGCCTTTTTCGGCACCATCTGTCAGACGCAAAGTCATGCGCGCGGTGAGCCCGCCACCAGTTCGCCGAAGCACCAGGTTGGCGCCTCGCGTCCGCCAGCTTCGATCGATCGCCGCGTTTTCGTAGGTAAAGCTCGCGCGCGCGATCCGCACCTCGCGCAACAGCGAGAGCTCGGGCGTGAGCGGCGCGTCGCCCGCCAATCCGTCGAAGATGCGCTCGAGCGCTGCGACCTGGGCCGTGTCGGGGTCCTCAGCGGTAGCGGCCGCCGCGGCCTGACCGGCAACCGGATCGCCAAGGCCGAATTGGAACTTCCCGTCTGCGGCGCGGACAAGGCGCGCCTGTGGCCGGATCAGCAGTATCTCGGTTGGCCGCACCTCGCCGCGCACCAGCGCCTTGGTATCGAAGCGCGCCGAGATCCTTGGAATTGCGAAAAGCGTCTGTCCGCCCTTCTCCTGAATTTCAAGATCGACAAACTGCAGTCCGGAAGGCGCCTCGGAGTCCCCAAGCGTTAGGATCGCATCACCGATCCGTGCCTGAAACCGCTCGGAGTCCTGGTTGAACATCTTGACGGCGAAATTCGCAAGCGAGGGCACGTGGACAGGGCCCTGCGACAAACGCAGATAAAGCACCCCCGCGGCCAGGATCGCGACGGTCAATGCGCCGAAGAGGAACCAAATGGTCGAGTTGAGCAGACGCGGCAATAGTCTGCGCGGCGCCCCGTCCTCTGCCCTGCCTCGCCTTGCGAAAGCCATCGCTCCCCGCTCGCACGCCGTTACTTGTTTCCGCACAGGCTGACCTGTGGCCGGTTATCATTCAGCGCTCTATATTTAACGTGACCCCCAACTCGGTGCGTTTCAAGCCCGATCATCAGCCAATGCAAACACGAGGAAAGGACCGCTTGATGACTGATTCACGTGGACCGCAAACCGGAGAGCCCGCCCCGGATTTCGACGCCCCAGCCGACGGAGCTAAGACCGTCTCATTGGCTGGCCTGAAGGGCAAGAAGGTGGTGCTCTATTTCTATCCTAAAGATGACACGTCGGGCTGCACGCGCGAGGCGCTCGATTTCACCGCAATGGCCCGGGATTTCGAGGCGGCCGGCGCCTCGATTCTCGGCGTCTCTAAGGACTCCGTGAAAAAGCATGACAAGTTCATCGCCAAGCACGGATTGGGCGTCACCTTGGTGTCTGACGAAGAGGGCGATATCTGCGAGCGTTACGGCACTTGGGTCGAAAAGTCGATGTATGGGAGGAAGTATATGGGAATCGAGCGGGCGACCTTTTTGATCAACGAAACCGGTCAAATCCACCGGGTTTGGCGCAAGGTGAAGGTGCCCGGACACGCGGAAGAGGTATTGGCGGCGGTGCGCGCGCTCTAGACGGGCGCCGCCGCACAAAGCGCGGCAGAATCATAAGGATAAGCCGTATTTGCCGCAGCCGCGGACGGGAATAGCCGTTGCGCGTGGCCCGGCTTTTCCGTATAGGTTTTTGTAAGGCGCGGTTGCAAAAGAAAACAAACGTGCACGCGCCTTCTGGGAGAAAGCGTAACTCGAGGGGACCCATGCCAAGCAGACCGCCACGGTCTTCGCCTGGACTTTTGTCCAAACTGTTTCCGGAACGCCGGGTCTATATCCGCTCGTCCGAACACACGCGCTATTTGGCGGTCTCGCCAGTCGCTCAGGCCGGAATGCTGGCGCTGGTGGCCGCGATGTTGGGATGGACCGGATACGCAACGTCCGCCTTCGTTGAGAATGCGCTGGACGGCCGCGCGGCGCGGATCCAGCTGGAGACAGTGACCGAGGCCTACGAGGCGCGGATCGCCGCGTATGAGCGGCAGCAGACCGGGCTCGAGGAGCAGGCCAACCAAGCCGACCAGCGTCGCGACGAGATCACACTGCGTTTGAGCGAGAAACAAGCGCGCTTGGTCGAGACCGCCAATGACCTGCGCGCCGCCGACGGTGAGTTGGAGGTCCTGCGGGAGGAATTCGAGACCATCGTGGCCGGGCGACGCAGCGATCGGGAACGAATCGACGCGTTGGAGTCGCAGCTTTCAGAAATGCAGATCGCGCTGACCGAGGCCGAGACTTCTAAGGCCAATCTGGACGGGGCCTTGACCGGCCTATCCAGCGCGATCGACATGGTGATCGCCGAGCGCGACTACGCAGCCGGAAAGCTGGCGACCCTTGATGACCAACTGGCCCGAATGCATACCAAAATTGGCCGCTACGAGGACCGGCAGGAGCGCCTTGTGTCGCAACTCGAGGAAGCTACCCAAGTAAGCCTGGCCGGGCTCGAGACCCTATTCAGCCGCCTGCCGATCGATCTGAATGCGATAATGTCACAGGCGCGGCGTGATTTCGGGGGCACTGGCGGACTGTTGGAACCCGCAGGCGAGCCGGACGGCGAGACCTGGGAAGACGACAAACGAGTGGGTTTGTTGCTGCAGAACCTTGAATCTGTGGGGCTGATGCGGTTCGCGGCCGACCGGATGCCCCTGGGCAATCCGGTGCCAAGTGGCCGGAAAACCAGCAGTTTCGGCATCCGCCGCGACCCCTGGCGCCGCAGCCGGGCAAGGCATAACGGGCAAGATCTGGCGGCCCCGCGGGGCACACCGGTCTATGCAACCGCTGATGGTGTGGTGACCTTCGCAGGACGCCGTGGCGGGTATGGATTGTTTGTTAAGGTAAGGCATGCATTCGGGTTTGAAACCCTTTATGCTCACAACAGCCGCCTGCGCGTGAAGGCGGGTCAGCGTGTGTCGCGTGGTGATCGTATCGCGGATGTGGGCAGTACCGGTCGCAGCACCGGCAACCATGTGCACTACGAGATCCGTGTTGGCAACAGGCCAATCAACCCTAGCAAATTCATCGAGGCACCGAGAAATGTTCTCTAAACCAAAGATCGGAGACGCCGCGCCCGAGGGCGACGCGTCGAAGACACCGGCTCCTGCAACTGCAACGCCCGAACCGGCCAAGAAGAGCGACGCGCCGAGCGGATCGTTCCAGGCCAAACCGAAAGCATCGCCATCGCTGCTATCAAGCGATTTAACGATCAAGGGCAACGTAATCACCAGCGGCGACATCCAGATCGAAGGCACGATCGAGGGCGATGTACGCGCGCACCTGCTGACGGTCGGCGAGGCCGCGAAGATCAAGGGCGAGATCAGCGCCGACGATGTGGTGGTCAACGGTCATGTGGTCGGGCGCCTGCGCGGGCTGAAAGTCCGACTGGCGTCGACCGCCAAGGTCGAAGGCGACATCGTGCACAAGAACATCGCCATTGAATCCGGGGCGCATTTCGAGGGAACGGTCCAGCGTCAGGAGGATCCGCTGGGCGATTCTGGCAGCAGCCAAAACTCGAGCCGTGGGCGCAGCGGGTCGTCGACTAGTACTTCCACCAGCACCTCTTCAGCGCCAGCCGCGAGCGAGGCAGCGAACAGCTGATCCAGCACGCCGCGTGGGAACAATGGGCCGCGGGCAATGCCTGCGGCCTATTTCCTTTTGGCGTAGGGGTTCTCGCCACGGCGCAGCGCCAGCCGGATCGGCACCCCATCCAAACCAAAGACTTGCCGCATCCCGTTGATCAGATAGCGCCGGTAGCTTTCGGGCACCGCGTCGGGCCGCGAACACCATGCGACAAAGCTGGGTGGCCGGGCCTTGACTTGGGTAATGAAGCGCAGCTTTAGGCGCCGGCCCGAGACCGCCGGTGGCGGATGGCCGTCCACCGCGGCACCGAACCATTGGTTTAGCCGCGCGGTGGGAATGCGCCGGTTCCAGATCTCATGCACATCGAGGATCGCATCGCGAAGGCGGTCGAGCCCGCTCCCCGTCAGGGCCGAGACAGGCACCAGCGGCGCACCTTTAAGCTGGGGCAACAATTCCTCGAAGCGCTTGCGCAACTCGCGCGACTGGGCGTTTTTGTCCTCAACCAGGTCCCATTTGCTGACCGCGACCACAACCGCCCTGCCCTCGCGCTCGGCCAGATCGGCGATCCGCAGATCCTGGGTCTCGAAAGCCATCGCGCCGTCCATCAGGACGACAACAACCTCGGCGAACCGGATCGCCCGAATTGCGTCACCGGTGGATAGCTTCTCGACCTTTCCCTGGACCCGGGCTTTCTTGCGAAGGCCAGCCGTGTCGAAAATGCGGAACGCCCGGCCACCCCAGTCGCAGGTTACCGCGATCGCGTCGCGGGTAATGCCGGCCTCGGGCCCGGTCAGCAGCCGGTCCTCGCCCAGGATGGCGTTGACCAGGGTCGACTTGCCCGCGTTGGGGCGCCCCACGATCGCTATCTGCAGGGGCCGGTTCTCGGCCAGCGCGTCCGCTTCGAGATCGGAATCGCCGGCATCGCCCGAACGTTCGGTAAAACGCTCCGCATGGGGCAGTAGTGCGGCGTAAAGCTCGCCCATCCCCTCACCATGTTCGGCCGAGATGCCGATCACGTCGCCAAGACCCAATCCGTAGGCCTCGAACATGCCGGCCTCGCCGGCCCTGCCCTCTGCCTTGTTGGCGGCCAGGATCACCGTCGCGCCGCGGCGGCGCAGGATGTCGGCGAAGACTTGATCGGAGGGCGTCACGCCCGCGCGCGCGTCGACCAAGAACAGACAGAGATCGGCCTGATCCACCGCTTGCTCGGTCAGACGGCGCATCCGGCCGGGCAGGCTGTCATCGGTGACCTCCTCCAGCCCCGCCGTGTCGATCACCGTGAAAGTCAGATCGCCGAGCCGGGCCTCGCCTTCGCGCAGATCGCGGGTGACGCCGGGCTGGTCATCGACCAGCGCAAGCCGCCGCCCAACCAGCCGGTTGAACAGGGTCGACTTGCCCACATTGGGGCGCCCAATGATCGCGACGGTGAACGGCATTCAGTCTCACGGGTTTGCGGCGCCCGGCCCAGTCTCAGCGATAGGCGCTCAGCGTGGCATTGTCGGTCAGGACAAAGACCGTTCCATTCGCCACCACCGGGCCGGTCAGCGAGCCATCGTCGATGTCGATCTTCGCCCCCTCGGCGCCGGTCAAAGCATCGAACGTCAACAGGTTGCCCCGGCTGTCGGTCACCAGCAACTTACCGGAGACTAGGACCGGGCCGGAATAGGCGATGGCATCTTCCTTATCATCCGGATCCTTGAATTCCGGCAGCTGCACCGACCAGAGCGTGCGCCCGTCGCGCGCCGAGACCCGCAGAACCTGGGCGCTGTCGCTGACCACGAAGATAGTGTCGCCCGCCGCCCAAATCGGCCCCGCCGAACCGAAGTTGCGAGTCCAGACCCTGCGGCCACTGCGTGCGTCGATTGCCAGCGTGCGACCGCTTTGGTTCGCGGCCACGATATAGGGGCCCACAACGACCGGATCGCCCGAAACATCAGTGATCGCAGCGCGGGCTAGGCCGCGCCGGCCGCCGCTCATCACCGCGTTCCACAGTCGCCGGCCGGAGACGCCGTCGACGCCGGCCAATTCGCCGGAGGCAAACGGCAACAACACCAGCCGCCCTGCAATCGCGGGACTGGCCCCGCCAAGAAGCCCCGCCTCGTTCGATGCGGCGGGAAGTTCCCAGCGCAGCTCACCGGTCGCGCCGTTGACCGCAACCGCGCGGTTGTCGCGCGTTACGGCGACGACCAAGCCCCCCGAGGCGGCCGGAGCGGCCCGGAACGGGGCGCCAAACCTCTTGCGCCACTGGATCTCGCCGGAGGCAGCGCTGATCGCCAGAATCTCGCCAAAACCGGTGGTCGCGTAGATCGTGCCACCATCAGCGGCCAGTCCACCGCCGAAACCCTCGTCGCCGTCCTCGCCTTCAGGCGTCAGACTGGTTTCCCAATTTCGGCTGCCTGACCCGGCGGAAAAAGAGGTCAACATCGAGGCGGCGTCGAGGGTAAAGGCGTTGCCGCCCACGATGATCGGCGCACTGGTGATCCAGCTGTTCGCACTGTTGCCCTCACCGGCATCGCTCCGCCAAATCTGGTTGAGCGAGGTCGCGCCCGAGAGGTGCCCCAAATTGTGGGTCGGCGCGCCATTGGTCTGTGTCCAGTCGGAATTTGTCTGTTCGGGTGGCAAGGGCACGGCGCTGGCCTCGGCGGGGGTCGCCGCGGCAGGTTCGGCGCGCAAGCGGATGCGTTCGCCCTCGAGCCGCTCCTCGTCGTCGAAAAGGCCGCAGGCCGAAAGGCCGGACAGCAGGACGGTCCCGAGGATCAATCCGATAAACTGACCCGCAGGTCTCGCGACGTCACTCATGCCTCAACCTCGTCGTTATTGTGTCAGTTCAGCCAAATCGCCGCCGCTGCTGGCCAGCAGCGCGATCGCGCGCTCGCGCGAAGCCCGGGTCGCCAGCGGGGCGCGGACTATCGCCGCCAAATCCTGATGGGCCGCTTCCGTTTCGCCAGCGTTCAGCCGGATCAGCGCGCGCAACTCCAACGCCAGCAAGCGGTATGGCGCACCCTCGGCCACCAACGGGGCGAGCCGCGCCTCGCCCTGATCCGTGGCGAGCGATGCGGCCTGCACGCGCACGGCCTGCAACTGGGCAAGCTGGGTATAGACATCGCTTAGCGCACCAGATGCAGCAACCTCGTCATAGAGCGCGACCGCGCCCTCGACATCGCCTTCGGTAGCCTTGGCCGCCGCAAGCCGCATCTTGGCGACCTCGGCTGCGGCACCCTCGACGCTGCCAAGCAGCACCTCCTGATCGTCGACCGAGGTCATGTCCGAGTTGAGAAAGGCACCGCCGACTGCGCGCGCGGCCTGGATCTCGCGGTGGTTCATCCAGTTGAGGCCTGCGGCAATCGCGACAACCAAGATGACCCCGGCGATCGCGTAAGGCCCATATTTTTTCCACAGCCGGAACATCCGGTCCTGGCGGACTTCCTCGGTGACCTCCTGGATAAAGGAGTCTGTCTCGCTCAACTGTCGTCTCCTCGCATACGGGCCAGACTGTCTTCACGCCGGTAGCCCCGCGCGCCGTGGTTTAACGCCCGCGCGAGCGGATGCAAAGCGCTCTTTTCGCGATCATTTCGGCTTATAGGTGTGCTCGCTTGCTGGGAAGTTACGCGCGCGCACTTCGTCGGCATACCGCGCCACGGAGTCCTTCATCATCTCTTCCATCGTGCCGTAGCGCTTCACGAAGGTGGGGACGCGCGGCATCAGGCCCACCATGTCCTCGAAGACCAGGATCTGCCCATCGCATTGGGCCGAGGCGCCGATGCCGATGGTCGGGATCGAGATCGACTGGGTGATCCGGTCCGCAAGCGGCGCGGCGACCCCCTCGACCACGACGGAGAAGGCGCCGGCCTGCTCGACCGCGCGGGCGTCGGCGACAACCGCGTCGTAATGCGCCTCGTCGCGCACCGCCTTGAAGCCGCCGGCGGTGTTCATTGATTGGGGCATCAGCCCGATATGGGCCATCACCGGGATACCGCGGCGCGAGAGATATTGGATGGTGGGCGCCATCTCGGTGCCACCTTCCAGCTTGACCGCGTGGCAGCCGGTCTCCTTGACGACCCGGCTGGCGTTGCGGAAGGCGACCTCGGGGCTCTCCTCGAACGAGCCGAAGGGCATGTCGACCACGACCAGCGCCTTGTCGGCGCCGCGCACCACGGCCTGGCCATGCATGATCATATGCTCCAGCGTGACGCCCAGCGTGTTTGGCATCCCATGGATCACCATGCCTAAGCTATCGCCGACTAACAGCAGGTCACAAACCTGATCGCAGATATGGGCAACATGGGCTGTGTAGGAGGTGAGGCAGACCATCGGCTCGCCCCCCTTCCGCGCCATGAAATCCGGCACCGTCATGCGCTTGCGCTTGGCGCCGGAATCCGGATCAGCGATCGCAGCCTTCTTCGAGATCGTGCTTTGGGTCGACATCGGATCAATCCCTGAAAGAGTCGCGTCCGCATGACCTTAGCGCGGGCGTGGCGCGGGCGGAAGGCGGCGCGACATCCTGCGGACTCGCTGACCGGCAAATGCAGCGCTAAAGTTGCGTCAAGAAACGAATCAATTGGCAGGATGAATGCAGGATGCCCAGCGAAGCGGAAACCATCGAGCGGGTCGGGTCAGTTCTGGGCGGCGTCTCGCCGGCGGATGTGAAGACCGATCCTTATGCCCATATCGTCGTCGACAGCCCGATGTCTGGCGAAGTTTATGACCGGTTGGCCGAGACCTTTCCCCCGATCGAATGGTTCCTGGGTGATCTGGAGAAGGTTGGAAACAACCAGGCGGTTCGGATCCCCGCCTCGCAGGTATTGGAGAGCGACAAGTTCTCGCCCGATTGGCGCGAGTTCTTCCGCTATCACACCTCGCAGGACTTCTGGAACGATATCGTCCGGGTCTTCGGCGATCAGCTCCGCGCCGCGCATCCGGCCTTGGAGGACAAAGTCGGTAAGCCGTTCGAGGAATGGCGCGCCCAGTTGCGCGGCAGCGGCGGGTTGGCCGAAATCAATTTGGATCTGCTGTTTGTCATCAACACGGCCGTGACGTCGGAAAGCTCGGTGCGCCCTGCTCATGTGGACGCGACCGACAAGATCTTCAGCGGGCTTTTCTACATGAAGCCAGAGGATGACCCGACGCCTGGCGGCGACTTGGCGCTCTATCGTCCGCGCAAAGGCGAGGCCCAGTTCGGCGGTCACTATGCCCAACCCGAGGAGATCGACGAGACCGATGTGGTCGGCTACACCGCCAACCGCTTTATCGGCTTCGTGAATTCGCCTGCCAGCCTGCATGGCGTGACCCCGCGCCCAGTGACCAACCGGATCAGGCGCTACATCAACTATGTGGTCGAAACGCCGTTCCAGGCCTTTGAGATTCCGAAACTGCCGCTGCACAAGCAGGTTCTGTTCGCGCTGAAACACCGGCGCAACAAGGCGAAGGGAATCACGCTGGGCCAGTAGGCGGAGCCAGGCGGTCGAGTCTCAGCCGGTGACGCTCGTCGGTCAGGCGCCAGATACCGCCAACGATCGCCAACACGACACCGAGAGCCGTGGCGCCGCCGATCAGGAACATGATCAAAAGCTGGTATTTCACCGCCTCTGTCGGATCGACGCCTGCGAAGATCTGACCGGTCATCATGCCGGGCAGCGAGATCACGCCGGTGGCAGCCATCGAATTGATGATCGGGGTCATGCCGCTGCGCATGGCGCGCCGGGTGAAGGGGCGCACCGCCTCCCATTTGGTCGCGCCGAGGAGCAACCGCGCCTCGACCGCCGCGGCATCGCGCCAGAGGCTGGCCGTCAACGTGTCGAGCCCTAAGCTGACGCCGGTCATCGTGTTGCCCAGGATCATTCCGAAAAGCGGCAGCGCATAGCGTGGCGACCACCAGGGATCGGCACCGATCTGTTGGGTCAGTGCGATCAGCACGACCAGCGTGCCCGCCACCGTCATGGCCGCGGCGCCGAGGCCTGGGCCCCATGCCCCACGCATCCGGCGCTCCTGCCGAGCCCAGATCTCGCGCCCGGCAAAGAGGATCATGACCACAGCCAGGCTGAACGTGACGAGGGCCGATCCGGCCGCGAATACCGCCTTCAGGACCAGGCCCACGGCCAAAAGCTGCACGACCATGCGCACTGCGGCGACCAGCATCTGTCGCGCCAGACCCAGTTGCAGCCAAAGCGACAGCACCGCGTTCAGGATCAGGAACCCCGATGCCAGGACTAGGTCCCAGTAGCTGAGCGCCAGATAACCGCTCATTGCACAGCCGACATTTCGCTCAAACGACCGTCCGCCAGGAAAAGGCTGCGGGTGGCGAACCGATCCGCTTGCGCTGGATCATGCGTCACCATCAAGATCGCCGCGCCCCGGCCGCAGCCCTCTCGGATCACGTTTTCGGTCGATCGGGCGGCGTTTCCATCCAGCGCGGCGGTTGGCTCGTCGAGGAGCCAGACTTGCGGATCATGGACAAGCGCCCGGGCGATGGCCAAGCGTTGCCGCTCGCCAGTTGAGAGCCGGTTGACCTCCCATTCGAGCGCATCGGCATCAAGCCCAAGTGACGTGATCAATGGCCGTGCCGCGTCGGGATCGGCAAAATGATCGCCAACGCGATCGGCCCACCAGCCGGACTCCGCTGGCACCAGGGCAACCTTTTTTCGCCATTCCGGGGCCGGGATCCGGTCCCGCGGAATGCCGTTCAGCAGAACCGATCCTTCTGTGGCGTCCAAATCGGCAATTGCTCGCAAAATTAACGACTTACCGGATCCGGACGGACCCCGAAGCGCGACGATCTCACCGGGCCTAACGTTCAGACTGACCGGTCCGCCAGCCTTGGTCCAAAGCCCAGACACCTCCAGCATTCGCCCTCCAGAGCTTATGGTGCGCCCAGAATAAGAGGCCAAGGGATGAGCGCAAGTCGCGGTGGGCGGGCGCCCATGGACGCTGCGTCACCCCTTTTCCGCTGAGCGGAAGAGCCCTATCTTTGTCCTGACATGGATATCCCAGCCTGACCGCCGCGTTCTGGGCGGCGCGCGAGGTTTTGATGCGCCTGACATCGCTGTTGCTCGCAGCCCTCCTCGTGGGCGGGCTCTACTACTGGTTCGGCATTCGCGGACCAGGCGCTGATCCCGCGTCCGCGCCCCAGGCGGCTTCGTCGGAGCAACCCGACGCAGTGGCGCAGTCCGCCCCGGACAAGCCGGTGCCGGTCATGGTGCTCGAGAGCCGGGCCGAGCCGACTAGCAAGCAACTGATCCTTCGCGGACGCACTGTTGCGGTGCGCAACGTTTCGGTCCCGGCCGAGACCGCGGGGCTGGTAATCTCGCAGCCACTGCACAAGGGGACGGAAGTTTCCGAGAACGACATTCTTTGCCGGCTCGACCCAGGCGCTCGGATGGCGCAGCTTCTGGAAGCCGAGGCGCGGCTGGCCGAGGCCAGGGTCGAGGCGGAGGCGGCGACGGCGCTGAGCGAAAAGGGTTTTGCTGCCGAAACCACGCTCAAGGCTCGTCAGGCACAGCTGGAAGCGGCCCAGGCACAGGTCAACCTGGTCCGACTCGACATCGCACGACTTGTGATCCGCGCGCCCTTCGACGGAGTGTTGGAGACCGACACCGCCGAAATTGGATCACGGCTCGGCACCGGCGATACGTGTGCGACAATCATCGATCTGAGCGGCGTGAAGGTTTCGGGCTATGTCTCCGAGCAGGAGGTGGACCAGGTTGCCGTTGGCCGGAACGCCGAAGCACGGTTGATCAACGGGCGCCAGATCTCGGGTCAGATTTCGTTCATCAGCCGGGTTTCGGATCCGGAAACGCGCACTTACCTGGTCGAGGTGACCCTGCCGAACGGTGATGGCCGGATCCGCGACGGCATGACTGCCGAACTGGAGATCGGTTTGCCGCCCGAGATCGCCCACAAGATCCCGCAAAATGCCCTGACCCTGGATGACGACGGCCGGTTGGGCGTGCGCCTGGCAAATGACGGAGAGGCGCAATTCGTGCCAATCCGCATTATTGGGGAAGAGACCGACGGGGTCTGGGTCGCAGGCTTGCCGGAGACGGCGACGGTGATCGTGGTCGGTCAGGAATTCGTCCGCAACGGACGTGCCATCATCGCCGCACCGCTCGACCGGACGCTTAGCCAATGAGGGGCCTTGTCGACTGGGCCGCCGCGCGCAGCCGAATGGTCCTGGCGCTGGTGGTCGTCTCGGTCGGCGCCGGGCTGGTCTCGTATTTCTCACTGCCCAAGGAAGGCGCGCCGAATATCGACGTGCCGGTGCTCTATATATCGGTGCCCCTGCCCGGAGTCTCGGCCCGCGATTCCGAACGCCTGCTGATCAAGCCGCTGGAAACCGAGATCCGGGGCCTCGACGGCCTGAAGGAGATGACCGGCTTCGCCGCCGAGAACCACGCGGGCATGTTGCTGGAATTCGATTTCGGCTGGGACAAGCAGGCGACATTGGCCGAGGTGCGCGACCGGTTGGATCAGGCCAAAGCGGAATTCCCGGACGACGCGGAAGAGCCGACGGTCAGTGAGATTAACCTCTCGCAATTTCCAGTTCTGGTCGTCTCGCTGTCGGGCGAAGTGCCCGAGCGAACACTCCTGAAACTTTCGAAGGATCTTCAGCGCGCAATCGAATCCGTCCCGACCGTCCTCGAGGCCGAGTTGACCGGCCATCGCGACGAGATGGTCGAGGTGCTGATCGACCCGCTGAAGGCCGAAAGCTACGACGTTACCACCGAGGAACTGCTCGCGGTCTTCACCCGCAACAACCAGCTGATCGCTGCGGGCGCGGTCGAAAGCGAGAGCGCTGCCTTCTCGGTCACCGTGCCAGGGTCGTTCGAGACGCTGGAGGACGTGCGCAATCTGCCGGTCAAGGTGAACGGCGACCGAGTGGTGCGTCTTGGCGATGTCACCGAAGTGCGCCGGACCTTCGAGGATGCGCAGGGACGCGCACGCTATAACGGCGAGAAGTCGATCTCACTCCAGGTCAAGAAACGGATCGGCGAGAACATCATCGCGACCGTGGACGCCGTTCGCGCCACGGTGAATGCCACCGTGGCAACTTGGCCCGAACCGCTGCGCCAGGCGGTGAACGTGGACTTCTCGATGGACGAGTCCGCGCGAGTTACCGACATGGTCAGCCAGCTTGAATCGAGCGTGATGACCGCAGTGATCCTGGTCATGATCGTGGTGCTGGCGGCGCTGGGCCTGCGCTCGGCGCTGTTGGTCGGCATCGCGATCCCCTGCTCGTTCCTGCTGTCGTTCGGGCTGATGGCCGCGCTGGGCATGAGCGTCAACAACATGACCATGTTCGGCCTGATCCTGGCCGTCGGCATGTTGGTCGACGGCGCCATCGTGGTGGTCGAATACGCCGACAAGCGCGTGGCTCAAGGCGTCGGTCCGATGACCGCCTACACGGAGGCCGCGCGGCGCATGTTCTGGCCGATCATCTCGTCGACTGCCACGACGCTTTGCGCCTTTCTGCCAATGCTTTTCTGGCCAGGAATGCCGGGGCAGTTCATGGGTCAGCTTCCGGTGACGCTAATTTTCGTGCTCAGCGCCTCGCTGGTGGTGGCGTTGATCTATCTGCCGATCCTGGGCGGGGTTTTCGGCCGGGTCACACGGATGCTGGCCCGCGCACGGTCCCGGGTCACCGGCTATATGGGCGCGCCGCCACCGAAAGCCGCGATCTATCGCCGGACCTGGTTCGGGAAGCTCACCAGCATGATCGTGCTGAACCCGATTGGCCCCTTCGTCGCGCTTGGCGTCGCGCTGACCGTGATTGTCGGCACATTCACCTATTACGGGGCGAACAATAACGGGATCGAGTTCTTCGTCCAAACGGACCCGGAACGCGCTATTGTTTATGTGCGGGCCCGCGGGAATCTGAGCCTGGCCGAACGCGACCGCATGGTGCGCGCGACCGAGCAAGCGGTGATGGACGTGCCCGGTGTCGAGTCGGTTTTCGCCTTCTCCGGCGGCGGCGGCTTGGCCGATGCCAGCGGTCAGGAAGGTCCGCCCGATTCCGTGGGCCAGGTGCAGCTTGAGCTTGCGCGATGGTACGAGCGCGGACCCGGCGGGGCGGTGATCGACGAGATCGACCGCCGGATCACCGCGATCCCTGGCGTGCTTGCCGAGATCAAGAAACAGGAGGACGGCCCGCACCAGGGCAAACCGCTGCAATTGGAGCTGAGGTCGAATAACTGGGCGGACCTGAATCGGGCAGCACAAATAGCTTTGGACCGGTTCGAGGGGACGCCGGGGCTGATCAATATCGAAGACACCAGGCCCTTGCCCGGGATCGACTGGCGGATCGATGTGGACCGCGCCAATGCGGGGCGCTTCGGTGCCGACGTGGCGACCATCGGCCCGTTGGTGCAAGCTGTCACGCGCGGGGCGGTCTTCGACACCTACCGCCCGGCGGACTCGGATGACGAGTTGGAGATCCGCGTCCGATTTCCTAAGGATGACCGCATTCTTTCGACACTTGACGGTTTGAAGGTCTCGACGCCCAGGGGGCTGGTGCCGGTCACGAACTTCATCAAACGCGCGCCGGCGACCAAGCTGGGCGAGATCAACCGCCGGGATGGTGAGCGGTTCTTCCTGGTGCGATCCGGTGTGGACGAAGACATATCCGACATCGCGATG
>Ga0224508_10000600_pt1 | contig 34849 bp, 23 predicted proteins | sample SF_Jan12_sed_USG_4_FD_170157 | JGI IMG/M metagenome (GOLD analysis project Ga0224508, IMG submission 170157) | Sediment microbial communities from San Francisco Bay, California, United States - SF_Jan12_sed_USGS_21 | ecosystem: Environmental > Aquatic > Marine > Sediment | place: USA...
CTGGTGATCAAACGCGCCCGGTGACCTAACGATGTGAAGCTGAATGATAACCAGAGCTGATCAGTTTCTCTCTTCGTTTGTGTTCGGTTGTCGCGCCTCGGTGCCGTGAGGGTGCCGTGGCGATCTTTGATCATGTGAGATCGAGTGACGTGACGTGAACATGGCGACGCGTGTACTCGTGCATGATTACTAGGGAAGTATTGTTTTCGTTGGCGTTTTGCGAGACCGCGAAACGGACCATTGGCGTCCGTGCCGGGTCGCCCCTTTTCTTATGGGGCGTCGGCGATTGGTTTGTGGTTTCGGGTTGTTGCAGCATTCGCGTCGCCTACCGGTTTCCCCTCGTTGACCTGAGGTTGACGTGAGGCGGCGCGGAGGGCTCGAGCGCCTCTACCAGTCGGAGCTGGGCCCGCTGCCCGAGATGGGCGTACTGGTGCGTGCCCTTGGCTGACTTGTGCCCGAGCTGGGCCTGAATCGCCTTGATGGAGTGACCCCCGGTCGCGGCTTGGCTGGCTACCGAATGCCGACCGACCTGATGGTGACCGATCTCCCGGAGGCCCCTTAGCCCATCGGGCTCAGGATGAGCGCCGAATTGCGCGGTACTGAATGTTATGTCGCCTGGGACGTGAATCTGAAAAGGCGTTTATCTCGACTACGCTCCGACGAGCGCGAAATCTACGACGGCCAAATCGTCCCGCAGATCCCAAAGCACGTCGCTCCACACACCACGTACGTCGCCGCGATGTGGGCCGTGCTCACCCGGCTTCAAAAGTCCGACGCCTCGCGTTTCTCGGAAAGCGAGCTCGGCACCATTGCGGCGTCACTGAGCCCCATCGAAAAGGCGACCTCCGCGAGTCGGCGCAACAAGCCCTCCAGGTCCTCATCGGCGTCTACGGCTACGAACGCTCGAGCGCCAAAGCCGCCATCGGTGCCCTAGTCGACGCGCGGTACCACGATTGAGGAGTCGCTACTGACAGGCCGGCGCGTCTGCGAACGGGTAGAGGACGAACGCCATGGCGCGTGGCGGAATGTCTGCCGGGCCGTCCGTGATCTTGGGCTCGAGCGGCGGGAGGACGCCGTTGTCGTCGCGCAGCACCGTGCCGTTGAGCAGGATGTCTTTGGAATCGAGCGCGTCCGAGGTCAGTACGTAGATCTCTTTGCGAAGGCTCGTGATGCCGTCGACTTTGATGCGCACGTTCTCGTCTTGAAGCAGGTTAATGACGAGCACGGCCACAGCGCCGGGAGGACCCTCGGTGCAGTGCGCGTACACGCGCACGTAGTCGTCGACTGCGGTGCGTGTCACGTCGAGCACACGCTCTCCCATCAGCCGTCGCCAGAGCACCGACGCCCAGTAGTCGGGTCGTGGGTCGAGCGTCACATCGTCGATGAGCCCGTAGTTCGAGCCGGAGAGCGTCTGACGAACGGAAATCTGCACGTTGCGGCGCGCAAATGCGCCGAGCTGGTCGAGCCACCAGAACGTGCCTTCAAACGAATCCGAGGCGCTGGGCTGTCCACCAAACTGCGCGTGTCCCGACTCGCCAAGCCAAATTGGCGTCTCCGGTGCGTGCATGTCGCGATGAGTCGCGACCTCGTCTGCCCAAAACAAGCCGACATCGAGGTTCTCGGGGTCGAGAAGGATGCCGCGCTCCCAGGGGTCGGTGCGAAGAATGCCGCCACGCTCAGACTGGGTCGGGTAGTAGTGCCACGTCACGACGTCGATTGAATCGGCGCCACCCATCTCCATGAAGGGGCCGTACATCGGGACGAGCTCGCCAATGCTGGGCCAGTACGCGCTCGATGGTCCCCCGAGCTTGAAGTCGTCGTAGAACTCGTCGAGCAGGGTCCGCGCCTTGGCGAAGTCCGTCACCGCGAGCTCCGGCGTCGCAGGAATGCCGAGGATGATCGAGAAGCGATCCCACTCGTTCCCGAGCTCCCAAAGCGTCACCTCGTACTCTTTGTCCGAGACGTATTCGAGGAGCGATCGCGCCATGTCCGGTGTCCACTCGTCGCTTTCGTTTCTCGCACCGGGGCCAGCGCTCAAGGTGAACATCACATCCAGGCCAAGCGCTTCGGCAAACTCGAAGATGCCGTCGACCTGTCTTGCGGTCAGCACGAACTCGTATTCTTCGCTGAGCTCCTCTTCGCTGACGGGATCCTCGCTCATATCGTAGAAGACACGGTCGGCGTCGCTTCCGCCGATTCGCAAGAAGGCTGGCGCGAGCTGGCTGGCAAGCGCCCGAAGGCGGGGGCGCGAGAAGTCGTAGACGGGCTGCCGTTCTTGCCCGATCAGCTGGGCAACGGGTTCTGCGGACCAGAACAAGCCGCCGACGACCTGGGCCGTATCGACCGCGAACGAGAGGTAGCGTTCATCGACCGTCGCGACAGGAGCCGAAATGTCGATGCTCACCTCGGCGGTCGTGTCCGCCACCGTGATGTCCGTCTCGCTGCTGCACGCTGCAGCGAAGCCCAAAACCAAGCATGCGTAAGACGAGGTCTTCATGGCGCTTTGTGTACCGTGCGAGCGTAGGAAGAACAAACGCCCTGTCCGCGTGGCGTCCCCGGCGACATAACATTCAGTACCGCGAAACTCGGCTCTCGGCCTGAGCCCGATGGGCTAAGAGAGCAAACGTTGCTTGCTCGCCACGATGGCGACCTCGAGAGGATCGAGCTATCGCACATTGAGGCCGACTACACGGCGCCGAAGGACCTCAGGCGACTGCGCCCCGAAACCTACAACAACATCATCATGATGGGAAACGACTGGATTGCGTCTGGGGAGGAGTCGGACGCGCGTACCATCGTGGGTTACTTACTGCTCCAAAACGTTCTCGACGATCATCCACGTCCGCAGATCTTGATCGAGCTCCTCGACCAGGAGAACGTCAGCCTGCTCGGCAACCGACCCAGTGAGGTTCTGATAAGCCCGCTCATCCTCAGTCACATGCTTGCGCAGGTGGGACTTCGTCGGGAGCTCGCGCCGGTATTCGAGGAGCTTTTTGCGGCTGGCGGCACGGAGTTCGCCTTTCGGTCGGCGTCAGACTTCGGTCTCACGGGACGAGTCGTCACCTTTCTTGAGGTGCAATCTGCAGTCCTCGCGCGCGGTGACCTCGCCATCGGATTGCGTATCGGCGAGGTCACGGAGGACGCTTCCGGCTTGGAGTTGAATCCGCCCAAGACGCGACAGTATTCGTTGACCTCGCAAGACATAGTCGTGCTGATTTCCTCAGCCGTGATGAGAGACCCCGTGCGCCCCAACGAAAGCCGCGACATCGCAAGATCGCCAAGCCGTTGAAGTGCTCAGCGGGCGCTGAGGGACTCGCTTGCAGCTGGTGTCGCGAGACCGGCGCGAGACACTCTTTGGCATGATCCCTGGGTGTGGTGACCGAGCCGTGGAAGCCGTGGCCTTGGCCCGTTATCGGGGTGGGCACCCTGGCAGAGTGGCCCGTGGCACAACGAAGCTCACGTTGCCGCCGGTGTCTTCGGCGACACCGTCGTGCCCGTTACCGCTGTCGTCGACCAATGTTCCAGTCTCGAAGCCCCAGTACGCCAGCAGACCCGTCTCGTCTCCCGTCAGTCTGCAGCTCATGTTGGCAGCGACCTGCTCGGCGCTGCGCGCGTGGTCCCAGATGCGCACGTCGTCGATGACTCCGTCGAAGCGTCGGTAGAAGCCCAGAGCGAAGTTACCTGCGCCAATCAACACGTCGTCGTCGCCGTAGTACACGCCGTCCCAAGAGAAATCGGCCGTGCCTACGAGGGAGCCATCGACGTAGAGGACGAGGCTGTTACCATCGAACGTGCCGGCGACATGAACCGTCGAGCCGGCAGGAACTGCGCCATCGGGGGTCCTCACGTTTGCGGCTTGCGAGCTATTCGCCTGGTGGACGACGCTGAAGTAGACCGCTTCGTTGACCGCCGACCAGGTCATTGACCAGGAGCCGAGGTTGACGCCTGTTTGCCCTTCGATGGACTTACCGATGATGATGTTTCGGTAGATATCGGCTCCTCCGAAGCCTGCTCCCTCAGGCGTGATCCATGCCTCAAGTGTGAACACTTGGGGCTCGAGGCCCGGGTCATCGGCGATCCGGACGTATCCGCTTTGCCCGAGGTCGACATTCGTGAGGTCGAGCGCGACCTCTCCAGCGACCAGGGTGTAGTCCCCTTCAAACGTCGTGGTCGCGTCGGCGGTTACCGCCTTCGTCTCACTGCCAGGGCTTGGGCCGTCGTATCCCGATACCGCGCCCCAGGTGATGGTGTAGTCGCCGGGAGCGAGGTCGAGCAGCATCTCGTCACCCATACCCTCGCGGCTATAACCGTCGGGGCCGGTCAACTGCCATGGCGCATCGATGCTGTCGGGTGCCGCATCGACCGCTATCGCTCCAAGTGGGATCGTTTGCTCGGTGTAGGTGCCGCTGAAGGTGATGGTCCCGCCATCGGCTACGGTTTGCGTCTCGCTGCTCGGATCGGGAACGCTCCAGCCTGCCACTGCACCCCAGGTCAGCGTGTATTCGCCAGGGGCGCGGCCGGTCAGAGTCTCATCACCGGTGCCGTCGCGCCTGTAGCCATCAGGGCCCGTCAGTTGCCAGGGACTGTTGATGCTGTCTGGACTACCGTCCACGACGATGGTGGCCTCCGGCGCGTCTTGCGACGGATGTCGCGCACGGCGGCTTCACTCGATTGGTTCTTTGTTCTTGGCATGGGACACTCCTCAGCAGGGCTCTCGCCCTCGGCAAAGTGTCTCTTAACTCAGAGCCCTTTTGTATCCGAGTTCAGCTGACGGGATACAGTCACCGAACACTTCGAAATGGTAGGGTCCGAAGAGCCCCTGACCTACCTCGTAGTGGTCGCTCGGCCCCTGAGCTACCGTAACGTCGACTGGACGCGGCTGGTCACTGCCTCGGTGACTATCGATCCCGGGTTGGTCCACGGGGCAATGGATACGTTCAACGTCGACATGACCGGCGCTCCTACAGTCATCGGTCCGTTCTCGATGATCGAAGGCCAACGGGCCTGGGTCGGGCTTTCCACGGAGGCCGATCTCGCGGCTATCAAAGATGTCCGCACGAAGCACAAGAGTGCAATCCACTACGAAATCACCGTCATGCAGATACGCCCCGAAGGACGGGACCTAGTCAGGAACCTCTCTGATTTGTTCAGTAGCAAGGCGCTGCTCGGCGGCACCAGTTACATCCTTCGGATCCCCTAGGTGCGGCAGCTGGCGGTTGAACTGCACGGACTTGCGAATGAACAATACCCGGAGACTTATGACGAACCGGTTTGGATCAGGAAGCGTCATCTCTATCGAGAACTCGCGGTCGCGTGCCATCGAGTACACTCGGCCGTGCCAGCAGCGACGTTCGGGGTCGAACCGCAGCGACTTGAAGATCTCGGTTCCAATCGTCTCTGGGCGGCGCTCGCTCGCCACGATGACGCCGTGGTAGTGGTCCGCTCGCCTCCGGATCTCGACGACGGCCTCGCCTTCACCACGTTGCCAGTAGCCGACAATCGCGTCCGGATGAGCCCCTGTCGCGCGCGCCAGTGGCGTGCAGGTTTGTAGCGTGATGGCCGTTGCGAACACAGCTGCAGCGATGGGCGAAATCTTGAGCGAGGGCCTTCCCCTTCTGCCGCGGCGCGCGGCGTGACTATTCAGCGGCATGACTCGACACGTTTCGGATGGGTGCTGGGATGATCGTCGGTCGCTCCCGCAGGTGAGTGGCGACGCTGCGGGTGGCGGCGATCAGGTCTTCGAGGATGAGGTAACAAGAGGGCACGATCAGCAGCATGATGAACGTCGCTGCAAGGATGCCGAAGCCTAATGAAACTGCCATGGGTACTAAGAAGCTCGCTTGCGCGGACTTCTCGAGGATGATCGGTGCGAGCCCGAAGAAGGTCGTCAACGAGGTCAGGACGATTGGGCGAAAGCGACGGGTACATCCTCGAATGACCGCGTCGATTGGGGCCATTCCTGCTTCGCGATTCTGATTGACGGCATCGATCAAGATGAGCGAATCGTTGCAAACGACTCCCGAAAGCGCGACGAGACCCATCAGACTCACCAGGCTAATCTCGACGCCCATCAAGGCGTGCCCCCACACTGCGCCGATCATGCCAAACGGAATGGCTGACATGACTAGCAGGGGCTGCAGGTAGCTTCGGAAAGCGACGGCCAGAATCGAGAACATGACGATGTGTGCCATCACGAACCCGATAAACAGCGACCCCATCGCGTCCGCCTGACGCTCGAGCTCGCCACCTGGACGGTATTCGAGCCCAGGGACCGCCGCGAGGAGCTTTGCCAGCTCGTTCTCGAGGATGCTGCCGGTGATCGAACCTGCGTTCGCTCTTTCGTGGGCCAGTCCGGCCGTGACGGCAATGGTCCTCCGACCGTTCGAGCGGTGGATGACCGTGTGCGCCCGACCTCGCGTGACGTCGGCCGCACGTGCAACCGGCATCTCGCCCCCCGCGGGTGTGCGGACCATGAGCCGCTGCACATTGTAGAGGGATCGTCTCTCCTCGAGTGGCAGACGGACGTAGGTACGCACCTCGTCTCGCCCGCGCTGCTGTCGCACGGCCTCCGCGCCGAAGAAGGCGCCGCGCACCTGTCGGGCCAGGTCCAGCTCGGTCAGTCCCTGGGACCGCCCAAGGTCGGTTAGTCGAAAGTCGAGTTGCTCTTTGCCTCGGGCCACTCCGCTTTCGATGTCGCCAAGCCCCCGGTAGACGCTGATGTCTCGGGCGAGGCGAATTGCGGCCGTCTCGAGCGTGTCGACATCGTCGTGCATGAGGTCGATGTGAATGGGTCGCCCCGCCCGGATTCCTTCGCCATGCGAGAACACCATCGATTCCACGCCCGCGATCTCGCCGGCCACCGTTCGCCACCTTCGAACGAACTCGTCCGTCGCGATGTCGCGGTCATCGGCGTCGACCAAGTACACCATGACGGTGGCCAGGTGACTGCCCTCCTTGCCAGCTGGACCGTTCGAGTCGGGCCCGACCGAGACCCTGGCTCCGACTTGGGTGAACAGTCCGCGGGACACGCCCAACAGGTCCTTGCTGTTCGCCCGCTCGACTTCCATGATCAAGCGTGCCGAACTCGCCACACGGTTGGCGGCCCGTTCGGTGTCCCAAGCGGGGGTGCCCGGCGGCATCCGCAGCTGCACCGTGATCAGATCCCCTTCGAGGTTGGGGATGAATCGGAGCGGTACGCGACCGATCGCGAAGCCGGCCGTCAGAATGAAGAGGGCGACTCCAGCTGAAACCGTGAAGTACCTCCAGTCGAGCACCTTTGCGAGCAGGGGCGCATAGACACGCTGGACATGTCGCTCCAGCCGACGCGGCATGTCGAGCTTCGCAAGGAGCTGCATCAAACAGAGGTACGGGGCGAGGACTACTCGCAAGAGCCAGGGCATCGGGTGCGAAAGGTGGGCGGGCAACACGAACAGTGACTCCGCCAGTGACATCAGGAGAACGGAAATGACCACGAGGGGCACGACTCGAAAGAACTTCCCCGCAACGCCGGGGACGAAAAGCATTGGCATGAAGGCGACGCAGGTCGTGAGCACGGAGAAGACGACCGGCTTGGCGACTTCTCTAGCCCCATCAATCGCCGCCTGGAGCCGAGGCTTTCCATCGGCCCGGTGTTTGTAAATCGCCTCGCCGACGACAATCGCGTCATCGACCACCATGCCGAGCGCCAAGATGAAGCCGAAGAGCGACAACATGTTGATCGATACGTCGGCGATCGGAAAAAGCAGGAGCGACCCCGCAAATGACACCGGGATACCGAGCGTGACCCAGAACGCCAGACGCGCCTGAAGGAAGAGCCCGAGTATCAGCAGGACGAGCAACAGGCCTATCAATGCGTTGTCGAGCAGGAGCTCGATGCGTCCCTCGTACATCTCGGAGCGATCCACCCAGGTCGCGACGCCGAGGCCTTTTGGCAAGCGTCGTTTCAGCTCGCTCACGTGCTCTTTGACCGCTGCGGCGATCTCGAGCGGAGTCTGGTCGCCGACTCTGAATACGTTGATCATTGCGGCCGGCTTGCCGTTGAACGTGGCGTTTTGATGGTTGTCGCGGAAGCCGTCTTTCACCTGAGCGATGTCCCGCACGCGTACCCGTGAGCCGTCGGGACGACTGAGAACCACGATGTCGGCGAACTCTGGACCTTGGTCGCGTCTCTCGGCGGTTCGGAGGAGTAGCTCGCCGGACTCTGTTTGTAGCGCGCCGCCCGGAAGCTCGACCGAGGCCTCACGAATTCGTCGTGCGATTCCCGTCAGGGTCAAGCCGTGTTTGCGCAGACTGGCTTGAGGAACCTCGACGCTGATCTCGAGGGGGCGAACGCCGGAGAGCTCCACGCTCGTGATCCGCTCGTCACGGAGTAGTGCATCTCGTGTGCGATTCGCGGCGGAACGAAGGGTCGTCTCGGCGACATCGCCGTAGAGCACGAGCGAGATCACCTGCCGCCGGGTGGAGACCAGTCGGACGTTTGGGCGTTCGGCGTCGGCAGGGAACGACGAGATCCGGCCCACGACGCTCTTGACGTCGCTGAACGCCTGCCGCGTGTCGCTACCGAGGAGAAGCTGAAGGATGACCGTCGCCGAACCCTCGGCTGCGACCGAGCGCACGTCCTTGACACCATCGACGCCCTGGACGGCTTCCTCCACGACCAGCACGATTGCCTGCTCGACTTCCGCGGGGCTGGCGCCTGGATAGGGCACGGTCACGACAATCTGCTCGAGCTCGACCTCTGGGAACACTTCCTGCTTGATCCCAGTGCCGAGCGTGACGACGCCACCGACGACCAAGATCAGCATGAGCACGTTCGACGCGATTCGGTTCTTTGCCATCCAGGCCAGCGGCCCGTTTTCCTCGTTGCCCGTCATGCGATCTCCTCGGTTCGCAGCGAAGAGGAAGCAGAGTCCGTGCCAATGAGGAAGCCGTGGAGTTCCGCGGGTTCGGTCTGTCGCGCGTATGAATTCGGCGACGAGCGTCGTCATTCTTCGACGGGAGTCGTCCCGGCGGTCGAGCAGCGACCCATGCGGTGCGCCGGGCTCTACAACCGGGCTGACTGCGAAGTCACTCTGACGCAAATCCGTTCGCGAGATGCACGGTTCGCGTCCGTGCAAATAGAACTGGCCGCTTGCCATCGATTCCCAAAGCGCAGATAGTCGGCGCAATGCGATTGGTGGCGACCGTAGCGGCCCTGTGGCTGTGCGCCTTGCCGAGTGCGCAGGCGCAGTCCGAGGACTGGCTGATCCTGCCGACGACGGTAGAAGATGAGGCGCCCTGGATGCAGGCGACTGCGACGAAACTCAATCGTGGGCTTCGAAGGCAGGGGGTCGGGGTCTGGTCGGCGGACCGAGCTGCATCTGCTTTCCGGGCGCGGGGCTCGGCTTCGCCCCCGCTTGTCTCCGACAGCAGAGTGGAAGTCTGGGCAGCACGCTCGCAGCAAGCCCTCCGCGAGCTCGCTCTCGGCAATTACGCGACTGCACTCGGGGGGCTCGAGGCAGCACAGGAGTTCGCTCGGACCAACTTGGTGACCTTGAATCGCGATCCGACCCGCGCGCAGACTGTGCTCGATACGTGTCTCTACCTGCTGCGCGCGCTGGTCGAAGCCGGTGATCAGGAGGTGGCGGCTCGCCAGGCCCAAGAGTGCGTGCGAATGGTCCCCTCCGGAACGCCGACTCGCCAGATGCATCCACCCGCCGTCGTCGAGCTCTACGACGAGGCTCAAACACACGGTCCTGCGCGCGCGAGCACCTTGCTCGTCGAAAGCGAACCGTCGAAGTGCCCGCTTCGAGTCAACGGGGTTCTGGCTGGAAAGACGCCGTTCCAACTGACGGACCTCTATCCCGGTCGATACGCTGTACAGGTCGAGTGCGAGCCCAATACGCCGAGTCCAGTGCACGCGGTGGAGGTGCCGCGAGGGTCCACGAGTCTCTTCGTCTTCAGTCGATTCGACCGTTCCGTGAAGACAACCCCGCTGTTGCACCTTCGCTACGAAGACCCTCCGGAACCCTTGCGGCTCGCGCGAGACGCTCGCGAGGTCGCCCGGGCGCTCCCGGCCTCGGCAGTCGTCGTCGCGTCGGCGACCACCCTCGATGTATTGGAGCTGCGGGTCGTCACCGGAATGCAGGCCGAGTCAGCCGTGGTGCGCATCGCCATGTCCGCGACGGGGCCTAGCGACGATGCCGTGATGGAGGCCATTGTGGCGCTGCTTGCGGGCGAATGCTGGGACTTCACCGATGACGATCCTGTCCAGCTCGACTGCCGTACGGGGCAGCCGATCGTTGCCGGTGCCCGAAGGGCCGACGAGAAACCAGCGCGCGCGCGCCCACCTCGTGGCCAGTTCATCGCGGGCCTGACGCTCGCTTCGGCTGGCACTGCTTCCCTTCTGTCGGGCTACGGCGTGCTCATTGCGAGACGCGCGGCGGGCGACGATTGGCTCGCCGACCCCGGGAGTCTCGATGCGCACAACAAATGGTTGAATCTGGGGGTGGGCCTAGTCATCACGGGCAGTGCGGGCTCGGCCATGCTCGTGACCGCAATGCCACTGGTGCTCCCGTACAAGGAGAAGACCCCCTGGTGGGGATGGCTGAGCGGCGGGCTGGGGCTTGGGCTTGCCGCGGCTTCGATTGCCACCGCAGTCACGGCGGACCCCAGGCCTACTCAGTCATGCGTCGTCAACAATCTGAACCCCGAGCCGTGCACCCAGCGTGCGAAACGGACCGATCTCGCCATCATGCTGGGGGTCACGGCGGCCCCACTGCTCACCCTCCCTTTGGTCTACTTGTTCAGGAAGGGCGAAAAGAAGGTCTCAGCTGAGCTCTCGCCGAGCATCTCTGTCAACCGCTCTGGCGCAGCGATGGGCGTGCGGGGCGTGTTCTGATCGATCTCGACGGCTATCGGTGCCGAAGGACCCCACTGGACTTGCGTCAGCAGGAATGGAATCGAGACCAGAATAAGGGCGGCCACTGGGTGCTTGCGGATTGACGTTCCGATGAACTCTGCACGCTGTTGCTTTGCCTGTTCGATGATTCGGTGGATGTTTGCCTGGTCGGTCATGGTGCGGCTCCTCGTGGATGGTTCCGTTGAAATCTGGCGAACGTGGCCGCAAGAGCAGCACGTACTGTCCCAAGCCGAATAGGCCGTGATCTCCTTGCACCGGTCCGCCTAAATCCGAGAGATCGACGATGAACGTCATCTTCTGACGGCGCTCGTCAGTATTTCGAGGCGATGGGGGATCGGCGAGGCCGGTGAATTCGCGAGTTTCGTCGTTGGTACGAACTCTGCATTGCTTCCCCTGCATCGGCTGCCGTCCTCCACAAACCCGGCCAGTCCGCTGAAAAGGAGCCCGCCATGAAGAAAAACGCACACGCAATACTACGAGCCTGTTCGTCCCTTGTTTTCGTATGTGCACTCGGCCTCTCGGGCGGTTGCCTCTACATGGGCGACCCCGGCCACGTCGAAGCGGACCCAAGCGCGATCGTGGGCATGGAAGGTGCGCGACTCGAGCTCATTCGTCACTCGACGGGCTGCGGCTCCGGCGAATCGGAGGGGCTCATCGCGGAGGTTGGACCGTGGGTCGAGTACAGCGCCGACGCGGTGAGCGCGCTCAAGGCCAATTGCGAACGTGCACCGCACCCCGGCGTCGAGGTGCACGTTGACGGCAACGCTGTCGTTTTCGACTTCTCGAACGTCGCAGCGCCGGGACGCTTTCCCGCCAACGAGTTTGAAGGCTACATCCTCGACATGGTTCGCACCGCCGACGCTCCGGTTCTGATTGCAGCGCTGGTCGATTTGAAACTGACTACGCTGGATCTCGTTCAAGACGACCTGACGTACGACCGGGACCGACTGGCCGTGAACCTGGCGGGTCTACGCTTCGATTCGAACAGCTTCATCCGATTGGAGCTGTATTTGGACGAGGTCTCCGAACCGACAGACGAGGACTCATCCGAGTCCATGTGAGATACGACAGATGCCGACTTGCCTGTTCGCTACCCAAGCGATGAATTTCGCCGTAGAATGCTGCGCATGGTCCGCCCGAATGGTGGAGCGCGGGCCGCGATTGCGAAATCATGGCGACGGCTGGCGCGGACAGACCTCTCATTCGCCCCATCGGGCGAGACTTCGGTCCCTACAAGATCGTCCGACGTCTTGGCGTGGGCGGGATGGCCGAGACCTTCGAGGCCGTCCGCACCGGGCCCAGCGGGTTCTCCCAGCGTGTCTGTCTCAAGGTCGTGCTGCCGTTCTTCCGGGACCGGCAGGATTTCCGGGACCTCTTCGAACGCGAAGCGCGCCTCGCCGCCAAGCTTCGTCACAGCAACGTCGTGGGCGTCATCGATTTCGGCCAGATTGACGGCGTCACGTACATGGCCCTCGAGCTCGTCGACGGAGTCGATCTTGCTTCGCTCTTGGACGCGCAGCCGAACGGGCGGCTTTCGCACGAGTACGTCGCACTTGTCGGGCACGAGCTTGCAGCCGCGCTCCAGCACGCCCACGATCCCCGCCGAGAGGGCTCGTCCGGTGGCCCAGAAAACAACGCGATCATTCATCGCGACCTCTCCCCATCGAATGTGCTCGTGAGCCAGCGCGGCGAAATCCTTCTGACCGATTTCGGCGTGGCCAAAGCCATCACAGGAACGGCACGACAGCAGAGCGCGGTCAAAGGGAAGGTCCCTTACATGTCGCCCGAGCAGCTTCGCGCCGACAAGCTGGATGGCCGCGCTGATCTGTTTGCGCTCGGCGTCTTGCTCTTCGAGGCGCTTTCCGGTCAGCGTCCGTTTCAGGGCGAGCACGATCCGGCGATCATCATGCAAATCCTCGACGGTCGGCATGCCTCGCTCCACGGTCTCGTTCCCGGCGCGCCGCAGGGGCTCTGCGATGCAATCGAGTCGCTTCTGAAAACCGACCGCGGCGAACGGCCCCAGGACGCCGGGGCTGTGCTCGAGCTCCTCGATCCCTTCGTGCCCTCTCCGCGCATGCGCCGAGAGCTTGGGAACATGGCCGCGGAGCTCCACGCGCTTCAGCTTTCCCGTTCTTCGGAGCCCCCGATAAGCGGCACTGAGGCGACTGATTTCCCGCCGAGCCATCCGGGCGAGGGAAGCGGGGTCAGTTGGACCAGCGGCTCGTTCGCCTCCGATGCGGAGACAGCACTGGGGCGGCCGGCGCCGGACGTCGCTGGTCGGCCGCGATCTCGCAAGGGGATCTTATGGGCGCTCCTGGCGCTTGTCGCGGCCCTCGCAGCCATCACGCTCTGGCCTAAACTGCCTGGCGATCCGCAGCATGAGGCCGCCACAAGTCCAGTCGAGACGGCCGCTGCGGTTCCAAAGGAAACAAGCGAACTGGCCGAAGAAGGTCGGCCGACAACACCATCACCTACGGACCGAGAACGCAACGACGTCGCCGTTGACGCCGCCTCCGAGACGGCGTCGGCAGAGCAGCCGCCACCCGCAATCCCTTCGGTCCGGCCCGCATCATTGAGCGTCGTGGTATTTCCTTGGGGCGACGTCTGGATCAACGGCAGGCGTCGCGGAACGGCCCCGCTCAAGAACATCTCGCTCAAGCCAGGCCGCTACAAGATCAGCGCTGGCCGAGGAAAGCCTTCGAAGACAAAAGCCGTCCGTCTGCGTGAAGCTCAGCGCAAGACCGTTGAGTTCGACCTGACGAAATGATTTTAGCCGGACCCTCCCCGAGTCTTGAAGCGCTCGGGGTCGATGGCGAGAGTCGCCATCCGGCTGATGAGCCCGGTGCGCGGGACGGAGAGCATGCGGGCGGTTCGCGCCACGATGCCGTGGCATGCCGTGAGTGCGTCTTCGATGATCGCTTTTTCGAGGGCGTCGACATCTGCCTTCTGGTCACCGAGCTGCTGCCAGCGTTCCTGGATTCCACCTTGGGTGCGTGGGTCGGGAGACATCGACGCGGCGCGCGACGATTTCGCGTCGACCGATCCTGCGCCGCCAAGGCCCAGGTGCTGCGCCTCGATGACCGAGTCTTCCGGACCGTTTGCGCGGGCGCGGTTTCTGGCGCGCTCTAACACGGCCTCGAGCTCGCGGATGTTGCCGTCCCAGGCGAGATGTGGCGCGGTGAGCAGCTCCACGGCACTGCCGTCGAGCTCCCAGTCGGTTTGTCCGTCGGTCCGCCGCAAGTAGCGGACCGCAATGGCGGGAATCTCGTAGCGCCGCTCGCGCAGCGGCGGTAACACGATTGGCACGGTCGCGAGGCGATAGTAGAGGTCCTGCCGGAAGCGCCCCTCCGCAACCGCCTTGTCCATGTCACCGTTGGTCACCGAGATGAGCCGAAGATTCGCCGTCTTTGGCTCACGACCTTGGTAGCCGAGAGGCCGGTACGTGCCGAACTGGGTGAAGTCGAGCAAGAGCTGCTGCGCATTCGGGGGCAGGTTCAACACCTCGTCGAGGATCAGGGTTCCGCCGTCGGCGTATTCCACGAGCCCGTTGCGTTTGGACACGGCGCCAGAGAACGAGCCCCGCTCGTGCCCGAAGAGCTCCGAGGTAATGGTGTTGAGATCGTCCGCCATGCCGAGCGTGGCGCGAACGATGGGCTCTTGGTTGCTCGCGCGCGCAAACGCGGTGGCGAGTTGAGTCTTCCCCGTGCCCGACTCGCCCAAGATCATGATCGACGCCTGGCCGGCAGCCGCTCCCCGAAGCTCCTCCCGGATGCCGCTCATGCTATCGGAGCTCAATAAGTCGTCGAGGCTGAGGTAGTGCTCGTTTCGATCTTTGGCACGCTCGACACGAAGGTCTTCCTTTGTCGCCTCCATGAGCGACTGCTGTGCGATGACCCCGCCAAGGAGCGACCCTACGCACTCGATGAACTCCAGGACGTCTTTTCTCGTCCCTTGGTCGCCCGGAAACTCGAGATACATGGCACCCACCAAGCTGCGGCCGCGCCCGGAGGCGCTGGGATGCGACCAGAGCGGGAGGGCGGTGAACGAACCCTCGGATGCGTACGGAACCGGGCCTGCGATCGTCTTGAGCTCGGTTTGAGCCAAGCTTAGCAACTCGGTCACGTGCTGGGCGAGCACGGCCGGCGGTACTCCGCTGAAGCTTGCCGTGCGAGAGCGGTGCATCGGGCCCCCGCCCTTGGTCTCGAGGGTGCTCCAGGCCGAGGACGCGCCAACCTGCACACAGAGCGCTTCGAGGGTCTCCTCGATGAAGCGACCCACGTGAAGCCCCGCGACGACCGCGGATACGATTTCGCGCATGCGCGGCCAAGGATTCGTGATCTCGGTGCGGCCCATCTCGCGGGCCTAGCCTACAGCGTTGAGGCGCTTTCGACCAGCAGCGTTCTCATCTTGATCACGAGTTGCCCCGTGGTCTGAACGCCGAGCTTTCGCATCGCCTGACGAAGTAGCTCCGAGACCCGCGATCGGCTGACGCCGAGACGGTAGGCGACCAGCTTGCTGCTCTCCCCGGCGCCCACGTGGGTGGCCACCTGAAGCTCGCGTTCGGTGAGGCCACGCGGGTCGCGAAGGTGGGGTGCGTTGGGCAAGGCCAGGATGAAGCGCCGGCCGTCGGTATCAAACCAGTCGACGATCGAACATCGGCCCCTGAGCACACCTTCCCAAAGCCGCAGCGCTTCGCACGTCTCGCCGCTTCGGAGTTGGGCTCGGGCCAGATCTACGCCAATTGCGACCCTTCGAATCTCATCGAGCGCGCGATCGCTCTTCGCCTCGCCTGCCGCCTCGGCGACCGAGCAGTGCTTCGGGTCGAGCAGCGCCACCGCGTCGAGCGGGATCTGGGTCACCGGCGTGCCTCTCGGAGTCTGACCCAACCTTCGCCGCAAGCGATGACCCGTCGCGATGTGAACCGAGAGCATGTGCCAGCGCTCGCGTGCTTTTCGGCTTGGCTCAATCTCCGTTGCGCAGGGGATGTGAATCCCTACCCCGTGCTGGTCCGGTTCCATGGCCCACAGTGAGAGGATGTCCTTACAGCCAAGATGCTTGGTCAGCGCATCGTGCGCTTCTGGGTGGCGACCCCTGGCTTGAGCCAAGGTTTGGACGCGAGGCTCGCCTGGCACTGGGGCGGCTCTTGCAAAGTCGGGGTCGAGCTCTTGTGCGGCGCGCGCGAACCGCATCGCGAGGTCCGGCGGCCCGCTCTCCGCGTGGAGCTGAGAAACGAGCGGCTCGCCATCGCTGGAGGTTCCGGCCCAGAGGGTCGCGGCGCAGCCCTGCCCAAGGTCTAAGATGCCTGCGCCTGCCCGCAGCAGGTTCGGCAGCCATTCCGCGGGACCGAGCTCGAGATTGTAGGCTGCTTCTACCAGAGCGATAGAGCTGATCGAGGCTCGTTTCATCGTCACACCGCCTCGACGATCAGCTCGACCTTACCGGAGACCGAGCCGAGCGGTTTGAACTCGTGCCGCGCTGGATACGGTCGGGCGAGCTTGAAACGCGCCTTGCCGAGCAGGGTGTGCCAGAAGGCTTTGGCTTCGAGGGCCGACAGCTGCGCACCCACGCACGCGTGTGCACCTGCGCCAAAGGGCATGTACGCGCCGTGGCTCTTCTTGCCTTCGCTACGTTCGGCACCGAAGCGCTCCGGGTCAAAACGGTCTGGCTCGGTCCAACACGACGGGTCGCGCAGCGCTGCACTGAGCACGACGCCGACGACGGTGCCCGCGGGAATGTGATAGCCGCCGAGGGTGACGTCGCGCAAGGCTTGCCGCGGGATGGATGGCGCCACGGGGTAGTAGCGAAGCGTCTCTTTCCACACCAGGTCGTGGAGCTCGAGCTTCTTGATCTCGTCGTAGCGGATCGGCTCGGTGGTCACATGGCGGGCTTCGGTTCGAAGCCGCGCCTGCCATTCCGGGTGCGCTGCCAGGAGGTACGCCATGCTCGTGACGCCGGCCGACGTCGTATCGAACGCGGCGCTCATGACCGCCAAGAACATGCGCACGAGCGCGTCGTCATCGAGCCAATCGACACTGTTGTTCGTTCGGCACAGGCGGCTGAACAGGTCGGGAGAGTCGCTGGCCCGACGCTCGTCTACCTGCCCACGAAAGTGTTCGAACAGGTGTCGATACGCGCGACGCGCACGGCGCCAGGTTGGGCTGAGCCACTCCCTCTTCGACAGCGCCAGACCCCCAGCCCAGTAGTCCGACATCGCCCTGTCGAGCCGAGCTCCCTCCACCGGGTCATCGACACCCATGAAGACCTTGGCCGAGACTCGGGCGAAGAGATCGCGGACGTGTGCTTTGAAGGCTACTTCGCCCTGCTCGAGCCACTGCGCGACGGCCGACTCGAAGAGTGGGACCGCGGCATTGACATAGCTCTCGAGCGCTTCCGCCTTGAACGCCGGTTGGAGGAGCTTTCGCACGTCTCGGTGGGGCCCGAAATCGAGCGTGACGGGCGAGTCCATCGGCCCGTCGGTGATTCCGCCGAACTGAACCAACCATCCAAGCGCAGTCGACCACGCCTTGTCACCGTTGCGGAGCACTTCGCCCGCGAGCTTCGGGTCCGAGACGAAGACGAACCTGTCGGTGCCAACCTGCCCACGGTAGATCGGCCCGTGTTCTTTGGCCTGCGTCTGAAGGTGCGCGTGGCCACGCTTCATCCAACCCCGAAGGCTCGCGAGCCCGGTGAGTAACCCGTCGTTTCCCGGAATGTGCCGAGTGTCGGTCGGTATCTCGTAGGCGCGTTCGGGCCGGCCCACGTCGCCCACCACATGTAGAATCGCTGGGTCCACCGCAGTACTGCTCATCGCCACACCTCCGTCGTTCACGCCTGCCCGTCTCGCGGACTTGGTTGCCGAGCGGTGCACGCTGTGTGCCACCGGGAAAAGCGATGAGATTTCGCGTCGCAGGCTGGGGGGCCGGGTACTCAAAGATGACGGCCGTCGTCGTTCAGCGACGACGCTCGTCATCAATTCAGGTGGAGCGATCGACTAGCTACCCCGGAACTCGTGCGTTTTCGCGTTGGCACGTCCGCTGCACCAGGCGGTGCGGACACGCGGTCGAGCAATCGGCCCCGCATTGCGAACGGAAAAGCAGATGGTGTTTCAAGGCTTCAGCAGAGTTCGTACCGCAGCGACGGCGCAGATGCTTCTAACGCTCGGCGCTGGATGTGGCTCCGAGCTCCCGGAGTACTCTGGGCCTCTGTGTGAGAAGGCCGCAAGCGGTGATTGGTCGCCCGCTGGGATGCGCGCCGAGCTCGATCACGTCGACTACGCAAAGTGGATTGACGATCCCGAGCTCGAAGCTCAACTGCTCACCTACGGGATGGATGACCAGTGGGAGCATCTGTCTGGAAACGACGTCAACGAGGATGGGATCGTGGTCAGCCCATACGGAAAGACCTTGAACGCGTACCAGCTGATCGTCACGACGCCCGACCTAGAGGGATGGGGAGACTACATTCGTCAGCATACCTATCCCGTGCACGGCTCCTGTGGGCAAATGAAGCCTGGCGTGGTGGCGCACACGTACTCTGGGAGGAGCGGACACCGGACCGATGTCTTCGAGTTGTTCTATGACCGAAACGTCGTCTCCCGGGCGGGCTTCCTGATTCACGAAGTTGGTCATGCCGCCGGCCTACCGTGCCACGTCGGAGAGCAAGATCGAAGTTGGGACGAAGGCGGTGCGTATCGGCTGCAGCTCGAGTTTCTCGCCGCCGTCTACTACGCCGAGGGGTTGTCGGAGGCGCATCGAGAGGCGGCCAGAACCGAGTTTACCCGGATCATGCGGAACAAGTTTGTCGAGGCCAGCGAGCTGACCTTGCAGGATTTCGAGTGACCTCAGCGCAGCGCGCCAAACCCTAACGGCCGGGAGCAACGACGTCGGGTCGTTTGGGCACAACGGGGGCGCTTATCGGTCTTGATCATCGGCCGTTGCGTAACATTTCAACTTTCTGCTCAACCTGGGTCAGATCTTTTTTCAGATCTTTGTGCATCTGGGCTGGCGCATCCATAGAATGTCAGGGGAGTAGGATGAGGGCGTCGTGGAGAGAACTGTCGGGAGCCACCGGCATTGAGCCGATTCCAATGGATTCTCGGGCTCCCAAAGAGATGGGCCTGACGCAGGTCGGCCGGTATCGACTCTGCTTTGAGCTCGCGTCTGGCGGCATGGCGACCGTGTATCTCGCACGGATGGAGGGGCCCCACGGCTTCGAAAAGCTCGTCGCTCTCAAGCGTGTCCATCCACATCTGGTCAGCGAGCGTCGCTACGTTGAGATGTTTATGGATGAGGCGCGGATCGCCTCCGGGATCACCCACCCCAATGTTTGTAGTGTGTTCGACTTCGGTGAGTCCGACGGCGAGTACTACCTGGCGATGGAGTATCTCGTTGGAGAACCCTTGGCCCGGCTATACCGGCGCGCCGCCGCCAACCCCGAGCAGCGCGAGTCTACGTTGCTCGCGGTGAAAATGGCCCGGATCATCGAAGAAGCGTGCGAGGGCTTGCACGCGGCACACGAGTCGAGAGAGGCCAACGGACAACTGCTCAACGTCGTGCATCGCGATGTATCCCCGAGAAACCTCTTCATGACGTACAGCGGTGTCGTCAAGGTCGTCGACTTTGGAATTGCGAGCGCACGGCAGCGTGTGCATCGCACAGCGACCGGGAACCTCAAAGGCACGATGCCCTACATGGCGCCCGAACAGGTCACGGGCGGGGAAGTGGATCGGCGGCTCGACATTTGGGGTCTGGGGGTCGTGCTCTGGGAGTTGCTGACGCTCGAGCGGCTGTTCCGTCGTGAAACCGAAGTCGAGACCATGTACGCCGTGCTGGTGGGCGATATTCCAGCGCCGTCGGACCGGAGACAGGGCATTCCGCCTGAGCTCGATGCAATCGTCATGAAAGCGCTCCAACGCGACCCGGAGAAGCGCTGGCAGACCGCGAGAGAGATGGGCCAGGCCTTGAGCGCGTTCGCGTCGGAACAGTCGGCGCGCGTCGGCGCAGCGGATCTGTCCAACTGGATGGAAGAGCTCTTTCCCGACGGTGAAGTCGAAAAGCGTGAGCTGATGGAGCTTGCTCTGAGCCGGGGGGTTCAAGCGCCGCCATCCCCACAGGACTTGGACGGGGAGCTCACTGGAGCCCGGACCGTCACCGCAGAGGTCCGGCCGGAGACCGCGTCCAAATCGAGGCTGATCTGGAAGCGGGTCGGCCTAGCGATTGGGCTTGGAGTGCTACTCGCTTCGATCGCTGCCGTTTGGAGTTTTCAGCAGCATGCACTCGAAGAGCCGCCATCGGCTGAGTCCCCTCCATCGATGATCGAGCCTGCAGTCGCGCCAAGCGAGGTTGAGCCGGCGGAACCTCCTTCGGAGCTTACCGCCGGGCAGGAGATGGCAGTGAACCCAGGCTCGGACGAGCCGGCGTCCAAGACACCTGAGCCGGGGTCGATCGACGCCAAGCCCGAGCCGCCCAAAGCCGACCAGCCCGGAGCCGAAGAGCCCAAGTCCCAGAAGCGAAGAACCGCGGCGAAAAATGTACGCCTACGAGAGAGGCCAATCACGCAGGCCCAGCCGCAACCGGCTGCCGCGGGGCTACCAGGGCAGGTCAAGATCATCACCAAAGGCCACTCGATCGAGATCTACGAGGGCAGCAAGCTGCTCGGCAAGGCGCCCGCGCTGCTCACGCTACCCGCAGGTCGGCACAAATTGAGGCTGAAGTCTACGGAAAGCGGGGAGTCGATGACGCTGCCGGTCAACATCGTCGCCAACGCGACGAAGACCATTTCGCTCGACGTGGATTGACCGATCCGATCCGAGCTCGCGGCGTCGGGTACGCGGTTGAGCCTTCTTTGGACGGTGGTTGTGCCGAACGTTCAGTAGACTTTGTGTCGCGTGGGGTCGTCGACCTGTTCGACCTGCCCCGTCGCGCGCGCGAAGATCTTGAACTGCACGCGGCGATTGGCCTCGTGTTCCTGGTCGGTGACGGCGTCAGGGCGTTCCGGCGCAGTTTCTCCGCGCTCCTTGGCGAGCAGTCGATCTTCGGCGACTCCCCTGCGAACGAGATAGGCCACCACCGCGACCGCGCGCCGGTGTGAGAGCTTGAGATTGAACTCTTCGCTTCCACGCGGGTCCGCATGGCCCTCCACCTTGACGAGTAGGATCTCGGGATGGGCTTGCAGAACTGCCGCGATGTTGTCGAGCAAAGCGAAGGAGCGCTTCTGAATGCGGCTCTTGCCGGTTCCGAAGTAGACCTTCTTGCTGATCCCGAGACGATCGTAGTGGATCTCCACCAGCTGTGGCTTGAGGCAACCCATGTTCACGCGAAGACCGGCTTCATTCGGACAATTGTCGATGCGGTCGGGCACGCCGTCTTCATCGGTGTCCGGATCCGGACAGCCCTTGGTTACAGCAACACCGGGCACGTTGGAACAGCGATCGTCCGCGTCGAGGATTCCATCCCCGTCGTTGTCATAGTCCGGTACGCCGTCTTCATCTTCAAAGCCGTCCAGGTCCTCCGCTTCGTTCGGAGCGCGGTCATCGGCATCGAGGATGCCGTCTTGATCGTTGTCGGGATCAGGACAGCCATCGTCATCCTCGAAGCCATCAAAATCCTCGGGCTCCTTGGGGCAGCGGTCGTCTCCGTCCGGCAAGCCGTCCTCGTCGCGGTCTTTGACGCGGGGTGGCCTGACCTTCTCGGGCATCGTGTAGCCAAGCATGCCGAGGAGGCGGTAGTCCGGCGCCCCGATTCCGCCGTACACGCCAGCGCCACCACCCAAGCCTGCGGTGAAGCCGACCTTGTGGTGATACTTAGCGCCGGCAAGCACCTCTAGCGGGGTTTCCTGCCGGCTCCCGAACCCGGTGCTGCCAGAGAATTCAGCGATCAGTGCAAGCCGGTCGTCCAGTAACTCCCAGATCGCACCAAGACCAAAGGTGAACGCATCACCGACCTTTGCATCGGGCGGCAGGACGACGTCCTTTCTGAACAGGTAGCCGAGGTTGGTCGAAAGATGCACTTCGTCAGTGAGATTGAAGGTCGCGAGGAGCTCGATATCTCCACCGAGACGCGGACTGCCCGTCGGTCCGCCACGGTAGTTCTGATCACCGTCGGCCATCGACGCGGCGTGAACATAGAGCGCGCCCTGCGCGGCGATTTGAACGAGGTCTTTCTCTTCGCCCCAGGCTCGAACCCGCGCACCGATCCGTAGATCCCCCAAACCAGCGCCGGTCGGAACGAGCGCCTGCAATGGTCCGAGTGGTAGTCCGCTCGCATCACCTCGAAGCATCAAGTGATAGCGAAGCCCGGCGAATACAACCAACCGATCCCAAAGCCCCAAAGACGCGATTAGCTCGCCCGTAAGATGCTGATGAACGACGTTTGAGCCGGCGAAAAGAAGAGGATTGTCAGAATAGTCCAGGTACACTTGCGCACCAAAGCGCAGATGGCCCTGGTCCGCCGCCGTGCTGACAGCGAAGCCATCCTGAGTCGTTTCGGAAGCGCGGAACTGGTTGAGGTCGAACTGTTGAGCGTGCCCATGGCTGCTCGGCCCCAGGACACTGACCAGGCTGACGAGGAGCAGCAGCAACTTCATGCAGCTCCGCCCGACTCGGCGGGCCGAGTGCCCAGCCTGTGGCAATGCGGAAATCGAGCCCCAACAAAAAAGCATGTCTAGGTTACAGTATTGTAAAATTACCGTAGTGACGCATCTAATATCCGTGTAACATAAGAATGCACATATAACGGATTTTTGTACTGGTGGTTTCTAGAGACGAACGAGGGACGGCGACGCGGACGATTCGATCGATCCCCGTCCTCAACGCCGATGAGGTTTGTGACGACGGCAACCTGACCAGCGGCGATGGCCGCAGCCGGTTGTGCACCCTCAAGAACGAGCGGCGCTGCAGAGCTGGCTGCGCAGCGAGTCGAGACTCGGAGAGCGGCGGACCGCTGCCCCCGATGCTGGCGTTGTTGTTGCTGCTCGCCAGGCGCCGGTGCTTGCGTCAACCCCGGCCGCATGCTTGCGGTTTGCTGTTTCTGGCCACGGTCGGTGTTTGTCTATCGGCGGGCGTCGCACATGCGCAGGTGGATTGTTCGGCGACAGGCACGACAGGGGTTCCGCAGATCGAGTGCGAAGCGTTGATGGTGCTCTACGTCAGCACCAATGGAGCGAGCTGGATCGACAAGAGCAACTGGGACACGGCGAGTGCAGTCGGCACTTGGTTCGGCGTGGCCGTAACCGGTGGGCAGGTCACAGGGCTTTCGCTCGGCACTAACCGGCTCAGGGGGACGATGCCGCCTGAGCTCGGCAACCTCTCCAACCTGACTACGCTGCACGTATCGAATAACCAGCTCACGGGCCCATTTCCTCCTGCGCTCCCGACTTGCCCAACAACGTTCAAGGCGGTCGACACCGCGGGAGGCTATTTCGCGAGCGGAACCTCGTTTGCCGTGCCGGTGCCCGCCGGAGTCATTACCGGTGACCTCCTCATCGCACAGATCGGATACAACGCTGCCGGCACCATCACTCCGCCCGCCGGTTGGAATCTCATCGACGTCACCACCAACCCTTCGAAGCCCATCATGCAGGGTCTGTACTGGCGGGCTGCGTCGGCGAGCGAGCCGACGCACTACAACTTCGGCCTCTCGAGCGGAAAAGACGACACGGCCGTCGGTGCCATCGCCGCGTACCGCGGGATCGATCTGACCGATCCGATCGATGCGGTCGGCGCTCAGACCGATATCGGCTCGACCGACGTCGTTGCCCCTTCGATCACCACAACCACGGCGAATACCCCCCTGATCTCATTTTTCAGCGTTCGTGACGACGGCACCGTCACGCCGCCGCCCGGCACGACCGAACGATGGGACGTCAACAGCGCCGCGGGCGTCGGAGCCATCGGCGAGACGTTGCTCGCCGCCGCCGACGAGGTCTTTACCACGATCGGGGATACCGGCACCCGGGTTGCGAGGGCGCAGAACAGCGACGGCAGCGTCGGTCATCTCGTGGCTCTGCGGCCCGCACAAGACCCATTCGTCGACCCGATCGCCAACCAACTCACGGGCCCGATTCCGCCCGAGATCGGCAACCTCTCCAACCTGACGGCACTGTACCTGTCGGGCAACCAGCTCACGGGCCCAATTCCGCCTGAGCTCGGCAACCTCTCCAACCTGACTACGGCGTGCTTGCACTCCAACCAACTCACGGGCCCGATTCCGCCCGAGATCGGCAACCTTTCCAGCCTGGATACGCTGTACCTGTACAGCAACCAGCTCACGGGCCGAATTCCGCCTGAGCTCGGCGACGTTTCCAACCTGACTTCGCTCGAGCTGTCCAGCAACCAGCTCACGGGCCCGCTTCCGCCTGAGCTCGGTAACCTCTTCAACCTGGATTCGCTGCACCTCTATGGGAACCGGCTCTCCGGCGACATCCCGGACTTGACTTCGTTGCCACTGTCCTCGCTTCGCTTCGGCAGCAACGCGTTCGTATTCGCGGATTTTGAACCCGAGTTCGTCGCCTACAACGACGGCGCACCCGCAACCTTTCAATACAGTCCCCAGGCGATGGTCGACACCGCGCGCACCGTGAGCTTTCCGAGCGGCGCTCCTGCTGTGCTCCCTGCCGCCGTCGCGATCAACCCTTCGGGCAACGATCAATACCAGTGGTATAAAGACGGCGCGCCAATCGCAGGCCCGTACGGCACCAGCCGTGATTTGGACGTCACGCTTGGGGGCGGTAGCGTGGCGCCAGCAGACGCGGGCAACTACCAGTACACGATCAGCAACGCCGTCGTGACAGGCCTCGCCTTGGCCTCGCGGGTGATGACGTTGGCTGTCTCTGCAACTTGCGGCGACGGCTTCGTAAACGATCCAAGCGAAGTCTGCGACGACGGAAACCTGAACACGGGCGACGGATGCGACGCCGCATGCCTGCTCGAAGTGGGCGAGCCCTGCACCGGCGACACAGACTGCGCCACCAATCGCTGCAACCTAGCCACCGTGCCACCGGTTTGTGCGCCCCCCGTGGGCTGCGGCAACGGCTTGCTCGAAGCGGGCGAGGCGTGCGACGACGGCAACAACATGAACGGAGACGGGTGCACAGCTGCGTGTGAAATCGAGGACGGAAACCCGTGCACCGCCCATGCCGAATGCTCGAGCGGCGTCTGCGACATGAACGAGGCGCCTCCGCTCTGTGAGCCCGCTGGTTCTTGCGGCAACGGAGTACTCGACGTCCCAGAGAGCTGCGACGACGGCAACGTGATGACCGGGGACGGCTGCAGCAACATCTGTCTCTTCGAGGACGGAGAGCCCTGCGCTGACAACGCACAATGCGAAAGCACGATCTGTGACGCCTTGGACAGCAACACCTGCGAGCCGGTAAACACCTGCGGCAACGGTGCGGTTGAAGCGGGCGAGGCCTGCGACGACGGCAACGCCGTGGCAGGCGACGGCTGCGGCCCGGAGTGCCTCTTCGAGCTGGGCGCCGGGCCCTGCACCGACGGAAACCAGTGTGGCAGTGGGGTCTGCAACGAGCTAGCGGCAATCCCGGTGTGCGCGGTGCCCGTCGGCTGTGGAAACGGCGTTCTCAACGACGATGAAGCCTGTGACGACGGCAACCTGCTCAGGGGCGATGGCTGCGGCGAGTCCTGCACCCTCGAAAACGGTTGGCGCGGCGGGGGCGGCTGCGCCGTCAGCTCCGGCACCGAGAACGGTGGCGGCCGATGGCTCCTCGGGCTGCTCATCGCGGGGCTTGCCCGTTGGCGCGGGCTGCGACCTATGAGGAAGGGGTAAGGAGAATGTCACGGTTTAGACTTCGATATCAGTCGACCCATCTCGAGCTGCCACTGGGCGAGTTTTCGATTGGCCGTAGCTCGAAGTGCAGCCTCTCCATTGCGGACGAGTTGGCGTCTCGGCGACATGCCGTGGTTCACGTGGGGCCGACGGCCGTCTTCGTCGAAGATCTAAATAGCCGCAACGGCGTCGTGGTGAACGGTGCAGTCGTCGAGAACCGATGCCGCTTGACCCACATGGACCGCATCTACATCGGCTCGCAAGAGCTTGTTCTCATCGATGCGGCCAAGATGACCGATCAGCAGGAGACCGCTCCGCATGTTCTTTGCGCCGCCTGTGGGGCAGTGAATGGAACGGCCAAGCGTCACTGCGGGGAGTGTGGAAAGCGGCTCAAATCCGCCGCTGGGGCGACGTTCAAGGAGCCGTCGCCCAGCGGCGCGACTTCACGACCCACCTGGGACGACCCTGAGGACACCTGCACGGCGCAGACTCGCGACGTCATCGGGGGCATCGCGGACAAAGCAATCAACATGGGCCGATATGAGGAGGCCGAGCGCATATTGCTGCCGCATTTGCATGGGCTCCTCGAGCGCGCGTTGCGCCAACAGCCTCTGAACAGCTCCAAAGATGACGACCCTGACAGTGTCTTCGCCATCGCAATTGGCCATGCACTCGGGCTAGCGAAGGGTCTTCGCGAGCCGCAATGGATCGACTGGGTGTTTCGGATGCACATGGCCACCGCTCGCCTGATGAGCGCAGAGACCATCGAGACGCTGCACGACCTCGTGCGCAGCCAAGAGTACAAACGGCGAAGGTTTGTGGGCCCATACCTGCAAGCAATCCAGAACCAAGCGCAAGCCTATGGCCCGGCGGAGCGTTTTCTGGCCCAGCGTCTGGAGGGCCTCGCGCAGGTCATCTCGGCCCGACACTGACAAAAAACCTATTCACTAATCTTCAACCAGCGCCGCGCAACCAAGAGCCATGAACCGCGTGACCCCGTATGGTTCTCGTGTTTCTTCGCGTGGGCGCTTCGTCAGAAAGTCCCGTTCCACGGAGACGGACATCCTGTCCCCTCAGCTGCCGCGGGAGGTTCCTTTTCATGCGGCGGCTCCCGCGCTCGAAGCCATCGGCGGCCGGTCGCTCCCGCTCCTTCATCAGCTCGGCTGAACCTTCGAACATCGCGCACTCCGCGATCTCAGCCCTCGTCCACCCGTGGCGGCGAGCGCTTACGCATTTAGCCGCTCGGGGTCCGGTGAGCGCGTACACGCACCTAAGACCAGCAAGCACGTTGCCGCTGCCAGCGCTAATTTCATCTGCCATTCGCCCAATGAGTCCGACACGTCGCGCATGGGCGATCAAGCCCGCCCAGTGACCTCACGACGTGAAGCCGAACGATAACCAGAGCTGATCAGTTTCTCTCTTCGTTTGTCTTCCGTTGTCACGCCTCGGTGCCGTGAGGGTGCCGTGGCGATCTTTGATCATGTGAGATCGAGTGACGTGACGTGAACATGGCGAAGCGTGTACTCGTGCATGATGAGTAGGGAAGTATTGTTTTTGTTGACGTTTTACGAGAGCGCGAAACGGACCATTGGCGTCCGTGCCGGGTCGCCCCTTTTCTTATGGGGCGCCGGCGATTGGGGTTTGGTTCTCAGTACTTGCAGCCTTTGCGGCGGCTACCGCTTTCCGCTCGTTGACCTGACGTTGATGTGAGGCGGCGCGGAGGGCTCGAGCGCCTCTACCAGTCGGAGTTGGGCCCGCTGCCCGAGATGGGCTTACTGGTGCGTGCTCTTGGCTGACTTGTGCCCGAGCTGGGCCTGAATCGCCTTGATGGAGTGACCCCCGGTCGCGGCTTGGCTTGCTACCGAATGCCGACCGACCTGATGGTGACCGATCTCCCGGAGGCCCAGGGCTCGTTGCACGATCCGCAAGGGCCGAAGACCGCTTGTCCTTTGCGCCGGATGGCAGTGTGCTCCTCCGCCTCAAAACGCCATGGCGCGATGGGACGAGCCACATCGCCCTTCAGCCCGTGGAGCTACTCGCAAAGCTCGCAGTGCTGATTCCGCGCCCCTACGTTAACCTCATCGTCTATCACGCTGTTTCCGGCCCTTCGGGAGCCGAACATGGTGCTCGGAACGCGTTTGTTTGCCGGTCTCTTAGCCCATCGGGCTCATGTTGAGAGCACAATTGCGCGGTGCTAGATGTTATGTCGCGTGACTCACAGCGCTGACAGGGCCTTTGAATTCGCTATGCTCCAGCGTCGGGCCTTATGGAAAACCGGACACCAAACTGTGGCGCTTCCGGTGAGCGCCTGACGCGATTCGTTGTGATTGCAGTATTCGGGATGCTCGGTGCTCAGGCAGCAACCGCGGACCCGGCCGAAGTCGAAGAGGCTGCCGCGGCCGTTGCCGAGGAGGAGGCCGCGACCGAGGCGGCCGCAGCGAAAAAGGAAAAGAAGTGGAGCTTCACGATCGCTCCTTACGTCATGCTTCCTTTCATGACGGGCTCGCTGACGCTTGCGAACCAGCAGGTCGACGTCAATCGGAACACCGACGAAGCGAACGCTGTTGTTCTCAACACGCTCGACGCCAGGAACTGGGGTCTGATGTTGTACTTCGAAGCGAGGCACCCCAAGTTCTCCGTTATTGCGGACCTGGTCTACATGAACCTCGGCCGTGGAGGAGTGCTTCCGCTGAGCGGCCGCAGTGCCGGGCTCACGATGCAGCAGCTGATGGCCGAGGCCGTGTTTCTTGGTCGGATCACTAGCTGGCTTGAGCTTGGCGGTGGGGGTCGAGTCAACTTCGTCCAAGCCGACCTCAGGGCGCCGGCAGGTATGCTCTTACAGCCAATTGATCTCGATGCTCGAACGACGTGGTTTGATCCGCTGATTGTACTGCGGTTCTCGGTCCCCTTCAAGAACGACGATTGGCGACTCGGGCTGCGCGGTGACGTCGGCGGATTCACCGTCGGCTCGACCTACGCTTGGCAGCTGTATCTGTACGGAGGGTACAACTTCGACGGGATCAAGGACCGCCGCGTCGTCGAGCTTGCTCTAGCCTTCCGCGCCATTGGGATGAAGTACGAGACCGGAAGCGGCCTCAATCGCTTCGTCTACGACTTGATCATTTACGGTCCGGAGCTCGGCCTCCTGTTTCACTTCTGACCCGGTTGTCCGATCAACGAATCCCTGGGCTCTCAGAATGGTCCCAATGGCCCAAGAGAGCCTTCGGCGGCGCTTGGGGTCTACTCGAGGTCTCGCATGATGTGGCGAACGGCTTCTTTCACGCCCCGTATGCGTGCGGGCTGGTCGGTTCCGACATCTGCGATCGAGCGGGTGTTTCCTGCACCCGATCCGAACAAGAGAAGTTCGCTACTAGCCGGGTCGACAATGTCGATGAGCCGCGGGTCTTCGGTCTCGTATCGCCCCTGCTGACAAGACACGAAGCGGCGGGGTATTGTCGCGTGGGGCTACGCACGTTTGATCGTCGCGTGGCGCCGCATGTGCGAGCGCTTTGCATTGGCGCTCGCGGGCGCTAGAGATGTTGCAGGATGCCGCTCGCTTGATCTAATTTGACACCCTTGGCGGCCCGCTCCCTGGAGGTCGCCAATGGCTCGCCCGGTCAAAATCGCCCTATACGTGGTGGGCGCCGTCGTCGCGCTGATCATCATCGCTGCGGCCAGCTTCGCGCTACTCTTCGATGCCAATGACTTTCGCGACCGGATCGCCGAGCAGACGAAAGAGAGGACGGGCCGCGACCTCGTCATAGAAGGCGATCTCGAGGTCAGCTTTTTCCCCTGGCCCGCGATCAGTGTCGGCAACACCAGTCTCGGCAACGCGCCGGGCTTCGGCGAGGAACCGTTCGCGAGCTTCGAGCAGGCGCAGCTCAGCGTGCGCCTGCTGCCGCTGTTGTTGCGGCGCGAGGTCTTGATCGGCACGGTCGAGCTCGATTCTCTGCAACTGAACCTGGCGGTCGCGCGCACCGGCCGCAACAACTGGCAGGACCTGTTGCGGGGCGAGGAGGAGGAAACGGAGAGCGCGGGCGCGACATTCAACATCGCGAGCATCGACGTCAGCAACACGTCGCTGAGCTACAGTAACGCGCAGAGCGGCGACACATACCGCCTGACCGACGTCAACATGAAGTCGGGTCGCATAGCGGTGGGCGAGGGGGTGCCGGTCGAAGGCGGGCTGAAGTTCGACCTGCAGCCGGCAGGTGTCTCGGGCAACATCGAGCTAGAGACCGTCGCCACGTTCGATCCCGACGCCGGAACGGTCACGCTAAACGACCTCGAGATCGACGGCGTCGTCGAAGGCTTCGCCGACGTGCCGACGACGCTACGGTTTGCGGCGCCGCGGCTCGAGGCGAACACCGCAGAGAAGGTCGTGACGCTCGGCGATGTTGAGATCTCGTTGCTGGGCATCGACATCGATGCGAGCGTCGAGCCGTTCTCCTACGCCGGGGACCTGACGCCGGCAGCGACGATCAGCGTCGCGGCGTTCTCGCCGCGCAAGCTGATGCAGCGGCTGAACATCCAGGCACCGGCGACCGCGGACCCGAACGCGCTCGGCAAGGCAAGGCTCGATGCGAAGGCAAAGTTCACCCCAAACGCGCTAGCGCTGAGCAGCGTCAGGCTGACCTTCGACGAAACCAATCTGAGCGGCAACCTGTCGATCCCGCGCCGTGCGGGCGGCAGGTATCGCTTCGATCTGCAGGCCGACCGGATCGACCTCAGCCGGTACATGGCGCCGGCGGACCCCGACGCGGCCAAGGCCGATCCGGACGTAGCGTCGGTCGAGATCCCGGCCAAGCTGATTCGCCTGCTCAAGGCGCACGGCAGGCTGAAGGTTGGCGAGGCGCTGCTCGGCAGCATGCGCTTCAAGAACGTCAAGGTTGGCGTCAACAACGCGAACGGCAGGCTGCGCATCCATCCGGCCTCCGCGACGCTGTACGAGGGCACGTACAGCGGCGACGTGCGCATCGATGCGTCGGGCGCGACGCCCGTGCTGTCGGTCAAGGAGAACATCAGCGGCGTGGAGCTTCGCGCGCTCGCCAAAGCGATGTTCGACGAAGAGCGGGTCACGGGCACGATCAACGGCTCGTTCCGGCTCACGGGCCGCGGCGACGACTTCGGTGCGGTACAGCGGAGCCTCGCGGGCAACATGTCGTTCGAGCTTATCGAGGGCGCGTTCGAAGGCGTCGATATCTGGTACCAGCTGCGCCGCGCCTACGCCCTGGTGAGACAGCGCCCGGTGCCCGAGCCCGTGCTGCCTGCGCGGACCCGATTCAGCAGGGTCACCGCGTCGGGGCCCGTAACCGACGGCGTGTTTCGGAACGACAACCTGCTCGCCGAGCTGCCGTTCATGAGCATCACGGGCAAGGGCAAGGTCGACCTCGTGGCGGCGACGCTGGATTACGGGATGAGCGTGCGTGTGCTCAACAAGCCCGAGCTGGCGACGGGCGTCAGCGCGGATGGGCTCAATGAGCTGACGCGTGCGGCCATCCCCCTCAGGATGACGGGCCCGCTGGCCAAGCCTTCGATCAAGCCCGATGTCGAAGGCATGCTCAAGGAGCGAGTCAAGGAGGAGCTCGAGACGCGCGTGTTCGACGAGCTGCTCGGCGGCAGCGACAAGCAAGAAGCGCCGGAAGCAGCAGAACAACCCGCTGCGGGGGAAGAGCCGGCGGCGGAAGAAGAGCCGAAAGAAGAAATAGAAGACGTCGAGGACAAGCTCGAGGACGCCCTGAAGGACATCTTCAAGTGGTAAGCGGATGCGCACGGTGCTCCTGAGCCTGCTGCTCCTGCCATTCGCGGCCGGAGCCCCCGAGATGCGCAGCTCTCGGGGGCGATCGAGGAGGCGCGCAACATCGAACCGGAGAGTGCGCGCGCACATTAGACTCGGCTCAGGATGCGAGACGGCGACGTGCTTTCAATAGCCTAGCGCGCATGTCGACCCCGATGCTGACTCCGGACAACGAAACCTTGCTCTGGTCCCGGCGCTTCCGGATGGCGGAGCCGTATCGCGCCCACCAGGAACGTGCGTCGGCCTCGGTCCACTCGCCGACACCCGCGCAAGAGGCCAGGGCCACGCGCATCTCGTCCGCACTCTGAGGTCGATCGTCGGGGTTTTTGGCTAGGCACGACATGATCAGGGCTTCGAGCTGCCGGGGGATCGCGCGCCCGACTCGTTCGGAAGGTGGCACCGGTTCCGTGTGCAGATGGTTCGAGCACACCTCGATTACGGTGGCGCCATCGAAGACGTGCGATCCTGTCAGCAGGAAGTACCCCACGGCCCCAAGCGCATAGATGTCTGCGCGTGCGTCCACGCTGCCCGCAGCGGTGATCGATTCGGGCGGGAGGTATTGCGGGGTCCCGGCGATCGCGCCGGCTTCCGTGGGAGAATAGCCATCGGCGTGCTCTAGCTCTTTCACGAGACCAAAATCGAGCACCTTGACCATGTCCGCGTGGCTGTCTTCCTTCAGCAACATGATGTTCGTGGGCTTGATGTCTCGATGAACGAGGTTGAGCGCGTGGGCCTCCGACAATGCGGCGGCTGCTTGTCTCAGAATCCACACGACGCGCGCAGGAGGTTGCGGCCCGTCTACGTCCACGACGTCGGCTAACGTGGCTCCGTCGAGGTGCTCCATCGCGTAGTAAAACATACCTTCAGGGGTGCGCCCGAAATCGAAGATGGTCACCGTGTTCGGATGGGTGAGCATCGCAGTCACTTGCACCTCCGTCTCGAAGCGCGCGATGGCACTCGTGCCGGCCTTTGCAGCAGGCAAAACCTTCAGCGCGGTCGGCCTTCGCAGCATGGCGTGCTCCGCGCGGTAGACGATGCCCATTCCACCTTCGCCGAGCTTCTCGATCAACGTGTATTGGCCGAGCTCCCTGGCGTCGTGCACTTCCCGGCGAAGGCCGTAGATGACGCGGGAGGCGCTTGTGCACACGACGACGGTGCACGTCCACCAAACCGCAGTCCAGAAAACGGCGTGCCTCACGATAGCTCGGTTACTTTCGCCCGCAATTGCCGGAAATACTTCCTCCCACGGCGCGAGATCCATGGTGAAGTAGATGTGGTAAGTGACGATCAGCAAAGGGATGCCGCAGACTGCGGTGAGGATCCCGGTGCGCCCCGACGAGCTCGGGACGTAGATTGCGCGCGCGGTGAGGCCAAAGCTCAACACGAGGAGGATGACGAGATTTGGCTGGATCCCTGCAGGCAGGGAATGGCCCATGATGGCGTAGAACATGCAAGCCAGAAAGGTCCCCAGGACGTCCGTGGTCCTGATGAATGCCATTGAACGCGTGCGCCGACGGCAGACCAGCCAGATCAAGAGCAGAGCGGACGCGCCGAGCACGTGGAACACCATCGAGGGATGCGTGGGCGACCGGCCTGGGTCGGGACTCGCGATCCAGTCGACCACGCGAGCCGCGACGAAGAAGAACCCGAGGCTCGCTCCGAAAAAGCCGTACGACGCTACGCGTCTTTGTAGGAACTTGCGGCCCGCCTCAGACCGATCTACCCATGCGCTCGAGAGGACCATCTAGCGGCCTATAGCACCCGCGCGGCGGGACAGCCCGACAAACATCGGCTACACTCGCGCCATGAAGCGAGCGCGTGAGCGTGCCGCCTCGATCGCCATCCTGACGACGATTCCGATGATGGCGCAAGCCGTGGCCGGGCGAGCGGTTCGTGACACTCTTTTCTTGTCGGCGAACGACGCCTCGCGCTTGCCTGAGGCGATGCTGGGCGCGGCTGGGCTGTCCCTGGCGACCGCCTTTTCGATCTCCCGCGTCATGCCGCGCTGGGGGCCGCGAGCGACCGCCGTCATAGTCTCCGGCATAAACGGCACGCTATTCGTCGTCGAAGGGGCGTTGGTGGACGTAGCGCCGAGGGCGATAGGCGCGCTGGCCTACATGCATGTCGGCGTGGTCGGGGCTCTCGTATCGACCGCGTTCTCGTGCGTGGTGAACGAGCGATTCGATCCCTACTACGCGAAAGCCGTCGTCTCACGCGTCCACACGGGGGCTGCGCTGGGTGGGGTGCTTGGAGGGATCGCCGCGCTCATTCTGAACGAAGTTTTCGAGCTCGCCACTCTGTTCTATTGCCTCGCATCCCTCAGTGCGATCGTCGCCGTTGGGGCTTGGAACGTGGGCGGGTCGACGCAACCTCCGCGTACCACCGACATCGACACGCGGACGGGGCTCCGAACCATTCGTGCGGACGGCTATTTGAGTCAAGTCGCAGTCACCGTGACGCTGCTTGGCGGTGTTGGCGTCTTCGTCAGCTATGCGATGAAAACTGAGGCGAGCCTTCGCTTCGGTGACGCGTCAAGCCTGCTGTCGTTCTTCACGGCGTACTACACGGCGACCGCCGTGTTGACGTTCCTGACGCAAGCGGGCGTCACGAAACCGCTGCTCGAGAAGGTCGGCCTCGGCCGCACCATGGCGCTCTTGCCACTGGCCGTTGGGCTGAGCGCTGCCTTCGGCGCGGCATGGACGCGGCTATGGACGGCCACGTTGGCGCGCTGCTCACAGGAAGTCCTTTCGAGCTCAGTCTTTCGTTCGGGCTACGAGCTCCTCTACCTGCCGCTTCCCCTGCGCAAGAAACGGGCGACGAAGGCGCTCATCGACATCGCGTGCAATCGAATCGGTTACGTTGCCGGGAGTCTGATCGTGATGGGGATCGTCGGAATGACGGCGACGTTGGAGGTCGCAACATCGTGGATACTCGGGATCGCGGGCGTCATGGCGTTCGTTGCCGTTTGGTTGATAAATCGATTGCACGATGGCTACGTCCGTGAGCTTGCGAGGAGTCTGCGTGTTGGCACCGTCGTGCCCGAGTCCGACGAGATCGTCGATGCCACCACGCTACACACGCTTGCGCAGAGCGCTACCGTATTGGATCGCGAGGAGCTCCTCGAAGGCATCGAAGCGTTCGAAAAGACGCGTGACGCCAAGGAAACCAGGAGTCGCAGGGCCTTGGCCGCTCAGCTTGCCGACCTGCTCTCCGACGACCCACAACGAGTGCTGAACGTCTTGTTGTATGAGTCTTTGAGCTGGCGCCTCGCCCCGCATCTCATCGATCGGCTGGGAACAGACGCCTACGCCGGCCCGGCGCATCGTGCGCTCGAGCGAATGTGCACCCGAATCACGGGCCAACTGGTTGATG
>Ga0224508_10000601_pt1 | contig 34842 bp, 22 predicted proteins | sample SF_Jan12_sed_USG_4_FD_170157 | JGI IMG/M metagenome (GOLD analysis project Ga0224508, IMG submission 170157) | Sediment microbial communities from San Francisco Bay, California, United States - SF_Jan12_sed_USGS_21 | ecosystem: Environmental > Aquatic > Marine > Sediment | place: USA...
TTATTGTAGAGCCTTATTGTAGAGCCTTATTGTAGAGCCTTATTGTAGAGCCTTATTGTAGAGCCTTATTGTAGAGCCTTATTGTAGAGCCTTATTGTAGAGCCTTATTGTAGAGCCTTAAAGGTTACGGAGACCTAAACGACCCAGGGAAACCGCCGTAAAATTGGGTGCCAACGATCAATCCCGGCAATTTCGGCGGTCGAATACTTCGTCCTTCGGCGAATTGTCCGGACAACTTGACAGAACGGACCGGAAAGTCTCACCCTCTAGCCCTCGGCGGGGTAGGTTACGGGCTTGGGAGACGGCATGGACAGGATGGAAATCGGCGGCGTCGGCATCGATCTTTGGCGGCAAGGCGCGGGGCGGTCCGTGCTTTTTCTGCATCCGGGTGACGGTTTCGCTCCGGACGATCCCTTTCTCGGCGCACTGGCCAAGAACTATCACGTGCTGGCGCCTTGGCATCCGGGATTCGGCAATTCGGATTTCCCCGCGGGCTGGGCGACGGTCGACGATCTGGCCTATTTCTATTTCGATCTGCTCGATCAATTGGGGCTCGAGGACGTCGCCTTGGTCGGCGCCTCCTTCGGCGGCTGGATCGCCGCGGAAATGGCGGTGCGCGGCCACAACCGTTTGTCTCGTCTCGTGCTGATCGACGCGCTCGGCATCAAGCTCTCCGACCGGACGACGCGCGACATCGCCGATTTTCACAACACCGACGCGGCCCTGCTGGAAACCCTGAAATGGGCGAACCCCGAAGGCCGGCAGCCGGATCTGATGCGCTACGACGACGCGGCGCTGACCGCGGTCGTGCGCTCGCGCGAGGCCTTCGCCCATTATGGCTGGAAGCCCTACATGCATAACCCGGTGCTGACCCGCTGGCTGCATCGGATCGCGCTGCCGACGCTGGTGCTGTGGGGCGCCGAGGACGGCATCGTCAAGCCGGATTACGGGCAGGCCTATGCGGCGCGGATTCCCGGCGCCCGGTTCGAACAAATTGCGAAAGCCGGCCACTTTCCGCATATCGAGCAGGCGGCGGCCAGTGTCGAGCTCGTGCGCGCGTTTATCGACGGTTGAGGGAGGATCACCAATGCGGACCTATCACTTTTCGGAACTGCCCTACCCCGACGCCTGGGAAGGCCGTTCGTCGCTCCGCGTGAACATTCCCAACGAGGTGTACGACCCAAAAGTGGGCGCGGACCTTTACGAGCGGTTCTTCGACGAATGGGTGCTGTGCGACGAGCTCGGCCTCGACATCATGGTCAACGAACACCATGCCACGGCGACCTGCGTCAATCCGGCCTGCACCATTCCACTCGCCATCCTGGCACGGATCACCAAGAAAGCGCGGCTGCTCGCCCTCGGCGTGCCGATCGCTAACCGGCCCAACCCGGTCCGCGTGGCGGAAGAACTCGCGATGATCGATGTCATATCCCGCGGCCGGCTCGACATGGGGCTGGTGCGCGGCTCGCCCTACGAGATCGCGCCGACCAACGCCAAGCCGGTCGGCCAGATGGAGCGTTTCTGGGAAGCGCACGATTTGGTGCTCAAGGCGATGACGACGCGCGACGGGCCGTTCAGCTGGGAAAGCGAGAACTACCATTACCGCAAGGTCAACATCTGGCCGCGCCCCTATCAGGACCCGCACCCGCCGGTCTGGGTCACCGCGACCAGCCCGAGCAGCGCACCGCGCATCGCCCAGAACCGTCATGTCATCGCGACGCTGATTTCCGGCGTCATCGCAAAAGATCTGTTCAAGGCGTATCGCGACCATGCGCGCGCGGACGGTTGGGAGCCGGGGCTGGACCGCTTCGCCTATTGCGCCATCGTCGGCGTCGGCGATACCGAGGCCGAGGGCCTGCGCCGCGCCGACCAGATTGCGGATTACGTGCGCACCAGCCCGATCGTCGCCAAGGAATTCGCCGGCCCGCCGGGCTACAAGAAAATCCCCGCCGAAATCGCCACCATCCGGGCCGGCCCGAACGCCGGCAACCGGCCGCTGAAGACGCCGGAAGGTCGCCTGATCGACCAGAAGACCGCCTCGGTCGAGGATTTCATCGACGCCTGCAGCGTGTTCGCCGGCACACCCGACCAGGTCTATGACCAGATCGCGCGCTTCTACGACTTCACCGGCGGCTTCGGCAATCTGCTGATGATGGGACAGGGCGGCCACCTGTCGCATGACGAGACGGTGGCCAACCTGACGCTGTTCGCCAAGGAGGTGCAGCCGCGGCTGCAGGAACTGCACAGCCGCCCGCTGGCGATGAGCGCGGAGTAGTGGCGATGGACCAACCGCTGCAATAAAATCCGTATACATACGAACCGCAACCAACCCTGGAAATGCCATGCCCGAAGGTGTTCAACTGTGGAATCACCGTCCCTATGAGACGATAGACGTTATGCCGCTTGCGGGTGCGCTCGGAGCGGAAGTATCCGGCGCCGATCTGTCGAAGCCGCTGTCGGATGACCTGTTTGCCGAAATCTACCAGGCCTTCGTGGATCATCAGGTGATTTTCTTCCGCGACCAGAAGATGACGCCCGAGCAATACCTGGCCTTCGCGAAGCACTGGGGCGACATCCATCTCCACCCCTTCATGAAAGGGCTCGACGCGTATCCCGAAATTCTGGAACTGATAAAGACGGAAACCGATACCTATGCCTTCGGCAATAGCTGGCACTCGGATCAGATGTTCGCGCCGAAACCGGCCAAGTGCACCATGCTGTACGCGAAGGAAACGCCGGCGAGCGGCGGCGATACGCTCTTTGCCAGCCTGTCTCTCGCCTACGAGTCCCTGTCGGATGGCATGAAGAAGATGCTGGACGGGCTGCGCGGCTTCAACAGCGGCGACCGGACGAGCGCCCACGGCCGCAAGTCCCGTGCCGAACGCTATACCGGCTCGGCCGGGATGATCCTGCAGGATCCGGGCGACGTTCAGACGGAATCCGTTCACCCGCTCGTCCGAACCCACGTGGATACGGGACGCAAGGCGCTCTACATGGGGTCCCATACCCAATGGCTGGACGGGTTCACGCCGGAGGAAAGCAAACCGATCCTGGCGCAGCTCCAGGAGCACATCACCCGGCCGGAGTTTAACTGCCGCTTCCGCTGGGCGCCGGGATCGCTGGCGATCTGGGACAATCGCTGCTGCCAGCACTACGCCATCAACGATTACGCCGGGCAACGGCGGCGCATGCACCGGATCACCATCAAGGGCGAGGAGGCGCCGTTCTAACGGGAAGCGCTTCCGTTAGCGCTAGGCGGCCAGAATAGCGTCGACCTCCGCCAGGTTTTGCGCGGTCAATTTCCATCGGGCCGCGGCGGCGTTGGACGCTACCTGCTCGGGCCGTGACGCGCCGGAAATGATGCTGCCGATAGACGGTTGCGCCGCGAGCCAGGATATCGCCAGCGTCAGCAGATCATACCCGTGATCGCGGGCATAGGTATCCAGCCGCTCCAACAATTCGAAATCCGCGGCGGCGAGGCTTGGGTCGCCGTCCATCCGGCTGCCCGCAGGCGCAACGCTGCCCTTCTTGTATTTGCCGGTCAGCAGCCCCTTGGCGATCGGATAGTACGGCAGGAGGGCGATGCCGTTGGCCTCGCACACCGGAATGAGGTCCGCCTCGATATCCCGCAGCAGCATGTTCCATGCGTTCTGGGCGGTGACGAAACCTTTCAGCCCCGCCTTCTTGGCCGCATCGACCGCTTCCTGCATCTCCGCGCCGGTATAATACGAGCATCCGTAGTAGCGGATCTTGCCCGCCGACACGAGATCCTCGAGCGCGCCCATCGTCTCCGATACCGGCGTTTCCGAATCCGGTCTGTGCAACTGGTACAGGTCGATCCGGTCGGTTTGCAGCTTCTTGAGGCTCTGGTCGAGCGCCACGCGAATATTCTCCGGCGACCCCCGATTCTTGCCCGCCACATGTGAAACGTTGTGTCCGAATTTGCTCGCCAGAAACACCTTGTCGCGCTTGCCTTTCAGGCCGCTGCCCATGAACGTCTCGGAATTGCCGCCGCCGTAGGATTCCGCGGTATCGAGGAAATCGATCCCCGCATCGATGGCCGCGTCCAGGACGGCATGCGTCCCTTTTTCGTCGACGCGGATTCCGAACGCATTGCATCCGAGCCCCACCAGCGAGACGTCCAATCCGCCCTCGCCACCTATGTTTCGTTTGTCCATGTCTCGTCAGCTCTTTCCTGTGATTGGGATGGGGACACGCGCGTATCCGAACCTATCATCCGTTCCGACAACGAGATAGCGCGGGTCGGCCGGTTCAGATCGGGATCGCGAGCAGGGTGTCGATGCGGTCGCTGTCGAGCACGGCAATCCGCTCCGTGAAGCGGTAGGTGTCGGTCGAGATGTCGATCCGGTCCAGATAACGGCCGGTGGCGAACATCGTCGTCTCGCCGGTGTGCATGATGCGCGCGACAATGAAGTGCGAATGGACAATCGCGGTGCTGTCCTCCACCGATTTCAGCCGGATCGGACCGATAACGTGGCGATAGCGGTGCGGTTCGAACAGGTTGGCGTTGCGAATGGTGAAGACGCGGTCGAGCAGCATGCCGCGCGTCGCCGCGTAGATCACCCCCTGCCGCATGCCGGCCTCATGATTGGAGCGGCTGATGACCAGATAGCGGCACGGATCGGCGAACAAATCCGGCCATTCCTCCAGCCGATCCTCGTCGATGCATTCGGCATAGTCGCCGATCAGTTCCTGGACGCCCAGGCGGATGGATTGCTCACTATTCCCGGCGCCCGTCATGCCGCTCATTGCCCCATCAGCGCGCGGTAGTGTTTCCAGAAGCCCCGGATAGCCGCCTCGCTGGCCTTGAACGGTTGCGATTCCGCATCATGACCGCCCATCATGACGATGCCGGCGCCGTCGTCATTATAGTGCAGGGCGCGTTGCACAAAGCCGCCGATGAAGCCGTCTTCCATCGCGACATAGCCGGCCGGTCCGATCAGGTTGCCCTGCCGCAGGCGGCGCTCGGTCATTGCCTCGTCGTCGCCGTCGAAGCCGAGATGAATCCATTCCAATTCGGTCTTGTCGACTCCCCGTGGACGGATCACGCGCACGGCGATCGTGTTGCGGACCTGCTGCAACACCACGCCGGGGAAGATCGTCAGGATCTGTACCGAAACGCCGTCGCCGTATTCATCGACGGAGTCGACGACGGAATTGTCCTGCAAGCGGAATTCGCTTTCCGAGCGCAAGCCGGCGTCCTTGTAGGCGGCGCTCTCGGCTGCGTAGTCGAGCTTGGCATAGCTGTAGTGGTTGCCGCCGTCCTGATTGATGTAGACCCCGCCGGGCATGGTCAGTTTGTTGATTTTGAAGGTCGTCAGGAACAGATGCAGGATCGAGGCGTGATAGGTGTCCTTCACGTTCTCGATATACAGTTTCCAGTTATTCGGCAGGATCTGTGTGTTACGCCCGAGGAGATGCGGCGTGCGGTTCATCACCCGCAGCAGACCGCGCGTCACGTCCGGGCCGAGCCAGGTTTCCAGATCGGGCACCGCATCGCTGAAGGTGCCGAAGACGAGGCCGCCCAGTACGGCGACCCGCAGGCGGCGCAGCCGATGTTCGTCCTTGCGGAATTCCGGCGCCATGCCGCCCTTGTCCTGCACGCCCCGCTCGAAGGTGACGCCGGTCAGCCGGCCTTCCAGATCGTAGGTCCAGCCGTGATACATGCAGCTGAATTTCCGGACATTGCCGTGGCGTTCCATGCACAGCAAATTGCCGCGATGGATGCAGCGGTTGACGAAGGCGTTGATGGCACCATCCGTATCACGGACCACGATCACCGCGACTTCGCCCACGGTCGTCGAGACGAAATCACCGGCGTCGCCTAACTCTCCTTCGAGGCAGAGATATTGCCAGGTCGGCCCTTGGAACAGGCATTCCTGCTCCCGGTCATACGTGGCCTGGTCGGTATAGACCCGGAACGGCACCTCGCTGAGCCCGTTGGACGGCCAGTGAATTCTGTCGTCGGCGAGCGGTTCGGATTGTGACATGGGCGCGCCCTTCTCCTGTTATCTGGCGACAGCGTAGCGCTCCGCCAGATTCAAGGAAAGCGCCGCCGCCGCTTCATGCCTGTCCGGTATCCGCCGGCATCGTCATCGCCGTGATATCGGACACCGAGTCCAGCGCCTCCAGCCGGCCCAGCGCCGCGAACAGGGCCTCGATCCGGTCCAGTGGCAGAATCGATTGCGTGCAGTCCCGAAACTTGTCCCAAAGCTCGTCGTCGGTGACGGGGTTCTCCGGGCCGCGCGCCAGTTGGTGGACGATGCGGTCGCTCAACTGCCGGCCGTCGGTCGCGATCACGGTCATCTCGCCGCCATACTTGCCGGCCCAGCTTGAATCCATGTCGGGATGTGGCACCGGATGGATCTTGCGCATGACCGCGCGGATAGCGGGTTCCTTGATCGCGGCGTCGTCGAAATGAGCGAGCAACACACCGCGATTCAGGAGCGCCCGCGCCACCGTGTACTGCACGCTGAACTTCGCATCGAGGCCGCTTTTCGGCTCCGGGCGATTGGTATGGGCATGCCGGCTCTGTTCCATGCGGATATCGATGCGCGCCACGCTGTCGGCGCTCAGGCCATGCGCCGACGACAACCGCCGGATCATCTCGATGAAAGGATGCGAATGTGCGCCGCAGGGATATAGCTTGATGGCGATGCCCGGCACAAGGATCTCCGGTGGGTCGAGCCAGCCGTTCAGGACATCGACGTTCGGCGGCTCGTCGTTGCGCCGGAACAGCGCGAAAAAACCCTGTTGATGCTCGAAGGCGCGAGGATCGGCGGTGAAGCCCTCCTGCGCAAGCAGCGCGGCCCAAACACCGTTCGAGGCCGCGAGCCCCGCATGGAGCGGCTTCACCATGGTCCCGAAATTGGCGCGGACGCCGGCGGCGAGCGACACGGCGATCGCGAGCGCCGTCGCGGTTTGACTCGGGCTCAGGGCCAACAAGCGGCTGGCCGCCGCCGCGGCCCCGAAGATGCCGAGGGTTTCGGTCGCGTGCCACCCCTGGGCGAAGTGGCTGAACCCGACCACACGGCCCAACTTGCAGGTTGTCTCCATGCCGACCAGATAGGCGAGCAGCACGTCCTTACCGGTGCGTTCGTGCGATTCCGCCAGCGCCAGCACGGCCGGCAGGATGGCGACCGAAGGGTGGCCCATCATGCTTTCATGGATGTCGTCATAGTCGAGCGCGTGCGCTGCGGTTCCGTTCGCACGCGCGGCTTCCAGCGGGCCACAGCGCAGGACGGTTCCAATCACCTGACAGGCGCCCGTCCGGCTATCAAGCCCCGTGACCTGCCGCGTGATCGCTGCTGTCGGCGCATTTACCCCGGCAATGCCTACGGCGACCGTATCGCGGATCGCCGTCTTCGCCCAGTGAACGGCCTCGGCCGGAAACTGGGCGAAACGGGTCCGTTGGATGTGTTCCGCAAGGTCGAGAGAAAATGTCATACAAGACTGCTTGGCTTGGTCTTTTCAATCATTGTGGTGATATTCCTGACAGCGGCGTCGGCGATGGCAGAATGCCGGCTCGCCCTGGTGGTCGGCAACTCGGCTTATCGCAAAACGCCGAGCCTGGAAAACCAAAAAATGATGCCGGCGCGATGGCCCCACTCAGTGCGGCGCGCCCGCAAGGTTCGCGATTCTCCAGCGCGCGCGTTGGCGTTAAGATAACGTGCGAGGGGCAGGATTCACTCTGTACCGGCGTCATTTTCCAAATGCAGTACATCGCGGGGAGATACACTGTGAGCGACATTCAATTCGGGTTGATGATACGCGGCCAGTTTCCGCAAGAGGAGGACATGCGCGTGCGGTTTGACGAAATGGTCGAACAGGTGCGCCTGATCGACCGGCTCGGTTTCGCGTCGCTCACCAAGGGTATGCACTATTCCTCTCACCCGTTGCAGTCCTTCAACCAGCTGGTGTTTCATTCGCGCATGGCGGCGGAATCGTCGAACCTCCGGCTGAATTTCGGGATCATCCTGCTCTCGCTACACAAGCCCCTGGATATCGCCGAGCAGTTGGCGTCGCTCGACGTCATGTCCGGCGGGCGCGTCATCTTCGGAGCGGCGTTGGGGTATCGCGAAGTCGAGTTGGCGGCCTTCGGCGTTCAGCGCAAACAGATTGTCCGCCGGTTCACGGAAAATATCGAGGCGATCAAGCGTCTCTGGACCGAGGACACGGTATCCATGAAGGGGTCATTTTTCGAACTCCTGGACGCCAATGTGTCGGTGAAGCCGATACAGACGCCGCATCCTCCGGTCTGGATCGGCGCCAACGCGGACCCGGCGATCGAGCGCGCGGCGCGGATTGGCGATTGCTGGTACGTCAATCCCCACAACCGGATGGATACGATTCAGCATCAGGTCGATGTCTACAAACGCGCCCTGGACGCGGCCGGCAAACCGTTTCCGAAGGAATTTCCCGGGCGGCGCGAATGCTTCGTCGCCGGATCGCGGGACGAGGCCATTCGCCTGTGCCGGCCCTATCTCGCCAAAAAATACGAGGTCTACCATTCCTGGGGGCAGGACAAGGTGATGCCGGATGGGGACAACGATCTGGGGCTCGATTTCGACGAACTAATAAAGGACCGGTTCTTCCTCGGCGGACCCGACGAGGTCGCGGAACAGATTATTGCATACACGAAACAAACCGGGATCAATCATCACGTGCTGAGTTGCCAGTGGCCCGGCATGCCGCAGAACATGGTGTTGGATACGCTGCAGTTGTTGGCCGAGGAGGTATTCCCCCGGGTCCGCCAGGGCATGTGAGGTTCGAATTGGGAACAAGATTCCAATACGACTGAATCGGTGACCAATGCGCGTTATGCTGTGCCCGCGTTGCGGCCCCGAATAAGGTCGGCGCCCTTTTCCGCAATGGCGATTGTGGCGGCGAATGTGTTCGCGGAGGGCAGCATCGGCATGATCGACGCATCGACGACACGCAGGTTCTGCACCCCGTGAACCCGGAGCGCATCATCCACGACAGCGCGCTCGTCGGCCGCCGGCCCCATGCGGCAGGTGCCTACCAGGTGATACCCTGTATTGCCGCGCCGGCGCGCAAAATCGAGCAGTTCGTCATCCGTGCTGACATCTGCGCCGGGCAGCGTTTCGGTCTCGAAATACCGGGCAAGTTCGGGACGGTTCATCAACGCGCGCGCAAGCCGCAATCCGGCCAGGGTGATTCGCCGGTCCGCTTCGGCGGCCAGGTAGTTGGGTTGTACGACGGGCGCATCGGCCGGATCGCGCGAGATGGCGCGCACATAACCGGCGCTTTCGGGGCGCGGCTGCGCCGCGCCGCAGGTCATGCCCGGGTGATCGTCGAGGACATAGATGCGCCCGTCCCGATAACTGCCGGGCGTGAACAGGATCCGCAGATCGCTATCATCGAGATCGGGATGGGATTTGCCGTGCACGAACGCGATGGTGGGACAGATCGCGAGCACGCTGGGTTTGCCGCGCGCCCATTTCGCGATTTCCAGGGGCAGCCGCGGCCAGCGTGCGTATTCGTTGATCGTGCGCACGTTTCGCGCGCGCGCCGTCATGCGGACCGAGTAATGGTCGCGCAGGTTCTCCCCGACACCGGTCAACTCGGCGCGGATAGGCACGCCAATGTCGTTCAACAACGGCGCGGGGCCGATCCCCGAAATCTGCAGCAGCTTGGGCGAATTGACGGCGCCCGCGCTCAAAACGACTTCGCGCCGCGCATGGACCACATGCTCAACGCCCGCCCTGTCGCGATAGCGCACGCCGGTCGCCCTGCCCCCATCCAAGACGATCTCCACGACCTGGGCGCCCGTGCGCAGCGACGTCGAACGCCGGCGTAACGCCGGCCGCAAGAACGCCTTCGCGGCACTGACCCGCTTGCCTTCGTGAATGTATCGCTGAAAATATCCCGCGCCGAATTGGCGGCCCGCGTTGTAATCCGGAATGCGCGGAATGCCCATCCCCCCGGCGGCGTCGAGGAACGCCTCGGCGAGCGGATTGATCCAATCGAGGTCGGTAATGGGCAATTCCCCGGTTCGCCCGCGATAGCGGTCGTCGCCGGGGCCCAGGCGTCGTTCGGAACGCTTGAAGTACGGCAACAGGTCGTCGAACCCCCAGCCGCGATTGCCCATCTGCGCCCAGGTATCGAAGTCCGCCGACTGGCCGCGGTTGTACACCATGCCGTTGATCGAACTCGAACCGCCCAGCACCTTGCCTTGAGGCACCGCGACCGAGCGCCCGTCGAGCGCTTCCGAGGGCTCGGTCACGAACGGCCAAACGAACCGGTCGCCATAGAGCGTTTTTACAAATCCGGCCGGTATGGAAATGAACGGGTGCCGGTCTTTCCCCCCGGCCTCCAGCACGCACACGCTCGACGCTTCGTCTTCCGTCAAGCGATTGGTCAGCACACAACCCGCCGCACCGGCTCCGACCACGACGTAGTCGAATGTTTCCATCCTCGATATTTCCTATTGAAGCGTGAACCGTTCAGCCAAGGCGAACCGTGTCTGTTTTCCCAACTCAGCGCAGCGCGGCGCAGGCCTGCTGGATCAAATCCCCGCCGCGGATCAGGTCTTCTTCCGGCGCGACGAAACTGGCTCGGAAATACGGCGACAGGCCGTAGGCCACCCCCTGCACAATGGCGACGCCGACGGAATCCAGCAGGTACATGGTGAAGTCGGTATCGTTTTCGATCACCTTGCCGTCGGGTGTGCGCTTACCGAGCGTGCCGGCGCACGAGCAAAAGATATACATGGCGCCTTCCGGCAGGTCGCAATTCAGACCTTCCGCCCCGCTCAATTTCTCGAACAGCATGTCGCGCCGCCGTTGCAAATTGGCGGTACGTTCACGGACGAATTCCTGCGGCCCCGTGAGCGCGGCCACCGCCGCCCCCTGGCTTACCGGGCTGATGCCCGACGTGCTCTGCGACTGCATCTTCGACATATTGCTGATGATTTCCTTCGGCCCGCCCGCGAAGCCGACCCGCCATCCGGTCATCGAATACGCCTTCGAGACACCGTTGCAGGTCACCGTCCGGTCATACAGACGCGGCTCGATCTGCGCGAAAGTCGAGAATTCGCGGCCGTCATAGAGCAAATGTTCGTACACGTCGTCGGTCAGGATATGGACATGCGGATGCTTCAGCAGCACCTCCGACAACGCTTTCAATTCGGCGGGCGAATAGGTCGCGCCGGTCGGGTTGCTGGGCGAGCTGAACATCAGCCACTTCGTCTTGTCGGTGATCGCCTCCTCCAATTGTTCGGGACGCATCTTGAACAGGTTGTTCTGGCCGCATTGCACGACCACCGGCGTACCGCCGGCAAGCAGCACCATATCGGGATAGGAGGTCCAGTACGGCGCCGGGATGATCACCTCGTCGCCGGCGCCCACCGTCGCCATCAGGGCGTTGAACAGCACCTGCTTGGTCCCGGCGCCGACGGCGATTTGATCGAGCCCGTATTCCAGCCCGTTGTCGCGACGGAATTTCAACTGCGCGGCCTCGCGCATCGGCTGGAGGCCGTTGATCGGCGTGTAGCGGATCTCGTTCCGCCGCATCACTTCGATCGCCGCTTCCTTGGCGTGATCCGGCGTCGGGAAGTCCGGCTCGCCCGCCGTCAGCTTGACGATGTCCCGGCCTTCGGCCTGCAACTCGCGGACCCGCAACGAAGCGATCTGGCTCGGCGACGGTTTGAAGCGGCTCATGCGCGGTGCGAAAAAATCCATTCGCGTTTTCTCCTTGTCAGACGGGTATTCGACCGTCGAATTTCATCTCCGCTTCCGGCTACGGCGCGCGGACGGCGTTGTCATCATATGCGGAATTGGTTCGACGACGCTATTACGCGATGATCGTCAATTATCGGTTCAATGTCGAATGTATGGATGGAGGCACTTATGAGCGTTGAAGCAAAACTGACCGAACTCGGAATCGAATTGCCGGCGCCGCCCAAGCCGGCCGGTAATTACGTCGGCGGCGTGCAGGTGGGCAATATATTGTTCATGTCGGGCTGCGGGCCGAGCCTGCCGGACGGCGGTTCCATCACCGGCAAGGTCGGCGGCGATCTGAGCGTCGAGGACGGCTACGGCGCGGCGCGTCAGGTCGGTATCAACATGCTGGCGAACATAAAGGCGCAGATCGGCAACCTCGATCGGGTCAAACGCGTCGTCAAGGTGCTCGGTATGGTCAATGCGAACCCCGACTTCAAGGAGCACCCGAAAGTCATCAACGGCTTTTCCGACCTCATGGTGGAAGTCTTCGGCGACAACGGGCGCGGCGGCCGCTCCGCCGTGGGCATGGGATCATTGCCCTTCCAAATCGCCGTCGAGGTGGAAATGATTTTGGAAATCGGCGATTGACGCCGGCAGGTCGGGACACGCACCCCATGACGACATTCAGCAAGCGGGCGTGGCGCGCGACGGAGCCGCTCTACCGGCGAATTCTCGAGCTGCCGTTTAACCGGGAACTCGCCGCCGGCACGCTCGATCCGGAGCGGTTCCAATTCTATATGCTGCAGGACGCGCTCTATCTGGAGCAATACGCCCGCGCGCTGTCGGTGGCCTCGACCAAGGCGCCGGACCCGGATGCGGTGCAATTCTTCGCCCGTGCGGCGGAGCAGGCGCTGGTCGTCGAGCGCGCATTGCATGGCGGCTTTTTCGAAAAATTCGGCATCGACCCGCGCGACGCCGCCGCGGCCGAACCGTCCCCCACCTGTTACGGCTATACCAATTTTCTGCTCGCGGTCGCCATGCGGGACAATTACGCGGACCTCGCCGCGGCGATCGTGCCGTGCTTCTGGATCTACTGGGAAGTCGGCAAGCACATCGCCGCCGAGGCGGCCGCCGACAATCCCTATCAGGCGTGGATCGATACTTATTCGGATCCGGGGTTCGGCGACGCGGTCGCAACGGCAATCGCACTCGCCGACCGCGCGGCCGACGCCGCATCACCGGCGGGTCAGGCCGGCATGCTCGCCGCGTTCAAACGCTCAGCGCAATTCGAATGGATGTTCTGGGACAGCGCCTACCGGTTGGAGGCATGGCCGGTTGCCATGTGATCTCGGCTGTGCGGCCGCGCGAACGCATCTGTGGCGAATGTCGTCGCCGGACCGAAAAACACAGGGTGGTTGGGACGCGTCCGGCTACTTGAAAACCGTTTCGCGCTTGCCCAGCCGCAGGAACAGCGTTTCGCCGGTGGTCCACACGACGCCATCATTGTCGGTCACCGCGTAAACCTGTCCGTCCGCCGCGACGGCCAGCCCCTCCGGCTTAGCCGGCGTCCAACCCTTGAACGACCGCAGTGACGGAAGCAGGTCCAGCGCCAGCGTTTTCTTCACGACACGCGGCACGCCGCCGGGCGCCACGGTTTTCACACCGGCGGTATCGATTGTGTAAATCCGTTTCACCGCCGCGTCGGGGCCGCTCCGGTTATCCCGCTCGATGACGGCAAAGCGCCCCAAGCCGAGAACCGTGATTTCACTGAGGCCGACCCAGCCCCCCGCAGGACTTTCCGGTGAATCCAGTTTGTAATGCATCACGCCCCAGGCCTTGGCCGCCGGTGTGTAAACCAGGATTTTGGAATGGCCTTTCGGATCGTCTTTCCACCCACGCTGAACGGCGACAATGACTTTCCCCCGATCGAGTGCCACCCCCTCCAACCCCGCGTTTCGCTTCCTGGCGTCGAGTGCCTTTGGAAGGCGGATCTTTTCGATCAACGCACCGTCGGCCCCCACATGGAGAAGGAGGCTCGGCCATTCCTTCTTTCTCTTCTTCCTTCGGCGCCCTTCGGACACCAGCCAGTGGGTTCCGTCGGCGGCGGTAGCGATCCCCTCCAAATCGAGGCGCTTCATTGGTTTGCCGTTCTCGGTCACTCGATGGCTGCCGGTGATGCGCGCGGGCGTCGCCGAAACGTCAATCGTGAAAATGTCGGCGGTGCCATAGGCGCCGTCATTCACCGCATAGAGGATGGACGGATCGCGGGGATGGGCGGACAAGCCGGAGAGCGCGCCCCAGCCGATGGGCGCGCCGCCCGCGCCAGCCACCGAAACGATATGCGGATAGGTCGCTCCTTCCGCGCCAAGCGCATAGATGCTGATCGTCGACCGCACGCCTTTCTTTGCCTTGTCCGCTTCCGCGGCGACGGCGAACAGGTCCCGGGACGGGATGGCAAGCATCCCTTCGGGCCGGGCGCCCGACGGCAGCACCTGCAGGAATTCCATTCGGCCGTTCGAACCGTTTTTTGCCGGGCGGTCTTCAAACACGGCAACCGCATTGGCGCGCTCCAATCCCACGAACACCAATCGGCGGCCGTTGAAGGTGCCGACGGCGATGCCTTCCGGCTCGGCCCCTTTCCTGTGCGATCGTTTTTCCGGGTAGTGACCGATGCTGACGGCGAGATGTTCGGTGGCGGCGCCGGAATCAAAGAGTATCTCGCCTTCACGGCTGAATACCGTAAAACCCCGCGTGCCGCCCCGGTAATCGCCCTCATTGGCGATGGCAAACCGCCGATTATCCAGCCATGCAACCGTATCCGGTTCGCGGGCGACATTCGCCTTGCTGTCGGTCAGCGAGATGGTCTTGTCCTTGGTGGCATCAATCTGCGAAACGGTCGACGTTCCGGCGGAAAAATCATTCACCAAGGTGCCGGTTGCCATGTCGACGATGGCGATATGGTTGTTCTCCTGCAAAGTGACGACCGCGAGCCCGGCCTTGTTGATTGCGACGTATTCCGGCTCGGGGTCGCTGGGCGCGATGCGGGCAAGGCCCGTCAGATCGGTCCGCCGCACGGCGGTGCAGTTTACCGGCGTGGCCGATTTACCGAGTTGGAAACCTGCCAGGAAGCCCGCGGGGCGTTGCGGAATTCTTCCCCCGTTTCTATCCGGGTCACGCTGGTTCTCCACCGCGATCGCGATCCAATCCCCCTTCGGGCTGATGGCAACACTATCGGGCTGCCCCCGCACATCGCATTTCGCAATGACCGATTTTTTGGCTAGGTCGATCACGGCCAGATGGCCGCTCGGCAGGATGTAGCTCGCGGAGGTGTTTACCGCGGCATAGGCATAACCGCCGCGGACGGCGACGGATGTCGGCTCACCGCCAACGGGAATTCGACCGGCAGGCTTCGGATTGCCGGGGTTGCGGATGTCGACGAGTCCGATAACGCTCCGCGCCGCATTCGTATAAAGCAATGTCATGCCGTCGCTGCTGGCAGCGATAATTTCCGCCAGGGTTTCCATTCTCCTATCCGTCCTGGCAGGGAGGTTCCGGTAAACCGAATAGGTCGACACGCGGGTAAATTTTTCGCGCGCATCCACCGGCGTATCGACGGCGACGCCAGTCATCAACACGAGAGCCAAAACAAAAGATCGGGAGACAGAATGTTGCAACGACAGCTCCAAGCAGTTCGATCTCACACAACTCTACGGCACCGGCAACGGCAATTCATCGACGATGAACGGTGACAATTTCATCGATATAAAAAATATGGATTTACAATTATTCAAATTAAAAACGAACGACTCATATAAGCCGTTGATATACGGGATATTAAACGCGAAACCGAAATGCAAATTGGGGGTGACTGTACCCTAAAGTGGTACGCTCACCCCCAATGAATGCACGAGAAGCCATCGGGAGAGGTTGACGACTTTCAATTTAGACGGCGAGAATATTTTTGCGAATTAGTCGCGTTCTGTCGTGTCCAAACTATGCGCTTGACGAAAATGAAGCGCGTTTAAGACGCTCGATAGATTAAGAGGCGCCAAGAGGCGCTCGGACGAAAAAGAAGAATAAGCAGCGCCAAAATGCGTAAAAAGTTCGGCACCAAAAAGCGCCCGTAAAAATAAGAAGCGCCACGAGGCGCCCGAAAAAAAGAGGCGCCAAAAGGCGCTCGTTACAAAGGAAGCGCATCAAGGGGAGATAGCGACATGTTCGGCTGGCTGATTGGCTCGAGCCTAAAATTCCGATTTTTGCTGTTGGCTGCCTCGGTGGCATTGCTCGTTTTCGGTACCGAGCAACTTCGCAATATGCCAGTCGACGTCTTCCCCGAATTCGCACCGCCCAAGGTCGAAATCCAGACACAAGGTCCCGGCATGACCGCCGCCGAGATCGAAGAGCTGATCACCATCCCGATGGAAGATACCCTCCGGGCGACTCCGGGACTCGACATTATCCGGTCGAAGTCTGTGCGCGGCCTGTCCGATATCGTCATGCTCTTCAAGCAGGGCGAGGATGTCATCGAGGCGCGGCGGCGGGTGCAGGAATTGCTGAACGTTGCAATGGCCGATTTGCCGCAATCGTCCGGTATGCCGATCATGCTGCAACCACTCTCCTCGACCAGCCGTGTCATGAAGATCGGCGTCACGTCGAAGAAACACGACATGATGGATCTGTCGATGATCGCCTATTGGACGATGAAGTTCCGACTCATGTCGGTGCCCGGTGTGGCCAACATTCCGATCTGGGGAGAGCGCATCAAGTCGCTTCAGGTGCATGTCGATGCGCCGCGCATGCGCGCCCACAACGTCACCCTCGACGAGGTCATGGAGTCCACTGCGGACGCCCTGGATTTCGGCTTGCTGCGATACACACGCGCCGCGAAAACCCGGATCGACGGGATGGTCGATACGCCGAACCAACGGCTCGTTATCTATCACGAGCGGCCGGTAAATAACCCGTTAGAGCTGGCCGAAGTGCCGATTGCCCTGACGAAAAAGCGCCCGACTCCGCCGCCCCGGATACGCGACGTTGCAGACGTTAAATGGGGCACGTGGCCCTTGGTCGGGGACGCCATCATCGACGACGAAGTCGGCTTGATGTTGATCGTCGAAAAGCTGCCATGGGCCAACACGCTCCAGGTCACGAAAGGGATCGAGAAAGTACTTGCGGAAATGCAGGCTGGCCTCCCCGACATCAAGATTGACTCGACGATATTCCGGCCGGCAACCTTTATCGAGCTATCGATCGATAACTTGACAACAGCGCTGATCCTCGGCGCTATCCTGGTCATAATTGTCCTTGGCGCCTTCCTCTTTGAATGGCGTGTGGCGTTAATCAGCGTGATTGCGATCCCGCTATCGCTCGTCGCGGCGGGGGTCGTTCTCTACTTCATGGACGCCACGATCAACACGATGGTCTTGGCGGGCTTCGTCGTGGCGCTCGGATCCGTCGTGGACGACGCGATCATCGATGTCGAGAACATCGTGCGACGGTTGCGCCAGGCCCGCAATGCAGGCAGCACGAAAACGACGGCACGAATCGTCCTCGAGGCGTCGATGGAGGTGCGGCCGGCGATTCTGCAGGCGACGATCATCATCGTCCTTGCCGTAACGCCCGTGTTCTTCATGGGCGGGCTGTCCGGCGCGTTCTTCGAGCCGCTGGCGATGTCGTTCCTGCTGGCGATGCTGGCGTCCATGGTAGTGGCAACGACGGTCACACCGGCGCTTTGCTACATTCTGCTCGATCGCGCGGATATCTCGCACAGGGAATCTCCGCTGGTGCCATGGCTCAAGCGGCACTATCGCAGGATTCTTACGAGTGTAATTTCCAGCCCGCGCGCAACGGCTGCTGGCGTTTTCGTCGTAATCGCCGCCGGTGCCGGGGTATATCCGTTGCTCGGAAATGCTCTTCTCCCGAATTTCAAGGAGAGAGACTTTCTGATGCACTGGATCCCGCCCGAGGGAACCTCGCACCCGGAGACTTTCCGAATTACACAGCGCTCCAGTGTTGAACTGCGGCAAATCGCAGGGGTTCGAAATTTCGGCGCCCATCTGGGCAACGCGGTTAACGGTGACGAACCCTACGGCATCAACTTCACCGAAAACTGGGTCAGTGTCGATCCCAAGGTGGATTACGACAAGGCCCGCGGTGCCATCGAGGAAGCCGTCGAGGGCTATCCCGGAATGCGCCGCGATGTGCAGACTTATCTGCGGGAGCGCATCAAGGAAGTCCTGACCGGATCGAGCGATGCAATTGTCGTGCGGATCTATGGACCGGAACTTCCGGTGCTGCGTAAGAGTGCGGCCGAGGTGTACGAGGCCCTGAAGGACGTGCCCGGACTCATCGATTTGCATGTCGGTCAGCAGGTCAATATCCCGCAAATCGATGTCACGGTGAATCTGGAAAAAGCGGCCCGGCATGGCCTCAAACCGGGCGACGTGCGTCGTGTCGCGGCGGCTTTGACGTCGGGAATTGAAGTCACCGACATCCATCGTGAAGGCAAGGTATATGACGTTTTCGTATGGGCGCCGGAGTCGGTGCGTCACGATATCGATACCCTGCGAGAGTACACAATCGACACGCCCTATGGCGGGCGCGTAAGGCTGGGCGACGTCGCGGATCTGAAGATTGTGCCGACTCCCAATGTGATCAAGCGTTGGAACAACTCACGCGAGATCGAAGTGGAGGGCAACGTTAGGGGCCGCGACCTCGGATCGGTCGCCGAAGAGGTCGAAGACCGGATCGAGAAGCTCAAATTCCCGGTCGGGTACCATCCGGAGATTTCCGGAGAATATAAAGAGGTCGAGGCCGCAACGGAGAAGCTGTTGTTTGCTTCGATATTCGTTGCCATTGCGATCTTCATTATTCTCCAGGCGTCATTCCGGAACTGGTGGCTCGCTAGCCTGATCTTCCTGGGCCTGCCGGCGGCACTCGTCGGTGGCATTCTGGCTGCATACCTTGGGGACGGCATCATTTCGCTCGGCTCCCTGGTCGGGATCATTACGGTGCTTGGAATTGCCGCGCGGAACGGAATTCTTCTCATCCAGCATTATCGCCATATTGAGGAAGTGGAAGGCGAACCCTTCGGTATCGAACTGATCCTGCGTGGCGCGGAAGAGAGGCTGTCGCCGATCCTGATGACAACCTTGTGCACCATCTTCGCGCTGTTGCCCTTGATCGTAGCCGGCAGCATTCCCGGTCATGAGATCGAGCATCCGATGGCCGTGGTCATTCTTGGCGGTCTCGTCACATCGACAATTCTGACCTTGATTATCGTGCCGATTCTATACCTTCGGTTCGGATCATTGTCCGTGAGATCGACCGGTGTTTTGCCGACGCAAGCAACGACGAGTTAGGGAGAAATGGAAATGCCAATGCGCCACTATCTCCCGCAACCGGTATCCTCGGGGCATCGCTTCGACCGTGGTCGGGTCCAATCAAACCAAAGGGGGACGTAAGTATGGTGAGAGCCTTCTGTTATCACTTGGCCGTCGTGTCGTTCATTATTTGGGCGTCCAGTGTTCCTGCATACGCCCAAAAGGTAACGCCATCGGAAAACGAGCCCGACCATATTCGTGGTCAAATCATGGAGCTGACGGATTCCGCGATGGTCGTGAAGACCAAGGAAGGCGACACGCTTGAACTCGCACACGATGAAAATCTCACGGTAATTACTCTACAAAAAGGCAGCTTTACCAAGGTGGATTTCGGCGTCTATGTCGGGTCCGTTGCGGTGAAACTGGACGAATACAGTCCGATCGTCCGGGATTCGTTGAGCTGGCTGCACCGGGGCTACGAGTTTCGCATCATCGATGAAGAGTTGCGCGGTGTCGCCGTAGGGCACAAGAAATGGGATTTGACCTCCGAAAGCGTCATTGCGCACGGCTGGGTCGACGATATCGAAGGCCGCGTTCTGTCGATCAAATACGGCCCCACCGAACAAGAAGAAACGGATGTGGAAGTCGGCCGGGAAATACCGGTCCTACGCATGGGGCTTGGCGACAAGAGCTTGTTAAAGAGTGGAATTCCGATCTTTGCCGGGGCGCAGAAGAATGGAGACGGTAAGTACGAGGCAGTCTTTGTTTTCGTCGGCAAGGACGGCATCATTCCGCCGTTGTGATACGTCGAATACTGAGCGTGGAATTGCGCGGAAACGCTGAAGCTATTGGTACGAGAGACATTGAAATAAGGCCAGAGGAGTCGTTCAGATGAATGTGGATCATGTAGTCGCCGTAACACCGAATCGTGACGGAAGAAGAATTGCCGGCGGCTTTATCGCCATGACGGCGATGACCGCGCTCTTTCTGGCGCCGGCTGTGGTGCAAGCAGGAGGATCGGGACCGACCGGGCCGAGCACCGCGGTCAAGTTCGAACCGGTCCCGGGGAGCAAGATCAAACGGGTCATTCTAACCGCCCGGGCGGTCGAGCGGCTGGGCATCGAAACCGGCAAGATTTCGGAACAAAGGATTATCCGGAAACAAATGGTCGGGGGTCAGATCACCCATCCCTTAAAAATCCAAGCCGAGCAAAAAATCGCCCGTGGCGGATTTGGAAGCTTCGGTCAAGCACAGGTGAAAACGGTCGCCGCAAGGCCGCAGTTGCCCAACGAGAGCGGTGCCTATCTTCGTCTAACGCTGTCGGAGGAGGAGTGGAACAGGGTGGCGAAAAACGTGCCGGCGCGCGTCCTGCCGCTGGCCACGCGCGGCAAACTGCCGAAGGAAGTGTCGGCAATTCGCGCCAAATTGCCGCCGCTTCTGGACCCGAAACGGTCGATGCTGCGCGTCTATTACATTGTCCCCGGCACCGAACATAGCCTGAAGGTGGGCGACCGCATGCGTGTCGAATTGCAGCTATCCGGCAGCAACAAGAAGCGAAAAATCGTGCCTTACAGCGCCGTGTACTACGACGGAAAGGGCAAGCCCTGGGTCTACACGACGGCGAAGCCGTTGGTATACGAACGAAAGCGCGTGAGCGTTGAGCGCATCGTGGGCGAACTTGCCGTATTGACCGGCGGCCCGCCCGTCGGAACCGAGGTGGTAACCGTGGGATCGTCTCTGCTGTTCGGCGCAGAGGTAATTTACAAGAGATAGCGCGCTCAATTGAGGCGATTGAATAAGTGACGTGCGTCACGCCTTCAAAATGGGGGCAAACGGGGAGATAAAATAATGTTTCGCTGGCTAATTGGATCGAGCATGGAGTTTCGGGTCGGAGTCTTGGGTATTGCGGCGGCATTGATCGTCTTCGGCAGCCTGCAACTCCAGAATATGCCCGTCGATGTCTTCCCGGAGTACGAGCAGCCGATCGTCAAGGTTCAAACGGAAGCGATCGGACTGTCCGCCCAGGAAATGGAGGACATGATTACCCTCAACCTCGAGGAATTGCTCAGCGGCGTGCCATGGGTTGAATCCATTCGGTCGGAATCGGTTACCGGTCTGTCCTCGATTGAACTCAGGTTTAATCGCGGTACCGATCTCATCAGGGCCCGCCAAATGGTTCAGGAGAGGCTGGCGCTGGCGATCTATTTGCCCAACGTCGCCAACCCGCCGCAGATCCTGCAACCGCTCTCGTCGACCAGCCGCTTCATGATGATCGGAATTTCTTCCGACGAGGTCGAACCGACAGAACTGTCGATGCTGGCCAGGTGGACGATCCAGCCGAAGCTGGTGGGTATTCCCGGTGTGTCTAACGTGGCGATCTGGGGACAGCGCCTGCGACAGATGCACGTCCAGATCGATTCCGAGCGGCTGCGCCAAGCCCGTCTGATACAGAATGACGTCATTACCGCGGCCGGCGATGCGCTGTGGGTGTCACCCTTGACCTTCCTGAAGGGATCTACCCCCGGCACGGGCGGCTGGGTTGATGGGCCGGAGCAACGGCTCGGTGTCCAGCACGTAATGCCGATCTACAAGCCGGAGGACATGGCGAAAGTGGCCGTCGCGCCGCCCCACCTGCTGTTGAAGGGCAAGAAAATGGCCTTGGGCGACGTCGCGGAGGTTTCCTTCGGGCATCCGCCGCTGATCGGCGACGCCTACGTCAACGGTGGCAAGGGTCTCCTGCTCGTGGTGGAGAAATTTCCGTCCGCCAATACGCTGGAAGTCACCCGTAATGTCGAGCAAGCGCTCAAGGAACTGCGCCTCGGTCTTCCTGGCGTGACGATCGACGCCAGCGTATTCCGGTTGGCTTCGTATATCGAGGAGTCGGTCGTCAATCTTACACAGGCGATCATTGTCGGCGCCATTCTCGTAATCCTGCTCATTGGCGCCTTCCTCTTCAATTGGCGGACCGCGCTGGTCAGTCTCGTGTCGATTCCGGTGTCGCTGTTGGCTGCCGTGATCGTCCTCGACCTGCTCGGCGCGACGCTGAACACGATGATGCTCGCGGGCCTCGTTCTAGCTCTTGGCGTCGTCATCGATGACGCGATCGTCGGTGTGGACAAGCTCATGGGACGATTGCGCGAGCGAAACGAAGAGAGCGGCGAACCGATCGCCAAAATAATTCTCGACACGACGCTCGAAACGCGAAGCGCCACTGTTTATGGCGCGGCGATAGTCTTACTCGCCGTAACGCCCATCTTCTTCATGGGCGGCATATCGGGGGCCTTCTTCCAACCGCTGGCAATGGCCTATGGATTGGCCGTGGTCGCTTCCCTGATTATCGGCTTGACCGTGACGCCGGCGCTGAGCCTGGTGCTCCTTGGAAAAGGACAAGCGTCAGGCGCCGAATCGCCGATTGCGGTTGGATTACGCAACGGGTACGAGGCGATGCTCCAGGGGCTCATGAAGGCCCCGCGCGCGGTGTCTGTCGGCACCGGCCTTGCGGTGGTCGTCAGCTTCGCAATTTGGCCAACGCTGGGACAGTCGCTGCTTCCGGCCCTGAAGGAACGCGAGCTGCTCGTGAACGTGGCGACCGCTCCCGGAACATCGCATCAGGAAACCTACCGGATCGTGTCGCGGCTCAGCAAAGAATTGAATGAGCTGTCCGGCGTGCGAAACGTGGGCGCCCACATTGGACGCGCGGTGACGGGCGACCAGATCGTCGGAATCAATTCGGCCCAACTCTGGGTCGGGATCGAATCAAATTCCGACTACGATGGAATGGTCTCGAAGATTCGGGAGACGATCAACGGGTATCCGGGCATCGACCGTAACATGCAGGCCTATCTGCGTGATACGGTGAGCGAAGCATTGACCGGCACCAGCAGTCCGCTCGTCGTACGCATCTTCGGCCACAAGCGCGAAGTTCTGCGTAAAAAGGCCGAAGAAGTCCGGAAAGCGCTTTCCGGCGTTGACGGACTCGTCGATTTGCGCGCCGTCGGTCAGGTGATGGAGCCCCAAATCCGCGTCAAGGTTGACCTCAAGAAGGCCAGCGCGGCGAACGTCAAACCGGGCGAGGTGCGGCGCTCTGCGGCGACCGTATTCGCGGGTCTGACCGTCGGTTATCTGTATGAAGAGCAGAAGATCTATGATGTGCTGGTCTGGAGCGCACCCGAGTCGCGCCACAGTCTGGACAACATCAGCGATCTGCTCGTCGAAAAGTCGGATCGGCACCATGTGCGTCTCGGTGATGTCGCCGACGTGCGAATTGAACCGACTCCGACAGTCTTGAAGCACGACGGTATCGCGAACTACATCGATGTCGTGGCGAACATATCCGGGCGTGATCTTGCCTCCGTAAACGCGGATGTCGAAGCGCGTTTGAAAAACGTTAGGTTCCCGCTCGAACATTACCCGAAGGTCCTGGGCGAGTTCGCCGAGCAAAAGGACGCCCAAACGCGCACGCTTGGTTTGGCCATTGCCGCTCTGATCGGCATAATTCTTCTTCTGCAGGCAGCCCTGCGAAGTTGGGGTCTTGCATTGATCGCCTTCCTGGCAATCCCGGCAGCGGTTGCCGGCGGCGTGCTGGCCGGAGCCGCTAGTGGTGGCGTGATCACGCTGGGCTCGCTCGTCGGGTTCTTCGCGGTCGTCGGCATCGCCGCCCGGAACGGCATCCTGCTGATCAATCACTACCAGCGACTCGAGGGAGAGGACGGCGTACCGTTTGGGCTCGAACTCGTGCTGCGCGGTGCGCGGGAACGGCTCGCGCCCATCCTGGCGAGTTCGGCCGCGATTATCGCCGCTTTGCTGCCGATTGTTGCATTCGGGCAAATTGCCGGTCTCGAGATCGTGCAACCCACCGCAGTCGTTATCATAGGCGGCGTCGTTGCATCCACCCTGGTCACATTGTTCGCCATACCGGCGCTCTATCTGATCATTGGATCGAGGGCCGATCGTCAGTCGGACCTTGGACTGGCCGACGCCTAGTAGTAAATTAACGAAAGGTAGCATGATCAAACTATAAAAAGAGATTGGAATGACCAAGTTGAGGGGGGGCGTGATTGCGTTGGGATCCTTCGCAATCACGCTGGTTGTTGCAGTGTCGGGTGGCACGGCAAAACCAACGGTGGGGACGGAATTCGAGCAGCGGGAGTCAGCGATTGCAGGTCCCGTCCTGGTTGACACATTAAGACAGGGGGTTGCCGACCACTGGATCGAGCGGGAAGGCAACCGCCGGATAGCAGATCGCGCAAACGAATTTCAGGTCGCTCAATTCCGCCTGCCGCCCAGCGGCCGCGAAAGCCGGCAAAAAGATCTGAAGAAGGCGCCGATAAAAGCGCCGACCGGCGTCCTGCCGCTCGAATATGTATGGGGCCTCGAGACGGAAATCCCGTATTTCCGGAATCTCGATCTCGACTCCCGGATTAAGGACGACGCCCTTTTCCTGGCGCCAACCGTGTTCGGGTCGATTACGTATCGACCGAATAATTTGTTGGAAACAAGGCTGGAGGTGACAGTTGAAAAGGTGTTCGCGGCCTTCGAACAGGATCCCTTGACGCTTCCGGATGGATCTCTGCAGCCCGCCGATCGGCGGCAGTTTTCGTTGCTTATCGACCAGCTTTACGTAAAATTCAAACCGCCGTCCTCAGGCGTCGAATTTACCGTGGGACGCCGAAATTTCGAGGACAACAGACTTTGGTTGTATGACGCGGCGCTGGACGCGGCCATTCTCACCCTCAAGCCGGGCGACTTTCACATCGAAGCAAGCGTGTCGCGCGAGGATTTGGTGGATCTGGACCTGACCGCTTTCGTACCGACGACCGAAACCAACAACTACATCGTCTACACCGAGTATCGCGGAATCGAGGACCATAAACTTGGGGCCTACTGGATTCACCGCAACGATACATCCGGAGAAGAAGGGAAGCCGCATTTCCTGGGGCTGCGCGCATCCGGCAGACCAATAGACGCATTCAACTACTGGACCGAGCTTGCCTATGTGACAGGCGAGGATGAGAATTCACGAACTCTTTCGGCCGGCGCCTTAGACGTCGGCGGTACCTATCGGTTTTTGAAGACGCCGCTCCAGCCCAGCGTCACGCTGAGCTTTGCATACGGCACCGGTGACGGCGATTCGACCGACGGCACAAACAATGAGTTCCGTCAAACCGGCTTGCAGTCGAATGAAGGAAGATTTGGCGGCGTTACCCAATTTGTCACAAAAGGCGAGGTTCTCACGCCGGAAATCAGCAACTTGAAGATCGTCACCGCCGGCGTCGGCTTTCGGCCTTTCGCAAGCATGTTTGTCGATCTCGTCTATCATCAGTACTGGTTGAACGAGATCGCGACGGAGATTCGGGGACAGTCGCTGACCGCCGAAATGAACCGGTTCGGCTCGAGCAAAAATGTCGGGAGCGAGTTCGACGTAATTCTCGGATTTCGCAACCTGTTCGGCATTCGGGGACTCGGATTCGAGACCAGGGGCGGCTTGTTCTTTCCTGGAGATGCGTGGCGCAGAAACGACGGCTCCGACCCTCAAATGGGGGTCACCGCCCTCGGCGTCTTCTTCTTTTAACGGGCTGCGGGTGCCGTTACGCCGGCATCCAAGTCTCGACGAAACATCAACCACCACGAAAGGGTGCATACTGAATTCACAGCAAACCTGACTGGCACTATGGAGGGTTCTCAATGATCAGACGAAAATCCACAGTCATATTGGCGATCGCAGCGTTCCTTGTAGTGTCCACGGTAGTCGTCCTGAACGAAGTACGGAGTTCATCGTGGCAGGAAGAATTCGGTATCTCGAAATGCAACCTGGTGACAACGGGCCGGAATCAATACTTCATCATGGAGCCCGGATTCCAGCTTGTCTTGACGGGGGACGATACCAAGCTCCAAATCACGGTGCTCGATGAAACCCGAATGGTCGACGGGGTCGCCACCCGCGTCATCGAGGAGCGAGAATGGCAGGACGGTGCGCTGTACGAGATCTCGCGCAATTTCTTTGCCATGTGCGAGGAAACGAAGGACGTCTTCTATTTCGGTGAAGAAGTCGATTTCTACCAGAACGGCAAGGTGGTGAAGCACGATGGTTCATGGCTTGCCGGCACGAATGGCAACAAGGCCGGGCTGATTATGTCCGGCGCGCCGAAAGTGGGCATGAAATATTATCAAGAGATCGCGCCCGACGTGGCGATGGACCGTGCCGAGGTCATCAGCCTCAATGAGACGTGCAAGACACCCGCGGGAACATTCGCCAAATGCCTGAAGGTCAAAGAAGGCACGGCGCTAAATTTCCTGGAAACGGAATACAAATACTATGCGCCGGAAATCGGGCTGATCGGGGACGCGGATTTACGGCTGATCCGGCACGGATTCGCCAAGAAATCATAGATTCCTGCAACAGACGCGACTGTTACGCGGTCGGTATTCGCATGGAGCCACGTCAGATGAGACACCGGGTGCGAACAGCGGCCCTTGCACTCCTCGTACTCTCGCTCAGCGGTTGGGCCCACGGGGCGGACATTAAATCCGCCGCGGCGGTCAAACTCGCCGTCGCAAAAGTATTTTTCGAACAAAATGCCACCGACGGTGACGTGGAAGTCGTTTTCCAGGTCAAATCGGGGGATGACGGTTTAGCCGAACTCGTTGTGGTCTCGCCGGATGGCCGGACCGTCGTCAACTTCAAAGCCCCCGACGCCTCAACTCTGGGGATACGGCAATTCCAGTTCGAATCCCCCGAACCCAGAAATACCGCATCGCTGATGGCCGCCTATCCGGAAGGAATTTATAAATTTTCCGGCAAGACTTCCGCGGGCGCGACGCTCGTTGGCAAATCGACACTAAGCCATCGGCTGCCCGCAACCACCGCCTTCATCGATCCGCGTCCCGCGGCAAAGCATGTTTCCGTGAATGGTCTGGACATTTCATGGCGTGCCGTCGCCGGCGTCGCGTCCTATATCGTAAAGATCGAAAACGACGACCTGAACGTCAAAATAGCGGCGAGGGTGCCCGGCACCTCGACGACATTCGCCGTCCCGAACGGTTTTCTTCTACCGGTCACGGAATATGAACTCAGCGTGGGCACCGTAACCCGTGACGGCAACATTTCATTCGTCGAGACGCGTTTTACGACACAAAACTAACGATCTCGCGGTCCCCAAATTCTTATTCGAACCTGATGGTTTTCCGCCCGCGACACGGTAACGGAACGCGGGATCAATTATTTTTCGCGGAACGCCAGATTGAAACTGCGGACGATCGGATCGAACATATAGTCGAAGGTCGTCCGCGTGCCCGTAATGATCATGACTTCCGCCGGCATGCCCGGATACAGCGCGTTCTTTTTTAAATCGACGTCCGGCGTTACCGCCATCTCGATCCGTGCGAGGTAGTAGGATTCGCCGCTGCGTTCATCGATCAGCCGATCCGCTGAAACGGACATGACCTTCCCTTGCAAGGGCTGGATGTGCCGCTTTCGAAACGGGACGAAATGAACCTGAGCCGACAAACCGGGATGCACAACGTCAATATCCCTGGGATTAATCTGCGCGTCGACAAGAAGGCGATCGCCAATCGGTACGATTTCGAGCAGCGGATCGCCTGACCGTACGACGCCCCCGATGGTATGAATTTTCAGCGCGACGACCGTGCCATCCAAGGGCGCCGTAACAACGGCCCGTCGCAACACCTCCTCGGCGGAATTAATCCTCGCCAATTGTTCAAGAATCTGGGTTTGAACCTCGCGCAGCCGTTCAGAGATTTCCTTGCGCCGCTCGCCGCGCAGATCCTTGATGCGCAAGCTGGTCTCATTCAATTTATGCTTGGCTTGAACGATACTGGTTTCGCTCTTGATTCGATCGCCTTCCAACTCGGCCTTTCTAAGTTCCAGTTCGAGCAACCGGGGTTTTTGAGTAAGCCCTTTTCGAAACAAACCTTCATAAATCGTAATTTCTTCACTTATGACGCGTAGCTGCTTTCGCTTGGAAACCAGGTCATTCTTAAAGCCCTTGATCTGATCATGGATTTGCGAATTCTGTTGCTTCAACAGCCCTATGCGGCTCGCCAATGCCTGTCGCCGCGTCTTGAAAATACTAATTTCGCCCTCAAGAACCTTGGCCAGCTCCACTTCATCGTGTTTCCAACCGTCCCCACCGGCAAAGACGGTCGATGGAAAGACAATCGTGTCGTGTCCGAATTTCTCCGTAATCAGCCGGGTCTCCATTGCCCGCAGCGCCAATAGGCGCCCTCGCAGGCGTTTAAGGTTCACCCTTACCTGCGTCGAATCCAACACGATCATCTTTTGGCCGCGTTGTACCTTTTGCCCTTCGCGGACGAGGATCGAGCGAATAATTCCACCCTCAAGATGTTTGATCGTCTTGCGATTGGATTCGACACTGACAAACCCGGGCGCGATCGCAGCACTCTCGATCGGAGCAAGCGTCGACCACGCGACCGCCCCACCGGCAAACAAGGCTATGGTAAAGATGCCAACCGCGATTGGCCGGAACGTTCCCATGTTGCGACGCGTTCTGATGGCGCGGGTCTCTGCTGGAACATCAGGCATATGTTGGTCCTGCCGTTGTCTGAAGCGCTTCGGCGGGGGCCGGGCGCGCTATTTTCGCCAAAATTTCGTCTCTCGGGCCGAACATTTCGACTCCGCCATCGCGAAGGACAAGAATCTTGTCGACGTGACGCAAGATCCAAAGGCGGTGTGTCACGACGACGGTTGTTACATTGCGCTCACCAAGACGAACAAGCGTGCGTGCGAGCGCGTTTTCCCCGTCCTGGTCCAAGTTGGCGTTCGGTTCGTCCAATACGATAAACTTTGGATCGCCGAACAGGGCCCGGGCCAGCGCAACGCGTTGGCATTGCCCACCAGACAGTACAGCGCCGTTATGGCCAATTTCGGTCTCATAGCCATCCTTGAGGCGCAGGATCACGTCATGGACCTCGGCCAGGCTCGCCGCCTCGACAATGGCCGCGCTCTCTTCATCACCCATTCGGGCAATATTGGCGCGCACGCTGCCAGTAAACAGTTCGACGTCTTGCGGCAAATAACCGACATGGGGACCCAAATCCTGCGAATCCCAGTTCGACACATCTGCATTGTCTAACCTGACGTGACCCGAACTCGGCGTGAGATTGCCGATCAAAAGACGCGCCAAGGTTGACTTTCCCGTCGCGGTCGGCCCCACGATTCCCAATACTTCACCAGGATCCAATGCAAAATTTACATTGCGGATGCACGGTTCGGTGGTCTCGGGATAAAAGAACGTGACCCCTTCAACCTGCAGATGACCACTGGGTTTCGGGAGCTGCATCGGTTCTGCAGGCCAGGACACTCCCATCAGATGGTTCTTTAGCCTCCGGTATGCGTCTCGTGCCACGATCGCCGACCGCCACGATCCTATGGCTTGATCTACCGGCGCCATGGCTCGGCCGAACAAGATCGAACCTGCGATCATCGCACCGGGCGTCACTTCCGCTTTCAACGCCAGCCACGCCCCTAATCCCAGGATGCCGATCTGCAAGAGCATCCGGAAGGACCGCGTCACCGCTCTGATGTTGCCGACGCGATTATACGCCACGCCGCGCAGCCCCAAGGATTCTCCATCCGTCTGGTTCCAACGATTGAGGAGATTGGGCATCATTCCCATCGCTTCCACCACATCGGCGTTGCGCACGGTCGTTTCCGCGTCAACGAGCGATTTCATCGACTTGGCGTTGGACTGATTCAATATCGAACGCGTGCTGAATTCGCTCACGATTACAAGGGAAAACAACAAGATCAGACCTGCGACGGAAAACCAACCCAGTGTGGAATGGAGCATGAAGATCGCAATGATGAATATCGGCGACCAGGGGGCATCCAGAATGGAAAAGATGCCGGATCCCGAAAGAAAGGCGCTGGTGGTGGACAGGTCCCTAAGCCCCTGGACGGATGAATGTCGGCTGCCGTGGAGCGCGGTTTGGACACATTGCCTTAGGACCAACGAACTCAACTGCGCGTCGATCCAACAATTCAGGCGTACCAACACATGATTGCGGACTGCTTCCAACACACCGAGCGTCACAAAGGCAAGCGCGGCAATGAGCGTCAAATAGACAAGAGTTTCCTCACTCCTGCTGTTGAGCACTCGATCGAACAGCTGAAGCATATAGAGCGGCGACGTCAGCATTAACAAATTGATGCAGAGACTAAAAATCACCACAGCCAATAATGATCGGCGACACGCTAAAAAAACTTCTCTAATCGGTTCTGCGGTCGGCTTGTTCATGTAAGCTCTTATGCAATAATTCGGTTGTTGCTCTCCGTCGTTACTTTAGTCCCTGGTTGCTCCCCTCGAGCATACAAAGAAAAATGGTGCATCGATCGTCAGATTTATGGCTCCAATCTTACTTTACGTAAGGAAAAGGTCGAATTCGTGATCGAATGAATAGGGATCGTTCGGATCGTCGAACAGGCTCACTTTCAAGGGATCGTCTTGCGCACTGCCGCTACCTGTTCTGTCGATTATTATACGCGTAAGATTGGGCGCGGCCGAATAGGGAATATCGGCCGTCCACGTATGCGCATCGCCCATCAGATACAAGATCGGCTTGGTAAACGCCTGGGAGGCAGCCACAAACCCCGATTCAAACACTTCGTATCCGCTCTTGCTGGGAGCGGCATGGCCAAAAATAACCGCGCTCGTGACCTGATCCCCAAAATCGGCGAAGTTCGATTCGATCCAAGCCAAATCATCCGCCGAGCGATCGGCCCATTCCTGCGCGTCGTGAATCCTGCCGCCAACCAGATTGATACCGATGAACAGTTTTTCTCCGGATATGAAGGAAAAATTCTCATCCCTCACCGCCTGGTGGTTGACCGTTAATCCGTGCGCCCAGTTGTTCTCGAAGAAGTCGAAATTGGCTTCCCAGGCGGCGAAGCCCGCGTCGGGATCGTCCTTGTCGTTGTACTCGTTGTCGCCGGGAATGATGAACACGGGAACCGACGATGTTTTCAGGAGATCCGCAACGCTTTGATAGTACGCAGGGTCGACGCCCTTGCTCGATCCGGCATTGATGTCACCGACATGCACCACGAACTCGACGTCTTCCGGAATATTGCTCAGGATTGTTTCGACTCTGCCAAAATCCCCATTGCTGTATGGCGTATCGCCCATGGTCCAAAATACCACCGACGGCGGCGTCGCAACGCTTATGGTCGAGACCGCGGGCGCGCTATCAACGGTGCCGTCATTGACCACCACTTCGATGTTACGATCGCCCGTAACGGGTCCTGGCAAAACGTTGTTGAACGTGACCGCACTGATCGCCGAGCCGTAATCCGCAAGAGACGCCGTGCCGGTCAGAACCAAATTCGTTGCCGTCGAACTGCCGTCCACCAAGATGCCTGAAGGGAGCGATCCGGCCAGGAGAGTGTCCCCGGCCTCAGGATTTGTCAGCGTTATGGTTGCCAACTCCAAAGTTGCGCCGTTGCTGTCAGTGACGGCGACGTCTGTATCGGCAATCGCTTGGGCTGGATCGCCAATTAAAAACGTGGCCGCGAAGTTATCTCCCGTTGTCCCGGAACTATCATCCGCATCGAGATCGACAACCGGCGCCCCATCGTCAAGGGCTTGATATTCCACATGCAGCAAGGGCGCGGCGTTTTGAACGCCATTGTATGATTCCGCCACCCGTTTCCCCGAACCCGAAATCAATAACGCCAGCGAATTGCCCGATACCCAGCCGTCGCGGTCAATGATCTCTTGAATGACCGCGGACAGGTCCACGGTTTGTTGGGCCGGACCGGCCTCCCCTACGGTAGTCCAGTCTGCAGGCTGCCAAAGCGCCGACGCCGTCGTCACCGCCCGGGAGGAGATGTCAAAATTCGCCGACGAGAATTGCAGCGCGTTATCAACGTCTTCTCCATGAATCGTCAAATCGGCGATACCACTGCTTGCCTCATCCGCTTGGAACTGGATATACGCACTGGTGATGATGGCGCCTTTGGGGACGTCGATGCCGTTGAACCGGAGTCCGACGATTTGCTCCGCTTTTTCCAGCGTCATCTCGAGATCGCTACTGGTAAGTTTTATCGCACCGCTGCTGACTCGTTCCTCCGCATCGTCCGTAGAGTTGGATACCCGAACATCAAGTGTCCCGGTTACCAAATCGGATACCGTCACCGTGGTATCCACGGCCGTGCTGGTCCCGCCATCGCCGTCGGTCAGCACGAACTGCACAGTGCGCGGCCCGGGGGTCGGCGCCACCACATCGGTGTTCTCGTAAGCAATCGCCCGTGCCAGCGCGGTGGCCGCCGCCGTTGTCGCAAATCCGTTCAGGCTCACGACGAGCGCGGCGCCACCGGTGCCTCCCGCAAATGTACCGATCGATGTCCCGTCAAAGAGTACGGTGTTGCCGGAGACTTCGATTCCGGTTCCCGGCGTGCCGCTGTCTCGTATCGACAGCACGTCCTCCGCAGGATCCCCAACGGCAATCGATACAGTCAGCGCACCGGCGTCAAAGTCGGCTGAATCGACGTCCGTCACCAACGCGTCACCGCCCTGCTCGATCACGACCGGGCCGTCGCCCTCCGTATAAGGCAACGCGTCGCCCGCGAGGCCTGCAATCACAGGCGCGGAATTCGACCCGCTGACCGTCACCGTCGCATTGACGGCCGTGCTGGTGCCGCCATCGCCGTCGGTCAGTACGAATTGTACTGTCCGCGCACTAGCCGTCGGCGCCACAGCATCGGTGTTCTCGTAAGTGATCGCCTGGACCAGTGCGGTGGCCGCCGCCGCCGTCGCAAAACCATTCAGGCTCACGACGAGCGCCGCACCGAGCGTGCCGCCCGCGAAGGTCCCGATCAAGACGCCGTCGAAGCTTATTGTCCCGCCAAGGACTTCGACCCCGAAGCCCGGCGTACCGCTGTCCTGGATCGACAACACGTCTTCGGTGCTATCCCCGCCGGCAATCGATACGGTCAGTGCGCCGGTATCGAAATTCGGCGAATCGGTATCCGTCACCAACGCGTCACCGCCCTGCTCGATCACGACCGGCCCATCGCCCGCCGTGTAGGGCAGCGCGTCATCCGCAACACCGACAATCACCGGTGCGGAATTCGACCCGCTGACCGTCACCGTCGCATTGACGGCCGTGCTGGTGCCGCCATCGCCGTCAGTCAGCACGAACTGCACCGTCCGCACGCCGGTTGTCGGCGCAACGACATCGGTGTCCTCGAAAGTGACCGCCCCGACCAGCGCCGTTGCCGCCGCCGCGGTCGCAAAACCGTTCAGGCTCACGACGAGTGCCGCTCCGAGCGTACCGCCGGCAAATGTGCCGATTGCCGTTCCGTCAAAGAGTACGGTCGCGCCCGAGGTTTCGATCCCGGTTCCCGGCGTGCCGCTGTCCCGGATCGACAGCACGTCCTCGGCAGGATCCCCACCAGCAATCGATACGGTCAGCGCGCCGCCGGCAAAGTCGGATGAATCGACGTCCGTCACCAGTGCGTCGCCGCCCTGCTCGATCACGACCGGGCCATCGCCTTCCGTATAGGGCAGCGCATCGCCCGCAAGGCCGGCGATCGCCGGTGAGGAATTCGACCCGCTGACCGTTACCGTGGTGTCCGCGGCCGTGCTGGTTCCGCCGTCGCCGTCGGTCAGCACGAACTGCACCGTCCGCGCGCCGGCCGTCGGCGCCACCACATCGGTGTTCTCGTAAGTGATCGCCTGGACCAGCGCCGTCGCTGCGGACGCCGTCGCAAAACCGTTCAGGCTCACGACCAACGCAGCACCGAGCGTACCGCCGGCAAATGTGCCGATTGCCGTTCCGTCGAAGAGCACGGTCGCACCCGAGGTTTCGATCCCGGTTCCCGGCGTGCCGCTGTCCCGGATCGACAGCACGTCCTCGGCAGGATCCCCACCGGCAATCGATACGGTCAGCGCACCGGTGTCGAAATCCGCCGAATCAATATCCGTCACCAACGCATTGCCGCCCTGCTCGATCACGACCGGCCCATCGCCCTCCGTGTAGGCCAACGCGTCGCCCGCGAGGCCGGTCATCACAGGCGGTGCATTCGACCCGCTACTAACCGTCACCGTTGCATCCGCGGCCGTGCTGGTACCGCCATCGCCATCGGCCAGCACGAACTGCACCGTCCGCGCACCGGTTGTCGGTGCCACCACATCGGTGTTCTCGTAGGTGATTGCCTGGACCAGCGCGGTGGCCGCCGCCGCCGTCGCACCACCGTTCAGGCTTACGACCAAATCGGCACCGAGTGTTCCGCCCGCAAATGTGCCGATTGAAATTCCGTCAAAGAGCACGTCCGCGCCCGAGACTTCGATCCCGGTTCCCGGCGTGCCGCTGTCCCGGATCGACAGCACGTCCTCGGCGCTATCTCCGCCCGCAATCGATACGGTCAGCGCGCCGCCGGCAAAGTCGGATGAATCGACGTCCGTCACCAGTGCGTCGCCGCCCTGCTCGATCACGAGCGGGCCATCGCCTTCCGTATAGGGCAGCGCATCACCCGCGAGTCCGGCGATCGCCGGCGCGGAATTCGACCCGCTGACCGTTACCGTGGTATCCGCGGCCGTGCTGGTACCGCCGTCGCCGTCAGTCAGCACAAACTGCACCGTCCGCGCGCCGGCCGTCGGCGCCACCACATCGGTGTTCTCGTAAGTGATCGCCTGGACCAGCGCGGTGGCCGCCGCCGTTGTCGCAAATCCGTTCAGGCTCACGACGAGCGCCGCACCGAGCGTACCGCCGGCAAATGTGCCGATCGAAATTCCATCGAAGAGCACGTCAGCGCCCGAGATTTCGATTCCGGTTCC
>Ga0224508_10000602_pt1 | contig 34807 bp, 29 predicted proteins | sample SF_Jan12_sed_USG_4_FD_170157 | JGI IMG/M metagenome (GOLD analysis project Ga0224508, IMG submission 170157) | Sediment microbial communities from San Francisco Bay, California, United States - SF_Jan12_sed_USGS_21 | ecosystem: Environmental > Aquatic > Marine > Sediment | place: USA...
CGCCGCTACCTCGGCCCGGATCGCCAAGCAGGCGCTCAAGCTGATCGACGTTAAATACGAGGTGCTGCCGCACGTCATCGATGTGCAGGAGGCGATGAAGCCGGACGCGCCGGTGCTGCACGATTTCATCTATACGGACGGTGTCGAGCCGAAACCGAAAAAAGCGTCGAATGTCGCCAAACGGTTTGAATTTGCGATCGGCGACCTCGAAGCCGGATTCGCGGCGGCCGACGTGATCGTCGAGCGCGAGTACACCACCAAACCGGTGCATCAAGCCTATATCGAGCCGCATGCGGCGGTGGCGAGCATCGCGCCGGACGGCAAGGCGACGATCTGGAGCAGCAGTCAGGGCCAATTCATGGTGCGCAACGTCAGCGCCCGGTTGGCCGGCATGAAGATCTCGGCGGTGAAGGCCATTCCGGCGGAGATCGGCGGCGGCTTCGGCGGCAAGACGATTGTCTATCTGGAGCCGCTGGCATTGGCGCTCTCGAAGATATCCGGCCGGCCGGTCAAGATGGTGATGACCCGCGAGGATGTCTTTCGCGCTACCGGACCGACTTCCGGCTCGGCGAACACGGTCAAGATCGGCGCGACCAAGGATGGCCGCATCACGGCTGCTCAGTCGATCCTCCGGTTCCAGGCGGGCGCCTTTCCCGGGTCGCCGGTGCGCCAGGCCGCGAGCTGCACCTTCGCGCCGTATGATATCGAGAATGTGGAATCGGTCGGCTACGACGTCGTCATGAACCGTCCGAAGAGCAATTCCTATCGCGCACCCGGGTCGCCGATCGCGGCCTTTTCGGTCGAGAGCGCCATGGACGACCTCGCGGCGGAGCTGGGAATGGATCCGCTCGAATTACGTCTGAAGAATGCGGCGGTCGAAGGAACGCGGGCGGCCTACGGCCCGACCTTCCGCAAGATCGGTTTCAAGGAAACCCTGGAGGCGGCGAAACGGCATCCGCAATACGCCGTGCCGCTCGGCCCCAATCAGGGCCGCGGCGTGGCGTCCGGTTTCTGGTTCAACGTTGGCGGCGAGGCCAGCGCGGAAGTCCGGGTCAACGAAGACGGCACGGTCACCGTGACCACCGGCAACCCGGATATCGGCGGCTCGCGTGCGTCCATGGTCAACATGGCGGCGGAGGTTTTGGGAGTCGATACCAGCCAGGTGCAGGCGCTCGTGGCGGATACGGATTCGATCGGGTTCAGCGCCGTGACCGGCGGCAGCCGCGTGACTTTCGCGGCGGGCACGATGGTGATCGAAGCGGCGCGGTCGGTGATCCAGCAGTTGCGCGAGCGCGCGGCGAAGATTTGGGATATCGACGTTGACGCGGTCATCTGGGAAGATGGCCAAGCGCGGCCGGCCGGCCCCAATGCGGGTGATTTCGAGCCGATGAGCCTCTCCGATCTTGCCGGCAAGGCGGGCTCCACGGGGGGCCCGATCAACGCCAGCAAATCGGCCAACGTGCAGGGGGCGGGACCGGGTTTCGGCACGCATATCTGCGACCTGGAAGTCGATCCGGAGACCGGACGCGTCACCATCCTTCGCTATACGGCAATCCAGGACGCGGGCCGGGCGATCCATCCCGACTATGTCGAGGGCCAGATGCAGGGCGGCGTCGCACAGGGCGTCGGGTGGGCGCTCAACGAAGAGTACATTTACAATGACGACGGGCAGCTCGAAAATCCGGGATTCCTGGACTATCGCATCCCGGTCGCCTCGGACCTGCCGATGATCGATACGGTCATTGTCGAAGTGCCGAGCGACATGCACCCCTTCGGCGTGCGCGGGGTGGGCGAGGTGCCGATCGCACCGCCGCTGGCGGCGGTCGCCAACGCGATCCGGAATGCCACCGGCCATCGTTTTGCGGATTTGCCGATTTCGCCTCCGAAGCTGCTGGCCGGCCTGGATGGTTAAGACGTGACCGGTCGGGGTGCGGGTTTGGGCGGCGGCGCGGCGGATTGTTGGTTAACGGCCCGGAAGGAATAATTCGAAAGGTGCGCTGTCGGAGACAAGACAACCGCGCCCGAGCGGACTAGAATACGCTACGAAATTCACCGCCTCGGCGAGAGAGAGGAAGATCCCCATGCAAGCAGTTGCCACTTCGGAAGCTGAAATCAAGGTAGTCGAACGCCCGGCCGGAGTCGGCGCCCGGCACAACTACGTCGGTGCCCCCGGCCTGATCGACGACAAGGCGCAGGCCTTTCTTGTTGTGCGGCCCTACGCGGGCGCGCGGGTCGAGCCGCATTTCCACGATGTGGATCAGTTCCAGGTTATCGTCGCGGGCGACGGCCGCATCGGCAAGAAAGAGGTTCGGCCGATCACATTCCAGTATGCCGACGCCTTTACGCCGTACGGACCGATCGTCGGGCGCGACGACGGCATCTCGTTTTTCACGCTGCGCAATGTTTCGAGCGGCGGCCATTGGGCGATGCCGGGCAACAAGCACAACATGCCCTGCCGTGCCGGCCGCAATATCGAAGGCATCTTCGACCTGGGCAGCGTGAAGGTGAAGGCGAAGGAGACGATTCGCGAGGAGTTGATGAAGCCGCAGGATGATGGTGTTTGGACGGTCGGTATCCGGATGGGTGCGAATGCGACGGCCGACGGCATTGTGGCCGACCACAACGGTCAATATTACCTGATTTGCAGCGGATCGCTGATTCAGGACGGCAAGGAGCTGCCGAGCAACTCGCTGATCCGCGTTGACGCGGGTGAGGCGGCGCCAACGCTGACCGCCGGAAGCGAAGGTGCGGAAGTTCTGGCGATGCAGTTCGGGAAACCATCGGAGCGCCCCGGCTCGGACCCGAGCAAGCTCGCCAGCCGCGATCCGAACGGATATGTCGAACGCAAGAACGCTTGAGCGACGACTGATCGTCGGATGGCCGACGCCTTGATTCCCACGACGCTGGTCGGCAGCTATCCGCAGCCCGACTGGCTCGTGGACAAGGCGGTGCTGTTGGGCAGCGGCCCGCCGCGGGTGCGGATGCGCGATGTCTGGCGGGTGCCGGAAGCGTATCTCGCGGAAGCCCAGGACGACGCCACGCTGACGGCGATCACCGATCAGGAACGCGCCGGCATCGACATCGTCACCGATGGCGAGATTCGCCGCGAAAGCTATTTCAACCGTTTCGCCAACGCGCTCGATGGCATCGACCTCGACCATCCGGCCGAAGTGCCGAACCGGCGGGGCAAAGCGACGCCGGTGCCGCGCGTCGTCGGGCCGATCCGGCGCACCCGCCCGGTTCAGGTGCGGGACGTGGAATTCCTGCGCGCCCATACGGACCGGCCGATCAAGATCACCATTCCCGGCGCCTTCACCATGGCGAAGCTGGCGCTGGATGAGCATTACGGCGACCAGGAAGCGCTGATTGCGGCCTATGCCGCGGCGCTGAACGAAGAAGTCCAGGATTTGAAGAACGCCGGCGCGGATGTCATCCAGATTGACGAGCCCTATATGCAGGCGAATCCGGAGGAGGCCGACCGTTTCGGCGTCGCCGCGATCGATCAGGCGCTTGACGGCATATCGGGATCGACCATCGTGCATCTCTGTTTCGGCTATGCCTATGTGGTGAAGGACAAGCCGGAGGGCTATTCCTTCCTGCCGCAGCTCGACCAGTGCAGCGCCGGCGCGATCTCGATCGAAGCGGCGCAGCCCGAATTGGACCCGGTCATCCTGGAGCGCCTGCCGAGCAAGACCATTTTGTTCGGGGTCATCAGCCTGGGCACGAACGACGTCGAAACGCCCGCCCTGGTCGCCGAACGGCTGCGCGGCGCGCTTCGCCACATTACGCCGGACCGTCTGGTCGCCGCGCCCGATTGCGGCATGAAATACCTGCCGCGCGACGTGGCGTTCGGCAAGCTGAAGGCGCTGGTCGACGGCGCCGCGATCGTCCGGAGCGAGGTTTCTTAGACCAATTCTTGTTTAAATCGACTCACGTGAAATGGTCTATCTCTTTAGTTTATAAGCAAATTCGTCGTCGCGAACCGTTTCGGTTCGCTCGGGATTTGCTCTAGCGCCTCTGCCACCGGGAGCGTGTGTTACGGCGGCGGGCCGTTACTCGTTGTACAGGTGGCACGAAACCAAATGACCGGGGGCTATTTCGCGCAGCGGCGGGTCTTGGGTCGCACACTCCGGCTTTGCGAATGGACATCGGGTGTGGAATTGGCAGCCGCTGGGCGGATCCAGCGGCGACGGCACCTCTCCCGTGAGCACGATTTCGTCGTTCTGCAAGTCCGGATTGTCCGGGAGCACCGCCGAGAACAGTGCCTTGGTATACGGGTGCAATATCTTCTCGAACAAATCTTCGGTGGCGGCATATTCGACGATGCGCCCGAGATACATCACGGCAGTTTGATGCGCCATGTGCCGGACCGTCGCCAAATTGTGCGCGATAAGCAGGTAGGCGACGTTTTCGCGCTTTTGAATGTCTTTGAGCAGATTCAGGATTTGCGCCCGGATGGAGACGTCCAAAGCGGATACCGGCTCGTCGAGCACGATAAGTTTTGGTTCCGACGCGAGCGCGCTGGCCAGGGCAACGCGCTGACGCTGGCCGCCGCTGAATTCGTGCGGATATTGCTGCGCGTGTTCCGCCCGCAAGCCGACTTGCAGCAGCAAATCCGCCACGCGCTGTGCGATGTCGCTGCGGCTTCCCCATTTGTTCACGACAAGGGATTCGGCGATGATCTTGCCGACCGTCATTCGGGGGTTGAGCGACGACCACGGATCCTGGAAGACCGCCTGCACGCGGGACCGGTACTCGCGCAGCGCCTCGCCCTGAATGTTGTGGATTGGGTTGCCTTGCAGCAGAACGTGGCCGCTCGTTGGTTCTTCCAGATGGAGAATCAGCCGGGACGTCGTCGTCTTGCCGCACCCTGATTCTCCGACCAGCCCCAGCGTCTCTCCCGATCCGATCGAAAAGTCGACTCCGTCGACCGCTTTCACATGACCGATGGTTTTCGAAAACAGGATGCCCTTCGTGTAAGGGAAGTATTTGGACAGACCTTCGACACGCAGCAAGGGCTCCGTCATGCGGGTTCCTCCAATTTCCAGCAGGCGGCCGTGTGCTCACTGCCGACGGTATAGGTCGCGGGATAGGCCGCTTGGCAACGGTCGTCGGCGTGCGGACACCGCGGTGCGAAACGGCAGCCTTGCGGCAGGTCGGAGAACTCCGGCGGCTGGCCTTCGATCGTGTGCAGGCGGTCCACTTGCACCTTCATCTTGGGCACGGAGGCGATCAGCGCCTGGGTATAGGGGTGGGCGGGGTTGTTGAAGACTTCGCGGACCGGTCCGCTCTCGACGATGCGCCCGGCGTACATGACGGCGACACGGTCGCACATTTTTGCGACGACGCCGAAGTCATGCGTGATGAACAGAATCGCCATGTCGGAGTCTTTCTGGAGCTCCTTGAGCAATTGCAGGTATTGCAACTGTATCGTCACGTCGAGGGCCGTCGTGGGCTCGTCCGCGATCATTACCTGGGGTTCGCAGCTGATCGCGATGGCGCCGACCACCCGCTGCTTCATGCCGCCGCTCAATTGGTGCGGATACTGGTGTATCCGTTGTTCCGGCGCGGCCAGCTTGACCTTGCGCAATGCCTCGACGGCCCGTTGGAACACGGTGTCCGCCGGACCCTCGAAATGCTTGGCGATCGCCTCGCGGAGTTGATTGCCGATCGTGAACACCGGGTTCAGGGAGGTCTGCGGATCCTGCAGGATCATGGCGATCTTGCGGCCGCGAATTCGGCGCATTTCCTGGTCGCTCTTGGTCAGCAGATCTTCTCCGTCCAGCAGGACCTCTCCCTGCACCGTGCGCGCCGCCCCTTGCGGGAGCAAGCGGAGCAGCGACAGGGCCGTCACGCTCTTACCGCAGGCCGATTCTCCGACCAGGCCCAACACCTCTCCCCGCCGCAGCGAAAAACTGACCCCGTCGACGGCTTTCACCACGCCGCGGCGCAAAAAGAAATGCGTGTGCAGGTCGCGCACGTCGAGAACGACGTCTCCCCTCATGATCGCTCTCCATACGGCTTTTCGTCGATAATTCGGTTCATCACAGTTGCCGCAATTTGGGGTCGAGGCGGTCCCGGAGCCAATCGCCGAACAGGTTAAAGGCAAGCACGACCAAGGTAATGGCGATCCCCGGAATCAGCGACAGCCACCAGGCGCTGGAAATCTTGCCGCGGCCCTCGGCGACCATCAGTCCCCAGGATGGGGTCGGCGGTGGAACGCCGGCGCCGAGGAAACTGAGAGAGGCTTCGGCCACGATCACCACGCCGACATGCAGGGTCAGCAGCACCATGAAGGTATTCAACACGTTCGGCAGGATATGGGTCGCCATGATGCGCACCGGCGAACATCCATGCACCCTGGCCAATGCGACGAAGTCCCGTCCTTTCACGGCCAGCACCTCGCCGCGCACCACCCGGGCGAATCGCGCCCAAAGCAGCAGGCTGATGGCGATGACGATGGTTTGCAGGCCCTGGCCCATGGTCACCGCCAGCAGCAAGGCGAACAGAATGGTGGGGAAGGCGAGAGCCGCATCGACGATGCGCATGAGCAGACTGTCCAGGCGGCCGCCGACATAGCCGGAGACGATGCCGATCGCCAGCCCCACACCGCCGCCCACCAAAAGCGCGAGTGCGGTCACGATCATGCTTACCCTGGCGCCATAAAACAGCCGGCTGAGGACGTCGCGCCCGAATATATCGGTGCCGAGGATGTATTTTGCCGTCCCGCCTTCTTCCCAGACCGGGGGTATAAGCTTTTCCGGGAGCGATTGGTCGATCGGCGAATGCGGCGAGATCAGGGGTGCGAAGATCGCCATGAACAGCATGGCCGCGATTATGCCCACTGACAGCCAAGGCAGATTTCGCAACATCTTGTTATTCCGCCAATCGGATGCGCGGGTCGATATAGGCGTAGAGGATATCGACCATCAGGTTGATGAGGAGGATTAGGACGGCGTCCATGATGATGACGGCCTGCAGGAGCGGGTAATCCCGGAAGATCACGGCTTCGAACGTCAGCCGGCCGATGCCGGGCCAGGCGAAGACGGTTTCCGTGACGATGGCGCCGGTTACCAGGCCCCCCATGAACACGCCCCAGAGCGTGAGCACCGGGATCAGTGCATTTCGCAGACAATGCTTCCAGACCACGGTTGTCTCGCTCAAACCCTTGATGCGGGCGAGCTTGACGAATTCGCTATCCAGGATATCCAGCATGCTGGATCGGATCAGCCGCATGAACCCGGCGACAAGAAAGGTACCCAAGGTGATGGTCGGCAGGACGTAGTGAAGGGGCGTGCCCATGCGCGCGGAGGGCAGCCAGCCCAGTTGCACGCTGAAAACATAGATCAACAGGATTCCGAGCCAGAAGTTGGGCGTGGCGATTCCCAACACGGCGATGGTTCCCGAGACCCTGTCTATCATGCTACCGCGGCGCACCGCCGACACGATGCCGAGCGGAATGGCCATGATCATGGCGAGAATCATGGCGGCTGGAACGATCTTGAGGGTGTTGGGCAGGCGCGAGAAGAATATTTCCACCACCGGTCTGCGATAGCGGTGAGATACGCCGAGGTCGCCTTGCAGGACATTCACGACGAAGATGCCGAACTGTTTGTACATCGGGGCGTCCAACCCCAAGGTTTCGATCAGGGCGGTGCGGTCTTCTTCGGTCGCATCTTCGGGCAGCATTAGGTCGACCGGATTGCCGGTGAGGCGCCCGAGGAAAAAGACGATCGTCGTCACCAGAGCGAGGAGAATGACCCCCTGCCATAGCCGCTGCAAAATATAGCGCCGCATTTAATTTTGTCTTTCGGCAAGGGGAGTCCCCGCGGCCGCAAAGACCGCAGGGTGAAACCCTTACTTCCAGGCCATTTGCCCAGGCAGAGGCATGCGCTCGAACACGTCGCCGAACTCGTGGCGTCCGGGAATCGGCTTGAACGCACCGACCTTCTTGGGATTGACGGCCCAGTAGCCCATCCCTTCGAGAATCGGAACCGCCACCCAGGAATCCGCCACCAACTTGATCATGCGGTTGGTGTTCTTGGTCCGCGTGGCGTCGTCCTGCTCCGCCACGACAAGCTTGTGAAGGCTGTTAAATTCCTTGCAAAGCGCCGGACAGATATTTTTGTCGCCCTTGGTGTTGCCGAACAGGTGCGACAGGCTCTTGCTGTGAAAGCCCGACATGTATCGGGCGACGGCGACCGGCCGTCCTGCGGTGCGATACATGGAAGCGCCGCCCCGCAGTTTCTCTTGTCCCCGCCGCAATGCGCGGAAGGCGCCCCACTCATAGTGCTTGTATTTGACCTTGACGCCGATCTTGCTCCAGAAGTCGGCGACGGCCAGACCGATCTGGACCATGTACGGGGTCCCGGGCAGGGCGGTATTGGCGAATTTGAGATCGAAGCCGTTCGGATACCCCGCCTCGGTCAGCAGTTCTTTTGCCCGCGCGGGATCGTAGCGCAGCGCCTTGCGGCTCCACTTCCGCCATTTCTTCGTGTCCATATCGACGCTGTATCCGAAGGTGGCGAAGGGCATCGGCCACCGGGCTTCCCCGTTCATCACGTGGTCGATGATTTGCTTACGGTCGATGGCGAGCGAGAGGGCCTCCCGCACGCGCTTGTCGGCGATCGGATTGTTCTTCTGATCGTCGCGATAGGTGCCCCAGAAATAATAGACCGCCTGCATCGTCGACGGGACCGAGACCACTTTCAACTTGGCCGATTTGACCTCCTTGAGCGATTCCGGGCTGATGCTGGCAATTGCCGCCTCGCCGGTCCTGACCATTGCGACCCGGGTGCTTTCCTCGGGCACCAGCAGGATGGTCATCCGTTTGAATTTGGGCGTGCCGCGCCAGTGCGGGTAATCGACCGCTTCGTACTCGACGCGGTCGCCCGGCACGCTTTTGACGATCTTCCAGGGACCGCTGCCAATCGGTTTCCGGCGGAATTCGGCGACGCCGACCTTCTCGATGTATTTTTTGGGCATCATCTGCCCTTCCTGGAACACCGCCCGGCTCATGCTTGCGGGAAAGTGGACCTGCACGCCCTTGGTGTTTACGCGCACGGTAAGATCGTCGATCACCTCGATGCTCTTCACGTTCCGCCGCAACGCCGCCGAACGGGAAGCAACCGATTCCTTCGACATGGTGCGTTCGAGGCTGAATTTCACATCATGCGCGGTGAGGGGATCGCCGTTGTGCCATCGCTGGCCTTTTCGAAGATAGAAGGTCCAACTGAGGCCGTCCTTGGCGAGTTCCCAGCGCTCGGCGACACCCGGTCCAATGCCGCCTTTTTCAAAATCGAACCCGACGAGCGAGTCGAATACGGGCGCTTGAAAATGCGCATGCGACGCCCGGGTTTCCAGGATCGGATCCAGGTTTTGACCGCCCAGGGTGTCGAGGGCAATGACAAGCGTGCCCTTTTGCTCCGCTGCAATCAGCGGGGTCCAAGTGAAAGTCACAAGTACGAAGGATATCAACAGGCCCGTTAATAGTCCGCGATGTTTCATGACGCACCTCACTCCCTGAATGGCAATAAATTCGTTGGTTAGTCAGTCTCCTAAAGATTCTATGCGTGGTGTTCTGTCTAAAATGATGCCTCGATATTCAACGCCGGTCAACGGCACCCCCTACCGGAGGTGCGTGTCAGTGGGTTTGCTCGGGCATCGCGCCGCTCAAATCACTTTCTTTTCCCGGAGATCCCGGATCCGGGAATCGCTATACCCGAGACGCTGCAGGATGGTGTCGGTATGCTCGCCGAGTTCGGGGGCGACGCCGATCTTGGCGGGGGTTTCGGAGAAGTGCCAGGGCGAGCCGTGCACCTTCAACCGCTTGCCGTGCTTCGGGTAGTCGACCTCGGTGACGTATTCGTTGGCGAGAACGTCGGGATCGTTGGATGCCTCAAGCAGGGTGTTGATGGGCGCCGCGACGATGTCGGCGTCGCGTAGCGATGCCACCCATTCGTCGCGGCTTCCCGTGGCGAACAGGTCGTCGAGGGTGGCTAGCATCGCGGCCCGCTTTTCCTCCGAGGTGACCGCCACGCCAAGGTCGGCGAAGCCCTCTTCCTCCATGCGCGCAAGGAAGCCGAGCGCGGTCATGGCGTCCCGCCACTTTCGGCCGCCCATCTGAAACACCAGGGGTTTGCCGTCGATGTCGGTGAAGCTGGCGCTGATGGCGGGACGTTCCGCGGTGCCCGTGATGCGCGCCTGGCCGGTGACCGGGTTCGCGTCCTTCCACATGGTGGTGGTGAACGTCCAGCCCATGAGACGGGTCAGCCCGCCGAGCAGCGAAGTGTCGATCTTCTGTCCGACACCAGTGGTTTTGGCGCAGTGCAATCCGGCCAGTATGCCGCCGAAGGTGAGTATCGCGCAGGCTTCGTCGGCAACCGACACGACGCCGGTCCGCAGCGGATTGCCGGGTGTCGAATACGCTTCGGCGATGCCGCCAAGCGCCTGGCCGATGGCATCGGTGCCCGGCAGCGCCGCATGAGGGCCGCGCGGACCGTAGCCGGAAATCGAGGCGTAGACGATTTTCGGATTGACCTTCTTCAGGTCTTCATAACCGAAGCCGTTCTTCTCGGCCGCGCCGGGCCGGAAATTTTGGCCGAAGATATCGGCTTGCCTCACCAGATCGTAGAGGATTTCGCGGCCCTCAGAGGCCTTCAAGTTGAGCGTGAAGCTTTTCACGCCACGGTTATTGGTCTCGAAATAGGTGCTGGGAAAGCCCGGGATCTGACCGCTGTTTCTAGAATTGTCGCCGACGCCCGGCAGTTCGATCTTGATCACCTCGGCCCCCAGATCGGCCATCAGCATATAGGGAACCGTGCCGGCCTGCGCGGTTGAACAGGCAACCACTTTGACGCCGTCGAGTGGACCTACTGATAGTGCCATGATTTCCGACCTTCCTCTATTTTATCGGAAACGGGCGCACGCTCGGCCGGTGGTTGGAATGGCGTATTGGTCGGTTCCGGGCGGTGCGGTTTCCTCGCGGTTCGAAAATTTTGATTGCGGCACGGCATGCGCGGCGCCGCCCTTCGGCGAAAGTATGAACGTGCGCCCCTTCAATTGGCAAGCCGACGGTGCCGCGATCGTCCGGGCCAACGTGGTCGAACACCAGAATCGCGCCGGGCTTGCTTGCGCCGATTTTCGATTAACGTCATGCTTCGGGGCGTGATCGAAGCCGCCACTGGAACATCGCCATGCCGATTACTGTTTCGCCCCAAAGTCCCAGTTTCTTCGCCGAGGTCCGGGGGGTAGACCTTACCGGGCCGCTCGCTCCCGAAATTCTTGCCGAAATAGACGCCGCCTTCGATGCCTATGCGGTGCTGGTGTTTCCCGGCCAATCGCTGACCGACGAACAGCAGGTCGCCTTCAGCGCCCATTTCGGGCCGGTCTTCACCGCGACGAATTACCACCGGCCGGGCAAGGAACGCCGATTGCGCCCGGAAATGGCAGACATTTCGAATATCGGCCATGACGGCGGACTGCTCTCCGCGGATGACGAACGCCGGCTGCACGGCCGCGCCAACCAGCTCTGGCACACCGACAATACCTTCAAGCATATCCCGGCCCGCTGTTCGCTGTTGGCGGCGCACGAGATTCCGCCGAGCGGCGGCAACACCGAATTCGCCGACATGCGGGCGGCCTACGACGCGCTGCCCGAGGAGCGCAAGCGCGAGATCGATGGTCTGATCGCCGAGCACAGCATCTTTTATTCGCGCGAGAAGATGGGCTTCACCGGATTTTCCGACGGCGCCCGCGCGGAATTGCCGCCGGTGCAGCAGGTGCTGGTGCGAACCCACCCGGTTACCGGCCGCAAGGCGCTGTACATCGCGTCGCACGCGTCGCACATCATCGGATGGCCGGTGGAAAAGGGCCGTCAATTGATCGAGGAACTGCTCGACTTCGCGACGCAGCCGCAATTCGTGCACGCCCATCGCTGGCATACGGGCGATCTGGTGCTTTGGGACAATCGCTGCACCATGCATCGCGCCCGGCCCTATGAAGAAATGACCCGGCGGCGGGTGCTGCATCGGACGACCGTGTCCGACGAAATCAACTCGGTCGAGCGCGCGCGTCGGGAACGGACCAGCGCCGCCTAGAATATTTGGGGAGCATTCAGGAATATGGACGAGTCGCGGAACACGGTGCTGGAAAAACTGCGCGCCGGCGAGGTGGTGCTGGGATTGTCGGTGCGCATGGTGCGATCCGGGGAAATCGCGAAGGTCGCCAAGGCGTGCGGCCATGACTGGGTCTTTATCGACATGGAGCACGCGCCGATTACGCTGGAGAAGGCCGCCGAGATTTCCATCGCGGCCCTCGACACCGGCATCACGCCGATTGTCCGCGTCGCCGGCCATGAGCAGTTTCACATGGCGCGGGTGCTGGATTCGGGTGCGATGGGCGTCGTCGTGCCGCACGTCAACACGGCCGAAGAGGCGCGCCATGCGGTGGCGTGCTGCCGCTTCCCGCCGGTCGGCCATCGCTCGGTCGCCGGCGGTTACGCTCAGCTCGGCTATCGCGGCCTGCCGGCCAAGGAGGCGACCGGCATACTCAATGCCAACACATTGCTCGCCGTGATGATCGAGACGCCGGAGGCGGTGGAGAATGTCGAGGAAATTGCCGCCGTCGATGGCATCGACGTGATCTATATCGGCAGCAACGATCTTCTGATGGAGATGGGGCTGCCCGGCCAGTTCGGCGGCAAGGAGCTGGAAAAGGCGGCGAGGCGGATCATCGACGCCAGCCTCGCCAATGGAAAGTTCCCCGGGATCGGCGGTATACGGGATCCCGAAATGGCCACGAAATTCGTTCGCATGGGCTCGCGTTTCCTGACCACGCACAGCGATTTCGCCTTCCTGATGGAAGCGGCGTCGGCCCGGACCGCGCTGTTGCGGGACGCCGTGAAGGAAGCGATCGGCGGCTGATCCGTCTGCCGTTCCGGTCAACCGCGCCGGACGTTGGAGCCGCCATCCACCGGCAATGCCACACCGGTGATGAAATTCGCCTCGTCGGAGGCCAGGAACAGCGCCGCGTGGGCGACATCCCAGGCGGTTCCCATGCGGTGGCGCAAGGGCACCTTCGCATCCCGCTCGGCGGCGACTTCCTCGCGCGGCTTGCCGAATTCGCGGGCGCGCGTATCGACCGCCATCGAGGTGTCCATGAGCCCGGGCAGGATGACGTTGGCGCGGATGCCGTATTCGGCGTTTTGCAGCGCGATCTGCTGGGTGAAGGAAATCATGGCGGATTTGGTGGCGGTATAGGTGACGTAGGGATAGCTGGTCCACGCCGCCATCGACGAAATGTTGACGATCGCGCCGCTTTCCTGCGCGCGCATGATTGGCAGGGCGTGTTTGCAGGCCATGACCGTGCCGCGCAGGTTGATCGCGACGATCCGGTCGAAGGCTTCTTCGGTAATTTCGGTGACCGGCGCATCGCCGCCGGAGATGCTGACGCCGACATTGTTGTGCAGTACGTCGACCCGGCCCCATCGTTTTTGGGCCGAGGTGATGACGTCCGCCAGTTCCGCTTCAACCGTGACATCCGCCTTGCCGGCCACGCAAGTGCCGCCTTCTTCGGCGATCATGGCGGCGGTTTCCTCCGCCGACGCGATGTCGCGATCGACCGCCACGACCTTCGCTCCTTCGCGGGCGTACAGCATCGCCGCCGCACGGCCGTTGCCGATGCGTTCGCCCGGGCTTTGGCCCGCGCCCATGACGATGGCAACCTTATCCTCGAGCCGCATAGTCGCTCCCTCCTGATGCACAATCCGCGAGACACCCCCGCATCGAAACCATAGCGCCGGATGTCGACGTGTCCAGATCGCGGCTGGAAGCGGTGCGCGGTGCAACGACAAGCTTGTCCCGGTGACACCGTTGTAAGACCTTTCCGCATCCGGCGGACATCGTAAATCGGCAAATAAGGTGGGAGTGCTGAGATGAGTGAGGGAATGGCGTTCGCCGATGATCCGGGGCTCGCGGGGAAAGTCGCCATCGTGACGGGCGGCGGCGCGGCGGGGGACGATATCGGCAACGGCCGCGCGGCGGCGATGCTGCTTGCGCGGGCGGAGACCCAGGTCCTGGTGGTGGACCGGTCGCAGGAATTGGCGGAGCGGACGGTCGAAATGATCGCCGCCGAAGGCGGCAGGGCGTCGGCCTTGGGCGCGGACGTTACTGACGAGGCGCAATGCCGCGCGATGGTGGCGGCGGCGCTCGACCGGTTCGGCCGGCTCGATTTTCTCGACAATAATGTCGGGATCAGCAGCAAGGCCAGCGTGGTTACCGAGGATCCCGAGATTTGGCGCCGGGTCATGCAGGTCAATGTGGAGACCATGTTCCTCACCTCGAAATACGCCATCCCGGCCATGATCGAGAGCGCCGGCGGCGGCGCGATCGTCAATGTCTCGTCGATCTCGGCCCTGCGGCCGCGCGGCCTGACCGTCTACTCGACATCGAAAGGCGCGGTCATCGCGCTGACGCGGGCGATGGCCGTGGATCACGGGCCGGACCGTATTCGTGTGAACTGTGTCGCGCCGGGACCGGTGTTTACGCCGATGGTATCGGCCGGCGGCATGAGCGACGCGGCGCGCGAGGCGCGGCGCACGGCGTCAGTGCTCGGTGTCGAAGGAACCGGCTGGGACATCGGCGGCGCGGTGCGGTTTCTGTTGTCCGATCAGGCGCGCTACATCACTGGGCAGACGCTGGTCGTCGATGGCGGCGCAACACTGGTCGGACCGGGACGCGATTCCGGCAGGACGTATTGATCGGTCGCCGTCGAATGAATGAACGAACCAACAGGGAAAGGAAGCGTGACCGATGCGCATACACAATCTGTATATGGACGAGGCGGGCGAATCACACTTTCGGGATATCGAGGTCGAATGGGCCGAAGAACGCGGCGCCAGTAAATATTCCGAGCGGCTCCCGGCGGCGGGCATAATTTTTCGCAAGACTTCCGGCGACTACGATCTCGACTGGCACCCGGCGCCGCGCCGGCAATATATCATCAATCTCGACGCCGGCGCCAAATTGACCGCCAGCGACGGTGAAAGCCGCGTCGTCGCGGCGGGAGAGGTCATCCTGGTCGAGGATGTCGCCGGCAAGGGGCATCTCTCGCAGTCGGTCGGCGGGCAGCTCCGCCATTCGATCTTCGTTCCCATCGAAGATTGAATGCTCGGCGGCATTTACCGTATCGACAAGCCGCACGGCCGAAGGCATCCTATCAATCGAGGAACACGGGACCATTGATCCGCCAGGACGGGGAAAGATTCGATGGAAAGCATGAACAATAATTTGACCGCCGCCGCACCGGCCGCGGGGCGCGCCATAGACGCCACCCGGCTCGCGGCCGTTGCGGCGATCCTCTTCGGTGCGTTCCTGATTTATGGCGCGGGTTTTGCCCAGCCGGAGCTGTTGCACACTGTTGCGCATGACAGCCGCCACTCGATGGCGTTTCCGTGCCATTAACCCACATAACATGCTGATATAAAATAATGTTTCAGCGTCTGGTGATCACGGCATTGCTTGCTGGCATGATCGCCGGTCTGGCGCTTACCGTAGTGCAGCACTTCACGACAATTCCCTTGATCCTTGCGGCGGAAAAATTCGAGTCCCCCGCAAAATCGGGCAGCGCTGCCTCTTCCGGCCAACACGGGCACGGCCATGACGCGATAACTGCGCCCTTGGGCGGGCTCGAGCGCCTGTTGCAGACCCTTCTTGCCAATGTGGTGACGGGGGCCGGGTTCGCGTTCATCCTTGCAGGGTGTTTCGCATTGTGGGGGCGGCCGGTCGATGGCGTTTCGGGCATGCTCTGGGGAATTTCCGGTTTCGCGATTTTCACCCTGGGGCCCGGATTGGGGCTGCCGCCGGAATTGCCGGGGATGGCGGCGGCCGAGGTCGAAGTCCGTCAGGTCTGGTGGGCGGCTGCCGCCGGGAGCACGGCGGCGGGGTTATGGCTTTTGGTTTTCCGTCGGGAATATTGGGTAAAAGCCGCGGCAATTGCGGTCATGGCGCTGCCGCATCTGGTCGGCGCGCCCCATGCCGATGCGACCAGCGCCCTGGTGCCGCCGGAACTCGCGAGCCGTTTCGCCGCCGCCTCCCTCGTCACCTCGGCGATATTCTGGTGCGTGCTCGGTTGGGTCGCCGGTGCCTGCCATCGGCGTCTCGTCGAACGGGAGGCGGATAGCGGCGCGGCGACAAGAGTTTGAGTTTGGGCAATCGCTGCGCGACAATCGATTGCGCGCGCAAACGTTGACAGAGGAGACGGTCCGTCATGCTCGATCTTGTCATTCGCGGTGATCAAGTTGTCACGCCCCACGGCGTCGATGCGCTGGATGTCGGCATTCAGGGGGACAAGATCGTCACCCTCGCCGCGCCGGGCACGTTAAGCGAGTCCGATATCGGTCGCACCATCGATGCGACGGGTAAGATCGTGATGCCGGGCGGCATCGACCCGCATGTGCACTGTTTATGGCACCTGCCCGCACCCGACGGCGGCCAAGACATCGTGAGCGGCCCGCCGGAACAGGTGAGTCAGGCGGCGCTGTTCGGCGGCACCACGACGATCATCGATTTCGCTCAATGGCGGCACGGCCAGACGGTGCAGGAGGCGATCGAACACCGCGACGGCGATTGGCAGGGCAAGTGCTACTGCGATTATGCCTATCACGTGATGCTGCAGGGCGAAATCCCGGACCAGGTGCTCGATCAATTGCCGGAGGCGTTCCAGACCGGCTACGCCAGCCTGAAGATCTTTACCACCGACATCACGCCGAGCCGCAAGGGGCGCATGATCGACTACGGCGATATCTGGGAATTGTTGCAGGTGACCGCGCGCGAGGGCGGTATCGCGGCGATCCACGCCGAGGACAACGACATCGTCATGCATATGTATGACAAGCTGATCAAGGAAGAGCGGGTCGGCTTCGAGAACATGGCCGAGGTGCACAACACGCTGTCCGAAGATTTGGCTTTCCGCCGCATCATCCGCCTGGCCGAGAATGTCGAGGGCGCGGCGCTCTATATGATGCATGTCAGCGCCGAGAGCGGGGTCAATGCGGTCATTGAATCACGCGCCAAGGGCTATCCGATCTATGGGGAAACGCTGCATCAGTACCTGCTGTACAACAAGGAAGACTATCACCGGCCGCATGGTCAGATCTTTCACACCTACCCGTCGCTGAAGGCGGAGTCCGATCAGGCGGCGCTGTGGGGCGGCATGTTGAACGGCTCGATCAGCACCGTTGCCACGGATGAAATCTGTTGCTCCCTGTCGGTCAAGGTGCAGGGCGAACGGATCGACGACTGCACCGGCGGCAATTCCGGCGTGGAGCCGCGGATCGGGGTGATGTACACCGAGATGGTGTCGAAGCGCGGCTATTCGCTCGAAAAATTCGTCGAGATGACCTCCAGCAACTCCGCCAAGATCATGGGCATGTACCCGCGCAAGGGCGCGATCGCGGCCGGCAGCGACGCCGACATCGCCATCGTCGATCCCAGCGAAAGCCGCACCGTGCGCAAGGAAGATCTGCACAGCACCGACTATACGCCGTGGGAAGGGCACGAGGTGACCGCGTGGCCCGTCATCACGATTCTGCGCGGCAAGATCATGGTCGAAAACGGCAAGTTCTTCGGCGATCTCAAGGACGGCGTCTATCTTTCGCGCAAGATCCCCGAATCCATTCGCGGCGGCGCGGCCCTGTAGCATGGGCGATACGCCCGCCGCGCCGTCACCGGCCTCACCGGCCGAATGACGCCGGACCTGTTCACGGCGCTTGGTATCGCCACTGCCGCCGGGTTGATGCGGGGCTTTGCGGGTGTCGGTTCGGGCATGCTGATGGCGCCGTTCTTCGTCGTCCTGTTCGGTCCGGTCGACACCGTGGCGATCATCATTCTGATGGAGCTCGCCGCCACCGCCCAACTCCTGCCGGGAGTCCGGAAGGAAATCGATTGGCGCGTCGTGGGGCCCATGGGCGCGGTTGCGGCCGTCTTCATGCCGGTGGGAAGCTGGCTGCTGGTGTCGCTCGACGCGGACCATATCGCCCGGGGGGTCGCGCTGCTGGTCCTGGTCTTCGCCGTCGTGCTGATGATCGGATGGCGCTACGAAGGGTCGAAGCGCCTGCCGATGACCGTCGGGGTGGGGGCGGTCTCCGGCGTGCTGATCGCGTTGACCAGCCTCGGCAACCCGCCGGTGATGATATATCTGCTGTCGAGCCGCGACAGCGCGGCGACGAACCGCGCCAACTTCACGGGATATTTCGCGATCACGCTGTTGACGTTGATCCTGTGGATGGCGGCGACCGGTTTGATTACTGGCGCGGCGCTGCGCCTTGCCGCGGCCCTCATTTTGCCGTTCCTGGCGGCCGTATGGATCGGCAGCCGCCTGTTCCGGCAGTCGAGCGAGCGTCTCTACCGGCGGATTGCGCTTGGCCTCCTGTTTGGCGCCGGCCTGTACGGGCTGTTGCGCTGACCGGGCGTTGCGCGCCGGGGTTTTTCCGCACATTGCAAATTTGGTGCAATTGGCCGAACCTGTTTTTCAACCGTCCGGCGGATCGCATGCACGTTCGGCGGTTGCGGCTGGCACCGCGCAATTGCCGACTGGGCAGAGGAGGAAACGATGAAAGCAGTGGTGTTTCTTGGCGACCGCAAGCTCGAAATGATGGAGTTTCCGGATCCGACGCCGGGACCGGGCGAGGCCGTAATCGAAATCAAGGCCTCGGGCATGTGCGGCAGCGATCTGAAATTTTATCGGGTCAAGGGCGGTGCGGCGGCGCTGGGTATGGCCGGCCCCGGTGGGCCGATCATCGGCGGGCATGAACCCTGCGGCGTCGTCGCCGCCGTCGGCGACGGCGTGCCGGAGGCTTTGGCGAAGGTCGGCGACCGGGTGATGGATCATCACTACAGCGGCTGCGGCGTTTGCAAGCATTGCCGCGGGGGCTGGTCGCAAATGTGTCTCGATGGGACGACGGTCTACGGCGCCACCGGACATGGCGCGCATGCCAAGTACATGAAGGTACCGGCGCATACGCTGGTGAAACTGCCTGACGATTTGTCGTTCAAGACGGGGGCGGCAATTTCCTGCGGCACCGGGACGGCCTATGGCGCCTTGAAACGGCTCGACCTTGCGGGCGACGAAACGATTGCCATTTTCGGTCAAGGTCCGGTCGGGCTTAGCGCCACGCAATTGGCCAAGGCAATGGGGGCGCGGGTCATCGCCCTCGATATCGGCGAAGAACGGTTGGCGCTTGCGAAGCAATTCGGAGCCGATGAGGTAATAGACCCGCGTACGAACGATGTTGTTTCGGCGATTCGTGATTTGACGCAGGGCGAAGGCGCGCAAAAATCGCTCGACTGCAGTTCGAGCCCCGAAGCGCGGCGGGCGGCGGTTCAATGCGTGCGGACATGGGGCACGGCGTGTTTCGTCGGCGAAGGCGGCGAGGTTACGATCGACGTATCCAACGACATGTTGCGCCGGCAGGTGACGGTGGTGGGTTCCTGGACCTTCAGCAAGAACGGTCAAGCCGACTGCGCGCGCTTCGTCGCGGAGCGCAAGATCGACGTGGACGCCCTGTTTACCCATGAATACAAACTCGACCAGGCGGCCGAAGCCTACGCGCTGTTCGACACACAAACGACCGGAAAGGGCGTGTTCCTGATGTGATCGGTCGGGCGGTCCGTACCGTGTCGCAACGGTGGCGTGAGCACATGACCGGCGCCGTCGGTAAACTCAAACGTCGGGCCAGGCTGGTCAAACGGGATTGTTACGCCCTCTACCTCGCGGCACGCGACCCGCGCGTGCCTTGGGTCGCGAAGGCGCTGGCGCTGATCGTCGCCGGGTACGCGTTCAGCCCGATCGATCTGATCCCCGACTTCATTCCGGTGCTGGGCTATCTCGACGACGCGTTGCTTCTGCCGCTCGGCATTCTTGCCGCGGTTCGCCTCATTCCACCGGTTGTGATGGCCGAGTTGCGGGCGTCCGCCGCCGCCCGGATCGGCGCCGCGGCGCCGGTCAGCCGGATCGCGGCGGCGATTGTCGTGCTGATCTGGATCGCCGGCTTGGCGCTCGACTATGCCGCGTTTAGAGCGCGATCGTCTTGAAGTCGCCCGGCGCGGTGATCTCGATCAGTTCGAGATCGTCGGAACAACCGATTTCGTCATGCACGATGCCGGGCGGCTGTAAGCAGCTATCGCCGGCCTTGAAGGTGTGTTCGCCATGGCCGTCATAAGTGAATTTGATCCAGCCCTTCAACACGTAGAACATTTGAAAGTCGAGCGCGTGTTGATGCTGTCCGGTGTCGCGGCCTTCATGGGCGATGCCGGGTTTGAGGCGAATGACATGGGCGTTGTAGGCGCCGTTCGTGGCGTCCTTGATGCCGAGGTCGCGGTATTGGAAGAAGCCGCGCGGGCCGTCTTCCCAGTGTGCATCCGCCGCGTGGCTGGTGCAGAATTTTTGATCGGTCATGATGGGCGTCTCCTATTGTCGTGATCAGCGGAACTCTCAATACCGCGGATCGGGCGCCATGTCGGGTTGGTTTTCCGGCGCGCCGGCTTCGAATTCGGGACAGGCGAGGCACGCTTCTTCGATCGTCAACAAGGTGGGGGCGACGGTCAAATCCACCTCGCGGCGGCGCCAGTTGTAAAGTTGCGCCACCAGAAAGCAGTCCGCCGCCGTCGGCGCATCACCGTGAAAGAAACGGCCGGCCGGGCGATCCTCGGCGGCCAATCGCTCGAGGATAGCGACGCTTTCGGCCGACCAGAACTGGAACCATTCGACCAGAACGTCGCGCGAGAAGCGCGATTCGAGATAATCGCGCACCCGCTTCTGGGTGCGTCCCTGCACGTCGCCCGCCACCGAATACACGAAGCCGCGCACCCGCAGCCGCCCGCCGCCGTCGCGCGGCACCAGCGGTTTGTCGGGATAGCGTTCGTCGAGATATTCCATAATCGACAGCGTCTGGCGGATCACCGTCCCCTTGTCGACCACTATCGGCACGAAGCCGTTTGGGCTGAGACGGCGGTAGGCGTCGCCATGCTGCTCGCCGGCCGCGATGTTGACCGGCACATAATCGTAGTCCAGCCCCTTGAAGTTGAGCATGAGGCGCGCGCGGTGGCTCGAGGTCGAGCGCCAATAGTTGTATAGCTGCAGCATCGCGCCGGTCCGCCCTCCTTCGCGTCAGCCGAGCAAGGGTGTGTAGTCGTCGAGCAGGCGCAGCACGGCGTCCCGGTCAGCCGACGGCAATTCGAACAACGCCCGCGTGACGCCCGCTTCGGCGTAGCTGTCCAGCACCGGTTTTTCCGCTGGTGCACGGAATACGGTGACTGACAGGGATTTCATGTCGCGGCCCGCTTCGTCCGCCGCTGCCTGCAGGCGCGCCATGCTTTCGGCGGCGTCGAAGCCGTGGCTCGCACGCGGGAACCAGCCGTCGCAGAACTCTACCACCCGGCGCAGCGTGTATTTGCTCTCGCCGCCGAGAATCACCGGCGGGTGCGGTGTCTGCACGGGTTTTGGGTAAGACCAGGATTTTTCAAACTGGACAAAGTCGCCATGGTACTCGGCCACTTCTTCGGTCCAAAGCGCCTTCATCGCCAGGATGTGTTCCCGCATTAGCTTGAAGCGGGTGTCGTACTGCACGCCGTGATCGTTCATTTCCTCGACATTCCAGCCGCCGCCGATGCCGAAGATGAACCGGCCGCCCGACAGCCGGTCGAGGCTGGCCGCGCATTTGGCGGTGACGATCGGATCGCGCTGCGGCACCAGGCAAATTCCGGTGCCGAGTTCCAGCTTCTCCGTCGCCGCTGCGGCAAAGGACAGGGAAACGAACGGATCATAGGTATGGGAATATTTTTTCGGCAGCTCATCGCCGCCGCTCCAGGCGGATTTCCGGCTGATCGGAATATGTGTGTGTTCCGGCACGAACAGTGAGTCGAAGCCGCGATCCTCCAGGGTACGGGCGAGTTCCGCGATTTCGATGGTGTATTCGGTGGCAAAAATAAAGACGCCGATGCGCATGTTCATGTTCCCCTGGTGACAGCCGATGTGTTGTCGCGCCACCGTGCCACAGGGCGGGCGGACGACACCAGATTAACATGTTTGGGTGGGAATTTTAGGCGCTGGGCGGGTTTGCCGCGAGTATCGTGTTGCGCGCTTAGGCGGCGCCTTTGCGCTGGTGCGTCGGCCCGTTGTCCCGGGCACGCTCATGGGCCGCGAAGAACGGCGGAATGTCGTCCGCGGCAATCGGCTTGGAAAAGAAATAGCCTTGCGCGTAATCGCAACCGAAGCTCCGCAGCATCTCCAAGGATGCTTCGTTCTCGACACCTTCGGCACAGACCTGGAGCCCGAGGTTATGGCCCATGTCGATGACGGTCTTGGCGATAACGGCGTTTTCCTTTGTCTTGTCCATACCGAAAACAAACGACTTGTCGATCTTGATTTCCGAAAATGGCAGACGCTGCAATTGGACCAGCGATGAATACCCGGTCCCGAAGTCGTCGATCGACAGGGAAAATTCCTTGAGCCGGAATCGCGCCAGGACGTCCATCATCTTAGCGGCGTCCCGCATGCTCGCCGTTTCGGTTAGTTCCAACGTAAAATTGTTCGGCTTGAGTCCCGCCGCATGGCACATCTCCGCCAGCGAATCGGGAAGGCTCAAATCATGCAGATTGGTGGCTGAAATATTGACCGCGAGGTTCATGTCGAAGTCATCCGCAGCCCATTTCGCCATCTGATCGACCGCGTTTCGCATCACCCAGTTGGTCAGCGGTCCCATCAGGTCATTTTCCTCCGCATAGGGGAGAAAGGTGTCCGGCGGCATGATCGCACCCGACGGGGGCCGCCAGCGGACCAAAGCCTCGGCCCCGACCGCGGTGCCGGCGCGGACGTCAATCTTAGGCTGATACACCAGGAACAATTCGTCGTTTTCGATCGCCTTGCCGAGGCCGTCGACGCCGGCCTTATCCGATCCGGATTTCAGGTTCTCCAGCAATTCGCGTATCTCGGCGAGGCGGACCGGCTTATTCAACGCGCCGCGCATCTCAAGGCCAAGCTCACTGCCCAATCGAATGGTGGTATCGATGGTTCGGGCATCGATCCCGCTGCAGAGCACTACGTTGGCGGTGGCGCCTTGGGCGGCCATCGCGCGCAACAATTCGATGCCGTCGGTATCCGGCATTTGCAGGTCGATGATCACCACCGTCGGGCACCAAGTCGCGAGCCGGTGGAAGAATTCATCCGCCTTGTCGGTGTAGGCTGTGACGTAGCCGGACATCTCGCCGCCCTTCGCGACGATCTTCGCCATTTTCAGCTCGTCGTCGATGATGAGCAGCCGTTCTTCGCCGTCGCTCATATCAGGCGGCCTTTAGATTGCGTTCGATCACCATCGCCAGTTCTAGGCGGCGATAGGGTTTCATCAGCAACTCGACATCGGCGTCCGCGGCATCTTCCCAGGTGTCCACGCCGGATGGCCGCGCCGTGAAACCGGAAGTCAGGACGACCGGCAACTTCGGATATTGATCGGCGATCAGCGCCGCAAGGCCTATGCCGTCCATTTCGCCCGGCATCACAACATCGGAAAACACCAGATCGATGTGGTCTTCCCGCTGCAGGACTTCGATGGCGGCGGACGCCCTATCGGCCTCAACGACTTGGTATCCCAATTCGATCAATTGCTTGCGGGCGACGCGGCGAATGCCTTCGTTGTCATCGACCAGGAGAATTGTCTCGCCGGTGCCATGGGGCTCTGGGGTGGCGTCCTCTTCGGCTGTCATGCCCTGCACTTCGCTGCCGTCGCGCGGCAGGTATAGCTGCACCGTCGTTCCTCGGTCGGGTTCGGAGTAGATGCTAACGTGACCGCCGGATTGCTTGATGAAGCCGTCGACCATGCTCAGGCCGAGGCCGGTTCCCTGACCGACTTCTTTGGTCGAGAAGAATGGATCGAAGACGCGCTTCAGAATTTCGGTCGGAATGCCGATACCCCCATCGGTGACCGACAGCACCACGTATTCGCCCGGTTCGATTTCGAAATTCTGATCGGCCATGGATTCGTCGACCTGCATGTTGCGGGTCTCGAGGGTCAAGTGGCCGCCATTCGGCATGGCGTCGCGGGCGTTGACCGTGAGGTTGAGGATTGCCGTTTCGAGCTGACTCGGGTCCACCTTGATCGGCCAGACGTCGGCGTTGCATCGGAGAGCGATTTCGATGTTTTCGCCGAGCGAACGGCGCAGCAGCTTGGTCATGCCAGTAAGGGTCTCGTTGATGTCGATGACCTCCGGCTTGAGCGGCTGCCGGCGCGCGAAGGCGAGCAATCTCCGGTTCAGCTCGCGGCCCCGAAGGCCCGCCTCGAGCGCGTCATCGACCAATTCACTCGACGCTTCGTCGTCGGCCAATTGCTCCTTCAACATGTCCAGGTTGCCGATCAGGATGCCAAGCAGATTATTGAAGTCATGCGCGATGCCGCCGGTGAGATTGCCCACCGTTTCCATCTTTTGCGCATGTTGGAGTTTCTCGAGGGTTTGCCGCAACTCATCCTCGCGCTGCTCCTTGAGGCGCAGGGCCTCGGCCAGCTTGTCAACGGAACCGCTGAGATTGTGAAGTTCGGATGACCGAAAGCGGGAAGATCCAAGGTCGACGTTGAGTTTACCCTCGGCGAAATTCGTGAGGCGGCGGCTGATGTTGTTGATCGGGTTGAGCGCCAGATATTCCACCAAGGCGATGACGATGACCGCAAACAGGAGCATGCCAATGCCCACGAAGAATTGGATGATCAGGGCGTGCCGCTTAATTTCCGCCCGGACGTTGGAGAAATTCCACTCAATGTCGATTTCACCGAAGGTTTCCCCTTCGAACACGATGCTTTTTGAAAATTTCACCGGCTCGATCTGCGCCGGAACGATCTTGTTGGCCCACCGGGCGAGGGTTTGACCGTTTTCGTTCAGGATGTTGATCGCCATCAGGTCGGCTTCTTCGCCTGCTACCTGTTGAACGATCGTTTTCAACAGCGGCTGATCTTCTGAAATGACGGCTTCCAAGGCAGCGGCCGTGATGATGTGAAAGGTCTGTTCGCTTTGCTGGTGCAGCTTCTGTCGCAGGTAGCTGGTCTCCAGTTTCTGAACGACCAGACCGGAGACGAAGGCTACGCCGATCGCCGCGAGCGCCAGTGCGGCCATGATTTGCCGGCGCAACGAAAAATGCCAGGGTTGCGCGGACTTATCTTTGCGGTTCCTTGAAGTATTAGATGCTTGCATGACCATTTCCAAAACCCACCTTGGGTGCAATCCCAATCTCGAAGTCTATTTTTCCCGTGCGGCGGCCGGCTCTTGGCCACCGCGCCGCGTTTCCACCGCTACTTGTTCCTGCGTCGCGCAATGCTCGCCCGTGTCTTGAAAAACAACTGGTTGCCCAAAATCGCTTCACGGATGAACGCGTAGTCTTCGTCGCTGCCCACGAGGAACCCATCCTTCGCCAAAGACTTCATCGCCTTTGAGTTGTTCAGGGTAAGCAACGCTTCCCGCAGCAGTCTGATTTGCAGATCGGGAAGGCCGCCGCGGGCGATCCAGGGCTTGGTAACGTTCGGAAACTTCGCAATGGCCCGCAGGGGTACACCATCTTTGACGAGTTTCATGAAGGTGCTTTCTTTCAAGGCACCGGCGGCAAACCGGCCGGCGCCAACCGCGGCACCAACGGCGTCATGGCGCCCGAGATATTCGTAGTGGCCCAGATCGCCCACCTTCATGCCGTGGCGCAGCAGATGTAACTGGGCGAGATACCGGCCGATCGTCGAACGTTCGTCGCCGAAGGCAAAGGTTCTGCCGCGCAGCTGCGTGACTTCCGTAATCTCGCTGTCCTTGTCGACGCAGATGACGCCGTTGAAGACCTTGCTGCCGTTATTGCTTTCCACAGCGATGATTTTTATGCGCGGATCGCCGTTTTTTGCCTCGATATAGGACGCAGGGCCGAACCGCGCGAAGTCCACCTTGCCGGTAACCAGATCCTTGACGCCCTGCTCGTACGACTTCGCGACGTGCATTTGTATCCGGATAGGACCCTTGTGCAGGCCGGCCATTTGCCGCTCGAGCGCGTTCAGCACCGGACGGAACTGCCGTACCATGGAAGACGGCTTGTCGGAGGAGTAGACGCCGAAGGAAAGCGTAATCTCGCTTTTGGCGTAAGCATCCAGTGAAAACCCGCCCAACAGCACGATCAAGGAAGTCAACCGGATGAGCGACGAGCGCATGGCGACAACTCCTGCCGAATTTTTGCAGCGCATAATGTGTTGATACGCGCCAAGGAGTGAAAAATTCATAAAATTCCGGGTTTTCGAGCGATCGATAAGATCGATCGGTGCCCGAGACGCCATTGCGTTACAATTAAACATTTTTATGCCCTCCCGCCTTGCTCTCAATGGTAGCGGTAGAGCCTTCCACGTTGCCGTCCGGATCTAAGTCGTCCTCCGAGGGATCGGCGCGTTCGATAACCTCGATCGTGCCATCCAGGTTCAATTGCAGCAGATCACCGGTATTGATCCGGAATTCCGCGCCTTTCACCCCGACAATCGTATTGATGTTGTATTCCCGTGCGAGGATCGAAGTGTGGCTGAGCCAGCCGCCGACTTCCGTCACGATCCCCTTGAGGCGCGGGAAGACGGGCGTCCAGCTCGGATGCATGTATCGCGCAACGGCGACCTCGCCATCCTCGACCATATCGATTTCCTGGCTGGTCAAAACCCGGGCGCGACCCGTGATTGGGGCACTACCAGCAACCAGCACGCCGCGCAAATCTTCGCCCGCATCGATGTCTTCGTCGGGATCGCCGGCCGGCGACAAACGCTCTAGCTGACGGAGCGTCAGGCTTGTCGGAAGCGGCGGGAGTGACTCGAACTGTTCGGCGGCGGCACGGCGATAATCGATCAACGCGACCAATTCATCGTGAGCACCCGTGTCCCGCAGCTTCTCCAATTCATCGATCTTGAGATAGAAGATGCCGCCCTCAAGCTCCAGGCGCCGGTCCAGTTCGACCAGCATCTGGCGGATGACCGAGATTTCACGCAAGGAGTGATTCTTTGCCTCTTCCTTGAGATTTTGGAATTTTCGGGCGCGCGATACGGTGATCGCCAGCGTGGCGTCGTCCGGCAATTCTGCGCTTTCCGGGCTATTGCCGTCCAGGGCGGTCATCGACGCGGCACTCTCGAGCAACTGCTCCATCAATTCCGTATCGTCGCGGTAGCGCGGCTGCGCCAATTCGTAGTCGATGGTGGCCCGGTGTCCGAAGACCGACAGAAATTCTTCGACCTTTTCGCTGTCCGAGCGGGGTCCGCCCAGCAGGCTCATGGCATAATGGACGATCGTCTTGGGTCCCTGTCCCAAATACGCACCGGTCGTCAGGCCACGCTTGCTGAGGGCGCGTTCCGCCGCACGCATATAGAAGTCGGCGGTAATATTGATAACATCGACCTGAACATGCGATTCATGGAAATACCGGTCGCAGGTGTCGTCGAGCAGATCGACAAGATCGTCGGTCGGCAGACGCTTGCAATCCATCGCTTCGAGGATCCGCAAATCGGACAGGTAAGCCGGCAGGAAATTCTCGCGGAATTCATGCTCCAGCGTCTCGGCGCCACGCGACAACCGGAAGGATGCCAGTGGACCAAGTCCCTTGCTGGAACGCCGATGCGTTTCGGGAACATTGACATAGAGGCCGCCGAAAACGGATGCGGTATACGGGGGCGCGTCTTCGCCGACATTGTAGGGAACGCCGAGTTTACGACATGCCAGATCCACGCTCCCACCGGGCTGCCAGAGGGCTTCCATGAAGGACGCGCTCATCGGAGTCGGCCGCGGCAACAGCTCGGACAACTCGTTCTGGGCCAGAATTGTTCCTTCCATGTCGCCGGATCGGGCGATCTCAAGCAAGCGGTGACGTTCCGCCTCAAACAGGCTGGTCGGGGTCACCTCGCTCTGTGTCCGCGCCAGGACGGTAATATTACGCGCCTGCAGAATGAAGAACCGGCCGTCCTTAAAGGCCCATTCAATGTCCTGGGATTCGCCGAACAGCTCCTCCACCTGTAGTCCAAGTTCGATCAGCGGCATCAGGTCCATCGGCGGGATCGCATCATCCAGCGGTTTCCGGCTGATACGGCCGAATGCGAAGGAAGTCGGCTCCTCGGTGCCACTGGCAAGTTTATCGCCAAGGCCGTCGGTCATCTCCACAAGCAGCGTGCCGCTTTGCATCGGGTGCTCGGTGAACAGGATGCCAGCATACTCCGCATCGACTAATTCCTGGACGATCACGCCGCCGCCCGCAGGCTCGTCATTCCCGTAAAGTTCGGCATCGTTCGTAATCAGCGACACACGCACTGATTCGATTGCCGAGACAAGCGAGTCGGGATCGACATCCAAGATCGAATCGAAGACGCCGGCATAGCTATGGTCTTCTCCGTCCTCACCGAGGCCCGAGCTGCGCACCGCCATGCGGAACAGTCCTTGGCGTTGGCTAAGCTGGGCGAGGCGGATCGCCTCATCCTCTTTGAGCGTCGAGCCTGACCCATTGGTCGCAAAGGCGGCATCCGGAACAATCAATCCACCGGGAACCGGCAGGCCGGCTTCCATCATCAGCGACAGGCGTTGCGCCTTGGTGCCGACACCGGCAATGCGATGGGCGTTCTTAATAAACTCGACCCGGGGCGCCAAAGGCCTGGGCGCATTCGCACCGCGCGGGTCGGATTTGCGCATGGCGAATCTGACGCAGACCGTCTGCAACAGCATGAGCGCAAGGCTAAGGATCAGGTACAGCGTCAAAGCGGATTTAAGGGTCGCGGTGAGCGCGATGAAGAACACACCGACACCAAGATGGAAGAGGAACAGCTTGGTTGTGTGGCGTACCACGTTGATACGAAGCTGAAAGAAGACCAGCGCACCCAGCAAGACCGGCAAGGCGAAGGTCGGATCCGGCAGCCCAATATCGGCGATCCAAAGGAACGGGCCGCTGTTCGGCTGCGCCACCGTCGAGACTGCGGAAAAGAAAGCGACGAGCAGGATCAATTGGAGGACCAAACCCAGCACGTTGCGGGTGGGCGTCAGGCCATTCTCGCGATAGAGCTTCTTGATCGCGTCTTTCAGGCGTTGCGGATCCCCCTTGAGCTTTTCCTTCAACTCGGAGATACGGTCGGCAATCCGCCGCTCGACGATTTGATCGCGTTCGCTCTTGATGGTGAAGGGCAGCAGCAGGAACCTAAGGACGGCGAGCACAAGGAAGATTGCCAGCACCATATTGCCGGTGCGGTGCAGCGTCAGCGACAAACCGGAGTCGAACGGCCGGCGGATAATGCTGAATACGTTTCCATCGTTGGCGTCGAGCCAGCGTTGAACATGGGGCTTCGCCGCCGAGGCTTGGTAATATTCGTGCGGGACCGTGTATCGGCCGCGGAAATCGAATCCGCGCCGGTGCAGGCGGAGTCCGAGAATCTGGGAATAGAAACAGCTCCGCTTATCGTAACACGGCGCAACGATGGGGCGCTTCGGCAGCTTGGCGAAGGCGGCATCGATTTCCACACTCGTCATCTTGCGCAACGTCATGTTGACAGCCGAGGGCAAATGCCCGGCCTGAAAATCGTCGGGATAGCGGACGTCTACAAAAAGCGCGTTCTCCTCAGCGACAAGGGTCTGGACTTCGGGCGTGTCCAGCAATACGTCGTCGTTCGGAAAGGCGGGCAGCGACCGAAGCGCTTCCGTCGATTGCGTTCCCGCGATCTGCGCATTGCGGCCTTCCGCTTTCCATTTCTCGAACCCGCCAACGATGAACCGGCAGTCGATGCCGACCTTTTTCAACGCGGCGCAGAGCTCGGAACTGCGGTTGCCGGAATGGCACAACAGCACGTTTTTCTTACCGGCGATCTGCGCCTCCTTGGCGCGCGCGATCAATTCCGGATAGGGAATATGCGTGAACCCGCCAAGCTTGCCCCCTTCGAGTTCTTCGGCTTCGCGGACATCAATCAAGGAAATGCCGCCGGCGGCTATGCCATCCGTCAGATTGATGGATGCCAGGAGGCTGTCCAGCTCCGCGGTGCTGATGCCCTGCGGGTGGCCGACCTGTTCGCTAAATGCCAGCGTTTTGAGGGAGGTATCGCCGACCTTGTTGCCGGCCTCGGTCGAAGACCGCGTCAGATTGGTCCGCAGACGCGTTTCGGTCGCGTCGCGCTCGTTGGCCCACTGCAAGGTATTTATGGCGGCCGATCCGACCAGGGCGACGCAGACCACGCCGAGCACCATGCGGGAGGCGCCACCGGCGGCGGCCGTCCTGCGGCCGCGGCGCTTACGTCCTTGTTGTGAAAACAGCGCACCGCCGACGGCGAGGGTCAGCAAACCGAATATTTGCGCAATGTTTGAGAAAAAGCTCACCATGACGTCCGGCGACGGAATCGCAAGCGCCGGCCGTGCGAGAACGCACAGCGTCAAAACAGCGAGGAGCAAGCGCCAAGAATCTTTTCCACCCGTGTGGAGGCAGCGCTTTATAGCGGGTATACAGCGTGATTTCATCATTTCCCAAGCAGCCGATTTGCGACGCGTTACTCGCGACCTCGTTAATCTTAACCGCTTGATTCCGGAGAATTATTCGATGTAATTTAAATTACATCATTATTTTTATAATTATTATTCTGTATTTCGTAATAAAAGCGACAAATACATTAACAAAATGTAAATTTATATAGTTAATCTCTTAATTAACCAATAAATTTTATCGAAAGTCGCCATAATTATTATATTGGCAAATTTAATTTGGCAGCCCTATTGAGGACGCTGACGGGAATTTTATCAACGCGGATGGGTGTCATCCGCTACAGTATCGAGATGGGCCGGTCGGAATTTTCCGGCCGAACAAATGATGCGGGAAGGCGCAAGAGCGTGCGCTAACGACTTTCGCATGCGTGCCAGCATTTGTTGCATATCCAAAATAACGGGGTGGGCGAACTAATGTCGTGGGACTCAATGGTATCGATGTCGGGACTGAATTTTCTGTCGGCGCTGTTTATTTTTGCCGCCGGGCTGGTCGTTTTTGTCTTGGTCATGCTCTACATCATCGACGTAACGCAGACCGCCGACGCGGTGCGCCGCAATTATCCGGTAATCGGCCGCTTCCGGTCTCTTTTCACGACGCTCGGTGAATTTTTCCGCCAGTATTTTTTCGCGATGGACCGCGAAGAAATGCCATTCAACCGGGCGGAACGGGACTGGGTCTACCGATCGGCCAGGGGTGTGGACAATACCGTCGCCTTCGGGTCAACCCGAAACCTGAATCCAACCGGGACGGCGATTTTCGTTAACTGCCCCTTTCCCACGCTGTCCGAGGACGCGACCAACGCGCCAAGCCTGACGATCGGCCCCCACTGCCGCACGCCCTATGAGGCGCAATCGATCATCAATATTTCCGCGATGAGCTATGGCGCGCTGTCGACGCCCGCGGTCCGCGCCCTCTCCAAGGGTGCGAAGCTAGCCAACTGCTGGCTCAATACCGGTGAGGGCGGACTCGCTCCCTATCATTTGGAAGGGGGGTGCGACGTTGTCTATCAAATCGGCACCGCGAAATACGGCGTCCGCGACACCGACGGCAATCTATCCGACGCGAAACTGGAGGAAGCGGGCGCGATCAGCCAGGTCCGCATGTTCGAATTGAAGCTCAGCCAAGGCGCAAAGCCCGGCAAGGGCGGCATCTTGCCGGCGGCTAAGGTCAACGAAGAAATCTCCCAAATTCGGGGTATCCCGGTTTTTCAGGATTCGATCTCGCCGAACCGGCATCCGGAGATCGATTCGATCGACGATCTGCTCGATATGATCGGCCGCATCCGCGACGCGACCGGCAAGCCTACGGGCTTCAAGGCGGTGCTCGGCGCCTATGGCTGGATCGAGAATTTGTGCTTGGCGATACGCGAACGGGGCATCGAATCGGCGCCCGATTTCATTACCGTCGATTCCGGCGACGGCGGCACCGGCGCCGCGCCGATGCCGCTGATGGACAATGTCGGACTGCCGATCCGCGAATCGCTCCCGATGGTCGTCGACATCCTGTCAAAGCATGGCTTGCGCGACCGGATCCGGGTAATCGCATCGGGCAAGCTGGTGACGCCGGCGGAAGTGGCCTGGGCCTTTTGCGCGGGCGCGGATTTCGTCGCATCGGCGCGCGGCTTCATGTTCGCGCTCGGCTGCATACAAGCCATGAAGTGCAACAGGAATACCTGCCCGACCGGCATCACGACCCACGACCGGCGCCTGCAAAAGGGGCTCGACCCGGAAGATAAGGCGGTGCGGGTCAAGAATTTCGTCGAGAAACTCCGCTACGGGGTCGGGTTGATCGCACATTCCTGCGGCGTTAGGCAGCCGCGCGCGCTAAAGCGCTATCACGTGCGCCTGGTGCAATCCAGCGGCCGCTCGATCCCGATGGATGAGCTGTACCCGCCGATCGAGGCCGGCACCGCGCTGCCGGACCAGACGGAGCACGCCGCACAGTCGTGAAATTGCGTTCCTTCCGCGGGATCGTCGTCAAATCTGCGAATAGCCGGAGCCGGCGGTCTCGACGCCACGGCCCACCGCTTTGTCGATCCAGCCGAATTCCTCCAGGATCAACTGGCTGTACGTGACGCGGCCGTTGACCTTTTCCGGCGCTTCGGACGCCAGCAGGAGCGTGGCGCGCGCCATCATTTCAGGGGGCTCGCCGCGCGGATCGTCCATCCCGCTAACCAGATTGTGAAACACGGTCCCCGGCGTCGGGACCACGCGCGATGGGGAGACGGCGGAAACCGAAATCGTGCCGTATTGCGATACCTCCTGCGCCAGCCCTTGGGTGAACCGTTCCAGCGCGGCCTTGCTGGCGCCATACATGGTGCCGCCCCGTATGGCTTGGTCCTCATAAGGGCCGCGGCCCGGCCCGATCGCGGCGCCCGAACTGATGTTGACGATGGCGCCGCCACCGCTTGCGATCATGTCGGGCAGCGCCGATTTCGACAGGATGAACGGCGCATGGACGTTGATGGCAAACGACCGGATCCACCGGTTCGTTTGATAGTCCTCGATCGGGATGTAGTAGTTGAGCGCCGCGTTGTTGACCAACACATCGATCGGCCCGTAAGCGGCCCGTGCCTGATCGAGCAAGGCGAGGCATTCGGCCTCCTCCGAGACGTTCGCGGTGACGGCGGTGGCTTCGCCGCCCTGGGCCCGGATGTTATCGACCGTCCGCGTCAGCGACCCTTCAAGCGGATGATCGCCGTCCTTCAAGGTGCGCGCCGCGCAGACGACCCGTGCGCCTTCGGCCGCGAACAGCTCCGCGATCGCCTGACCGATACCCCGGCTCGCCCCGGTTACCACCGCGGTCTTTCCGTCCAGTTTCCCCATATCGATCGTTCCCCTGCGGTGCCGCCGCTTTGGCGTGATGTGAATATGCCCTCACTATAGCAAAGCCGGGCCTTGAAATCGCAAGACGCTCTCCACATTCCGGTGCGATCCCCCTATGCTTCCGCCCCGTGTGGCCGGGATCCCGCCGGCCGTTGCAATGAACCGAGGAAGCCACCGATATGACCGTCCGAAACGGCCGCGAATTCCTGAGCATTCCGGGCCCCACCACGGTGCCCGATGAGGTGCTGAACGCCATGCACCGCCCCGCGATCGAGATCTATTCGGGCGCGCTGGTCGATATCACCGAGACCTGTCTTGCCGATCTCGGCCGGGTATTCCGGACCGACGGCAGCACCTACATCTACGCCGCCAACGGACATGGCGCCTGGGAAGCGGCGCTGGTCAACGTCCTGTCCCGGGGCGACAAGGTTCTGATCCTGGCCAGCGGCCGCTTCGCCGTCGGCTGGGGCGAGATGGCGGGGATGCTCGAGCTCGAAGTGGATACCCTGCCGGGGGATTGGCGGCACGCGGTCGATCCGGGGGCGTTGGAAACGCGCCTGCGCGAGGACGCGGCGGGTGAAATCAAGGCGGTTCTGGTGGTGCAGGTCGATACGGCGTCCGGTGTGGTCAACGACATTCCGGCCATCCGCAAGGCCATGGACGCCGCCGGGCACGGCGCACTGCTGATGGTCGATACGATTGCGTCGCTCGGCACGATGCCGTTTGAAATGGACGGCTGGGGCGTCGATGTCAGCGTGACAGGCTCGCAGAAAGGGTTGATGACGCCGCCCGGTCTGGGTTTCGTCGCGGCCGGTAAGCGCGCGGCGGCCGCGCATCAGAACGCCGGGCTGCGCACCCGCTATTGGGATTGGACGCAGCGGGATGGCGACCAGCATTATCAGAAATACTGCGGTACGCCGCCGGAACATATGCTGTTCGGGCTCCGCAAGGCGCTGGATATGCTGCTCGAGGAAGGGCTCGAGAACGTTTTCGAGCGGCATCGCCTGCTGGCCGAGGCGGTGCGGCGCGCCGTCGCCGTGTGGGCCGAGGGCGGCGAACTGGAATTCAATATTCTCGAGCCTGCGGACCGTGCCAATTCGGTCACGACGATCCGGCTGCGCGAGGGGCTCGATCCCCGGCTGATTTCGGATTTTTGCGATCGCCAGTGCGGCGTCGTGCTCGGCGTCGGCATCGGCGGCCTGACCGGCAAGGCGCTGCGGATCGCGCATATGGGGCATGTCAACGCACCGATGATCCTCGGCACGCTGGGCGCGGTGGAAATCGCGTTGCAGGCGCTCGGAATTCCGCATGGCAAGGGCGGTGTCCAGGCCGCCATCGACTGGCTCGGGGAATCGGTGCCCGCCTAGCCCACACTTCACCTACTCTCCGTGGCCTGCGTCGCGCCCAGGCGGCCGTCCGCGGCGTCGCGGCCCTCAACCGTA
>Ga0224508_10000603_pt1 | contig 34791 bp, 29 predicted proteins | sample SF_Jan12_sed_USG_4_FD_170157 | JGI IMG/M metagenome (GOLD analysis project Ga0224508, IMG submission 170157) | Sediment microbial communities from San Francisco Bay, California, United States - SF_Jan12_sed_USGS_21 | ecosystem: Environmental > Aquatic > Marine > Sediment | place: USA...
TCGAACCCAGTGGGTATGGCCCTGCAACACCTGCAGCGCCTGCCCACTTGCTAGATCCCACACCCGCGCCGTCTTGTCGCCGGAGGCGGTGGCGATACGGGTACCGTCGGGCGAGAACGCCACCGATCGAACCCAGTCGGCGTGGCCTCGCAACACCTGCAGGGGCTGCCCGCTTGTTATATTCCATACCCGCGCCGTCTTGTCGCCGGAGGCGGTGGCGATACGGGTACCGTCGGGCGAGAACGCCACCGACCCAACCCAGTCGGTATGGCCTTGCAACACCTGCAGCGCCTGCCCACTTGCTAGATCCCACACCCGCGCCGTCTTATCGCCGGAGGCGGTGGCGATACGGGTGCCGTCGGGCGAGAACGCCACCGACCGCACCGAATCGGTATGGCCTTGCAACACCTGCAGCGTCTGCCCGCTTGCTAGATCCCATACCCGCGCCGTCTTATCGCCGGAGGCGGTGGCGATACGGGTACCGTCGGGCGAGAACGCGAGCGATCGAACCCAGTGGGTATGACCCTGCAACACCTGCAGCGCCTGCCCACTTGCTAGATCCCACACCCGCGCCGTCTTGTCGCCGGAGGCGGTGGCGAGGCGGGTGCCGTCGGGCGAGAACGCCACCGACCGAATCGGCCTAGTGTGGCCTTGCAACACCTGCAGCGCCTGCCCGCTCAGCGCATCCCACACCCGTGCCGTCTTGTCATCTGAGGCGGTAGCGATACGGGTGCCGTCCGGCGAGAACGCGAGCGACCGAACCCAGTGGGTGTGGCCTTGCAACACCTGCAGCGCCTGCCCGCTCAGCGCATCCCATACCCGCACCGTCTTGTCGGCGGAAGCGGTGGCGAGGCGGGTGCCGTCCGGCGAGAACGCGACCGACCGAACCCAGTCGGTATGGCCCTGCAACACCTGCAACGCCTGCCCACTTGCCACATCCCACACCCGCACCGTCTTGTCGCCGGAGGCGGTGGCGATGCGGGCGCCGTCCGGCGAGAAGGCGGCCGACCGAAGCACATCGGTGTGGCCTTGCAACACATGCAGCGCCTGACCGCTCAGCGCATCCCACACCCGCGCCGTGTTATCACTTGAGCCGGTGACAATGCGGGTGCCGTCGGGCGAGAACGCCACCGACCGCACCGAATCGGTGTGGCCTTGCAACACATGCAGCGCCTGCCCGCTCAGCGCATCCCACACCCGCACCGTCTTGTCATCTGAGGCAGTGGCGAGGCGGGTGCCGTCCGGCGAGAACGCGACCGACCAAACCAAACCGCTGTGGCCGCTAAGACTATTACTCAAAGGGCGCACATAGGTCCCCCATAGTGCTGTTTTCCCAAGAAAGGTAGGCTGAACATTGACACTGGCTTCGGCGAGACGAAAACTGAGAGAGGCGTCGCGTGTTAGCGCTAAGGTCGCGAAGGCGCCCAATTCGCGGGCACGCGACATCTTTTCGGCTTCTTGCGCATTCTCCTTTGCGATGTTAGCGCTATAGCCGAACCAACCGGCGACAACCGCCAGCACGGCAAGTAAGACTACCGCCCCCTTTTCAACGAGGCTTCGCGTTCTGGCTCTCGCCCGACTCGCGCCAATAAACGCGCGCTCTTGTTCAGATAACCATGACGGGTGTTCATCGATGAGGGGGATGGCGTCAGCCAAACGGTTGCCCGTTAACAGCTCATCTGACTTCTTGGTGGTTACCGTCGCCCAGCGTTTGGCCGCTACGATCAATCCGTCGTGAACACGCTTCAGCTGTGGTGATGCCTGCAACCACCCTTGATAACGGGGCCACTGCGAGACGAGGGCTTCATGCGAGAGCTCAGCCGTCGCGGCTCTCGGCTGACCGTCTGGCCCAGTCGGTGATTGATCTTCTAATTCGGTGGTATCGCCGGATCCCTGCTGTTCGACGTCACCCGCGGCTCGCGCCGGAGAAGAAACACCACCTATATGTATGAGTCGGCCGTAGTCTTCCCTGGCAAGCTTTTGCAGCACGCGCCACGTATCGTCCCAGAACTCGTCCCGGGTCGCCACCCGGCGCGTGGTGCCACCGGTCTCGCCCAAGCGAACGAGGCGAACGAGACTCGCCTCCGCAAGCGCCTGCTCGACGTCATCGAGTTTGCCGAAGACCTCGTCTGCCACATTGGCGAGCGCCCCGGCCGTACCACCAAGGCTCATATAGGCTTTAAGCATATCGCCGCCGTACTCACCACGACGGCGCCAGCTCTCGGTCAACGCCATCTCAAGCAGCGCGAGTTCCCCCGGCTGGTCGCCCACGTCGGCCAGCACCTGGTCTACAAACACGCCGGTGTCGCCAACATCGGTGAGCGCCAGTGGCTGTTCAATGCAACTTCTTAACTGCTCATCCGACATGCGACGGACCGAAAACTTGGCACCGCGCTCTCTGTCTTCGAGCCAGGCGTAGAGCTCCGAACAGTCGTGGCAGAGGTTGTAGTAATCACGCCGCATCGTCAGCACGATACGAAACTCGGCGGGACTATCGTGTTTGGCCAAATACAAGAGCGTCTCCAGGTATGGGGCACGGAAGGTCGTGTCGCTCAGGGTCAATAGCTCTTCGAACTGGTCGACGACAACCAGAATCTTGGCGCCTTCTGGGGCACCGTCGCGGAGTGCGTCTGCGACTTCTTGGGGTTCTCGGTCGCGCACCATTTTTCTCAGCGCGCGAAGATCGTCCTGACTGCGACCGATAGTTCGAGCCCGCGCCGCGACACTGTCGGCCAGCGAATCGAAGGGATTACTCCGCGGTCGGGTTTCCACCACATGCCACACGCTGGCGTCCATACGCGGTTCGCGCTGGTCGGCAAACGCACCGCCGCGATATCGCGGGACCAGGCCCGCCTTGACCAGCGAGGACTTCCCCGAGCCGCTGTCCCCTACCGCCATCAACAGTCGCGACCGTTTGAGTCGCTCGACGAGTTTATCGGCATCTTCGTCTCGCCCGAAGAACAGATGGGTATCCTTCTCTTCAAAGGCGCGAAGCCCCAAGAAGGGCTCGTCGACGAGTTGGACGGGGGTGTGACGGTCCTGTCCGATGACCGCCCGAATCAGCTTGGCGAACTCGTCGGTATTATTCTCGACGTCGATAATACCTTGGTACTGGCGCGCAAAGGCCGGCAACGCCTCGCTGCCACGGCATTGTTGGCTGAGAATCGGAATGAACGGGTAGTCAGGGTCACTTCGCGCGCGGGACAACGCCACTCGCACCTCGCTGTCCACCCAGTTGATAATGCCCCGACTACCCACATAGACGGCAAAGGCGGTGGAGTCTCGTTCGAGAGCGTGTTCAAGTTGCCCTTGCCAGCCCTGACCCGGCTCAAGGTCCTTTTTGTCGAACCACACCTTCAGCCCACGCGCCTGCGCTTCGGGCGTGCTCTCGATACGTTCAGCCAGCGCCTGGGCTGCTTCCGTGTCCGCGCCCGCGTGACTCAGAAAGAGTAAATGGGAACTACGACCGCTCTGTGGATTCTCCATATCGATGGCTCCAGTCGATAAGGGCGCGTCTCATAACCCAACCTCCTTGTGGCATTCTGAGCCTTCCCTATCGCGGGTAACCTAACGCCGTTAACAGCGAAATACAACGTATAAACGACAATAAACGACGTGAATATTACCGTGATTGATCGTCTTAAATTGGTCTACCATCGATGCCAACGCAGACAGGAAAGGCCTAACCCACTTTGTTAGTTTGCGCCGACATTCTGGATATGTATTATCGTTAGTGTTCTCGCCCGAGACGGCGGGTGCCGACCGGCGTCGCGTCGAAAAGGGATGAGCGACATTCTTATCAGCAATGCGAGTGAGAACCGCCCACGGGTCAAGGTCCTTGCGGATGCACTGCAGACCCAAGGATGGTCCGGGTGGTGGGATCGCACCATCCCCACGGGAAAAAATACCACCGAGTTATCGAACAAGCGTTGGCCGAGGCGCGGTGTGTTATCGTCACCTGGTCGCACGAATGGGTGAGGTCGGAATGGGTGCGAGCCGAGGCGTATACTTAGATACCGCGACACTAAAAAAGACAAACACCAGCGGGTGCCCACAACGCGTCGTGGCCAAGCAGGAAATGACCGATATCTTCATCAGTTACGCGAGACAAGACCAACACCGAGCCAAAACGCTAGCTGAAGCGCTTTCGGCCAAAGGGTGGGTCGTGTGGTGGGACCCACAACTTCAGGCCGGAGAGCATTTCGACGACGTTATCGAGCAAGCGCTCGCGGACGCAAAGTGCGTGATCGTTATTTGGTCGGAGCATTCAATACAGTCGAGATACGTCAAAGACGAAGCGAGCTATGCGCTGAACAGGAACAAACTGCTGCCCATCGCTATCGACAAGGTGGAGCTCCCGTTCCGATTTGAAGGGCTTCATACGGAACAGCTCCTCGATTGGCGTGGTTCAAAAGCGCCGCCGGCTTTCCAAAAGCTGGTGGCCGACATCGCCACCCGTCTCGGTCCTCCCCCAATAAAGGCCGAGGCAACACGAAAGACTAAGGAGATCGAGCGCCGGCAGGCCGAGGCAAAGGCCATCTTCGCAAGACTATCGGTAGGTCTTACTGGCTACCTTAACCGGGCCAATGATGTTTATGCGGCCTTCTGTGACCAGGCGATGACCATCCTCACGCAACAGCAAGCGTTAGAGGGCATTCTCAAGGCGACGGACGTCTACAACACCGAAACCCAAAAGCTCTTGCCGGAGTTGGTGGGTTTAGAGTTGGACGTCGAGAAAGCGTGGGGAGTTGAGGTCGCGCGTAAGTTCGCCGATGTACATCGGGCGCTGCGTCGCTGCAACGGCGAAAACGTCAAGGACCTGAATGTAGTGCGGGAGCTGTTGAATCCGCTGTTTGCATCCCCGCATGACCAGCCCGACGCGGTCGAGCGTGCCGAGAAGATGCGCGCAGAAAAGGTTGAGAATCTCGGTCGTGCGCTGAATAACCTTGAGGACCAAGTGACCCGATTCCTCGCTGACCTGAGACAATTACGAGAAAAACCTATGTATAATAACGCTTCGGAAAAAGGTTGATTCAGTAGACGAACGCGCCAAACAGCGTTCAAGGAGGGATGCGGTGGCAATACGAAGACTTTCTCTCGTGTGGGTCTCCGCGCTAGCGCTGCTTCTAAGTGGTTGTGGTGGTGGTGGTGGTGGTGTTGGTGGCCTTATCCAACTCGCGTCGTACATACCCCCGATCGTTGGCGACTGGGTAGATGTGAACGACGTGGACTGTGCATTCAACTTTGTCCCCTCAGGTGGCGATCAGCCCTTATTCGAATTTACGGGTACATTTAAGGCGGAGACCGAGGATCTTAACAGCGCGGGCAACCTCATAGAGTTTCAAGGCACGTACAACGAGCGTCAGATTACGCTTACAGCCCCCCCTCCCCCGGCGACAGACGCGGATACCTGCGTAGGGCTGTTTCCAGCCGGCGCCCAGTTGGAAGGTCAGGTTTCAGGACTGGAACAGATCGTTTTCGATACTTTTATTTTGACGAAAGACTTCAACAATCCCGACTCCCCTGATTTCACGACCGGGGTATGGGTCAACCAGGCCGATTCGAGCCACACGTTCGTTTTCACCGACAACGGGCAGCTTGGCGGCTGCGAAGTCCTTGGTGGGAGCGAGGGCGTCGTTGAGATTGTCTTCGTGGCTGGCACCAACGACAAACGATTTACCTTGACGGTACAGCGTAACGGCAACTTAGTGACGTTTGATGGCGAATTCGTGGCCGTCTCCACGATTGACTTGAGCCCGCTAGGTGCCCCTACTATCACGCTGCAGCGAGAAAACATGCAGGGTAGCTGCTCCCCAAATCCTTAACCAGCACCAAACTGGGAAAGAGCTTACGCTATCGGCTAAGCCCTTATCTTCATGATGTGGCCGGCTACGACCCGAGGAACCGGAGATCACAATAACCCGCCGGATACGCTCAAATGGGAATCCGAAAAAGGCGAACACGGCCTAGTAAGAACCAAGAGATGGCTAAATTTGGTGAGAGGCCGAGTTCAGCCAGGTACCGTCATTCAATGTGGTGGAACATAAAGTCCGCTTTCCGATCAAAAAGCGGGCGTTCGCCCAACGCGCCTCATACCACCGGTTTTGACCCGATGCCAACATGCACCACAGCGTTGAGACTCTGATTACTTCCGAACACCGTCGAAAGGAGATGACAGCTATGGTCTTCCCTTGGAAGAAGTCACACAGTGAGAAGATCTTCATCAACTATCGCCGTGATGATGCGGGCGGATTCGCGGGCCGGCTGTCGGATACCCTCGCCAACTACTTCGGACGCGATCGAGTCTTTCGGGACGTCACTGACATCGACTACGGCCACGACTTCGAGCAGGTGATCGATCAAAAGCTATCAGAGTCGGGCGCTGTCGTGGTGCTCATCGGCGACAAGTGGTCCTCGGTCACCAACGAGGAAGGGCAGCGACGTCTGGACGACCCCGCCGATTACGTCAGCCGTGAAATCTCGGCCGCCCTGCAAAGCGCCGTCCCGGTCGTTCCGGTGCTGATCGGCGACGCCAACATGCCCCGACAGGACGAGCTGCCGGAGAAGCTGGGCGCGCTCACCCGGCGCAACGCCATGACGATAACAGACGAGCGTTGGGACTTCGACGTGACCCGCCTGGCGAAGGTGCTGGCGATCGACGTGCCCGGTTCAGTGGCGCAAAGACAGCTCGACGTCCTGAAATCACTGGCCCTGCTCCTACTGTTCGCATCCGGTACGTTCGCAACAGTCGTCTTTTGCGCAGCCGTGAAAGGATGGGCGCCGCCCGGAATCGGACTCAGGGAGGCCGGATTTACCCCGCTCGCGTCTGCGGTTCCCTTTATCGCGATCCTCCTGGCGGGTACGCTGGCGCTTGTTGCTGCGCCCTCAATGGAGGAGTCGAAGCGGAAGTTCGCCTGGGCCGCCACCTCTCTGGCGTACTTGGGGACACTAGCGTCGTTCATCTATTACGGAACGAAAAACGTGGAGATGCCGTCGTGGAGTCTGGTGGTCAATTTCGGAGCGTCCACGATCATCATCATGGGGGTGCTCGTCCTAATGACTCTGGCCGCCTTCAAGGCGAAATAGGTGGGGGGCGCAAAAACCTCATCCGCTGACCTGGGCAGCAGCTGAGCGTGGTATGGGAACTATGTTAGTCAACCTCGATAGGCAGAAGATCTTCAAAATCTTGGAGCGTCCAGAAATCGGGAGGCTCGGGAATCTCCTCTAGTGCATGGTCATCGCGAACTTCGGGACTATGATCGTCACTGAACGTTTTGTCGTCACCCTCGCTCCACTCTCGATCAGTGTGATTGGGGATCGGATACATGGCTCACACCTCCCAACTGTAACCACGATGGTTAACGTAGTAGCCCTCTCCTTCGCGGAGTAGAGGCGTACCCACACGAATGTTGGCGTCAAGTGTCACACTCGCCCACACTTCGTCGGGATTAAAGCTTGGATTTAGTCGTTTTCGCTTCGTGACTTCCCAATCGATTGCAGCCACCGCCAATTGGCAAGCTCGCGATAGTGTCGGACTTATCTGACTCATGGCTTGACCTCCTTGTTTGAACCCCCCATTGAGTCGTTGCTGATGGGGGTACGACCTCATACGACAGATTGCGTCTTAGGGCGTCTTTGGCGTCGGCTATATGCCCTGCGCCCAGAAGAAACCATACTGGGATAGGGTGGTAAGAACTGTAAAGGTTTGCATTAACACCGTGTGAAATATTCACACAGCAACCCCACCGACCTCGGGTACTAGCAAACTTCGCGAATGCGCCTCTGAATATAAGCGGCTTTGCAGTGTCGAGGACAGTACCCTCATCAAGCCTGAATCGTTAATTTGCCACAACTTGTCACCGGCACAATTCACAGAATGTTTTCGCCTACTCGGGTTAGGGTAGTTCCCGAATATGTGAACGTTAGTTCTTAAAAAAAGGAATTGAGCCATTGCCATATCGGCGTTAACGCCAAGTGAGGCCACCATGCGAAAACATGCGTATAAAAGGGTATTGATTGGACAGGTCACCACGACGCTACTGATCGTCATGAATATCCTTGTGCCGGCCACCGCGGATGCGACGGCCGCACAGCACGAACGGGTGAAACGAACCAACATCTGGGCGAACGAAATCAAGGGCACGGGCCTTGTCGATCAACAATTCGCTAGCGCCTACGATGCGCTTCAGCAAGGAGAATATAACCAGGCGGTGTTTACACTGGGACTGCTGGCGGAGCAGGGCCATACGGATGCGCAGTTCTATCTTGGGCTCCTGTACGGCCGTGGGGTCGGTGTACACCAGGACGCGATAAAGGCAATCGAATGGTTCCGAGAGGCGGCCGAACACGGGCACGTCGATGCGCAATACGAGCTGGGGCTCGCCTATGCGGCAGGGACAGCTGTTACTGTAGATGCCCAGCAGGCTGCCCACTGGTGGCGCGCGGCCGCCATCGGTGGCAATACCGACGCACAGTACAACCTTGGGCTGTTGTATGCGCAAGGCGAGGGAGTGGTAAGGAATATGATGGAAGCAGCCCGTTGGTGGCACCAAGCTGCGACGCACGGGGATGCTGCGGCCCAATACGCCCTTGGCCTAATGTTTGCCCGTGGTGACGGTGTAACCCAAGATCTTGGTCAGGCTATCAAGTGGTGGTATTTGTCTGCCCGCCAGGGGTTTGATCGTGCGAAGGCCGCCTTGACTGAACTCGGGCGAATTGCGTTCCCGCAATAGCCACGGCTGATGGTGTATCGTTTGGCTTGGCTGGAACCATTCGGCTCCGTGGATGACGTCCGTCCGTGCCACGACCGCGGAATCCATTGCCCCCACTTGCGACAGTCACCATACAGGCTACCAACCTGATGGCAGTTTTCTCTTAATGATGATCTTCTTATCTTCGACTTCGATATATCCCCCGGTTGCCAGGTCTTTGAGTATACGGCTCACCATCTCTCTTGATGCACCCACCATGTTGGCAAGTTCCTGTTGCGTTGGCCTTTCGCTAATCGTAAGCGTCCCATTTTCCTCCGTCGCAAGGTTTAATAAGGCTTCCGCAACCCTGCCATAAACATCTCTTAGGGCGAGGCCTTTTACGTTGCCAGTCAGCGTACGTATTCTGGACGTGAGTTCTTTGATTAAGCTAATCGCAATGTTGGGATTCTTGGCTAAACAATCCTTGAAATCTGCCTTCGAAATAATTAGAAAGCTAGACGGCTCCAATGTCATCACCGAAGCTGATCTGGGGGCTTCATCGAGTAGCGCTATCTCACCAAAGTGTTCCCCGGGACCTTCGATATTGAGGGTGATTTCCTTCCCTTGCTCATCGCTGAGGAATGCTTTGACCTTGCCGGAAAGTATGACGTATAGGGAGTCAGTTTCATCACCTTCGTTGATTATGATGGTGTTCTTGGCGAAGGTCTTGGTGCCCGCATGACTAGACAAAATCGCTAGGTCCGATTCTGCGAGGCCTGAGAAAAGTGGGATGTTCTTGAGCATGGCAGTGGCTGGCGGCGCTATACGCCAGGCCTGTTCATCGCTCTGCGGACGCAAGCGTAGCGAAGGATACCGTAGCTTTTGGCAAGCTCCGTACAGTTCGTTGCCAACGAAATCACAGCCACCGTCAAGTCTAACATCTTCCTGTGCCGATTTAACATCTCAGCAACAAAAGTGGCGAATTGCAAGCCTTTAATCACAAATCATGGCCTGGTTGGCCGATCTACATCGACAGCTCGAAGCCCACCTGAGCGCGCGTGGGGTTAGTGCAGGTTGGGAAACGGGGAGACAATGGAACGACAACAAGATCTTATTGGTGTGATAGTGTCATTACCAAGGGAAACTGGCGGACTAATTACCAGGCGACTTTGTCGTAGCACCGTAAGATTTGACCCCTTTATTTCCGCAGCAGTTTGTTGGTCCGACTGCATGCGTTTGCTAGCGCGATCAGATTAGACTGCACGCATAATATAGTACGTATACCCATAATCCTTTTCGTGTCCTTTAAAGAAACTCATTTCCTCCTGCGTTTCGCTAATGACGGCCTGGATTACACTATCGCCAGACTTCCCTATGGCACTTATTTTTTTGCGAAGGGGTTCGTAGTAGTTATCCCACCAGGCTTTTGAAGGTAAACGGTGTACACCAAGTACCTTAAATCCTGACGAATTAATTAAATCCACGTTACCCGATTCGGTTCTGATTTCTGGATAAGCATTCTTCATATACTGCCTAACGGATTTTGAGACTTCCGCCGAGAAGTAATCCATCTCTGATATAACCGCGATACCGCCAACCGCCAACAGCGGTCTCCATGCCTCAAGTGCTCCTTTGAAAGTTATATTGTAGGCGGCCCCCTCCGACCATATAAGATCAATGGTTCCAGGTCGCCAGCTCAGATTTCCGATGTCACACTCGATGACTTCAATAAATTCTTCTAAACCTCTCTGTCTTGCGCGAGCCAATAGTTGATCCAAAAATTCCCGCGAAAAATCCACCGCTTTAACTTTGGAAAGGAATTTTTCGGCGAGAATTAAAGCCCCAGCCCCAGCGCCGCAACCAAGATCCGCAATCCGTGGGCTAGGTGGCATCTCGGGAATTTGTTTGATTATGAATTTCGAAAAGTCGTTATCACCCGGACCCTGCCTATCGAGGCCGCTATGTAATCTAATCAGAGCCTCGACATATTTATCGTGTTCTTCCATGAAAAACTTTCTTAGCTTTTTCCAATTAGCATGCGGTGCGAGGTGTGCGGTTTACTCCTTTTTAAATCACATAATCACAAGCCTGACCCTTTTCCTTTTCACTATTCGAGTTTCCTCAACATATCATTCAGCATTGTATGTAGCCGCTCGTCTCCAAGTATTCCGTTATGAGAAGCACCATCTAAGTCAACATGACGCGCATTTTTCCCATCGCGCTTCATAAGATCAACGTATTCTGCAGAAAATTTTGATATTGCATTGGTATCTGAACTTCCAGTTACTGCAACGACTGCTACTGCAGGAGAAACGTTCGCTGTAAACTTATGTGGCGAAATACTTTTCTCGGTTGGCCAATTACGAAAACCACGGTGAGCAACCCATGCAGGAACATCAAAGACACTGGCAATTATCACAGCAAGATCAGGCTGAAAATCGGGTTCAGTTCCTAACCCACCAGCAAGAATTGTTCCTCCCCCAGAATGCCCGATTACAGCAACTTTTTTCGCATTATAATGATTTGCCAACCTCAAAATAGCTGTAGCGACAGACTTCACAATGTAAGGTCTATAGGCATCTCCAGTATAATAATGATGATGCCCAGTCGAAGCTTCGCGTCCATTTTGATAGCCGGGACGTGTAAGAGCCACAAAAATCAGGTTCCTACTTGAAGCGTCTTTGATGGCATTCTGCAATCCCTGAATGTGACGATACCCTCTGTTGCCTAACTCATCGCCGTGTACAAACACAACTAATAAGGGTTCATTATTGGCCTTTGGGGACTTGTAAATGTCTAAAACAAGGCATTGACCCGCAGCAGACATTCGATTTTCGAAATCCTCATGAAGGCACTCTTGATTGGCGTTTAATTTAGGAAGCGAAGTCATACACCCAGCTAAAATTACTACCCCGAGCAAAAGCCAAGTCCGCAGACCTGGTTGAAATTTCCAACACATGCTAGGTAATCTGATGTATCCGTCCATTAGCTCCCATGTCTCAATTGCGATATAGATCCGTTGGTAGGCAAGGTGTGCGGTGTAAGGGGATGATTAGCTATTACAAGACTTGAACTCTTTTCCCGAAAATCAATCAAGTCTGACCCTATTAATCCGGATAGGACTCATTGCTTGGTTAGGTTGGCTATAACTCACGTAGAAATATTATTATTTTCCAGATTTCGTCTTCTTTCATCACATCCTTAAACGGCGGCATCGCTGTTTCTAAGGGAATACCGCCCTCAGCGATTGTCCAATAGAGATAGTCATCAGGAACATTGTGCGTCTTGATGAACCTTGCGATATTGGCTGGAGGAGGTTTTAGTTCTTTTCCCCCCTCACCGTCTCCTATGCCCGTCATCCCATGACAGCGCGCACAGTTCTTTTCGAACAATTTCTTGCCAGCTGCGATATTCTCGGCACTCCTCTCTAGTAGATTAATCTTAGACACATACTTTGGATCAATGCCATTTTGCATGACGAAGTGATGTCTAATCATTGACATCTGACCATTCGCTTGCAGCAACAAAGGGAATACACCCAATATCGTGAGTAAGCTAAGTGAAGTTCTCATCGTTACATGTTGGGCGAGGTGTGCAGTTTAAGGGAGTGACTAGTTATATATTACAAGATTTGAACTCTTTGCTCCTCGTTTAAAAGGGCTGCGCCCCCTTTTTCGTCCGCTATCTCGAGCCCTTATGCACATTCGATAACCACCATGCCTCTAAGCCGGGGTTCCATGTTCGCCAGAATACGCCATGATAGGAGGGCTTTCCAACTTCACGAAAGATGATACCGATGGTAACCATCAAAGAGCATCCAGCTGTCACTAACCATCCGGGCTGGCCGGCTAGGATGGTCGACGCCGAGAGACCGATGAAGATGATTGCCCACGCCAGCTCCGGGAGACGCGATACGCGTAAGACATTGCAGAACAGAAAGAAATGTCCCACCACAAAAGCAACGACAAATCCGGCATAAAGCGCCACCGACCCGGCCAACACCGCCCCAATGACGCCGACGAGAAGAATCACGATATCTAAGCGCGACAATCGGAAACCCGGTTTGAACAGGCTGGCCGCCATACGTGAAAACTAACGGTAATTGAAAGTTCTAACTGCAGTATAGATCTGTTGGTGGGCAAGGGGTGCGGTTCGATGGGTGATTACAAGACTCTGACCGCCAAGGATAGCCGCTCTCGTACGTCCTGTGCTTCTCGGCACCTACACGTCCCGGTGCAATGGTGGAAATGCAGTAGGATTGCAGGGAGCAATCCCTGCCTAGCGACCCCTTCTTCTTCTTCTTGCTCAGCTTCGGCCTGGACACGTATATTGACTCAATGAGTATGAGGTGCTTCCTGAGCAACGCTGTACAAAAGCGTGATGAAACTTATTGAAAGCTCCCATTAAATGAAAAAAACTGGTCTCGATGCGGCCGATATTCGCATCCTCAACGCGATCCAAAAACACGGGCAACTAAGCAAAACCAAATTGGCAGAGATCGTCAATTTATCGCCTACGCCGTGTTGGGCCCGATTGAAGAAGCTGAAGGCAGCCGGCTTCATACGCGGGTATCGTTCAGAAATTGCACTCGATCGTATCGGTGATTTTGCCCACGTCATAGTGACTATTGCCTTGACGCATCATCGCAAGTCAGACTTCGACCGATTTGAGTCCCATATCGGTGAATTAGGCGAGGTGGTCGAATGCGTCGCTACAGGTGGAGGTATGGACTACGTGCTTAAAGTGTTCAGCCCAAGCCTGGCGGACTTTCAGAACCTAATGGAATCACTGCTCTCAGCCGAACTCGGGATCGAACGCTACATGACCTACATCGTGACCCGAGAGGTTAAGTCCGAGCCTCCCGATCTTGCGGGATTGATCGCCAAGACCGACAAGTGATACCACGCGCCTGAACGGTCTACGAGATACCTAAGAACAGTCCGTTCGGTCTATCACTTGGGCATCTATGGTCTGAAATCAGACAGTAATCAATGCTATGTTTTCGCCTTCTTAAGTGAATCGGCGGCTCGTCGGCCGTTGGTAAACATTGATGGGCAACATGGCGCCATTGGATGATTTCGGATTTGGTACTCAGATCCGAAAGTCTCCCTATTTCGACGCGACAGTCCGATGGGGCGCTCGGGCGTTTTCTGTCTACAACCACATGTACATTCCGCGTGATTTCGGCGATCCCGAACAGAACTTCTGGAACCTCGTGAACGACGCGATCCTGTGTGATGTCGCTGTCGAACGCCAGGTGGAAATCACCGGTCCCGATGCCGCAAAGTTCACCCAGATGCTGACACCGCGCGACCTGTCGAACCTATCCATTGGGCAGTGCAAATACATACTGATAACGAATGCCGACGGAGGTATTCTGAATGATCCAATACTTTTACGGTCAGGTGAAAATCATTTCTGGATTTCCCTCGCAGACAGCGACGTCTTGCTCTGGGCGCAGGGGGTGAATGTGCATCTGGGCATGGATGTTGCGATCCGTGAACCGGACGTGTCGCCGCTGCAACTCCAGGGCCCGAAATCTGGTGAGGTAATGAAGGCGCTGTTTGGCGAGAGCATCATAGACCTGCGCTACTACTGGATGCGCGAACTGGATTTGGACGGTATTCCGCTTGTCGTGTCGCGCACCGGATGGTCCAGCGAATTGGGTTATGAGCTTTACCTGCAGGACGGGTCCCGAGGTGACGAGCTGTGGGAAAAGATCATGGCTGCAGGGGTGCCGTTCGGCCTAGTAAAAGTTCAGAAAATCACTGATTAAATAGATCCGTCAATTTCCCTTGGTAGTTACTTGCGACAAAATCGCTTGGTAGATAGAGTACGACAAAGTCGCTCGGTGTTAACAGAAAACCGGTCATTGGTCTCGATTCGATCTGACAGTGTCTGCCTGATCAAGTGGCGATTATCACATATAGGTACCTAGGGTTTTGCCCTGGCTAGACCGTCAAGCGGTCGTACACCAGGCTGCGTCTGGGCCACTGGGTGATGCGGGCGCGCTAACCAAGCCTGTGCCAGGCCCTGAATGCTACACATGCTAAAACAGTTACCATCCTGCCGGTAACCTTCTTTCGATGGTAATCCGTTTATCTTCGATCTTGATATATCCTCCCGTTATAAGATCTTTCAAGATGCGGCTCACCATCTCCCTTGACGCTCCGACCATACTGGCAAGTTCCTGCTGGGTTAACTTTTCAGCAATTACTTGCTTGCCGCTTTCCTCTCGCTTAGCAAGGTTTGATAATGTCTTGGCAACCCTTCCGTAGACGTCCCTCAGGGCAAGGCCCTTGACGTTATCAGTCAGCATTCTTATCCGATGTGTTAACGCCTTGATGAGGGCAATCGCAATATCGGGATTGTTGGCTAGACACCGCTTAAAACCGTTTTTCAAAATAATCGAAAACCTTGAGGATTCCAACGTCATAACAGATGCCGACCTGGGAGGCTCATCAAGCAACGCTATTTCGCCAAAGTAGTCTCCCGGACCTTCTATATCAAGGATGACTTCTCTTCCTTGCTCGTCACTCAGAAACGCCTTAACTCTCCCGCAGAGAATAACGTAGAGCGAGTCAGTGGTATCACCTTCATTAATGATGATGGTATTTTTCGAAAACGTCTTCGTGACCGCATGGCGGGAGACCGTAGCAAGATCCGATTCTGTCAGGCTCGAGAAAAGCGGAATGCCCTGGTAGACGTTTTCGGCGTGTGCGACGTCGAAGCCGATATCCGTGGCTAAGTTATCGCCCAGGGTGGCCTGCGCTGCGCTCAAATTGCCGGTGTTCATTCTTCGACCCTCCTTGCCGCTCCCACGATCAAGCTAATCCCATGGGTGCAGTTACACTCCACCGATTGTTACTATAGGCCGCATGGGAGAGCGGGCCTACGTAATACTTCACAGGGATTTTGTGAAAAATTCACGGTTTCCTTCGTTTCTCCCGACGCGTGGTGGACTCCTTTGTCTTGCGCGGTTCGTTCTATGCTGCTAGCCACCGGTTTTCCGGCACGCTTGCAGCTGCCCGAAGTGCATCCGTGGCACCTATAGTGAAGCATCTCTACAGCCGAGCTCGGGGTAAAATGGCGGCGGTTTTCACGCCGATTCGAATGGCTATAAATGAGGCCCGTCGCTAACAGGATATCGTGAGCAGCGTGAAACAACAGCGGACTGAGCCAAGCGACTCAGGGAAGCGCAGGGTATTGTCCACCCTATTCAAAGGACTGGCCTTGGGCACCGCGACGGGGATCGTGGGGCTGCTGATAAGTGCGCTGCCATTTGGCCAAAATCTCGAAGAGAACGTCGGCCTGGATTGGCTGTTTAAGCTCAGAGGGGTAAGGCAGCCACCGGCCGAGGTAGTCGTGGTCTCGATAGACAAGGCCTCTGCCGACGCACTCCACCTGCCCAATGAACCCCGGAAGTGGCCCCGCCATAAGCACGCCCTGCTTACTAAGAAACTAATCGAAGCAGGCGCAGGTGTGATCGCCTTTGACATCATTTTTGACGAACCGCGCTCATCGGAGGACGACACTACCTTCGCGAAAGCGGTCAAAGAAGCCGGAAACGTGGTGCTATTTGAATACCTGAAAAAGGAGTCAGTTCCGACTAGTGACAAGGCGGGCGCCCCTACCGGAGAACTGGCTATCGAAACGTTGGTGCCCCCGCTCCCCCAGCTCGCGCAATCGGCCGTGGCCTTAGCGCCATTCCCATTACCAAAGGTGCCGGCCAAGGTAAGCCAGGTTTGGGCCTTCAAGACGGGCGCGGGCGATGTCCCCACAATGCCGGTAATAGTGTTCCAAATTTTTGCGCTATCCGCTTACGATCAGTTGTTGACGCTGCTTCCAGAGGTCAGTCCGACCCACGCAGCGAAGCTCCCACGTGACGGGAAAACCGTAATGCACACCAAGGGCGTCGAAGAGCTGAGCCGAGGTCTTCGGGCGATATTCAAGAACGATCCACTGGTCGCGCATAAAATACTCGACATGCTGGATAGTCAGCAAACAGTTGATCTTGATGCAGGAGCAAAAAGCATACTTAGGTCACTCATCAAGATGTATCTAGGTAACCACAGCTTCTATCTTAACTACTACGGCCCAGCGCGCAGCATTACTACGGTACCCTATCACGCAGTACTACAAGCTCCGGACGAACTTCTTGGCGAGGGCACACCGGTGAGTCTCCGAGACAAAGCAGTATTTGTCGGGTTCTCGGAACGCCTACAGCCAGAACAAAAGGACGGCTTCTATACGGTGTTCACCTCGCAATCGAGCGGACTGGACATAAGTGGAGTAGAAATTGCCGCTACGGCATTCGCCAACCTCTTGGAAGACATGCCCGTGCGGCAGCTTGGCCGACCTGTGTTTTTTAGTGCGGTGCTCCTCTGGGGCCTGTTAATCGGCGCTATCTGCCGCTTCGTGCCTGCTGTAGCCAGCATGATCACCACTTTGGCCTTGAGCATGCTGTACCTTTCTCTAGCCCACTACCAGTTCAAAACATCTGGTATTTGGTTACCCGTGGTTGTCCCCCTTATTTGCCAAGCACCGTTTGCGGCCTTTGTGGGCGTGTTTTGGAGATATGTGGATACTAACAAAGAGCGCCGAAACATCAGGAGGGCGTTCGGCTATTACCTTCCTGACAAGGTTGTTGACCAGCTGGCGCAGAATGTCTCGGATATCAGAGCAAAAAACCAGCTGGTGTACGGGACCTGCCTATCTACAGACGCGGAACAATACACCTCGCTCGCCGAGCGCGTGGATCCAAAGCAGCTCGGAGCGATGATGAACACGTATTATGAGGCGGTGTTCCAGCCCGTAAAGCAACACGGCGGTATTGTCTCGGACGTGATCGGTGACTCCATGATGGCGATATGGGCGACATCGCATCCGGATAGCAAGCTCAGAACACAGGCGTGTCTCGCCGCACTTGATATCGCTGGCGCCGTGGAGAGGTTCAATCAATCATCTGACAGCCTGGAGCTTCCGACCCGCATCGGGCTGCATTCGGGACAGATGTTACTCGGCAGCATTGGGGCCGTTGACCACTACGAATTTCGTGCCGTGGGGGATATCGTCAATACATCGACGAGAATAGAGGGTCTGAACAAACAACTCGGCACCCGCATTTTAGTGTCCGAAGAGGTTTTGGAAGGGCTTGAGGGTTTTCTCTCGAGAGAGGTTGGTAAATTTCTATTGGTGGGCAAATCGAAGCCCGTTGCACTACACGAGCTGATATGCCGTACCCAGGATTGTGATGAAAGTCAGATGCGGCTGTGCACGACTTTCGCGTACGCACTCGCACCATTCAGGGTGCAACGTTGGGAAGAGGCGCGCTCGAGATTCTTGGGGCTTCTGGAGGAATATGGCCAAGACGGCCCTTCCCACTTCTATCTAGAGCGATGTGACGATTACAGCAAAGACCCGTCTAGGGCACCCAGGGATGGGGTCATCTCCGTGGCTACGAAATAATGGCGCCGAGTCCGCAACGCAGGGGCATCCCAAGGGCTCCATAGTGAGTATTCAAAATCTGAAGATACCTTGCAAAAAAACATGCAAAAAGATATTGCATTGCTCACTAATTTGTTATCCTGTTCATGCAGCCTAAATGGAACATAACTGAAGAAAATTAGAATATAACTAAAAAGAATATAGATAAGGCTAGTCGCCCGCCCGGTACCCATCTGTGAGGCACACGAGCTAGGATATCGGGAGTGGACGGCGAGGCGCCGGGTCTGTGGCTCGCTAACGCCGCGGATCAGTGCGTTGATAAAGAAGTGCGCAGAAACTGTTCCGCGCCAAAGGCTGCAAAAAATCGCGCCCTGAAAGAGCGATATGACAGGGGAACGGAGGTGAGCAGTGACGCGAAGCCAGCTCCACCTGCTAAGTGTAATAACAATAATCATGGCCGTTGGTTGGCCCGAGTTCAGCATTGCAGCCTCAGACAAGTGCGAGCCACAAGTGGCCAGAATTGTCTCCGTGCAAGGGCGCGTAGAGGCCCAAAAAGCGGGCGAAGTCCAGTGGCAACCCGCGAAGCTGAACGACACCTATTGCTCGGGCGACACAATCCGCGTCCAGGAACAAAGCCGTGCAGCCCTGGTCTTGATTAACGAGACAATCCTCCGCCTTGACCAGAACACGACCGCCACTTTTCCTGAACCGGAAGAGAAGGAAATATCTTTACTCGATCTGCTGAGGGGCGCTATTCACTTCTTCAGTCGTGTTCCCCGAACCCTAAAAGTAAACACGCCTTTCGTTAATGCGGCGGTTGAGGGTACGGAGTTCCTTGTCGAAGCGAACGAAGATCAGGCCATCCTCACCGTGTTTGAAGGCGAGGTAGTCGCCAGCAACGAGACAGGAAGGCTTGTGCTTCGGAGCGGCGAATCGGCGGTGGCGATGATCGGCGAGGCACCGAAGCCTCGCATCGTGGCCCGCCCCAGGGACGCGGTGCAGTGGGCACTTTATTATCCCCCTATCATCGATTACCGCCCCGCCGACTTTGCGGAAGCGGGTTGGCAAGGAATGGTGCGGCAATCCATCGAACTTTATAGAGAGGGCGATCTAGCCGGCGCCTTTGCCAGTATCCAAGAAGCGCCCGGGGAAGAGATCAACGACCCACGCTTTTTTACCTACCGCGCCGCCTTGTTGCTTACGGTGGGTCGTGTTGATGAAGCAAGTAAAGATATTGGAGAGGCACTGAGGCTTGCACCAGATAACGGTCTTGCTTTTGCGCTGCAAGCGATCATCGCCGTGGTGCAAAACCGAAAGGGTGAGGCGCTTGAGCTGGCGAGGCAGGCAGTCGGACTCGCTCCGGGATCGGCTGGCGTGCGAGTCACGCTCTCCTACGCTCAGCAGGCCAACTTCGACCTTGAGGGCGCACTAGCCAGTCTCCAGGAGGCCGTGGAACTAAGTCCCGACAATGCCCTCGCGTGGGCGCGGTTGTCTGAACTGAGGCTGTCGGTGGGTAACCTCGATAAGGCACTTGAAGCGGCTAACCAAGCGGTGTCGCTTAATCCCAGCGTGGCACGGACGCAAACCGTGCTTGGGTTTGCCTTCCTTACGCAAACCAAGGTTGACGATGCAACGACGGCCTTCGAAAAGGCAATCGAACTGGATCAGGCCGCGCCCCTCCCCCGGCTGGGTCTTGGGCTGGCAAAAATCCGCCAAAGTGATCTCGAAGCGGGTCGGAGGGAAATCGAAATCGCCGTGAGCCTTGATCCGAATAACTCGCTCATCCGCAGCTACGTAGGCAAGGCCTACTACGAAGAAAAGCGTGACAAGCTAGCAGCATCGCAGTACGCCACGGCCAAAGAGCTAGACCCACTCGATCCCACGCCGTGGTTCTACGACGCCATCCGCAAGCAGACGATCAACCGCCCGGCAGAAGCCCTGCAAGATCTGCAGAAATCCATCGAGTTAAACGACAACAGGGCGGTCTACCGATCGCGCCTGTTGCTCGATGGAGATCTGGCGGCGCGGAGTGCCAGCTTAGGTCGAATCTATCGGGATCTCGGCTTTGAACAACTGGCCCTCGCCGAAGGCCGGAAGTCCGTAAATACTGGTCCGAGCGACTATTCCGGCCACCGATTCCTGGCCGACACGTATTCCGCCCTGCCGCGCCATGAGATCGCTCGGGTCAGCGAGCTGCTACAATCACAACTTCTGCAGCCTATTAATATCACCCCGGTTCAGCCGCAACTTGCCGAAAGTAACCTGTCCATTCTAAGTGGCGCAGGACCATCGGACCCGGCGTTTAACGAATTCAACCCGCTTTTCCAGCGGAACCGGTATGCGCTTCAAGCCAATGGCATTACGGGCAGCAACAGCACCGACGGTTACGATATCGTCCAGTCTGGCGTACAGGGAAGGGTATCCTACAGCGTCGGTCAGTTTCGCCAACAAACGGATGGATTCCGTGAAAACAACGACCTGCAGCAGGATGTTCGCAACGGCTTTGTCCAGGCGAGCTTGTCACCTAGAACGAGCATTCAGGCGGAGCTTCGAAAGACAGACGTTGAAAAAGGCGACCTTGAGCTCACGTTCACGGGTTCTTTCTCACCCACGCAAAGAGAGACGGAGGAAGCGCGTACTAAAAGGTTTGGAGTGCATCATGCCTTTACGCCGCGCTCTGAGATCATGGCATCTCTGATTTCCCAAGAAGCAGACGTCGATACGGACGTCACTCCGGGTTTCTTCGAGCTTGCAACTGACGTTCATACCGACGTGGTTGAAATTCGCCATTTTTTGCAGTCGCGACGGTTACACATGTCAACTGGTGCGGGATCTCTTCACAAAGACGGAACAACGGTGGCCACGTTTGCGGGTTTTCCTTCGGTAGAGGACGCGGATACTCGACACAAAAATGTTTATGTGTATTCACTAATCGACCTTACGAAAAACGTTGCACTAACCGCTGGTCTGAGTGCCGACTTTCTCGATGGCGCGACCGAAGCCGAAGATCGTGACCAGCTCAATCCGAAACTGGGAGTCACGTGGAACCTGAGTCCGCGTACTACCATCCGTGCCGCGGTGTTCAGGACATTGCAAAGGCCGCTGATATCCCAGCAGAACATCTTTCCTACTTTGGAGCCGACGCAGGTAGCGGGGTTCAATCAGTTCTTTCTTGCTGCGGAAGGTGACCGAGCATGGCGCTATGGTGTGGCCATCGATAAAAAATTTTCCACAAACTTCTACGGCGGTCTGGAATTATCTGCGAGCGAACTAGACGTCGTATTTATCGACAGCAGTGGGGGATCGTCTGTGGCCCGCCTTCGTGACTGGGAAGAACGACTGGGTCGGGCCTACTTGTACTGGACCCCTCACACCTGGCTTGCGCTGAGCGCGGAATATCTAGACGAGTGGTTTAAAAGGGACGTCACGGGCAACTTAATTGGCACAGAAGAATTCGCTGAGCTTCAGACCCGCCGGGTCGTACTAGGCGCACGGTACTTTCATCCCTCCGGGTTCCGGGCGGGTATCAAGGCAACCTACGTCGACCAGGACGGCGACTTTGTGCCCACGGGGCTTCCTATCATTCCCGGAGATGATCAGTTTTGGGTCGTCGGCGCCTCGATCGGCTACCGTTTGCAGGGGCGCCGCGGCCTTGTCTCGTTAGAAGTGAAGAACCTGCTCGACGAGGAGTTCGATTTTCAAGACACGGATCCTGGAAGGCCACAGATTCTTCCGGAACGCTTGGTCTTCTTCCGCTTCACACTGTCATTCTAGTTGCTTTATGAGCCCAGGGTTAAATCAAACGAGAGAAAGGAGGTGATTAAGGCACACACGGTTGCCAGCAGTACCCATGCGATATATATCAACTCTTGCCTGCAGCAAGTCTTCACAAAGGCGCGTAAATCACCAGAGCAAAAGGAGACAATACGATGACAGACAACTCCAAGATACATATCCGAATCATGGAAGACGCTACCGTCTTGATAACCGATCGGGATGGAAAGCCGCTTCCATATAAGACCGTAGATGGACCTTTAGCGGTCGAGGGGAAAGTGAGGATTGACGCCGCTTTTTGGTATGCCGTCAATCCAACTTGTGTTGTCCATAATGGAAAAAGGTATTGTGTTTGAGGTCGACTGGTAGTTTGCCTCCTCGTTGGGCGCCCTTTTTGTAGAAGTAGTAAATAGAAGTACGAGATAGGGTCATGAAGTAGGAAATAGGGCCTACCGTCATCTAGTAAAATTCGATGGTAGACTCTAACTCCTGCTAACTCCTACTCTTGACCCTAACTCCTACTCTAACTCCCTACTCCCCCTACCATTACCAAACGACCCGCCATTGTCCGTGGACTTCTTTTCGTATCACAACTTCAAATTGACTCCAAGGACCTGGTTGCACCGGCCAGCCGCTCGTGTTAGTTAGAAACGGTTGCGAATTAAGCATCGGATGGCAAGATTGAGTCACCAACGAACGATGCCACGATCAATGTCGGGGAGGCTGTAGCCTTCACCGGTACAGACAAGGGTCCAGATGGCCATTCGCCATTGACTTTGCTGTGGGATTTTGATGGTGGTGCACCCAAGAACACCCAGGAAGATCCGGGGCAAGTAAACTTTCTTACGGCGGGGACACCAATTACGACGGCAATAGTCAATCAATCTAGTGTGAATTTTTCACAATTTCCGGGCGTAATTCTACATAGAGCGCCGGCAGCAAAGCCTGTAACGTAACGAGCAATCGGATCAATGTTCGGTCGGCGATTGGACTCCCACAGAAAACAATCTGGTCGAACCATTTTGTTCCAGACATCCACAGTGAACATGAACAGAAATATGCAGAAGATGAGGCAACTCCACGAACAGCAAACTCCGGGTGTGAGCGTCGAAGATGTTTTCTGCGCCTCGGCGATCGTTGCATTGCTCTTGGGGCTGTTGGTGTTTGCGATGATTTAGGCGCTGCCCCGAAAAAGAGCAAGGGTATTGACAACATGTGGTTTTCCAGCGTATTTGGCTCGATATTTTCTACAGGCAAGCCGACTAGCCCTGTGCGAACCTATAGCGAGGGGCTAGTCGCGTACAAGTCGGGGCAATATACCGAGGCGGTGGCCGGCCTAAGGCCCTATGCTGAAAAAGGCGATGCGCTGGCGCAGCTGACCCTTGGCAATATGTACAAGAACGGCCTCGGTGTGCCTAAGGATCTGGAGCAAGCGGCGCATTGGTACCGTAAGTCCGCTATGCAGGGAGACGCAGACGCGAAGTTTAGTCTGGCAATGATGTACATGAGGGGGGGCGGTGTGACCGGAGACAAGACTCAGGCGCTAGACTGGCTAAAGGACGCTGCAGCCCAAGGTCATAGACAAGCCAGGCTTGCTTACGACTACATCACAAGGGAAGAGTATCAGAACGTGCGGTGATTCCGCGTACTTGCCTATGTTTTCGCCGCTCTGTTGTAACCGATTCGCTGGAATTTTCAGCCAACCGAATCGGATCTGAATAGCTCATATATTTTTGTCTCGTCGCCCGACAGAACGATCTCACGCAGCAATTGGTTAAACATCTGGACATCGTGCGCGAGTTGGCGGGCAATCAAATATTGGAACTGGTAGGCAATAGATGCATCAATGTTGAAGAGCAGGTTAAAGGCGCTACGCTGCAACGATGCTGCCTTGACCGACCCCACTGCCCGGCACGATGCGGTGCATGGCCCACTATCGACTAGCGATATCAGACCAAACATCTCGCCGGGGCCGATCTTTTTGTGAAGCTCGAATCCCACTCCAGCGAGCTTCTTACGCGAGATGAGCACCTCACCTTCCATGATCACATACAGCGCGTCACCGCCCTCACCCTCGCTGATAAATAAGTGACCATCAGCGTAATCATCGACACTCATGACCTTTTCCAAGGCGTCTGTCTCGGGCTGGGTGGAGCCGACAAACATCGGGGCGGTCTGCAAAAGCTGAGGCAGGGTGGCCACTCCACGACGTGGTCTCGGCCCTTCAATCTTCGGCGCCGCTGCAGCGTCGGATTCCAGCAGCACACGGTAGGCGCGTACTGGCTCAGCAATGTTTTTGACCTTTCGCTCTCCCAGGTACTCGTAGCCAAGCTCCAGCTGGTGTTTGACTTGGTCGTAAACGGGTCGCGAGATGCAGATGCCACCGGGCTCGGCCAAGTCTTCAAGCCGGGTTGCCACATTTACGCCGTCGCCATAAATCTCCTTTCGGTCAACGATAACATCGCCAAGATTGATGCCGATGCGAAACTGTAGCTTGCGATCGTCCGGCACGCTGTCGTTTTGGGCCTTGAGCGCACGTTGGATATCCACCGCACACGTCAAGGCGTTCACCACACTGTCAAACTCGGCCAGCACCGCGTCCCCAGCGAAGTGCAGAACCTTGCCGCTATGAGTCTCGATGGCGGCCGCGATGGCGTCGAGAGAGGCGTTAAGACGCCGGTGCGTGCCTTCCTCATCTTCCGCGGTCAGGCGGCTATACCCGGCAACATCGGCATAGAAAATTGCCGAAAGCCTGCGATGCAAATGTCCGACACTCATGGCAAGACTCCGTCGTCCCTTCGTCAAGGGTTCATCCCAGCAGCCCCGTCAAAGTCATAGCTCTCTCCGGCTTAGTCCCATGAGCGTTCTCCCCAGAGCGGCTAACCGGTCTTCTTTTTTGTTGCCCGTGCTCTCGACAAAGTATTGATCCTCACTGATTTTGATCAAAAGTTGTCTGGTTGAACGTAACCGATTGGCCAGGTCCAAAGACAAAGCCTTGAGTAGTGAACTCGCTACCTTTGGGTGGTCTTTCCGAAGTGTTTCAAACCCATCGTTGGATAATGCTAGGAGGACGCTGTCTTGTTTAGCAATGACGGTTGTGGTGGCTGAACCGGGCTCAATCATCGTAATTTCACCGACCCAGCTACCGCCACCAACTTCTCCGAGTGATAGCTTGTTTCCGTCTGCCTCGATGGAGATGGCTAGTAAACCTTGCCGTATTAGATATAGCGTATCGCTTCTAGCGCCACAGCTGATTAGTACATCACCCGCCGCCGCCTCGGTGGGGACCAGCGCGTGTGTGAAAATCTCGATCCCAGTGGGCCCAAGATGCGCGGCGATCGAAGGAAAGTGTTGTTTAAATTCGCTGCGGTTATAGGACATCAAATGTTTATCCCAACCACGGCATTCTATCACCGCTTTCTCGACTCGTTTGCACGCGGGACACCCCTTCGGGCGACCCCTATGTCGGCGTTGAGCATGGTGACTTTACTGCCAAATCAGTGATTCACGGCTGGATCACAGTAGGACAAGTCTAAGCGAGCGCGCTGCGCCAGACAGTTCCCCCTGACCAAGTGCACGTAAAAGCCCTTTTCAGGTACCTGGGAACGGCAGTTTGGCCGAGTCTGCCGTTGTATATGCCCTGTAAATTTCTCACATAAGACTTGTGCAATCCCGCACAGATCGGACAACCCCCTTTCTATATGGTGATCGTGGACAAAGCCATCGGTCGTGCCGATGTGCATTTTTCACACACTGTGAGTGCAGTCCTACCTAGAGCGTTTAGGGAAGAGATCATAACCTAAGAATAATTGGAAGGATTCATTCGCCATGACTATTAAGCAGTTGGATATAGATGACCGTGAACAAAAGGAGCCAAGACATGAATGAGTACGAACGCCAGCCCTGTGGTGCGAGCCGTATGGATGTCTTTGGTGCATGGGCTCTAGCCGCTGTCGTGTTTCTCGGCCTGTTATTGTTATCTATTGCTTAACTCACCATAGCGGAGGGAAGAGCATGGATATCCTAAAAGAGCATTATCGTTTGCATGAGGACGAGCAAGACTCGGTCAATATCGTCGACGGGACGAACCCGTTGTTTTCGCACGGCGACGAGATAGGAGGCGCTCGGGCTCGTCATCCGAAAAATGGCTATTCGGTTGCTAAAGGCACTCGATCGTGCCGACGCTCTGCCGAGACGAAGCTTGTGAGTGCGGCTGCTTTTAAACTCGGCAGCCGTTCCTTAATCACAAAGGATGTAGACAAAGCCTTCAAATGGTACCTGCGGGCCGCAGTCCTCGATCATTCAGGAGCCCAATACAATCTGGGCTTGATGTGCCTCAAAGGAGATGGTGTTTCGCAGGACGCCGTCGCTGGACTTAGCTGGATTGAGGTAGCGGCAGATAACGGGGATAAAGGAGCGCGCGAATTGCTTCAGAGAATCGATCAGGCGCTCGTGGCGAAGTGATTCGTGTGTTCAGTTGGCCACGGCTTTCACGAGGAGGTCCTTAAAAGGGCACGAAGGAATCAAATAGCCCTTGCCCCGTAACCCGATGTTTGGAGGCTGCGGTATTGATCGGCACAGTAATGACCGGTGACCCGGAGGAGCGATGATGAGTCACAACACACAGCAAAATGCGGAAGTAATTCCCTTACCAGTACAGGGCACAGGGTGTGATGCTGAGGTCCGGCAATTCGAAAGGCACGTGGTCAAAAGAAACGTTGTCGTCATCATGCCTTTCGGATCCGAAAATGGTACAGAACGGCAGTCCATTCTCGACCTGATGCGAATCAAATACATTATCGAGAAAGTAGCGCGGGTAATACCCGAGGGAGGGGTGCCCAATGGCCCGACGATTGAATATGACGTTAACATATTCAGGGAACCTGTCGGTCGCGTTCCTGAGGGTGCGGTGGATACGTTGGCAACCGCCGACGTGCTTATCGCGCTGCTGACAGCGCGCAACGTCAACGTTATCTACGAATTGGCGATTCGAAACCTCCTTAAAGACGAACCGATTCTGATCCTACAGGGGAAACCCAGCGACGTTTTGCCAGTGTACCTCCAAGAGATGGCTTACATACAGTACGATCACGACGATAGTGCTATGGTCATCGACCAGATCAAAAGGATAGGTGAGGATACATTTCCCGCACTAACTTGGAAGAAACCCGATCAAATTCCAGATGCTTTGAAACAGGCCATTGATGCCAGCGATTATTTGATACCGGAGCTCCAGGACGCGCTGCAGAAGCTTGAAGACAATCCCCAACGTCCGCCTCACTTTCTCAGGAAGCACGTCATCGATCTCGACCCTGGGCGCGTGTTGCACTCTTGGAGTACCTACACACCGTTTAGTGTGCTCAGAATCAAATGGCTGCGAAAACGACACCGTAGCCGTTATGATCCGGCCGATATGATTGGAGAGCCTATGGTCTACGCTGCCAATAAAGATTACTTGGACATGTTCGATCTCAAGGTCTATCCGTTCCCTGACCCCGACGGTGAGAATGCGCTCACCATAGCAGACATGATCGAGCGGCTAGCGGACTATGTCGAGCCAAAACATTATGAAAACTTCATCGATGATCAAAAACATCTGACAGAAAAAATTATCTTCAACGATCGGGTCGGGCAGGCCGTGGTACCAATACAGTTCAACAATCGACACCCGATCTTCGCTGAGGAGGTGTATCTGCCAACCCTACTTGGCAAGCGAGTTGTCGGCAGCGCTAGAAGCCCTCATACCGTCTTTCTTGCGATCGCGTTCGTCAAGGACTTCGAACCTATCTCGGACGAAGAGTTAGTTAATGAAGGCAAAAAACGGGTTGGGCCCTGACAGAGCGAGAACAACCGGACGGGGAAGTCCTGGGTCAACCGACGTATCCGAATGACCAACAAAGATTCCTTATTGCTCGCTCGGAGCAGCTACTACGCGCCGGTCCCGACTCTGGCGATGGACGCAGAACGGTCGACGATTGACTTCAATATCGCGCTCCGGGTCCTGATGGACCCGGATATTGACGGGGCCCGATTTCAGACAGTGGACCGGTTCATGGCCAAGCTGCGGGATCGCATGGAGGGCAACACGCTGCCGCCACTGACCTGGTATTCACAAGGACAGGCAGCGGATGTATTAGGCGACTACCAAAGCGGCGCGAAAGAATCGCGGATTGATAACGGTCGCTGCCGGTATCGGTCAGAGCGCTTCGGGTGGACCGATCTTCGCTGTAGCGCCGTCGCATTTCTCGATCCGGCCGCGGGCGGCGCGCTCGGCACGACATTTTACTGGGAAGTTCTCGAGGTCGAACGGGACAAGGAGTATTGGGAGACGTTGGATTGGGAGCGCCACCGACAACTGATCTGGGAATCCTATGCCATCAGTTACGATCGCGTCCTCCCCATTTTGCCTTTCTATCAGGACGTAATCAGGCGCCACGTGGAGGCCATGAATACTTCCAATATCGAAACCGTTTTCGATCTCGGGGCAGGGACGGGAAACGTGACTGTCGACTTGCTCAGGACGGGACGCCTAGTCACAGCCTTGGACCTCAGTCGTGCCATGCTGCAAAAGCTCCGGCACAAAATTCCGGAGGCATACACCGACAACCTTACGGTGGTCGAGCAGAATGCTGAGGAATTGACCCAGTGGGACGACAAGTCGTTTGACGGTGTCAGCATTCTTCTCGCCTTATACGACATGGCCTGCCCCGGTCGTGCTTTAAGCGAAGCGATCCGGCTGCTACGCCCCGGAGGCACTATCGTGATCACGGAACCCAAACGCCGCTTCCGATTGGAGCCTCTTTTGGATGAAGCCGAACGGTTCCTACGGCACAAAGGCGACTACGACAAACTCAAGGCAGACTGGGATCGGGTCAACGTCGCCAACAAGGAATTGGACCCTGCGATGCGGGAAGAACGGCTACACGCGGAGGAGATTGAGCAATGCCTGCGCGACGCAGGCTTTGAAAACTTAAGGGTCAAGGACTCGCATCTCGGAAACTGTGCCACGGTTTGGGGCACAAAACCCTGCCGGAATTGAAAATCATGAGCAATCGGATGCTTGCAGAGGACCAGCACACGCGCGAGGGATTTCCTATGAGCCGACAAACTCAGAACGCCTATGACGTAGGGACAATGCCTTTGGTCACGGGCACCTTAACACCGGTGACGATCCGCGCCGGTCGCCCCCAGGATGCTGATCAAATCAGCGATTTGTACCGACAAGCCTATTCCGCATCTAACTCCGACGATGCACAGGAGCATTACCCTTTCCCGCAATTCTTGGATCCCCGTCGGCTGCGGCAGTTAGCCAACGGCGAGACCATGGACTGGGTCGTCGCCGAGGCCGAAAAGAAAATAGTTGGTACGATAGGTGCCATTCGCAACATCGGTAGAGCGGATGACGGCGTGGCGGAGTATTTTGGTCTAGTGGTCAACGAAACGTGGCGGGGGAAAGGTATCGCAGGAAGTCTGTTTGGCGCTGTGTACGAAAAATTAACCGACAAGGCTCGTTTCATGATCGCCGAAACTCGAACCGCCGATGCGGGTGGATGGCGAACAGCGAAAAAGTACGGATTCGTCCCGCTGGGATTTGAGCCCTTCGCGCATAACACGCCGGCGGGCTCTGAGACGATGCTTCTGTTGGGTAGTGTCCCTAAGCAGGCGCGACACCAGCGAGACGTAGGTGGTCACTCAAGTGTGGCGGTCCGCACACTGGCAAGAACTGTCTTACAGACCTTGCACCTTGAGCCTTTACCGGCTGTCGAGCGGTCAACTTATCCGATCACCCCACAGCCATGTCATGAGCTGTTATCCAAGCTAACCCCAGCGCATCCCAGGCTAAAGGTGTCGGGCCTAGGCTTGGGAAAGGCGGACGACGTTTTCCACGTGTTGGATGACAAGATGGTGGCCATTCAGTTACAACAGGAATGGCGTAGCTTCAGCCCGCATTTGTCAGGGGTCGTAGGATTGAGTCGCTTGGAAGGCGAAGATCCTACAGGTGATCGTTACACTAAAAAGTGCTTTGTTGGTTATATTGGAAAGTGTCCGGTGTCCTGCGCTCGGATCGTTTGGGATCATAGAGATCACCGCGCGCGAATTCTTTACCTGCAAACACGCTTTCATGGACTGCAAGGCCTGATGGTTGCCGAAATTCTGCGCTTTCTGGAAACACAGTCGCGCTACACCCCGGTCTCTGTAGTCATCGACGTTCGAGCCGACTACCCTTCCCTGCACGCGACATTGGAAGAGCTCGGCTTCTTTCCAACTGTTTACTATCCATGCCTGGTCGCGGGTGAGAAGGGTAGATTAGATGCTGTCCAATACACTCGCCTTTACAGCCGTCCATTCCAGGAAAGCTTGAAGTTCGTGCGCGCTCTAGGCTGGTTCGAGGCCAACACTGTGGTGAAGACGGTAATGTCTATCGAGAAAGAAGTGACACATCGATCGATAGAGCGGCGCGATGGTCTTGTGGCCACCATGCGCTGTTCGCACAGCTAGCAGCACAAGGGGCCTTTGCTCTACTACTGGTGATCGCTCGCCGTGAGGTGGACGACCGAGGCGATCCGTACCCCCGCCGTGGTCACGGTAGACTCTCTCCTCCGGCTCGGATGCGACCGATCCTATTTCCCATTGCCCGCCACCAGCGTCGTGGCCGTTCCGACCTCTAGCAGTGTGAATAATTCAGAACCACTAGCCGTAACTCATCACAGCGGCCAGACAGTGTCCTAGGTAGAGTGGCAACCGTAGGTCGGCCCACAATGGGTCACTTACTTTCTTTGTCGAGGTTCCCCACTAAGTACGCGGCGATAGCCCATACAGGTGGCACCCCACAAGCCCGGCGTTAGCCGAGATGTACGGGGTAAGGCAAAAATGTTCAGATCAGAAAGGAGAGCAAAATGGTTGCAACGTTGGATAAGTTTGAAGAGGTTGATGAGTTTAATCTCGACGAAGTTAGTGAGCTAGAAGCGTTCCGTGAGGACGAGGAGAATCGAGAGTTTTCCGACGAAAACGTGGAAGGCGATGAGACCCTAGGGCTTTTGGAGGCACCTGCCAAGCTGCCTGAGAAAACTAATGGTAAGGATTGGGGCCGGCCCGATGAGCATCGGCACTTCGGAAGGTGTAATTTTGAAGTCGGTATTCCCAATTATCCGCCGCTTACGGGTGGTTTAAGAGCGCAGGCCTACGAAAATGGCAGGCCGACAAACGGCATTATCCGCGCCGACAAGGAATGGTCGGTCAAAGCGCATTGGTATCTGAAGGGCGCACTGAAGGATTGTATCTGCGGATACTGGTGTCTCACTTTGTTCGGAGAGTCCATTGGCCCGGGGCCTGAGTTTGTCATACCGTATCACAGGAAGCTCATCCCGCTGAGACCTTGTGGTCGTGGCCATTATTTCCACGAGATCAAAGTCCGCCCGGGTTACGTCACGTCTAAACATTGCTCGGCCCCTTATAAGCTGGTCGTCGGCGTTACATACATCACACCCTGCAGGGTAAAGGGCCCGATGGCGGGATTCTGCGAGCTACCAACTGTTCAGTTCTACGAGTCCAACAAGAGATTTAGCTAAGCACTAGTATCACGCTGGCCCCGACGGTGCACCTGCTGCGCCGTTGGGGTCGGCAACCTAACGCCGCGAGATATGTCCCCAGCGGCTATATCTAAGGATTAGCGCCTGCCAGTGCGATCGCTGTCAGCGCATTCGTAATATTTCGTATTCGTGTCTCCAGGGCCGGATCTACGTCGCGTTGCAGATTGTGCTTGGCTGCAAGAAACGCCGGGTCGTTGAAAGCGATAAATACGTCACCGGCCTTGTCTTCGTAGACCAAATACTTCTGCGGCAGGTCCAGACCGATCGACTGGTCGTTTTGCATGAGCGGCGTGCCGACGTTGGGATTACCGAAGACTAGCAAATGAGTGGGGCGTAGTTTAATCCCCCTCGCCTTGGTTTGGGCGCTGAAATCTATGCCGCCCGCTATTGGAATGCGAAATCCCCGTTTAGTCAGTTCCGCAAGTAATTTCTCTACCGTAGCTGCGACCGATTGGTTGCTTTGGACCTCGAGGATGCCGTTGTTCAAACGCCCAAACTGGTTCAATGTCCTGTCGAACAGGCGCAGCAAAATGTCGCGTTGCTTTACATTGTGGCGATCGGCCAGAAAACCAACGTTATTGAACTCAACCTTTATATCGCCGTTTTCGTCTTCGAACACCAAAAACTTCGATGGCAGGTCAAGTGCCGTAGTTTGGCGGCGGCGGATCATTAGCGAATCGAAAAACGAGTTACTGGCAAACAGCACCGTGGTGGGGCGCAGCTCTAGGCCCACGCTGGCGGCGGCGCCTGCATGATTGATTTCCGCCACGATTTCGATGCGTTGATCCTCTAATGTGGAGCGGATACGGTCAACCGTTTCGGCGACGGTGCTGACATCATCCAGGCTGACTTCGCTGTTTTGATCGGCGTTAGCGACATTGAAAGTCAGTGCTGTCGTGAGAACGATGAGAATCAACTTGGACATTAACTTCAACATGGTTTCACTCCTTATTGGGCCTGAAGTGTTCTAATGGTTAATGGGAGCTATTTCTAGGTAAAAGTGGAAGGCGGCTATCGAGCCGCCTTCCTCGTCAGATTGACAGTGGCATGTCGCTACCGACACCACAGAGCAAGCTGCTCCGTGGCCTGTTTTATTTTTTCTTTGGCTTCTTCTCTTTGTTCTCCTTCTTCAACGGCAGCGAGATCACGGTTCCTGCGCGGCGTGCATCGGCCCCACCGAACTGCTTGCCATTTTTGAGATCGATGATCACCGCCTGCACCGAGCCGATTACAGAGGGGGAGCGAATGGTGTGACCGAGGTCTGCCAATTCCTGAATTACCGCCTCGTCGAAGCCCTGCTCACGCGCAGTGCTTCCCCCGGCGCTGGTCTGTGATAGCCTCGGCGCATCGATGGCTTCCTGCACCGTCATCCCGTGGTCGATAAGGTTTAACGTCATGTTCACGACCGAATTGATAATCGTGGAACCCCCGGGCGAGCCGTAGGCCGCGAAGACCTCTCTATCCTTGAAAAGCATCGTCGGCGCCATACTGCTCCGTGGCCGCTTAAAAGGCGCCACATCATTCGCCCCGGGGTTGAAGTTATCCGGGTCACCATTGAACGTCGGGGCAGAATTGAAATCAGTGATTTCGTTGTTCAAGAGGAAGCCAAACCCGGGCACAATGATACCGGTGCCCCAGGTGCCCTCGATGGTTGAGGTATAGGAAACGGCGTTGCCCCATCGGTCCACTACTGAGAAGTGGGTGGTGTTGACGCCCTCCGTGTCGGACGCCGCCGTCGCTACCTTAGTAGTACCGTCGGATTTCTGTACGAAGTTGGGGTCAAATGGCCGCGGATCTCCCGCCCCCGGAGCGGAAGGCATGCGCACGTCCATGTCTATCATGGCGCTTCGAGGGCCAAGATAGCCGTCCGCTAGGAGGCCCACTATCGGGAGCTCGACGAAATCGGCGTCGCCCATCCACACGGCTCGGCTAGCAAAAGCCAGGCGCATCGCCTCTATCATCACATGCAGGGTCTTGGTGGCGCCAAAGCCGAAGCCTGCCGCTTCATCGCCGAGCGGGAATTGTTCCAGATGCTTCAGTATCTGAATCACGGTGAGGGCACCGGAAGATGGTGGAGGCATCCCTTTTATCGTGAGACCGCGGTAGTTCCCAACCGTGGGCTCGCGGATATCCACCCCGGCGTTGAAATAAGCGAACAAGTCCTCGGTGGTCATCCTGCCCATGCCTTGCGGACCGACTTCTGGCCGAAACCGCTTTTGTGCCGCAACGATGGCCGCCGCGATTTCGCCGGTATAAAGCGCCATCGGCCCATCTGACGCGATTTTCCTAAAGGTCTTGGCGAGGTCGGGCTGAACCAAGAAGTGGCCTTCCGGAAGCGGGCTGCCATCGGGAAGCCGGAACAGGGCGCGGGTCTCCGATTGGAAGGTGGTTCTTGCGCTCGACGTCAGACTCGCCAGGCGTGCGTTTATCGCGAAGCCCTCCTCTGCCAGCTTGATTGCCGGCTGCAGGGCATCGGCGAGGGTGATCGTTCCCCATCTCTCGAGGACCGTGGCCACACCTAGGAGGGTTCCCGGCACACCGACCGCGATGCCGCTCGTGGCCCGCTCCGTAAAGTTGGTGTTCGGCAGCGGTTGAGAGCCGATCCTCTCAAGGTCGGTACCGTCACAGTTGGGATCACATTTTAGAAACATGGTCGAGGAGGCAGCGGCAGGCGCTTTCTCGCGGGAATCGACCAGCAAGGTTTCGTTGGTGTCGGCAAGATGAACCATCATAAACCCGCCGCCGCCAATGCCCGAAGATGTCGGCTCGACCACGTTAAGCGCAAACTGGATAGCCACGGCCGCATCGATGGCGTTGCCGCCCGCATCTAGCACCTGCGCACCTACTTCGGACGCCAGTGGGTGCGCAGTCGCGACTACACCCTTCTTAGTGCCTTTGCTTTCCGACTTGGGCGGGACACCCGGCGTTTCTTGAGGCCGGCCCCACGAAGGTGCCGGTACCACGAGCACAAACAGGGCCAGCAAGACCAACCCATACGCCCAAGTCGAGCATGGGCGTTTCATCGCTTCTATCTTTGTTCTCCAAAGGTTTTTCATCCTGTCTCTCCTTTCATAAAACAATTCCATGGATCACGAACTCAGCGGTGATTCGCGCCAGTATTCTGCAGATGTACATACCTACGACTACGCGCGCCCGCAAAATGGATAACGAGCCTCAACTATTTAGACTTCGACTGAGAGTCCGGTGACGATGAGCCGATACCAGGCCACGGCGTCACCGTCACAGGTTACCGCCTCCCTCGCTCTCTCACGTCATTAGTCACTATCGTC
>Ga0224508_10000604_pt1 | contig 34749 bp, 32 predicted proteins | sample SF_Jan12_sed_USG_4_FD_170157 | JGI IMG/M metagenome (GOLD analysis project Ga0224508, IMG submission 170157) | Sediment microbial communities from San Francisco Bay, California, United States - SF_Jan12_sed_USGS_21 | ecosystem: Environmental > Aquatic > Marine > Sediment | place: USA...
AACTCACGAGCTACGGGTGCCGCGCGCTGCTGGAGGAACAGGCTATTCAGATTCTGCAGTTCGACTGCACCATGATGGGCGGATTTACGGAGGGTCGTAAACTCGCGGCGTTGTGCGAACTGAACCATGTGCAGGTCGCGCCGCATCACGATTGTTTCATCCATGCGCACATTGTCGCCGCCTCGCCGGCTGGCTGCATCGTCGAATCGTTCACCGATCCCGAGCGCGATCCTCTGCAGGCAGAGTTGTTCGAGGATCCGCCGCGCATCGAGAACGGTATCCTCACGCTGAAGGAACAGCCCGGTCTGGGGCTCACGCTGTCGCCGGCGGCGCTGGAAAAATTCGGCGAACGCATACTCTGACGCATTGGCCGGGACGGGGATAGCATGAAACTGAGGCTTTACGACACCTACGCGCGCGAGCTGCGGGATTTCGAACCCCTGAAGCCCGGTAAGGCGGGCCTGTATTGCTGTGGCCCGACCGTCTACAACTACGCGCACATCGGCAATCTGCGCACCTATATTTTCGAGGACGTCTTGCGCCGTACCCTGGCTTTCAACGGCTACGCCGTGCTTCACGTCATGAACATAACCGACGTCGGCCATCTGGTATCGGATGCCGACTCCGGCGAGGACAAGATGGAAGCCGGTGCGCGGCGCACCGGCAAGACGGCCTGGGAAATTGCCGAGCTCTACACCGAGGCGTTCCAGCGTGATCTGCGACAACTCAACATCCTGGAGCCGGATGTGTGGTGCCGCGCCACCGATCATATCGAAGAGCAGATCGCCATGATCCAGTGTATCGAGGCGAACGGCTATACCTACCGGACCGACGACGGGATCTATTTCGACTCCTCCCGTCTGGTCGATTACGGACATCTTGCGCGTCTGCACAAGGAAGGGCTGGCCGCCGGCACGCGCGTGGAAACCGGTGACAAGCGTAACGCCACCGATTTCGCCTTGTGGAAGTTCAGCCCGCCGGGCGTCGTCAGGCAGATGGAATGGGAAAGCCCCTGGGGCGTGGGGTTTCCGGGCTGGCACATCGAATGCTCGGCGATGTCGGTCAAATATCTCGGCCCGCTGTTCGACATTCACTGCGGCGGCAAGGATCACATCCCGGTGCATCACACCAACGAGATCGCGCAGACCGAAGCCTGTTACGACACGCAGCTTGCGAACTATTGGCTGCACGGCTATTTCCTACAGACCGACCAGGCCAAGATGGCGAAGTCCGCCGGTGAGTTCCTGCGTATGCAGACGCTGAACGACCGGGGTTACGATCCACTCGCTTACCGCTACCTGTGCATCAGCGCGCACTATCGCAGCGACCTGAACTTTTCATGGGACAGCCTCGACGGCGCGTCGACCGCGCTTGAGCGTCTGCGCACTCTGGTGTATGACGGGCCAGCCGGCGGCAGCGTGGAACCGGAATTCGCGGGGCGCTTCACGGCACAGATAAACGACGATCTGAACACGCCGCGAGCGTTGGCTGTGGTGTGGGACCTGGCGAGGAGTAAACTCGACGCGGCAGACAGGAAAGCCACGCTGTTGCATATCGACGAGGTGCTGGGGTTGCAGCTGGCAGCCTGGAAGCCGGCCGAGGAAGTCATTCCGGAAGAAATCAGCGCACTGGTGGCGGCTCGCCAGGCAGCACGCGCGGCGAAGGACTGGGCGCAAGCCGATGCGGCCCGCGAACGACTCCAGACGCTTGGCTACGAAGTGGAGGACACGCCCGATGGGCCTCAAGTCCGGCGCAGAAAACAAGTGCCCGCCGATTGATGAACCGCTGTCTAGGTGCTGTTTGAGATTACGCGGCTGCCAGCATATCCCGCCGGCAACTTATCGCCTCATTCCGCGTCCAACAGGGTATAAGTTTTCTTATCGGTTCTGGACGCAAATATGCACATACGAGGATTTTCGTGTATTCGACGCCGCCTGACCGGTGCGCTTCTGGCGCTACCGGGGTGCGCGCTCCTCAGTGTGGATGCATCGAGCCAGTCTGCCGCGGAGCGCGGTATCGTAGGGCGCCTCGCGCCGGAACTCGACGCTCAGTTCTGGCTCGATGGAGCAGGGCTGCGTACGACGTTCAGCATGCTGGCGCAACGGGGCAAGTGGGTGCACCTGAAGTGCTGGCAGAGCTGGTGTCCGGGTTGCCATGAACACGGCTTTCCGGCACTGAAGAAAATCAGCGATGCGTTCATCGGCGAGCCGCGTGTGCTCAACGTCGGCATTCAAACCACGTTCGAAGGCCACGATATCAACACGGGTGACAAGGTGCGCGAGATGCAGTTGCGCTATGCGTTGCCCATTGTCATGGGTCACGATCCGGGCAGTCGCAATACCGACGGCTACCCGAACACCATGCGCGCCTACCGCACTGGAGGCACGCCCTGGCACGTAATCATCGCGCCGAACGGCCGGGTGGTTTACGATGGTTTCAGCGTGGACGCCGACAAGGTCATCGCTTTTTTCCGCAGACAGTTGACGCAATCAGGATAAGCGCAGCTCCGGTGCATATGTTGCACATGGTGTGGAACGTGGCAAACTGACGGCGCCACGGCGAACGAGCGTCCCCATGACCGATTCCGCGCTGATACCTGCGACCGACCTTCTCAAGCTGTACCGGAACAAGCGCCTGTCGCCGGTGGAAGTGGCGCGCGACGTGTGTTCACGCATCGACAAACACAACCCGCGGCTCAATGCCTACTGCCTGCTGGACGAAGACAAGTTCATCGCCGCCGCGCGAGAGTCTGAGAAACGCTGGCATAAACGTGAACCGCTCGGTCTGCTCGACGGGGTGCCGGTTTCCATCAAGGACATCATCTTGACCAAGGGCTGGCCGACGCTGCGTGGCTCGCTGCTGGTGGACAAGCAGCAGGCGTGGGACGAGAACGCCCCCAGCACGGCGAGGTTACTCGAACACGGGGCGCTGCTTGTCGGCAAGACCACGACTCCTGAGTTCGGATGGAAAGCGGTGACCGACAGCCCGTTGACCGGGATCACGCGTAATCCGTGGAATCCGGAGATGACTGCTGGCGGCAGCAGCGGGGGGGCGGTGGCAGCCGTGGCAGCCGGCATGTGTGCGCTGGCGCTGGGCACCGACGGGGGCGGCTCGATACGCATCCCCGCCGGATTTTCCGGCCTTTTCGGCATTAAACCTTCTTTCGGCAGAGTACCGGCCGCGCCGCTCAGTCCATTCGGCACGCTTGCGCACATCGGGCCGATCACGCGTACGGTGGCCGATGCGGCACTGATGTTGACGGTGATCGCCGAACCCGATTCGCGGGACTGGTACGCGTTGCCCGCGGAAACCAAGGATTACCGCATCGGGCTGGACGGAGGCGTGAAATATCTGCGCGTCGCATACAGCCCCGACCTCGGTTACGCGGCCGTGGATCCCGAGATCACACAGATCGTCGAGCGCGCCATCGACGTGTTCGTCGAACTGGGAGCACGCGTGGAACTCGTGGCACCCGGCTTCGACAACCCGCGCGACGTGTTCCTGAAACACTGGTCCGCCGGTGCAGCGAACCTCGCGCGTAACGTCGATGCGGAGCAACGCGCCAAACTTGACCCCGGCCTTGCGCAGCTGATTGAGGTCGGCGAAAGCTGGGGGCTGCTGGATTATCTGCACACCGTGGATCAACGCGTTGCACTCGGCCAGCACATGAACAGGTTCCATGAGCATTTCGATCTGCTGGTTACGCCAACCCTGCCGATTACCGCCTTTCCCGCCGGCGATCAGTTGAGCGATGCGAATTCGCAGGAGTTCTGGTTCGACTGGACGCCGTTTTCCTATCCGTTCAATCTGACGCAACAACCGGCTGCGTCCATCCCCTGTGGATTCACTTCCGCGGGGCTGCCGGTGGGGTTACAGATCGTCGGGCCGCGCTATGGCGATGATCTCGTGTTGCGCGCCAGCCATGCGTTCGAAAAATTGCGCGCGATCGAACTGCCCTCGCTCGCGGACTGAGTTTTCCCGATGACGGTATTACATCTGCATTCCGAGCCGCTGCGGGACGAGTGGCTGGACGCATACGGGCATCTGAACGAAGCCTACTATCTGGTGCCATTCAGCAACGCAAGCTGGGCTTTACAGGAACACTTCGAGATCGGCGTTGCCTATTTCGAACGCACCGGCGGTGCGATCTATACTGTTGAGACGCACTTGCGTTACGTCAAGGAAGTACGCGCCCCGGCGGCTCTCGATATTGAAAGCATGATTCTCGAGACGGATGCAAAACGCATTCGTTTTGCACACGTCTTATTGGTGGACGGTATCGAGCGCGCCACATTCGAATGCATGACGCTGCATTTCGATACCCACGGAGGACGGACCGCGCCCCTGCCCGAGACGGTGCAGACGGCACTTCGAGGTGCGTGTGTCGCCGAATTACCAGATTGGGCCGGGTGCAACATTTCGCTGCACAAGCGCTGACAGCGAGAACGATTACAGCGGGCTGTGCGAAGTGACTCTGCCCCGCGTGGCGTATATTCTTTGCGTTCAATCTCCAGGCACATGCGGACACGAACTTCCATGTCGATTAAAGAAAAACCAGCAGCGGCTGAAACCAACAACCTGATGAACGGCGCCGAGTATCTCGCCAGTCTAAACGACGGTCGCGAAATATGGTTTCGGGGCGAGCGGGTCGACAAGGTGAGCGAGCATCCTGCGTTCCGCAACGCGGCGCGTTCGATTGCGCGACTCTACGACGCGTTGCACGAGCCTGAGTTCCACGGGCAACTGACCGGGGTCGACAAGTCGGGAATGCTTACTCACGCGTTTTTCAAGCCGGCGTACTCGGCCGACGATCTGCGCGCGGCCCGCGACGCGATAGCGGTGTGGCAGCGGTTTGCATATGGCTGGATGGGACGCACACCCGACTACAAAGCTGCTTTCATGGCGCAACTGGCCGAAGGGCATCAATTCTACGGTGACTATGCGGACAACGCGTTCGCCTGGTATACCAAGTGCGCCAGCCGTTGCCTGTTCATGAACCATGTGTTGATCGACCCGCCCGTGGATCGTAATCGTCCGAGGGTCGATGTACGCGACCAGTACGTCTCGGTCGAAAAAGACGATGATCGCGGAATTTACGTCAGCGGCGCGAAGATGGTGGCGACCGGTTCCGCCTTGACCCACACGACATTCGTCGGACTGAACAGTGGTACCGCGGCGCGCATGGAAACCGGGCGCGACGAGGACATGGCGCTGGTGTTTTTCATCGACATGGACGCACCCGGTGTGAAGCTGATATCGCGCAGCTCCTACGAGTTTGACGCGCACAGCCCGTTCGACGCGCCGCTGGCCAGCCGCTTCGATGAAAACGACGCGGTCATGGTGTTCGAGAACGCCCTGGTGCCGTGGGAGAATGTGCTGATTTACCGCGACGTGGAGCGCAGCAAAGGTTTTTATGCAGATTCCGGATTTTTCAACCGATTTAATCTGCAATCGTGCGTACGACTGACGATCAAGCTGGAGTTCTGTATCGGTTTGCTGCTCAAAGGGGTGGAGGCGACTGGCACCGGTGATTTCCGCGGCGTGCAAACACAGATCGGTGAACTGGTAGCAATGCGCGACACACTGTGGTCGTTCACCACGGCCATGGTTTCCGAGCCCGAGCAGGGTATCGGCAACTCGGTGGTGCCGAAATTGCAGACAGCCGCGGCCGCACGCCTGTATATGACCAACGCCTGGCACCGTGTGCGCGAAATTTTCGAGTGTGTGCTGGCCGGCGCGCCGACTTACACGATTTCCGGGGTAGAAGATCTGCGGCAACCGGCGTTGAGCAATACGCTGGAACGCTACTACCGTGGTACGGGCCTGGAGGCTCAGGAGCGCATCAAGCTGTTCAAATTGATCTGGGATGCGATGTATTCGGAGTTCGCCGGCCGCCATGCGCTGTACGAGCGTAACTATTCCGGCAATCAGGATCAGCAGCGCCTGGACCCGTTGCGCTGGTCGCAGATCCGTGGCGATGCTGACAGATACCGCTCGCTGGTCGACGAATGCCTGGCGGACTATGACGCCGATGGGTGGGTTGCAAAACACCTGCTGTAAGACCTTTTCCCCTGTTCCTCCGGAAGAGGGCCAGGGCTCAACTCTCCGAACTTCCACGCGCTGGCCCGGGCTGCGCTTTGCTCAAGCGTATAAAGTCCTTGCGATAGCCCGTGAGTCTGCGGATCGCGTGCGCGCGCTGGTCCTCGCTGAGCACGGCGTCGACCTCGAGCATGAAGGTAACTGCCGAGTCCCAGAACAGTTCGCGGCTGGTGCGCATTTCCCGTGGCAGGGCGGCCGTGTCGCTGAGCCACCATTCCCGCAGGTTGTCTTCGAGTTGGGTACGCGACGGACGTTTGCGTAACAGCGTGACGAATCGCCGGTGCCGGAATTCACGGCGCTGCAGCCAACTCGCGTAAGTATCCGGCAGCGCTGCCATCAGATCGCGGATGCGCGCGCTTTGCGCTTCATCAAAATCGCCGAACCAGTCCTCCAGATTGTTAATCGCTCGCTTGAAGCGCAATTCCGCTTGTTCGTCGTGCGGCAGCTCCAGCCTTTCGCGATCCTCTGCGATTGCTTCGCGGTGCGTGGCTTCGAATTCGGCGATCTGCTCGTCGGTCACGGTGTGCAGAAACGCCGCGCCCGTTATGATCGCACGGGCTAGCAGGCGTTTGCGAGCCTCGCGAAACACCCTTATGAAATCTTCGGCTTCGGCGCGGGTAAGTCCATCGGTCAGCGCAATTTCGATACGCGCTATCTCCGCTGCGTAGTGGGGCAGTTCCTGTCGGCGGTGCCAGGCGGCGAATTCAGCGATGTGCGTTTCCAGCTGACTGCTCTGGGTCGACGTCAGATCGAAACGCGCATCGATGCGCTGACGCAGAAGCCAGGGAAGATTGTCGTAGACTAGGCTTGTCGCGGAACATCCCGGAAGCAGGCATCCGACGACGATCGCAGCCAATAGGTATCTGTGCATGTCAGCTACCGTCGTCAGTGTCTAAACGAGCAGGGTACAGCATATACCCCTCTTCTTTTCAGGGATGATGAGTCAGGGGTGAGGATACAAAATATTTCCCTCACATTTCAGGATAAGGAGTCAAAGGTGAGGGTACAAAATGTTCCCCCTTATCCCTTCAAGCAGAGGAATCAGGGGGTGAGGATGTACAAAATGTTCCCCCTTGTCAGAGAGAGGGGCCAGGGGTGAGTGTCTTAAGCAGCCGCGCCTTCCTCGAGCACGCCACGCCGGATCTGGTCTTCCTCGATCGACTCGAACAGCGCCTGGAAATTCCCCTCGCCAAATCCTTCGTTACCGATGCGCTGAATGATTTCGAAAAAGATCGGTCCGATCACCGGGCTGGTAAAGATCTGCAGCAGCAGACCGTCGCCGGCGGCTGGGGCGCCGTCGATCAGTATGCGGTTATGTCGCAATCTGACGAGATCCTGGTCGTGTTCGGGGACCCGCACATCAATCCGCTCGTAGTAACTGTCCGGGGTGTGCATGAATTCGATGCCCTTACCACGCAGCGATTCTACTGTGGCGTGAATGTCGGCCGTGGCAAGCGCAATGTGTTGAATGCCCTCGCCGCGATACTGCTCGAGGAATTCCTGGATCTGGCCCTGCTCGCCGTCCGACTCGTTGATCGGGATGCGGATCTTGCCACACGGGCTGGTCATTGCTTTGCTGCGCAACCCGGTCAGTTTGCCTTCGATGTCGAAATGCCGGATTTCCCTGAAGTTGAAATAGTGACTGTAGAACTCGGCCCAGCGCTGCATATGGCCGGTTTCCACGTTGTGTGTCAGATGATCGATGCAGGCGAGACCCACGCCGCGTGGGTTGGCCGGCGCGCCGTCGATGGGGTAAAAATCCACGTCGTAAATGGTCTGATCCCCGTAGCGGTCGACCAGGTAGACGAGCGCACCGCCGATGCCCCGGATGGCGGGGATCTGCAGTTCCATCGGTCCCGCGCCGCTGGCGACGAACTCGGCGCCTCGTTCGATCAGCTGCCGCATGGCCGCGCCCGCATCCTTGACGCGCAAGGCCATGGCGTTGGCGCCCGGCCCGTGCGCGGAACCGAAATGCGCCGCCTGACTGCGGGGTTCGGCATTGAGTATGAAATTGACATCGCCCTGGCGATAAAGGACGACCTCCTTACTGCGATGTTTCGCCGTCGCCGTGAAGCCGAGCGACTCGAATAACCGGGCCAGCGTGCTCGGTTCGGCCGCAGTGAACTCGACAAACTCGAAACCGTCGGTGCCGATCGGGTTGTCCCAGAGATCGTTCTGCTGCATAGCGGCCTCGCGAGGGTAAGAGAAGCCCGATTATAGGCAAAACTGTGTGCGGCGGGTTTGCGTTCACGCGCCCAAAAAGCTAATTTAGCGCAAACATTTCGCACATTAAGGCTCCAAAACGTGGAAACGCATCACGTTGAGCTCGATAAGTACGATATCCGCTTGTTGAATGCGCTGCAGGGTAACGCCCGCCTCACCAGCCAGGAGTTGGCCGCCGTCGCCCACTTATCGGCCTCGCAATGCAACCGCCGGCAACGCAAGCTCGAAAAAGCGGGCCTCATCGAGAGTTACGTGGCGATTCTGGATCGCGAGCGCAGCGGATTCGGCGTGCTGGCGATCATCAACCTGTCCCTGGCGCGCCAAGGGCAGAACCCATCGGAGCAGTTCCACCAGGCGGTGGCTGGCATGCCGCAGGTGCTGGAGTGCTGGGCGGTTACCGGCGATTCGGACTACGTGATGAAAGTCGTCGCGGCTGATCTGCGCGCCTTCAACCGGTTTCTGATGCAGGACCTGCTGGCGTTGAAGGTCGTCACCGCCGTGCGTACTAGCATTCTACTGCAGGCGATCAAGCAAACGACCGCGTTGCCGGTGGACGCGGGTCGCACGTGAAACGTGAGTGCCGGCGAGCGGTCAGGCCAGCAGGCGCGCCGGGCGACATTTCCCTTCGGCGCTGCGCATCAATTCGCGCAATGTGGCGTAGTCGATTTTCACGTTTTCGCCATTACGGTGTTTGATGCGCACCACTGCGTCATCGTTTTGCGTTGCCGGCTCGTCGAGGATTTCCACAGTTTCGCGCAAGCGTCCGATCTGCACGCAACGGGGCCGGCGAGCGCTGAGGCGATTCTGCGGAAAGCTGCGTACCTGTTCGTTGCGGTGCCGATGCAGGACCCGACGCCGACGCCAACCGCGAAACTGACAATACTGCAGCCAGCCCAAAAGACCCAGGAAAATGCCCAGGAAAATCATCAGGCCCAGCGAGCCAACGAATCCGCACATCGCGTCGCACATGGCGCACTCCCGTTAGAGTCCTGTAAATATAATGGGAACATTCTTCTTTTTTATGCCTCGCACGAGGCTCGGTAATTCTGACCGTGAGTAAAAAAGAACACTGCCCCCAAAGGTTGATTCTAACTCGCATCGAAGTTGTAGAAAAAACCGACAGGCGTCATACGTCGTTGCTGCGATACTGACGTCCGCTGACGCAGGCTCGCCGCCGTCCGTATGCGAAATATCGCCGGGCACAGGCACTTGCCGCGCGAAGTGCCGCTGGCACACTACCTGCAATTCGTCCTTAGTGTGGGCAAGGTCACAGACAGCGAACGCAACCACAAACACGTTCTCGAAGAACGCCGCTGGCGTGCCGGTGTTGAGCTGCGGCTGCGGCGGGCGTTGCGGCCGGATGCTCACCGCAGCCAGGAACTGGATAAACTCTACGAAGAATTCCGCCGTAACAAATCGGTCGATCTGTAACCTGCCGGGGTGCGCTTGGTCTCTTCCGCGGCGCGGGTGCTTCGGGCAATATGCGTCTTGAGTCTGCCGATTGTGCCTGAGGGAGGTTGCTGTGGGAGCGAATCATCTGAGCGATCTAAGTCGTATCATCGACGATCTGGATGCCATGGGCCGCATCGCCCGGGTCACTTCAGAGGTCGATCCGCGCTACGATCTGGCCGGCATCGCGGCGCGTTTCGAGGGTGGTCCTCGCGCAGTGCTGTTCGAGAACGTCAAGGGTCACGAGCTACCGGTGTTCACCGGCTTGTACTGGTCGCGCGAGTTGCTGGGTGCATTGATGCGCCGGGAACCGGCAACCCTGCCGCAGTTCGTTTCCGACTGCATCAAGCGCTGGCAGCGGAAGCCCCTCGCACCCGAGATGGTCACAAGCGGTCCGGTGTTCGAAGTGACCGAGCCGCAGGTCGATCTTTCGACGATACCCGTCCCGGTGCACGCGCTCGAAGACGGTGGACCCTATTTCGACGCCGGCGTGGTCATCGCGCGCGACCCTCAGAGCGGGATTCGCAATGCCTCGATCCAGCGTTTCATGGTGGTGGATGAAAATACATTGCATGTAAACATCGACGCAGGCCGACATCTGGAGTTGTATCTCAATAAAGCACGCGAGATGCAGCAGACGCTGGCATTTTCGATCAACTGCGGGGTCGGTCCGGGCCTGCATTTTGCCGCCGCGACGCCGGCCGAGGCGGCGCCGCCAGATACCGACGAACTCGGCATTGCCAGCGAGTTTCACGGTGCACCGCTGGAACTGGCAGAGGGTAAGCGCCTGCCGGTGCATCTGGTGCCCAGTGCCATGTACGCGCTGGAATGCGAAATCATTCCTGATGAGCTGGGTGAGGAGGGACCGTTTGCCGAGGTCACCGGTTACTATGCGCAACGGGCGCCGCGACCCGTGGTGCACGTGCGCGCGATTCATCGCCGCGCCCAGCCGGTGTTTCAAACCATCCTGTCCGGCGCGGAGGTATGGAACTCGGTTGGCCTGCTGGGCGAAGCGAACGTTCTAGCCACCCTGCAACGCCAGATACCCGGTGTGTGCGACGTTTATTTCAGCCACGGCGGTTGTGGCTTCTATCATGCCGTCGTGCAATTGGCGCAAAAACGCGCGGGCTGGTCCAAGCAGGCGATCATGGCGACGTTTGCTGCGTTCCCGCCCCTGAAGATAGTCACTGTCGTGGATGATGACGTGGACATTCGTAACGCCAGCGACGTCGAGTGGGCGATGGCCACACGCCTGGACCCGAAAAACGGCGTAATGGTGATCGACAACGTATTCGGCCACGGTCTCAACCCCGGGTTCCCCGATTATCTTGGCAGTAAAGTCGGTTTCGACTGCTGCCGGCCGTATCCGCGCAGCTATGAATACGAGCGCGCCGCGTACAAAACGATGTCGCTCGACGATGTGACGCTCGACACACCGAACATTTGCGCGCCGGGGGTGCGGGAGCAGGACGCCGGTGGCGAGCGCGAAGATCTCCCGCGGGCCCGTGGCGGCGCTGCAATGTAGACGGACGAAGCGGAGTGTGCGCATTGGCAACAATATCCCTACTCATCGTGACGCTGATCCCCCTGGCGTCGGGCGCTAAGGGGACCGATGATGCCTGATTCACCGTCCGCGGTCGGCGTGTTGGGCACGAGGCATATCGCGGGCCACCTGGTAGAGCGATTGGCGCGTAATCCCCGGCGCAAGGTGGTGCTGTCACCGCGTAACGGTCAACATGCCAGGACTTTTGCGGACCAGAATACCAACGTCAGCGTGGCGCGTGACGATGCTGCGCTGGTGAGCGAGGTGGACGTAGTGTTGCTGGCAACGCGCGCGTCCACCGGAGCCGACGCGATCGAGGGATTGCCCTGGCATCCGGCGCATACGCTGGTGTCGCTGTGCGCCGGCCTGCCGATGGATGCGTTGATGTTCAACGCGGGCGCCGCGACCCTGGCGAGAGCCATGCCGATTAGTGCGGCGGCGATCGGCGAGAGTCCCACCTGCCTGTATCCCGACGTTGCTGCCGCCCGCGAAGTAGTGGAGGAATTCGGCCCCGTGCATGTGCTGGCCGACGAGGCCCAGTTCGACATAGCCACGGTGAGCGCCGCGTTCTATGGCTGGGTGCACAGCCTTATCGAAGAGATGGCCGTGTGGTCGGCAAACCAGGGTCTTCCCCCGGGTACGGCGCGGGCGCTGGTAAGCCAGACGGTGCGCGCCGCGGCCGGTATGGTGATCGCGCAACCGGAACGCTCGTTGCCGGAGTTGCTGGAAGAACTTTGCGCGCCGGGCGGTATCACCGAACTGGGCCTGCAGACATTGCAGGATGTGCGCGCCTTCGAATACTGGCAGCGCGCTAGCCAGGCGGTGCTGGATGAATTGCGCAGCGCCGGGGACGTCTGACTGGCGGGAGAGACTCTTCCTTTTCCCCCGATGGGAGGGGCTAAGTTATTGGCTCGCGCCTTCGCCAGCGGTTTTCTCAGGTTTTTCCTGCAACACCTCCAGCGTCGGCGCAAACCGGTCATTCAAATAGCTGGCCAGCACGAAAGTACGCCCACCAAGCCGCTCGTTCAGTTGCTGCGCTTCCTCCTGCAGCGGGTCGCTGGGTGCCTGCCCGTGAATTTCCGCCGTCAGCCGCGCCAGCAGGCGCTTTTCCTCGAACAGGGTCTGCGCGGCGATGGTGAGGCCGTCGTTGGTAATGAAACGGGTGGTACGCCAGGCAGCGGCGTCGCTTTCGAGGTCTTCCGCGATGTCCTCCAGAGACAGGCTGTCCAGGGTACCGGCGACACGTTCGAGTGCGTCGATTTTCGCCGGCAGTTGCTCGTTGCCGCTGAACAGTTTCAGGCCCTCGGTCTGTTTCTCGATGCGCAGCTGCTGTCCGTCGGGATGCACGACTTCCACTGCGTCGATGCGCTCCACGTCGATCGCCAGCAATTGCGCATCCAGCCATGCGTTCACCCGCTTGGGCAGGTCGATCCACTCCGACCCGAGCCAGCTCACCGGCTGGTTGACCCGGCGCAGATAACTTTTCCCGCCATCGCCGCTTTTACCGACGATGACTTCAGCGAGGGTCGTTTCGTCGGCCGTGATGCGCAGCAGCCGAGTCTGCTCGCCGGCGTTGTCCATATCCTGCACACCCAGCCGCTCGTAGTACTCGGGGTTGGACGTCTTCTGTTCGACTTTCTCGGTGCGGGCCAGTGCCAGCAGCACTTTGCGCAGCTGCTCGAGATTGGCCGGGTAGTCGGCCTTTTCGGCGACCAGCCACGCACCGTTGCGGCGTTCCAGGTTCAGCGTTTCGTCTTTACTCAGCTGCACCGCGAAGCGGGTCACATCGTTGAGACGCGGTTCCAGATCGGGGAACATGCGGCCACCGGACAGCCGCGGTTCGTCGCGTTGGTCTACGATCAGCAGCACGGCGGCAATCACGATAATCCCCGCCACCGCGGCCAGAATGATAAGCCTGCTTCTGTTCATGGCGTAGCGTGCGTCCCGTTGCGTGCGCTGCTGCGGGTAACCGCGATCACCACCACGAGCAGGCTGAGCAGCAATGGTATCAGGAGAATGTTTACGAACTTTAGCGTCGTGCCAAGCGCCTCGATATCCTTATCGAGCTGGTGACGCACATCGCGCAGTTGTTTGCGAATGCGCAGTTTTTCTTCCTGGTAATTGAGCAATGCCTGCTGTTGCTCTGCGCTGAGGATCAACTGGCGGTTCTCGCCTTCGCCCACGGTCTGGAACTCCTGCAGCTTGCTCTCCGTGTTGCGCAGTTTCGCCTGCAGTTCCTGCTCTTTGATGCGGAACTTCGCATCGGCTTCCCGGCGTAATTGCAGCACTTTGTCAAAAGGACGTACATAGTCCGCGCGGCTGCGGATATTGATCAACGCGTTACTGCCCAGCATGTTGTCCAGTGTGTTGACGACGAAATCCGCATTGTTGGCGAACGGGATGGGCAGGCGTTGGCCGAGCAGGTTCTGAAACTGCACCCAGTAGCGGTCGGTCATGAAATCGGTGTCGCCCACCAGGACCAGATTGGCCAGTTGCGCGGCTTCGCTGACGTGCTCGGCGCCGTCTTCCACTTCCTCGGGCGCGCCGTCGGGAAACGCCGATTTGAGTTTGCCGGACACGCGCGCTGCCAGCACCAGGGACTGCTGGCCGGGTGTAAAATCCGTCTGCAGAATGCTGGGATCGCGCAGATTTTCCATACGGTCGGCTGCCAGCGGCGATGCCCCCGGGGAGGATTGCAGCAGCGGCGTGAATTCCAACTCGGCGCCGTCCCGCGCCAAGAAAGAACCGCTGAAGCCCAGGTTGACGCTCGACATACCACGCGTGATGACATCGTCGCCGTTGATGTTTTCACCGGTAACGCCAATCAAGGCGAGGTGGTAGACTGGCGGTTGATTGGGCTCCACGGCGATCGCTATCGCCTGGCCCGGATCGCCCACCACCTGGCTGGTGTCGTACTCGATACCCCAGGCGGCGAGCAACTTGTCGAGCGATGAACTGCGGTCGCCCGGCGACGTCTCGGCGAATGGATCCAGAAACGCTACCAGCTTGCCGCCATTCAGTACGTACTGGTCAACCGCGTACAGGGCGCCATCGCTCAAGCCGGAAGGATGCACCACCATTAACACATCCACATCACTGGGGATTTTCCCGCCCTCCGTGTCGACGTTCTGCAAATCGAACAGCTCGCTCACGCGCTGATGAATGAACCAGGGCGGCATCGGTTGTCTGGTCTGCGGCATATAACCGCCGGCCAGCGGCAGCTTGGTCATCAGCCCCACAACGGGTTTTTTCGGATGCGCCAGCTGGTAGACGAGCTTGCTCAGATCGTATTCCAGCAGCGTGGCGCGGTTGGGCTGGAAGTAGCGGATTACCTGGCGTTCACCAACCGCGTTGGTGCCGGCCAGGCCGAAATACAGACTGTTGCTGTTGTCCAGCGGCAGCGGCTCGATACCCAGCTCCACGGCACGATCCTCGGCGTCGGAAAAAGGTTCGGGGTCGATGATCTGCAAACGCAGCTTGTCACCGGCGATGGCGTTGAATTCTTCCAGCACTTCGCGCACTCGTCGGCCGTGACTGTTGATCTGCGGGATGCCGCTGGCGGCTGCCTCGGAATAGAAGTAGTAGAGATTGAGCGGCTCTTCGATATCCGCCAGCACTTCCTTGGTGCCTTCCGCCAGCGTGTAGAGATTGTTACTGGTGAGATCGATGCGCATACCGGACAGCAAACGGTCGGCGACCGCGTTGACGGCGAGCAGCAGTACGCCCAGCAGCAGCAGACCGCCGACCGTGTACAAGCGTTTGGATTGGGTCGCACCGAACATAGTCAATCCGCCTTTTTGAAGTCGATAACGATGGCGCCGGCGTACAGCCAGAAACCGATCATTGCCGCGAAGTACACGACATCGCGCAGATCCAGCACACCTTTTTTAATCGCCTCGAAATGCGAAAGAAATCCCAGCGACGCCACCAGTTGCACCAGGGTGTCCGGCAACCAGCCCCGGAATGCTTCCAGCACCAGCGGGTAGCCTGCCAGGGTGAAGAAAAAACACACCACCACGGTGACGATGAAGGCGATCACCTGGCTCGAGGTCGTTGCGGATATACACACGCCGATCGCGAGGTAGCTACCCGCCATCAGCAGACTGCCGATATACGCGGCCAGTATCGCGCCGTTATCCGGCGCACCCAGATAGTTGACGGTTATCCACATCGGAAAAGTCAGCGCCAGCGCGATGGCGATGAAACTCCAGGCGGCGAGAAACTTCGCGATGACCGCCTGCCACATGCTGATCGGCAGGGTCAGCAGCAGCTCGACCGTGCCGCTCTTACGTTCCTCGGCCCACAGGCGCATGGCGATGGCCGGCACCAGAAACAGGTACAGCCACGGGTGAAACGTGAAGAATGACTCCAGGTCCGCCTGGCTGCGTTCGTAGAAGCTGCCGAGATAAAACGTGAAAACGCCGGTCAGGACCAGGAATATCACCAGGAAGATGTACGCCAGCGGCGTGGCGAAATAGGCGTGAAACTCACGCCGGAAAAGCGCCGTAACCGCGTTCATGTCAACGCTTCCCGGGTGATGCTGCGAAACACTTCGTCGAGGCGCCCGTGTTTCTGATAAACGCCGTCAACCGGCCAGCTACGCTCGCGTACCAGATCATTGATGCTTGCCAGCAGATTCTGCGAACCGTTGCCGATTGCGGTGATCTCGCCCAGCGCCTCATCGTTCTCTACTGTCACGACGCCCGGCAGGTCCTGCAGCGCGGCGACGGCCTCGCCGGAATCTTTCATTTGCAGTGTGACCGCGCCGTGCAGGCGTGAACGTTTCGCGAGCTCGAGCGGCGTACCATCGATCAGCAGTCGGCCGTTGGCGATAATCATTGCGCGGCTGCATACCGCTTCCACTTCCTCCAGGATGTGGGTGGAAATGACGATGATTTTCTCCGCCGACATGTTCGAGATGAGCTTACGAACTTCGTGTTTTTGATTGGGATCGAGGCCGTCGGTTGGCTCATCGAGAATCAGTACGTCCGGATCGTGCAGGATCGCCTGCGCCAGACCGACGCGGCGTCGAAATCCCTTGGAGAGCGTATCGATGCGCTGCGCCAGCACCGACTCCAGGTGCACGTCGTGCACCACGCTCGCGAGGCGCTGGCGACGGAGTTCCCCGCGCAACGAACGCATGTCGGCCATGAACTCCAGGAACCGGTCGACACGCATGTCGCCGTAGGCGGGCGCACCTTCGGGCAGGTAGCCGAGTTTGCTTTGCGCCTGCAGCGTGTCGTTGACAATGTCTGCACCACCGATACGCGCGGTGCCGGCATCGGGGCGTAGAAAGCCCGCGATCATTTTCATGGTGGTGGACTTGCCGGCGCCATTGGGGCCGAGGAATCCCAGCACCTCCCCTGGTTGCACCGTGAAGCTCAGATCGTTGACCACGAGGTGCTCGTCGAACCGTTTACACAGACCTTCAATCTCTAGCATTTACATGTATTCCGAATAAACACATTACTGCGGCCGGAAGACGAGACGGTTGCTGTTCGGTCTGGCAATTCTCTGTCGCCCCGGCACGCTTGTTTCCCGACCTTTAGGGGCATGGCGCGGACATTCGGCACCAACGGGGCGCAAAAGATAGTCAAAATGGGCAAGATTTCAACCCCTTTCGGGCTGTCTGAACGAGCTGTAATGCTGGGACCTCTGCGATGAGCGGAGGGAAACTCTCTTCTCCCTTCTACCTCGGGGAGAAGGGTTGGGGGTGAGGGGCGGGCGGTGGGCGTAGCTCAGCCGAGCAGCAGATCGCGGGCGGCAGCGATTTCCTCGGTTGCGCGTTTCACCAGCGCCGCGGGCAAACCGTTTTCATCGGCACCGAGCTTGCGCCCGACCGGGGTCTGCGCCAGCGGCGGGAAGCTATCGGCGGCTCCCGCCTGCGCCGCCAGGTGCAACTGCGCGGCGACCACCAGGTCGCCAATGTCGATCTGCGCGCCGCTGTCTCGCTGCCAGTCGTCAGCCTGCTCGGCGGCATCGATCAGCGACTGCTCGAACCCCCAATAGCCGAGCACCAGAACGCCGGCCGGGGCACGCAGCTTTTCAATCGCCCTCAGGACAACGCAGGTGTCATCGGCGATCTGCGGCTTTCCATCGACGTAGTCCAGGACCGGGATGGCACCGATGTCGTGAGTAAGTCCTGCCAGCAGTGCCTGCTCCGGAGGAATATCGGTGTGTTCACGTGCCAGCACCGAGCACATCGCGGCCACCTGTGCGCTGTGACGGTAAACGTGCCTGGCGATCTTGCTCACTTTCGCTGAGCGCGCTTTGAACAGATCGCGCACTGCCAGTGCGGTGGTCAGGTTGCGCGTGGCTTTCAAGCCGAGGCGATTTATTGCCTCGATCAGGGTTTTGGCATTCTGCAGGCCACCGTACGCAGCGCTGTTCGAAGCTTGCACGATGCGTCCGCTCAACACCGGGTCGGATTGCACCATCCGAGCGACCTCTGCGACGCCGGCATCGCAGCCGTTAACAGCGTCGCGTACCGCCAGCGCCACGTCCGGCAGCGACGGCACGCGCAGCTTGCCTTGCGCGAACGCCGCGTAAATCGCTGCAATTATCTCGGCCTCGTGCGCGGACAGCTCCGTTTCGTCTACTTCAGTGGCACTGTGCTTCTCTTCGTTGAGCAGCATATCCGCAAGCTTGCGGTCGACGCGCAGAATCTGTGTGCCGCTCTTGGCGATCGCGGTTGCACCGGCGTGCAGAAACAGCGGCGCGCTCGCCCGTTCGCTGCCGGCGCTGACTCTCTCCTCGCCGCCGGCTGTGTTTTTCAGATGGATTTCCCCGCTGATGACATAAACCAGCCAATGGTGCTCGTCGGCCTGCGCCAGTTTCTGGCGCCAGCCGAGTGCCTGAATCTGCGCCTTGTCGAGCAACAACTGCAGATGCTCGCGGGACTTGAGCATCGACAAAGGTGCCAAGTGTGCTAACGAGTTGGCATTCAGGTCGTGTATTTGTGTGGTTTGCATCACGCCAAGCGGGATCTGTGCAACGGTAGACTCCCTCGCTACAGCGGTTGTCCGGCCTAAAACTTGAGCTATTGTGCAGTGCACAACGACGCGTACGGAAGCGGTCAGACAGGTGCGCATACCGCTCGTCGGTCAAACCACGCCATCGGAGGCGTAAGCGATAGGCGTTGCAGAAACAGTTTGTTATACAGGAGCCTATGAAACATCGCACACAAATCGGGTTCACCCTGGTAGAACTGGTCGTTACCCTGGTCTGGCCGCCGTTCTGCTGGGTATCGGTGTCCCGGCGTTCACCGATTTTGTCCGCAACAATCGCATGATTGGGGTAACCAACGAACTGGTTACCGCGTTGCAGTTCGCGCGCAGCGAAGCGGTCAAACGCAACAACAACGTCACCATCTGCATCAGCGACGATGGAGCGGCGTGCACGGGCGGTGCCAGCTGGGAAGACGGCTGGATAGTGTTCGATGATGTCAACGCGAACGCCGTGGTTGACGGTGCTCAGATCGTGCGCACTCACTCGCAGATCGGCGGCGGTAACACGCTGCGCGTGACCGCGGGCAACGCCGGCAATTTCATCTCCTTCAACGGCAACGGTTTCCCGCGCGACACGGCCGGGGGCATCCTGACTGCCACGTTCAGCATCTGCGACTCACGCGGTGCCACCGCGGGTGTTGCCCGTACAGTGCAAGTGGGTGCCTCCGGGCGTGTGCGTTCATCGGAAGTGATAACCTCATGTACTTGAAAAATAGACAAAGTGGTGTGGGGCTGGTCGAAGTGCTGGCCGCATTGTTCGTATTGTCCGTGGGCTTGCTTGGTATCGCCGGTCTGCAGGCGCAAGGACTCATCGCCGGCTTCAATGCCAGTCAGCGGTCCGTCGCGGTCGTCAAAGCGTACGAGATCATCGAACGCATGCGCGCCAACCCCGAAGGCGTCAAGGACGCCGCCGGCGTCACCAGTTACGCGTCGGCCATGGGCGGCCCCGGCGCGGCCCCTGGTGTCTACTGCGCCGATCTCGACGGCAACCCGGGTGCCGATTGCACCGTGCCGCAGTTAGCCAATTTCGACATTTTTGCCTGGAAGCAGTCGATCGACAATGCATTTCCCAGCATGAGTGGAATGGGTGCCGTGCAGGTCACCCTGGGTGCGGCGTCCACCGACCCCACCGACGTCATAGTCACCGTGCAGTGGACGGAACGCGGCGTGGTGCAGAACTACAGCACCAACACTCAGTTCGTGCGGGTGCAGTGACATGATCGATCGCAAGCGCTCGCTCGGCTATTCAGTGGTAGAACTGCTGGTCGCCATGGTCATCGGCCTGGTGCTGCTGCTCGGCGTAATGGCGGTGTTCGTCACCAGCCGTACCAGTTTCGACGCCAGCGAAACGCAGGCGCATATGTCCGATGACGGGCGTTTCGCCATGACCCTGTTTGGTGAGGATCTGCGCATGGCAGGCACATGGGGGCCCAACAGTTTCACCAATATGGTGGACAATCGCACGCGCGGGCCCGGCCAACGGCTGCCTCTGCTGGCGGCGCTGGCCGGCGACTGTGCGCCGCTAGGCTATACCGATCTCGATCAGGTTCTGTTCGCGAGCAACAACATGAATCCCTTCAACGCCACCTGCATTCCAGCTGCGGCGGGCTACCTGGCCGGCACCGACGTGCTGGTGGTGCGCTACGCCGATCCCAACCCGGTGGCGGACAACCTGGTAGCGCCCGGCGTGGTCTACGTGCGCAGCGAAACCGGCAATTCGATCCTGTTCGTCGGTACTAACGACCCGAACGACGTACCGACGATTCCGCCCAACGGCACTAACCATGTATTGCGTGTGCACGTTTATTACGTCAGCAGTTTTACCGAGGCGGGAGACAACATTCCTTCCCTGCACCGCATCTCGCTGGAAGCCGGCCCCGTACTGGTCGACGAAATGATCGTATCGGGGGTGGAGAACTTCCAGGTGCAGTTGGGCTTCGACACCCAGCAGCCGGAACCGGACGGCGAGGCGAACACCTACGTGAACCCCGACAGCACAGTTATAAACTGGGCAGATACGGTCGACCTGGCGCGTATCCGCGGCGCACGTCTTTGGATGATGCTGCGCTCCGAACGGCCGCAGAAAACCGCGCCGGCGCCGAGTACCTACAGCATGGGCGGGGCGGATTTCACTCCCTCTGCGATCGGCGATTCGACGCTCGGCGAGTTCAAACGGCTGCTCATATCCGGTGTTTACGACCTGCGTAATTTTCCTCTACAGGCTCCGAACTAATGAACAACAAAACATTTTCGCAGCAGCGCGGCGCGGCTCTGATCGTCGGACTGATGATGCTGCTGGCCCTGACGCTGATCGGCATAACGACCATGGGCATGAACACCATGGAGTTGCGCATGGCGAGCAATGCACAGAATAAATCGAATGCGTTTCAAGCCGCCGAAGCGGGACTCGAAGTGGGCGTTGGCCTTACCAATGCCAACGACGTCACTACCAACCCGCAAGTGATTACGCCGCCGACGCTGGTGAACGCGCAGGCGACAGTCGAATCGGTATTCGTCGGTCTGATACCCGGGCGCGGCAGCGGTTTCACCGCGGGTGTAGCTTGTCCCGGCAGCAGTCCGGAACGCACTCGCTGCGCGCATTTTCAGGTCACGTCGGTGGGCCAGCATCTGCAGTCGAATGCCAACTCGTTGCAGCTGCAGGGCTTTTACGTTCTCGCGCCGCGGGGCCAGTAATTACTTCGGAGATACCCTCATGCGTACCGCATTCATCAACTACACGCTGGCCGCCGTTTTTGCGTTCGCCGCGGCCACGGGCAGCTGGGCGACGATCATCCCCATCGAAGATGCCGTCGAGGCGGTGGCACTGGAGGTGCGGTTGAACGAAGATCTGACCGGCGCGGTGGTGGGACGCTCGTGCGACAGCTGTGAGCGCAAGGAATTTCCAATCACCGCGGAAACCCAGGCTTTCGAGAACAACATACGCGTCGATTTGCGCCGGTTGCGCGATCGGCACGGACAACCGGCAACAATTATTTACAACATACGCAGCGGCGAGGCTACCCGGATCCTTTGGTTCCGTTAGATGAGTTTGTGCATGCCGCCTCGCAGGCGCGTGCGACACCAGTTTTGGACGGAGACGACGATGAAGAAGTTACCGAGTAGCCGCGCGATCCTGACCGGTGCCGTGTTGAGTCTGTTGGTCAGCACGCCAGTGTACGCGGACGACACAGAGATATACGTGGGCGGCAGCGCCGTGAGTGCGGTGGCGCCAAACGTGTTGTTCGCAGTGGACACCTCGGGTTCCATGGGTTCCACGGTGGTTACCCAGGGCGCTTACAATCCCGCTACCGACTATTCGACGCTGCCGACCTCGTGCGCCGAGTTCACCAACGACCGCATCTACTGGTCTCCGGGTTCGGTCAACACTTCCTGTACGTCCGCGCAATGGTTCAGTACCACCTATATGCGCTGCGATGCCAGCACCATTGCCACCACCGGCTTTTATCAGGATCGTCTGGCACGTTATCACAACGATGCGTGGCGCACGCTCTCTGTCGACCCGGTACTCAAGGAGCGCAACGTCGAATGCCAGTCCGATTCCGGTGTCCACGGCATCGACGGTGTGAACACGGCGGTTTATGCCGAGGACAACAGCGGCGACAACACCACGGGCGGCTGGTCGACGAACTCCAGCAACGAGATCAACTGGCAGCTCGAGGGCAATTACACGGTTTACTCCGCCAATTTCATGAACTACCTGCGCAGCGACCCGACCGCGATTCGCACGCGGCTGGATATCGTGCAGGACGTAGTCGCGAACGTCGTCAACAGCGTCAACGGTATCAACATCGGCCTGATGCGTTTCAGCCAGAACCAGGAGGGCGGACAGATATCCTTCGCGATGCAAGACATCACCAACGGGCGCTCGGGTTTCATCGCGGCGTTGAATGCGTATACGCCCTCGGGACCGACACCACTGACCGAAGTATTGTGGGAAGCAATGCGTTATTACCGAGGCGATGCTGTGGACTACGGGGCCAGCTCCACGCCGGGACCAAGTGTGGCGGATTCGTGGGATGCTGCCACCGGCAACTATATTTCACCGATTCAATTACAGTGCCAGCGCAACAGTGTGATCCTGCTGACCGACGGTGCTTCCAACGGCGACAACGGCCGCGACGCCAACCTCATAGCGATGCCCAACTATGCGAACGCGACTGGCGAAACGAATTGCCCGCACCCTATGGAGCACGTCAGCACCGACGGCGATGCTGACGATGGCATGTGCCTGGATCAGCTGGCTGCTTACATGGCGAACGAAGACCAGCTGCCGGCGCTGGCCGACGATCAGTTCGTGCAGACTTACACGATTGGATTTCAGCTCGATATGCCGTTGCTGAATGACACCGCTCTCGAGGGCGAGGGTTTGTATTTCACAGCGGACGATACCGTCGGTCTGACCAACGCGTTTACCGCCATCATCAACGAAGTGCTGGCGACCGACTCGACGTTCACGTCGCCCGCGGTGTCTGTGAATGCTTTCAGTCAGACACTGAACCGTAACGATCTGTACTTTACGTTGTTCCGCCCCGAAGGCGGTCCGCACTGGGACGGTAACCTGAAGAAATACAGGCTGGGTTTCGATGTCGACAACGACGGTAACACCTTCCCGGTGATTCTGGACGTAAACAATCAACCGGCAATCAACCCGAACAACGGCTTTTTCCAGCCGACGGCGCAGAGTTACTGGTCCGCTGGCGTCGACGGTGGCGACGTGCGTCTAGGCGGGGCAGCGAACGTGCTGACTAACAACCGTAGCGTGCACACCTTTGGGCATGATGGCCTGCCCAGCGACGAAAGCTTCAGTGACAATGACCACGTGATCGAAGTGGCCAACTCTTACCTTACCGAGGAGAGGCTGGGGTTGCCCACCGGCTCGACCAATCCGACGCGCGATGAGTTGATACAATGGATGCGCGGTGTAGATATCGACGGCGATTACGGCACCGCCGGCGGCGCGCGTCTGCAAATGGGTGATCCTCTTCACTCGCAAGCCACCGTGGTGCAGTACGGCGGCACGCCGGCGAGCCCGGACTTGACCATATTCTTCAGCAGCAACGACGGCTATCTACACGCAATAGACGAATCCGATGGCACCGAGATTTTCTCGTTCGTACCGCGCGAACTGCTGAGCATGCAGTACGAACTGTACCAAAACAACGCCGCATTACAGCGTCCATATGGCCTGGACGGTGCAGTGGTCTCGTGGGTGAATGACGACAACGGCGACGGTGTAATCTCCGGAGTTAGCGAGCACGTGTTCATCTACGTCGGTATGCGCCGCGGCGGCAGCAACTATTACGCATTCGATGTAACGGACCGTTCCGCCCCGGAGTTGAAATGGATGATCACCAACGACACCGACGGCGACGGCACACCGGACGGAAACTTCGCCGAGCTGGGCCAGACCTGGTCCACGCCGGTGGTGCGCGAGGTCCTGTTCAACGGCGTGCTCACCACCGTGCTGGTGTTCGGGGGCGGATACGACGCGGATCAGGACGACAACCTGCTGCCGCAGGACGACGATGTCGGCCGCGCGATCTACGTGGTGGACGCAGACACCGGCCAGCGCCTGTGGTGGGCGGGACCGGCCGGATCGGGGGCTGACCTCGAATTGACGAACATGACCAACAGTATTCCCGCCCAGGTGAATGCCGTCGATATCTCCGGTAACGGTGTGGTCGATCGACTCTACGTCGGCGACACGCGTGCGCAATTCTGGCGTATCGATATCAACGAGAACAATTCCGGCGCCTCCAGTTTCGCCACTGGCGGTCGCATAGCGTCGTTCGCCGAGAATGACCAACAAAACAACCGGCGCTTTTATCATGCGGCTGACCTGGCGGTAATCGCACCGATCGGGCGGCAGCCTTACATTGCCATAGTGGTGGGCACCGGCTACCGTGCGCACCCGCTCAACACGGAAATCCAAGACCGTATATACATGTTGAAGGATACGGATATCTTTTCGCCGCCGGCGACTTACGTCACCCTCGACGAGAACGACCTGTTCGATGCCACTAACAATGTCATCGGTGAGGGCAACTCGACCGATCAGGCGGTCGCGCTGGGCAATTTGCAGACCGCGGGTGGCTGGTACATAGTGCTGGAGGATCCACCGACCAGCACGTTCATCGGCGAGAAAGTGCTTGGGCGTCCGCTGATCGTTTCCGGCACCGCCGTCGTCCCGAGCTTCATCCCGAACGACCCGAACGCGGGTGGTCCGGTCTGCGGTCCCAACGAAGGCATCGGCCTGCTGTATTTCCTCAACGTTGCGGACGCGACGCCGGTGCGCAACTACGACAACGCCGGTGGTGAGACAGATCTGACGCGCTCCGACCGTACGGTACAATTGACTCGCGGCGGGATCACGCCGTCGCCGACATTGATCATCGCGGAAGACAGCACCGGAACGACGCAGGCGGCAGGGTGCGCCGGTACCGATTGCTTCGGGATGCCGAATCCGCGGGTACCAACCAAAACATATTGGTACGAGTTCTGATAGTCTTGACGCCGCCCCTCACGGCTGGCGGCGCACTCGTCTAGACGGGAGATAGAGTTCATGGTCAACAGATGTCGCGGCTTCACGCTGATGGAAGTCCTGGTAACAGTCGGAATCCTCTCGATTCTCGGAATGATCGCCTTGCCGACGTATTTCAACTACTTGACGGAATCGCGTCGCGCGGAAGCACACACCACGCTGCTGGCGCTGGCGCAGGCGCAGGAGCAATGGTTTACCAATAACAATACCTATACCGGCACGGTGGGGAACCTGACGCCGCTGATTCCGGCGATCATTGCCAACAACGTTAACCAGGGTAACTATACCTTCCAGATCACGGTTGCCAATGGCACAACATTCACCGTGCAGGCGGACGCGGTAGCCGGGGGGCCGCAAGCGGGCGACACGGGCTGCACCAGCATTACATTGACAGCTGCGGGCGCACAAGGCCCGGCGGGCTGCTGGATCGACTGACAACCCCTCCCCTCTCTCCCTCTGGGAGAGGGCACAGGGGTGAGGTCTTTACGCTTCGCGCAGCGCTTGCGGAAGATTGAAAGAAACGTTTTCGCTCAAGCCCTGCAGTTCCTGAACGTCCTCGGCGCCGAGTCGGCGAAGATGACCGATCAGTTCCTGCACCAGAGTCTCGGGCGCCGATGCACCGGCCGTGACGCCGACACGCTGGACACCTTGTAGCCACTTCTTGCGTACGTCCAGTGCACCGTTGATCAGGTACGCCGCCACCCCGCGCTGTTCGGCGATTTCGCGCAAACGGTTGGAGTTGGAACTGTTCGCCGACCCGACGACCAGCAACAGTTCGACCTGCCCGGCGAGCTTTTTCACTGCGTTCTGCCGGTTCTGCGTGGCGTAACAGATGTCCTCGCGCTGCGGCGCCTTGATCGCGGTGAACTTCGCTGCCAGGGCATCGATGATCTGCCGCGTATCGTCCACCGACAAGGTGGTTTGCGAGACAAACGCGATTTTCTCCGGATCGCGTACCTGCAGCGCCGCTACGTCGCCGACATTCTCCACCAGGTGTACGCGCCCGCCACAACCGAGATCGAAGCGGCCCATGGTGCCTTCGACTTCCGGGTGTCCGGCATGTCCGATCAGCACGACGTCACGGCCTTCACGTGAGTAGCGCAGCACTTCCATGTGCACTTTGGTGACCAGGGGGCAGGTGGCATCGAAGACGTTCAAATGCCGTGCGGCTGCTTCTTTTTCCACTGCCCGGGAAACACCGTGCGCGCTGAAAATAACCGTGGCGCCATCGGGTACTTCGTGCAGTTCCTCGACGAATACTGCACCGCGTGCGCGCAGCGTCTCGACCACGTGGTGGTTGTGTACGACTTCGTGACGCACGAATATCGGGGTGCCCAACTTGTCCAGGGCACGCTCCACGATTTCGATCGCACGGTCGACGCCGGCGCAGAAACCACGCGGCTTGGCTAGCAGTACTTGCATTGCAGGGACAGTATACTTATTTCGTTCCGCTCTTCACGCACCCGGACGCATGTGGCGAAATAAGTATACTGTCCCCGGATTTACTGTGGCGGAGCGACGGAGACGATCTCTACTTCGAACTCGATGGTATGCCCGGCCAGCGGGTGGTTGAAATCCACCTCTGCATAGTCGCCGGTCACTCCGATCAGGGTACCGAGGACTTCGTCACCGTCGGGAAGTTCGAATTCTATGATCTGACCGGTTTCGGGCGCAATGTCCGGCGGAAAATCACGCAACGCAATCTGTTGGCGGTTCCCGGGGTCGTGCAGCCCCCACGCCTGCTCGGGGTACAGCCGCCGTGTATCGCGTTGCCCCTCGCGCAGCCCCAGCAGGCACAACTCGAGTGCCTCCGGGAACGTGCCGTCGCCGACGTGGATTTCCAGCGGTTCGCTGTCCGTGAAATTGGATTCGGCAACCGTACCGTCCTCAAGAGTCACCGCGAAACGCAGCTGCACACGGCTCCCGTAAACGACCGCGTGAATGTCAGTCTCCCTGCCGCGCGAACAGACTGCTGGTTATCAGGATGGCCGCTCCCACGCTGATCGCTGAATCGGCAATGTTGAACGTCGGCCAGTACCATTGCTGGTAGTACACTTGGATGAAGTCTATGACATGGCCGTGCACGACGCGGTCGATGAGATTGCCGATGGCGCCGCCAAGTACCAGCGACAGCCCGGCAGCCAGCCACCTTTCATTTCGTTTGAGGCGATTCAACCATATCGCCAACGCGATACTGACCGCACTGCTGAGCACGATGAAAAACCACCGCTGCCAGCCCTGCTCGTCGGCCAGAAGACTGAATGCCGCCCCTTCGTTGTACATCAACGTCAAATTGAAAAACGGTGTCACGGGAAGCGCGTGATGCAGCTCGAGTTGCGCATCCGCAAGCAACTTGGTGAGCTGGTCGAGAACTGCGATGGCGCCGGCGAGCAGCCACCAGGGCAGTGCGTGACGCAGCGTTACCGGCATATCGGGGAAAACGCTTCGACGGCGTGCGGTGTTTGCGGGTTCAAGCAAACTCGCGTTGCTCGCCGTTGCCTTCCACGTTGCTTACGCAGCGCATGCACAGTTCCGGGTGGGCCGGCTCACTGCCAACGTCGGCTCGCTGGTGCCAGCAGCGCGTGCATTTGGGATGTTGCGATGCCTCGGCCGCGATCCACAGTTCCGCACCGCTTTCCCCGGCGCGCACGGCGCTGGCCGGTTTCTCGCTCAACCGCGCGACGTCAGCTGCAGAGGTAATCAGCAGAAAGCGCAATTCGCTGCCCGCGCCATCCAGTGCGGCGCGCAGGTCCCCGTCGCAGTACAACGTCACTTCGGCGTTCAGCGACGAACCGATGTCGCCGGCGACCCGCAGTTTTTCCAGCTCTCTGGCAACCGCCTGACGCGCCGCGATGACCAGTTCCCATTGCTCGCGCGTGAATGAGTCCTGCCCCTCCAGCGCAAACAGTTTTTCGTAATAGGTCTGCAGAAACACCGACGCGCCGCGTTCACCCGGCAGGTGTTGCCAGATCTCATCCGCCGTGAAACTGAGAATCGGCGCTATCCAGCGCGCCAGCGCTTCCGCCACGTGGTAGATCGCCGTTTGTGCCGAACGCCGCGCGCGGCTGTCGGCAGGCATGGTGTACTGGCGGTCTTTGATCACGTCCAGATAGAAAGCGCCCAGGTCGATGGCGCAGAACCCGTGAATCTTCTGGTAGACCAGATGAAAGTTGTAGTCATGATAGGCGTTCGCGACGTCGTCCTGAACGCGCTGCGCGCGGTCCACAACCCAGCGGTCCAGCGGCAACATGTCGACCGCTGCGACACTGTCGTGCGACGGTTTGAATCCATCGAGATTGGCGAGCAGGAAGCGCGCCGTGTTGCGAATGCGCCGGTACGCGTCAGCCGTGCGCTTGAGGATTTCGTCGGACACGCTCATTTCGCCGCGGTAGTCGGTCGCCGCCACCCACAGGCGAATGATATCCGCGCCCAGCGTTTTCATTACCTGCTGCGGGGCAATAACATTCCCCAGCGACTTAGACATCTTGCGTCCGTTCTGATCGACGGTAAAGCCGTGCGTCAGGACCTGCCGATACGGTGCGTGGCCATAAATGGCCACACAGGTCAGCAGCGACGAGTGAAACCAGCCGCGGTGTTGGTCGGAGCCCTCTAGGTACATGTCCGCCGGAAAATGCTGCCCGGCCCGGCGTTTCAGGACGAATTCATAGGTCGATCCGGACTCGAACCACACATCGAGAATGTCCGGTGTCTTCTCGTAGTCGTCGGCCTCGTCGCCCAGCAGTTCGCGAGCATCCAGGTCCCACCATGCCTGGATGCCGTTCTGTTCGATGCGTAGGGCAACCTGTTCCAGCAGACCTGTGGTATCGGGATGCAACTCGCCAGTGCGTTTATGCACGAACAGAGACAACGGCACGCCCCATACGCGTTGCCGTGAGATGCACCAATCAGGACGGGTCTCCATCATTGCTTCGATGCGCGCCTCTCCCCAGTCCGGTATCCACTTAACATCCTTGATGCTGCGCAGCGTGTTGGCACGCAGATGCTGCTTGTCCATGCTTACGAACCACTGCGGTGTGGCGCGGAAGATTAGCGGTGTCTTGGTGCGCCAGCAATACGGATAGCTGTGCTCGAACTTGGCTTCGGCCACCAGTTTGCCGCGTTCGCGCAGGACGCCGAGCATGTGCTCGTCGATATTGTGCACGTGCTCGCCGGCAAACAGCTCTACGTGTGATTCGAACACACCCTCACCGTTGACGGGGTAAAGCAGTTCCAGGCCATAGCGCTGTCCCAGTAGAAAATCGTCAACGCCGTGGTCGGGTGCAGTATGCACAGCCCCGGTGCCCGCTTCGGTGGTCACGTGATCGCCCAGCGTCGCCAGCGAGACACGATCGTAAAACGGATGCTGGAGCTGCTGGCCTTCGAGGGCAGCGCCCAGGCAGGTGCCCACCACGCGGTAGTCGCCGACACCGTAGCGTTGCATTACGGCCTCGACCATCTCGCTGGCCATCACCAGCCGCTCGTCGCCGGCGCCGACGTTGCATGCCACCAAAGCGTAATCGAGCTCCGGGTTGAAGGCCACCGCCAGGTTGCCTGGCAGGGTCCAGGGGGTGGTCGTCCAGATGACCACGGCGACCGGAGTATCCAGATCCTCGCGGTTTTCGAACTTTTTCAGGAACGCCGGCAGGTCGCATGGTACGAAGCGCACATCCACCGATTGCGAGGTTTTATCTTCGTACTCGACTTCCGCTTCGGCGAGCGCCGAGCGCGCGCCGACACTCCAGTACACGGGTTTCGTGCCGCGGTACACATGACCGTTGGCGATGATCTTCGCCAGCGCCCTGACGATGTCCGCCTCGGAGGCGAAATCCATGGTTCGATATGGATTGTCCCAGTCGCCGAACACGGCCAGGCGTTTGAAGTCGCGCATCTGCCCGGCGATCTGCTTGTCAGCAAACTCGCGGCACTTCTCACGAAACGTGGCGACATCGAACTTGTGCCCGGGCTTGCCAATTTTCTTTTCTACCTGATGCTCGATGGGCAGCCCATGGCAATCCCAGCCCGGGATATAGTAAGCATCGAAGCCGGCCAGCTGCTTGCTCTTGACGATAATGTCTTTGAGCGACTTATTCACTGCGTGGCCGATGTGGATATCGCCGTTCGCATAAGGCGGACCGTCGTGCAGGATGAACAGCGGTTTGCCGCGCGAAGCCTCGCGGATGCGCGCATGGAGATCCATTTCTTCCCACTGCGCGAGCATCGGTGGCTCGCGTTGCGCCAGATTGGCTTTCATGGGAAAGCTGGTTTTCGGCAAATTCAGCGTATCTTTGTAGTCGCCCACGTAGGGTACCCGGCAGTTCGGCCAAAACCATCAATTTGACTGGAAAGCCAACGCAATATCAAGCGCGGGTAAAATAGGCATGGGCCGTTTCGCGATCCACATGTACCTGACGCTGCAGGTCCTCGAGCGAGGCAAATTTCTGCTCGTCGCGCAGTTTGTGCAGGAAAGTCACGGTCAGGCGCTGCCCGTAAATATCGCCTGCGAAGTCGAAACAATGCACTTCCAGAACCAGGCGCACACCGTTGACCGTGGGGCGTGTGCCCAGGTTGGCAACACCGCGCATCGGCGTCTTGTCTGCAAGCATAGCTTGTACGGCAAACACACCGCGCATCGGCGGGCGAACGCGTCCCATGTCCACATTGGCCGTTGCGAAGCCAAGCGTCTGCGCAAGACGTTGTCCGTAGCCGACTCGTCCCGAGATGGCATAGGGCTCACCCAGCAGTTGCGTGGCTCCGGCGAAATCGCCGTTCGCGAGGAGTTCGCGCACCCGCGTGCTGCTGACTCTGTGTGCACCGTTGCAGAAGGTTTGGGTCGGGGACACGTCAAAATCGTGGGTCGCCGCGAGTTCGTTCAACAATGCCATGTCGCCGCGTCTTGCCTTGCCGAAACGGAAGTCGTCCCCAACTACCAGATGTTTTACGTTCAGGCCGTTCAGCAACACGCGATCGACAAACGCTTCCGGCTCCAGTCGCGCCAGAGCGGCGTTGAAGTTCAGTACCAGTACGTCGTCCGCGCCGAGTATTCCGATACGTTTGAATTTCTCGCGCAAACGCATCAGACGGGGAGGTGCATCGATGGTGTGAAAAAACTCCTGCGGCAACGGCTCGAAAGTAATCACACACGCACGCAATCGCTTGCGTCTCGCCTGCTCGACCACACTGCCTATTACCGCGGCGTGACCGAGGTGCACGCCATCGAAGTTGCCGATCGTTGCGACGCAACCGGGCTGCGGCTCACGCAAACTCTGCATACCGCGCAGAAGTTTCATTCGGCGTTTCGGCCGCAAGCGTCTGGGTTGCTACCGGGCCGGGTCACGATACTCGCTCCATGGCGTCCGCATTATCCACAGGCTCGCAAAATAAACTGCGACCGCTGTCGCTATCAAGCCCGCAAGAACGCCGGCCCGTTGCCAGAAGTGCCACAGCGACCAGTTGTGCAGCGCCGGTGTGAGTAACCACACGGCGACAAGCATGGTGATACAGGCGACCGTAATGCGCAGGCTGCTGCGCAACCAGCCACGGCGGGGCCGGTAAATGTCCGCGGCACGTAACCGCCGGTACAGCAGCGCCGAGTGCAGCCAGGCAGCGAGGCTGGATGCGAGCGCCAGCCCTGCGTGTGGCGCTTCATTGTCGAACTCGAGCAGCGTGTAGACGAAAATCACATTCATGCATGCGTTCGCGACCAGTGCGATGATTGCGCATCGCACCGGTGTGCGGGTGTCCTGGCGGGCGAAAAATGCTGCCGCCAGCACCTTGGATGCTATGAACGCCGGCAGCCCGGTCGCGTAGGCCATCAGCGCCAGTCCGGCCATGTATGTGTCGTTGACGGTGAACCGGCCGTACTGAAAAATGCTCGCCAGGATCGGGAACGCCAGGACGAGCAGGCCCAGTCCTGCTGGTACGCCGATCAGCACGGTCAGGCGCAACGCCCAGTCCAGGGTCGCATCGAAACTGTCGCTGGAGGCCTTGGCAAAATGCGAGGACAGGTGGGGCAGAATCACCGTCGTCAAAGCGATGCCGAACACCCCGAGCGGGAATTCCATCATGCGGTCGGCAAAGTACAGCCAGCTTACGCTTCCGGCGACCAGAAACGACGCGATCACCATATCGAACAGGATGTTCACCTGCGCGACCGATGAGCCGAGCAATATCGGCAGCATATTGGTTCGGATCGTCGTGACACCGGGATGGCGCCAGTTCCAGCGCGGCGTGCTGAGAAGGCCCAGGCGCGCGAGCAGCGGAAACTGGAACAGCAGCTGCGCAATTCCTGCGATCAGCACGCCCCAGGCAAGCGCCACCACCGGTTCCTCGAACAGGGGTGCGAGAAACAGGGCGGCGCCGATCAGGCAGACATTCAACAAAACGGGCGTGAATGCCGGCAGCGCAAAGAGACGGTAGGTATTGAATATGCCGCCCGCGCAGGCGACCAGTGAGATCAGCAGCAGGTACGGAAAAGTGATCCGCAGCATGTCGCCGGCGAGCGTCAGGCGATAGGGGTCGTCCAGAAATCCCGGCGCGAACACCACGATCAACCAGGGTGCTCCGGCTACACCCAGCGTCGTTACCACTAGAAGCACACCGCCAAGCGTGCCGACAACGTGGCGGGCGAGATCATGCAGTTCGGCTTCGCTGCGCGTTTCCCGGTACTCGCCGAATACCGGCACAAAGGATTGGGCGAACGCGCCTTCGGCGAACAGGCGTCGAAACAGATTGGGAATCTTGAAGGCGACGAAAAATGCGTCGGCAGCGGGGCTAGCACCGAACACCTGACCGATCACGACGTCGCGTACCAGGCCGGTGATTCGGGAAATCAAAGTCATGGAACCCGTCACCATGCTCGACTTGAACAAGCCGGATTCGACGGGTTGGCTGGGCTCGGGGTCTGCGGTGGTCAAGCGGGCGGCGTTATTTGAGACGCACGCAGTGTATCAAAAAGCAAAACGGGAACAGACCACGCACTACGGAAACAGGGGACATTCTTCTTTTTCGCCCCCGAAAAAGAAGAATGTCCCCTGTTTCGGGGGGGACTAGGTCAGCCTGCGGCGAGTGCCTTGATGCGTTGATTGAGCCGGCTTTTATGACGCGCGGCCTTGTTCGCGTGCATCAGGCCCTTCTGTGCGGCGCTGTCGATCACGGGCACCGCGCTTTTATAGGCTGCGGCTGCGCCTTCCCGGTCGCCGCTCTGGATCGCTGTGATCACCTTTTTGATGTAGGTACGCATCATCGAGCGTTGGCTGGCGTTGTGGCGCCGGCGGTGTTCGGACTGGCGGGCTCTTTTGCGTGCCTGCGGTGAATTTGCCACGTGTGTCTCCGCTGCTCGGGTACTTACGAAAAGCGCGCGATTATGGGATGCGCCCGCGAGCGTGTCAACAACGCCTACCTGTCCGACTCCGATTGATCGGGCGTCAACGTAATCACCATGTTGTCGCGATCGATGAGTTCCGGTTCATCGACATAACCGAGAATAGTCTCTATCGCGCCGCTGGGCTGCCCCTGAATCTGGCGCGCTTCGGCGGCGCTGTAATTGACCAGGCCGCGCGCTATCTCGGTGCCTTCGTCGCCGATGCAGGCTACGACTTCGCCGCGCACAAAATTACCCTTCACGGCGGTCACGCCCACCGCCAGCAGACTCGAGTTGCGCTCCAGCAGAGCGCGCCGGGCGCCGTCGTCCAGCACCAGCATGCCGCGCAACTGCAGCTGGCTTGCCAGCCATTGTTTACGCGCCAGCAGTGGCGCCTGATCCGGCGTCAGCACGGTGCCAAGTTCCTCGCTCTGGCGCAGCCGCGCCAGCACGTCGGTGCTGCGCCCCGATGCAATAATCGTGGTGGCGCCGGAAGCTGCCGCGCGGCGCGCCGCGAACACTTTCGTGATCATGCCGCCGCGTCCTACCGCCGAAGGGCTTGGGCCAGCCAGCTGGTCCAGCCGCGCATCGTTGGCGCGGGCGGACTGCAGCAGTTGCGCATCGGCGTGTTGCGCGGGATCCTTGTCGAACAGGCCGTCGCGATCGGTAAGTATCACCAGCAGTTCCGCTTCCACCAGGTTGGCCACCAGCGCCGCCAGGGTGTCGTTATCGCCCAGTCTGATCTTATCGCCGGCGACCGTGTCGTTCTCGTTCACCACCGGGATGACGCCCAGCCGCAGCAGGGTGCGCAGGGTGGAACGGGCGTTCAGGTAGCGCTGCCGGTCGACCAGATCATCGTGCGTCAGCAGCACCTGCGCGGCATGTAAGCCACGTTGCTGAAAACAGCTTTCGTAGGCCTGCACCAGTCCCATTTGCCCAACCGAGGCCGCCGCCTGCAGTTCGTGCAGCGCGTGGGGACGCGTCTGCCAGCGCAAACGCCGCATCCCTTCGGCCACCGCACCGGATGATACCAGCACGACCTCGCAACCGCTCTCGCGCAGGCGCGCTACCTGGTCTCCCCAATCGGCTATTGCTGCTCGGTCCAGGCCCCGACCCGGATCGGTCACCAGCGAGCTGCCAACCTTGACGACCCAGCGACGCGAGGATTTCAATACCTCACGTGTCATCGTTTTGCTCGCGGTCTCGCGCCTCCAGGTAAGCGTACACGGTCTGGCACAATTCTTTCGTGCCGTCGCGCCGCAGTGCCGATATGCGGAATACCGGATTCTGCCATTGCAGGCCTTCGATCAGTTTCGTGCAGCGGAGGTCTGCCTCGGCATCTTCCAGCAGGTCCAGTTTGTTCAGTACCAGCCAGCGTTCGCGGTCCGCCAGCTCGGCGCTGTATTTCTGCAGTTCGCCCAGCAGCGTGCGGGCATTGCCCAAAACGTCTTCGTCGCTTGCCATGTCGACGATATGCAGCAACAGGCGGGTACGCGTCAGGTGTTTC
>Ga0224508_10000605_pt1 | contig 34739 bp, 29 predicted proteins | sample SF_Jan12_sed_USG_4_FD_170157 | JGI IMG/M metagenome (GOLD analysis project Ga0224508, IMG submission 170157) | Sediment microbial communities from San Francisco Bay, California, United States - SF_Jan12_sed_USGS_21 | ecosystem: Environmental > Aquatic > Marine > Sediment | place: USA...
CTGTCGGATGCTGGCAAATTCGTTATCGGGTTCGAAATGAATACTGCTCAGGCGCACATCGTCGAAATTACGCTCGTACAATCGCCCGACGCAACGGGTGAACAGCGTTTCCATCTCGCCGAATCTGACCGTCGACAGCGATGCCACCAGCGGATAGTCGTCGTAAAACAGGAATCCCGGCTGATATCCGCGGCTGAGCTCATAAAAGGTTTGCTCGGCAACGGCGCCCGGAATTTTAAACAGGCTGTTGCGTCCATTGGTTTCAAACCTGGCAAGCACGGCCCGCGTTTCACGGGTATTCCAGCTGGTCGTCTCGGTGCGCAGCTCGACGTTGATGCCCCTGGCAAACTTGTGCAGTGAAACCAGTTCGAGACGCAGCCCGCGACCGGCTTCCTGGGTAAAAACGGCCTTGCCGAATCGCGGGATCGAATGCACCGCCTGGCAGCTGGTGGGAGAATCTTGTGTCAAGTCCCAGCTGGAATCGTCCATCGAAGCCATGTAACGGCGCTCGAGCGCCTGCGCAGTGGCGCACAGGCTCATCATCAAGGTAAACAGCAGGCAATTCTTTACAGGCATCGATTAGCACGAGATCGGTTAACTGGCCTCTTTATCGGCGGATGCGGCCATATCTTGAGCCTTAGTCAGCCAGCAGAAACTCCAGCACCAGGCGGGCAAATATCTCGGGTTTTTCGGCGTGCAGCCAATGGCCCGCGTCTTCGATGGTAGCAATCTCCGCCCCTGCGAAGTGTCGGTGAATGACGTCGATTTCGGCATCACCGACATAATCGGAGCGCGCGCCGCGAATAAACAGGGTAGGCTTTTCGATACGCCAGCCATGCGGCAGGTCGTCGAATCCGGTGAGAAACTCCATGTCGCGCTGAATCGCTCGCCAGTTTACCCGCCAGCGCCATCCCTCCGGCTCACGCAGCAGGTTCTGTAGTAAAAAGGCGCGTAACTGATCTTCGGGGATATTTTGCCGCAGCAGCTGGTCTGCCTCGGCACGCGATTTCAGCGCCCCCAGCGGCAACGCCAGTATCGGTTCGATCAGGTCGTCGTAATGATGGAAATAGGATACCGGCGCGATATCGGCGACGATTAGCCGCCCGACCAGCCCCGGGTGACTTACCGCCAGCGTCATCGCCACCTTTCCGCCCATGCTATGCCCGAGCAGATTGCAGGCACCCAGATTCAGGCTTTGCAACAACGCGGCAACGTCCTCTGCCATGGCCGGGTAGTTCATCTCATCGCTGTGAAAGGAGTCGCCGTGATTGCGCAGGTCGACGTTGAAGACTTCGAACTGCGTGCCGAAATGACGTCTGTGCGACTGCCAGTTCCTGCCAGATCCAAACAGGCCATGCAATACCACCAGCGGCTTTCCGTCTCCGCTGCGGGTATAGCTCAGTACCGACATGATGCTTTCTTCCAGGCCGGCGCGTGCACGCGTGAGCGAACTATTTCCTGCGCGGGATGTAAAGGTCGGTAATCGTACCTTCCGCCATTTCCGCGGCGAAGTTGAAGGTTTCCGACAGCGTCGGATGCGGATGGATGGTCAATCCGATGTCTTCGGCATCGGCACCCATTTCGAGTGCAAGCACCGCTTCCGATATCAGCTCACCGGCATTTGGGCCTACGATACCGGCGCCGAGAATGCGCTTATTTTCCTTGTCGAACAACACCTTGGTCATGCCCTCGTCGCGATCGATACCGAGCGCGCGGCCGCTCGCGGCCCACGGAAATGCGCCTTTCTCGTATTCGATGCCCTGCGCCTTGGCCTCGGTTTCGTTCAGCCCCATCCACGCCACTTCGGGATCGGTATAGGCCACCGACGGGATAGTCAGGGGTTCGAAAACCGATTTCATGCCGGCAATGACCTCGGCCGCTACCTTGCCCTCGTGCGTCGCCTTGTGCGCCAGCATCGGGTTGCCGACGATATCGCCGATGGCGAATATATTGGCGACATTGGTACGCATCTGATTGTCGACCTGGATGAAACCGGCGTCATCGACCTTGACCCCGGCCTTGTCGGCGCCGATCTTGTGCCCGTTGGGCCGGCGGCCGACGGCAATCAGCACCTTGTTGAAGAGTTGCGGCTTGGGCGCCTTGTCGCCTTCAAAAGTCACCTTCAGTCCGTTTCGCTGCGCCTTGATCTCGGACACTTTCGTTTTCAGCAATATCTCCTTGTAGCGCTTCGAGATAACCCGGTTCAGCGCCCTGACCAGGTCCTTGTCGCATCCGGGGATCAGGCTATCCATGAATTCGACCACGGTAATCTCAGAACCGAGCGCATGGTAAACGGTCGCCATCTCCAGCCCGATGATACCGCCGCCGACGATGAGCAGCTTTTTCGGCACGTCGTTCAACTCAAGCGCATCGGTGGAATCCATCAGGCGCGGATCGTCGTTCGGAAACGACGGTATCTCGGTCGCCTGCGAACCCGCGGCGATGATGCAGTTTTCGAAATTGATACGGGTAATCTCACCGTTATTATCGACCTGCATATTGTTTTGATCGATGAATTCACCAACCCCGCGCACCACTTTGACCTTGCGCTGTTTGGCCAGGTTGGCGAGTCCCCCGGTGAGCTTGCCGACTACCTTGTTCTTGAATCCGTTGATGCCCTTGAGATCGATTTTGGGTTTGGCGAAGGTAACGCCATTGGCCTTCATATGATCGGCCTCGTTGATGATTTGCGCGGTATGCAACAGCGCCTTCGACGGAATACAGCCGACGTTCAGGCAAACGCCTCCGAGCAAATCGTAACGCTCGACCAGCACCACCTTCTTACCCAGGTCGGCGGCTCGGAAGGCAGCGGTATAACCTCCCGGTCCTGCGCCCAGCACCACGACTTCGGCGCTCAGATCGGCGTCTCCCGCGGCCGCGGGTGCCGCAGCCGGCGAATCCTTGGCGGCCTCTTCCGTGTCCGCAGCGTTACCGGCCGCGGCGGATTCGGCGCTTTCGATACTGCCGAGTTTGCTGCCTTCGGAAACCTTGTCACCGACCTTGACGTTTACTTTTTTAATGGTGCCGGCAAAGGGTGACGGGATATCCATCGTCGCCTTGTCGGACTCCAGCGTCAGGATTGGGTCCTCGGGTTTGACCTTGTCGCCCGCGGCAACGTGAATTTCGATGATTTCGACATTTTCAAACTCACCGATGTCCGGCAGTAACAGATCTATTTCGCTCATGATTATAAAAGTACCCTTCTGATGTCGGAGATTACCTGGCTCAGGAAACTGGTGAAACGCGCCGCCTGCGCGCCATCGATGACACGATGGTCGTAAGACAGCCCCAATGGCAGCATCAAGCGCGGTTCGAATTCGCCGTCGATGAATACCGGTTGCATCTTGGAGCGTGAAACTCCGAGTATCGCGACCTCGGGCGCGTTGACGATCGGAGTGAAATAAGTACCGCCGATCCCGCCCAGACTGGAAATTGTAAAGCAGCCGCCCTGCATATCACCCGGAGAAAGTTTGCCGTCGCGGGCTCGCAACGAGAGCTCGCCGAGCTCGGCGGCCAGATCGAACAGGCCCTTGCGGTCGACGTCGCGCACCACCGGTACCACCAGCCCGTTGGGCGTGTCGACGGCAATGCCAATATGAAAATATTTCTTCATCACCAGATTCTCGCCGCTGGCATCCAGCGATGCATTGAAATCCGGGAACTCCTGTAACGCACTGACCACCGCCTTCATCAGAAATATCAGCGGCGTCAGGCGTACCGATTTTTTCTCGGCCTCTTTGGCCAGCGACTTTCGGAAAGCTTCGAGTTCGGTAATGTCGGCTTCGTCGAACTGGGTGACGTGCGGCACCGTTACCCAGCTGCGGTGCAGATGCGCACCGGAGATTTTCTTGATTCGGCTGAGCGGAATGGTTTCGATTTCTCCAAATTTGGAGTGATCGATTTCGGGCGCACTGCTGACCGCGATCCCACCGCCGGCGCCGGCGCCCGCGGTCATGCTGGATTTGATAAACGCCTTGACGTCGGCCTTGACGATACGTCCCTTGGGGCCGCTGCCGATGACCTGCTCGAGTTTGACCCCGAGCTCGCGCGCATAGCGGCGAATCGACGGACTGGCATGAATCGTCGCGCCACTGGAATTACTGCTACTGACAGTCGCGCCGGGGTGGGGCCTGAGTGTTTTTCCTGGCGTCACATCGCTTTTTTGCGGAGGCTCGCTCGACGCCGCGGCTTTCGTCGCAGGCGCGTCTGCAGCGGTCGGCGCTTCGACCGCGACGGGCACATCGGCGGCGGGTGCAGGCGGCTCAGTCGCCGTTGCGGCCTTTGCCGCCGGTTCCGCCGCGGCGGCGCTGGTAGCGATGCTGGCGATCGCATCGCCTTCGTTTATACGATCGCCGACGCTGACGCTAATCGCCTCGATGGTGCCGTCGAAAGGACTGGGTATTTCCATTGTCGCCTTGTCCGATTCGAGCACGATGATCGACTGCTCTTTCACGACCTGATCGCCTGGCGCGATCAGAATTTCGATGATTTCGATATCCGTGAAGTCGCCGATGTCGGGTAGCGCAATTGTTTTTGATTCTGCCACTGGCTTGCTCCTGCTCGACGTCTAGACGGTTATCGGATTGGGTTTTTCGGGATCGATGCCATATTTCTTGATCGCCTGCTGCACCACTTTGCTTTCGATATCGCCGTCGTCGCAAAGCGCCTTCAGTGCCGCAACGACAATATAGTATCTGTTGACTTCGAAAAACACGCGCAGGTTATCGCGCGTGTCGCTGCGGCCAAAACCATCGGTGCCGAGGGTCACATAGCGCGGGACGATGAACTCCCGCAACTGCTCTGTGTAAGCCCTGATGTAATCGGTCGCGATGACCACCGGTCCCTTGCGCCCGTGTAGCTGGGTTTCGAGGTAACTGCGTCGCGCCTTCTTGGTTGGATGCAGCTGGTTCCAGCGCGCGCAACTATGCGCTTCTCGCGCCAGTTCGTTGACGCTGGTTACGCTCCAGACATCGGCGTTGATCTTGAAATCCTTTTTCAGTAACGCGGCCGCGGCGATGACTTCGCGCAGTATTGTCCCTGACCCCATTAACTGCACCTTGCGCCCTCGCTCGACGCCTTCCTCGAGGCAGTAAATTCCCTTGATAATACCTTCTTCGGCGCCTTTGGGCAGGGCCGGATGGGCATAGTTTTCATTCATCACCGAAATGTAATAAAAAACGTTTTCCTTCAGCTGGTACATGCGCTTCAGGCCGCTGTGAATAATCACAGCGAGTTCATAGGCGAAGGTCGGATCGTATGAAACACAGTTGGGTATGGTGCCGGCAACGACCAGGCTATGACCGTCCTGATGCTGCAGGCCTTCGCCGGCCAGCGTGGTGCGCCCAGCGGTACCGCCCATCAGAAAACCGCGCGCCTGCATGTCGCCAGCGGCCCAGGCCAGATCGCCGATACGCTGGAAACCGAACATCGAATAATAAATATAAAACGGGATCATGCTGACGCCATGAGCGGTGTAAGCGGTGGCGGCGGCAATCCACGACGACATCGCGCCGGCTTCGTTGATACCTTCCTCGAGTATCTGCCCGCCGACATCCTCGCGGTAATACATCACCTGGTCCGAATCCATCGGCTCGTAGAGCTGCCCCTTGAAGGAGTAAATACCGAGTTGACGAAACATGCCTTCCATTCCGAAAGTCCTGGCTTCATCCGGCACGATCGGAACGATGTTCTGACCGATGTTCTTGTCGCGCGCCAGCGTCGACAGCATGCGCACGAAAGCCATGGTGGTGGAAATTTCGCGCTCGCCGCTGTCCTTCAGCAGGGCGTCGAAAATTTCCAGCCCGGGTACCACCAGCGGCTCGGCGGTATCGCTACGCACCGGCATGTATCCGCCCAGTTTTTCGCGCGCCTGGCGCATGTACTTCATTTCCTCGCTTTCTTCCGGGAACTTGTAAAACGGCGCTTCGGCGATATCCTCGTCGCTGATAGGAATATTGAAACGATCGCGAAATGCCTTCAGCGCATCCTCGCCCATTTTCTTTTGTGAGTGGGTGATGTTCTGCCCTTCCCCGGCCTCGCCCATGCCATAGCCCTTGACCGTCTTGGCCAGGATTACGGTCGGCCGCCCGGTGTACTCGACCGCCTCGGCGTAGGCCGCGTAAACCTTGTGCGGATCGTGCCCGCCACGATTCAGGCGCCAGATATCCTCGTCCGACATATCGGCGACCATGTCGTGAGTCTCGGGATACTTGCCGAAAAAATGCTCACGCGTATAGGCGCCGCCCTTGGCCTTGTAAGCCTGGTACTCGCCGTCGACGGTCTCTTCCATCAGGCGCTGCAGCTGACCATTGTGATCCTTGGCGAACAGGTGATCCCAGTATGAGCCCCATACCACTTTCAGTACGTTCCAGCCGGCGCCGCGGAACACGGCTTCGAGTTCCTGGATCACCTTGCCGTTACCGCGCACCGGCCCGTCGAGACGCTGCAGGTTACAGTTGATGACGAAGATCAGGTTATCCAGGTTTTCGCGCGCGGCCAGTGAAATGGCGCCCAGCGACTCGGGTTCATCCATCTCGCCGTCGCCCATGAAGGCCCAGACCTTGCGATCCTGCTGTGGCTGGATACCGCGGTTTTCGAGGTACTTCATGAAACGCGCCTGGTAAATCGCCATGATCGGGCCGAGCCCCATCGAGACGGTAGGGAACTGCCAGAAGTCCGGCATCAACCAGGGGTGCGGGTAAGACGACAGTCCGTTTTCATCCAGCGCCTCCTGGCGAAAGGCCTTCAGCTGGTCCTCGCTGATACGCCCTTCGAGGAAAGCGCGCGCATAGACACCAGGCGCCGAATGCCCCTGGAAAAACACCAGGTCGCCCTTGTTTTCTTCGTTGGGTGCACGAAAAAAATGCATGAAACCGACATCGTAAAGCGTGGCGGCAGAGGCGAAGCTGGCGATATGCCCGCCAAGCTCGCTGGATTTTCGATTGGCATGCACCACCATGGCCGCGGCGTTCCATCGGATAACCGAGCGAATGCTGTGTTCTAGCGCCTGGTCTCCCGGAATCGGACGCTGGTTGGCCAGCGGAATGGTATTGACATAGGCCGTCTTGGCGGAAAACGGCAGGTAAGCACCGGAGCGGCGGGTTTTATCGATCAGGCGTTCCAGCAGGAAGTGCGCGCGTTCCGGTCCCTCGCGCTCGAGTACCGAATCCAGCGACTCAATCCATTCCAGGGTTTCTTCCGGATCAATATCAGTTTCATCTACCACGTGCGTCGCCTTTGTTGTAAATTGGCGGGATTATACAGCAAATAAATTCACGCTCAGGGACAATCACTATAATTTATGCCAATATTAATATCCTATATTCAAATACCGCAATAAATGAATAGTCTCACCATCATCACTCCCGATGATTGGCATCTGCATTTGCGTGATACCCCCTACCTGCAAGCTGTCGTCGCCGACACCGCGCGACAGTTCGGGCGCGCGATCGTCATGCCCAATCTGGATCCCCCGGTGCGTAGCTGCGAAGATGCGCTGGCCTATCGGCAAAGAATACTCGCGGCGCTACCTGCAAACAACAGCTTCGAACCGTTAATGACGCTCTACCTCACGGATAACACTCGTGTGCAAGATATCGAAGCCGCCAGTGACTCGCCGTATATCCACGGCGCCAAGCTTTACCCGGCGGGCGCGACCACAAATTCGGATGCGGGGGTTACCGACCTGGGCCGGCTCGAGCGGGTGTTCGAAGCGATGCAGAAACATCGATTCATGTTGCAGATTCACGGCGAGGCGACCTCGCCCGAAGTCGATCTGTTCGATCGGGAAAAAGTTTTCATCGATCAAAGCCTGCAGCGAATTCGACGCGATTTTCCTGAATTACCGATCGTGTTCGAACACATCACCACGCGCGACGCGGTCGATTATGTTTGCGCGGCCGAGCGCAACCTGGCGGCGACGATTACCCCACATCATTTACTGATCAATCGCAACGCCATTTTTCAGGGCGGCATCCGACCGCATCATTACTGCCTGCCGGTCGCCAAGCGCGAACAGCATCGGCAGGCGTTACTGGCGGCCGCCTGCAGCGGCGACAGGCGATTTTTCGCGGGCACCGACAGCGCGCCGCACGCCAGGCAGGCCAAAGAATCCGCCTGCGGTTGCGCCGGAATCTACTCCGCACATAGCGCGCTCGAACTTTATGCCGAGGCCTTCGAGCTGACCGGGGATTTCACCCACTTCGAAAACTTCATGAGCCGCCACGGCGCCGACTATTACGGGCTGCCGCAAAACCGGGGCAGCGTCCGGCTCGAGCAGGAGTCCTGGACGCTACCAGCGTCGCTGCCCTACCCTGACGGCGAGTTGATACCGTTCAGGGCAACTGAAACCCTGCGCTGGAAACAGGCCCTGGATGATTGAATCGACACCGATGTCGCAGCGTTTTCGCGGCTACCTGCCAGTCGTCGTCGACGTCGAGACCGGTGGTTTCAATGAAACCACCGATGCCCTGCTACAGATCGCAGCAGTGCTTATCGATATTGACGAAAGCGGCCAGTTGTTTTGCACCGAGACGGTATCCTGTCATGTCAATCCGTTTGAAGGGGCCAACCTCGATCCCAAGTCGATGGAGGTGAACGGTATCGATGTCGATCATCCGTTTCGCCTGGCGATGGATGAAAAACAGGCGCTGCCAAAAATCTTCAAACCGGTGCGCAACGCAATCAAGAAACAGAGCTGCAACAAGGCCATACTGGTAGGGCATAACGCGCATTTCGATCTCAAGTTTATCAACGCGGCCGCGGTGCGCGCCGGAATCAAGCGCAATCCGTTTCATCCCTTCAGCACCTTTGATACGGTTTCCCTTTCCGGACTCGCCTATGGTCAGACGGTACTTGCGCGCTCGATTCAGTCTGCCGGTATGGAATGGGATTCGAAGGAGGCGCATTCGGCGGTTTACGATGCGGAAATGACGGCGACGCTATTTTGCAAGATCGTCAACGATTTCGGTTTTCTACAGCCTTGACTGGAAATTTCCTTTATAATCGTGACAGGCCATAATTCCCCCCACACCTTGCGCAAAGAAGACCTATCCATAATTGTTGTCGATGACCTTCAGTTCAGCCGGGAGGTTGTCAAATCGGGGCTCGGTAAATCGGGCTTCTCCGATATCCGTACCGCATCTTCGGCTGATGAGGCTTTGTACCTGTTGAACCAGCGGCGCGCGCATGTGGTGCTGGCCGACTTCTGGATGCCGGGCATGAACGGCCTGGAAATGACCGATCTGATTCGCCGCTGGGATGAAAACAATGACCGCTATACCGGTATCGTTCTGCTGACCGCCGAGGATACCGCCTCCAGCATCGTGGTTGCATTTGATCGAGGGGTCGATGATTTCATTTCCAAATCGGCAAACCAGTTCGAGCTGGCGGCCAGGGTGTTTGGCGCCGGACGTAACGCCTTTCAACAGAATGAACTGCGGGGGCGCATGCGCAGGATCAGCAGTCAGTTCCTGCGCGTCAAGCAGTACAGCCTGCAGGATGCGGAAACCAACCTGCCGAACCGGGCCCAGCTCGAACTGCATATCGAATCGCTGGTCGAACACTGCAACACGCGCGGCGGCTGCCTCGCTGTCGGTCTGATCGAGGTCAGCTCGTCGAATAACGAATTACGCCTCGGCACGCTAAAGACGATCGCCAATTCGATTCAACTGTCGCTGCGACCGATGGATATGGTTTCGCGCTTCAACATTAATACCTTCGCCGTTTCGGTGTATTACCAGGATCCGCAAGCATTCAACCCGAACCTGTTTGACCGACTGATCCACAGCATTAAGCGTCACACCATGCAAACCACCGACCAGGGCAAACAGTTGCACATTTCGATCGGCGTCTGGCACGGCCATGAGCTCAATGAAGCACCCTCGACAGCCGATATCCTTGCCTCTGCACACCAGGCGCTGGCGCCAATTCATTAAGCTGGCCCGAAGGGGCCTCAGGAATTACTAACTGGCTTTTTTATCCAGTGCGCTACGGGCGAGTTTTTCGAGTTCGCCGGATTCATGCATTTCGAGCGTGATATCGCAGCCGCCAATCAGCTCGCCGTCGACATATACCTGCGGGAATGTCGGCCAGTCGGCATAACGTGGCAAATTCTGAAAAATCTCGGGGTCGGATAAAACATTGACATAGGCAAACTCAATATCCAGCGACTTCAGCGCCTCGGCGGTTCGGCTGGAAAAGCCACACTGCGGCAACTGCGGTGTACCTTTCATATAGATGAGAACCGGATGGGTTTCGACTTGCTGCTTAATACGTTCCAGGACGTCCATTTAATACCTCAAATAATAACCAAGCAAAATACTAAGGAATTATCATAACCGTTTTTATCCGGCATGAAAATCAGATCAGTTGATTTTTTAGCGTCCGTCGACGTGCTGCTGCAGCCAGTACTCCAGCAGCGCGCTATGCCAGAGCTTGCTTCCGTTAAGGCGCGTAAAATGTTGCTCGGGTTCGTTCAGCAGCCGATCGATATACTGGCGGTTGAACAGGCCGCGCTCGCGGCTGCGCTGACTGTTGAGCGTATCCGCCATAAACCGGTAGAAATCACCGCGCACGTACTTTAACGCCGGCATCGGAAAATAACCCTTGGGTCGATCGATCACCGCATCGGGAATGCGCCCGCGCGCAATTTCCTTGAGCACTCCCTTGCCCTGGTGCTTGAGCTTGAGCTCCGGCGGACAGGCGGCCGCCAGTTCCACCAGCTGATGATCGAGGAACGGCACCCGCGCCTCGAGGCCCCAGGCCATGGTCATGTTGTCGACCCGTTTGACCGGATCATCGACAATCAGGGTGGTGATATCGAAACGCAACACGGCATCGAGAAAACAGTCCGCCTGATCGGTATTCAGGTTTTCCTCGATAAGTTGCGAAGTATAATCCTCACCGCGGTAAGCCTCGGCGACGGTTTCGAGGAATTCGTCGTGGTCGCGATCGACGTATCGATCGGCAAATCGCTGCAGCCTGGATTCAGTCTTCGCCGCCGACATTTGCGCATACCAGAAGTAACCCGCGAAAACCTCGTCCGCGCCCTGCCCGCTTTGCACCACCTTGACCGATTTGGAAACCTGCTCGGAAAGCAGGTAGAAGGCGACCGCGTCCTGGCCGAACATCGGTTCGGCCATCGCCGTAACCGCTTCCGGTAGACGGGTCAGCACTTCATCGTTCGCTATCAGGAACTTCTGGTGATCGGTAGCGTATCGCTGCGCCACCGGATCGGAAAACTCGAATTCGTTGCCGCGTTCCTCCGGCTGATCCTCGAAGCCGATGCTGTAAGTGCGAATATCCCGTTGCCCAGCCTCGGCCAGCAACGCCACCAGCAGGCTCGAATCGAGACCGCCCGACAGCAACACGCCCACCGGAACGTCGGCAATGGTGAGCCGTTTCCTGACCGCCTGCATCAAAGAATCGTGAATCGCGTCGTTCCATTCATCGGCCGACATTGGTTCGGAGGGTCGTTTTGCCAGCAACGACCAGTATCGCTGCTCGCTCTGTTTACCGTCGGCGGTTACCGTCATCGAAAACGCCGGGCGGAATTTTCTGATCGACTTGATCAGCGTGCGCGGTGCCGGTATCACCGCGTGCAGGCTTAGCTGGTGATGCAGTCCAACAGGATCGATATCGGTGGCGAACAGTCCGGTGGCGAGTAATGCCTGCGGATTCGACGCAAAATAAAATCCGCTGGTGGTCTGTGCGTAATACAGCGGCTTGATGCCCATGCGATCGCGCGCGAGGAACAGGCTTTGCTGGCGGGAATCCCAGATGGCGAAGGCAAACATGCCGTGCAGCAGCTCGACGCAATCGGCGCCCCATTCGGCGAAGGCGTTGATTATGACCTCGGTATCACTATGCGAATTGAAACGATAACCCTTGCCGATCAATTGCTCGCGTAACTCGGGATAATTGTAGATAGTGCCGTTGAAAACGATGCTGTAGCGCTGACTGCTGTCCTGCATCGGCTGGTGCCCGGCAGGCGACAAATCGATGATCGAAAGACGCCGATGCCCGAGCATTACCGGGCCATCGAAAAATTCTCCCTTATCGTCGGGACCGCGTTGCGCGACCCTGGCCGACATGCTTTGCGCATGCGCCGAACTGATCGCGCTAGCATCGAAACTCAGGGCACCAAACAAGCCGCACATATAACCTCACCAAGACCTTTGCGGCTCACAATTTCACGGCCCAGAGATATCATTGCACCCTATTCCGAAAGTCCTTATACTCCGCCGCGTGTGACGGGCATGGGCAAGCACGCACCAAAGCCCCGTATTCTAAACGTTTATAATCGGGAGTCATCAATGAATCCATTAAAATCTATTTCCGGCACGATTATTTCCGGCTTCGTGCTGGCTATCGTGCTGATGTTCGTCCTGGGTACGACGGGAACCGTCAACCCGTGGCAATTCTGGGTCTGGATGCACGTCCTGGCCGGAATCACCTGGGTTGGTCTGCTGTACTACTTTAACTTCATCCAGGTACCTGGCGTTGCCAAAGCTCTGTCCGAAGCCAACGATGGCGGCCCCGGCCCGGCTGCAATCAACAAGTATCTCGCACCGAACGCGCTGTTCTGGTTTCGCTGGGCAGCGGTAGGCACCTGGCTCACCGGCGCGATGGCGCTCGAAGCCATGCACGGAGGCGAAGGCTCCGGTGTTGTTGCCGCCTTCACCTTTACCGAAGGTTTCCGCGCCATCGGCATGGGCGCCTGGCTCGGAACCATCATGTTGTTCAACGTCTGGGTACTGATCTGGCCAAACCAGAAGAAAATTCTTGGGCTCGACGGGCAAACTCACGATGCCGACGTTATCGCCAAAGCAAAGACCGTGGCCTTGATGGCTTCGCGCACCAATACGCTGCTGTCGATTCCGATGCTGTACGGAATGACCGCGCAGGGACATGGCATGCTGTTTTAATCAACGCTGGTCCCGGATAAACCGAAAGCCCCGCTCTGGCGGGGCTTTTTTTGTTCTAAAAAGCTTGAAATCGCCAAGAATCACTGTATGTTTGATCGCTTTTTTCACGCGCAAAGCCGATGTCAGACCATCTTGTTCATGCTTATCAGTCCCTGCCGGTAAATTTCACCCACGGCGACGGGTGTTACCTGTGGGATAGCGACGGCAAGCAGTACCTCGATGCTCTCTGCGGCATCTCGGTCACCAGCCTCGGACACAACTTGCCGGCATTAACTACGGCGATCCAGGAACAGGCGGCCACTCTTCTGCACACCTCGAACCTGTATTCGATCGGCTGGCAGCAGAAACTCGCAGACCTACTGTGTCAAAGCGCGAAGATGGATCGGGTTTTCTTCGCCAACTCCGGCGCCGAGGCCAACGAGGCGGCAATCAAACTGGCGCGCCTCTACGGCCACCAGCGCGATATCGACAATCCGCAAATCGTCGTCATGCAACAGGCTTTCCACGGCCGCACCATGGCGACCTTAAGCGCCACCGGCAGCCGCAAGGTACAGGCCGGGTTCGAACCGCTGGTTTCCGGTTTCGTGCGCGCACCCTACAACGATATCGAAGCGGTACGGGCAATTGCCGAAAACAATCGCAATGTCGTCGCGGTGCTGGTCGAACCGGTACAGGGCGAAGCCGGCATCGTGATTCCCGATAGCGGTTATCTACAGGCGCTGCGACAAATCTGCGACCAGCACAACTGGCTGCTAATGCTGGACGAAGTCCAGTCCGGCATGGGTCGCAGCGGCAAACTGTTTGCCTGCCAGCACGAAAATGTCGTGCCCGACGTGATGACCCTGGCCAAGGCCCTGGGTAACGGCGTGCCGATCGGCGCCTGCGTCTGCAACGGCGCCGCGGCCGAGGTCATCGTTCCCGGCAAGCATGGTTCGACATTCGGCGGCAACCCGCTTGCCTGCCGCGCGGCATACACGGTACTCGACTACATGCTTGAAAAAGGGATCGCCGACAATGCGGCCCGGCGCGGCGAACAACTGGCTGCATTACTACGCCAGGGACTGGCGCATAACGACCAGGTCGCCGAGGTACGCCACCTCGGGCTATTGTTCGCGGTCGAGCTGAAACAGCCTTGCCAGGCCCTGGTCGGAGAGGCGCTGGAACGCGGCTTGCTGATTAACGTGACCGCCGAAAACGTGGTACGCCTGCTACCGCCATTGGTCATCAACGAAGCGCAGACCACGACACTCGCCGAGTTACTGATCGACTGTATTAACCAATTTACCGGGTAGCAACATGTCCACTCGCCATTTTCTGAGCCTGCTGGATTTCACCAGCGATGAATTACGGGTATTGATCGCGCAGGCAATCGATGTCAAACAAAAACTGAAAAAGGGCATCTCGCATACACCGCTCAGCGGTAAGCTGCTGGCGATGATTTTTGAAAAATCCTCAACCCGAACCAGGGTTTCTTTCGAGGCGGGCATGTACCAACTGGGCGGGCATGCCATGTTTCTGTCGCCGCGCGACAGCCACCTGGGACGAGGTGAACCTATCGAGGATAGCGCGCGGGTCATTTCCAGTATGGTCGACGGAATCCTGATCCGCACCTTCGGCCATGATCGCATAGAGGCGCTGGCGCAAAACTCGCGCGTACCGGTTATCAATGGCCTCAGCGACCTGCTGCACCCCTGCCAGTTACTCGCCGACATGCAAACCTGGTTCGAACAACGCGGCGATATCGCCGGCGCCCGGGTTGCCTGGATTGGCGATGGTAACAACATGTGTCATTCCTACATCAATGCGGCAATCAGGTTCGACTTCGAACTGGCTATCGCCTGTCCGCGCGGACACGAACCCGAGGCCGCGATACTCGATTCCGGCGGCGATCGAATCAGCCTGCACCAGAGCGCGCTCGAGGCGGCCAGCGATGCCGACCTGGTGGTAACCGACGTCTGGGCCAGCATGGGACAGGAAGAGGAACAACAGCAGCGCATCGAAGCCTTCAGCAGCTACCAGGTCAACCAGGAAGTCATGGCGCGCGCCAACGACGAGGCGCTGTTCATGCACTGCCTGCCCGCGCATCGCGGCGAGGAAGTGACCAGCGAGGTACTGGATAGCCCGCAATCGGTTATCTGGCAGGAAGCCGAAAACCGCCTGCATGCGCAAAAAGCGCTGCTGGAATTCCTGCTCGCGGCCGAAGCCTAGCCTTCGAGCACTTCGAGCCGGTTACGACCGCGCTCCGAGGCGAGTTTGAGCGCGGTATCGACTCTAACCAGCAGCTCACGCGACGAGCTACCCGGCGATACGACCTGGCTACCCAGCCCGACGCTCAGACTCAGATAAGGCCCAGCGGGTGATTTGGCGTGTTCTATTTTTTGCTGTGCCAATTCGCGCATGACGTTATGTGCAATCTGGCGCGCGTTTTCACAGCTCACGCCGGGCAGCAAAATAGCAAACTCCGCGCCATGCAACCTCGCCACCATCTGGCTTTGATGCGAAAGCTGCTGGTTTAGCATGGCGGCAATTTGCCGCAGGTAATGGTCTGCGGTCTCCTGGCCGTAATGGATGTTGAACTCATGGAAATAATCGACGTTCAGTTTTATCAGCGAAACCTGCACATTATTGCCCTCGAATTGACGCCAGGTATCTTCCAGTTGCACACGAAAGGCGCGGTAGTTCGAAATCCCGGTCAACTCGTCGGTGGTTGAGATTTTTTCGAGCGCCTTGTTGCTTTGCGAAACCGATTGCAGCAGTCGTTGTAAATCCTCGATAAGGGCCTCGTTGTCGTAACGGTAATACAGCGCGTCGCGCACCAGCTGGTTCATGCGTTTGACACTAACCCAGCCGGCGACCATGAAAAACAGGTACAAACAGCTGAGTACGTAACTGACCGAATTATTCTGCAGGAACAACCAGATCGTCACCGGTAACATGATCGTCAGCATGTAGGAGATATAAATGTGAAACGACGTCGACAGGTAGGCAATCGCCCCCGCACACATGGTCAACAACATCGAATGCAAAATGATTTGCACGTTTATGGTGACGTAAGGCATCAGCAGCGCGGCGCCGCCGCCAAGCGTCAGGCCAGTGGCAACGACACCGACGAAAAATCGACTATGCCATTGCCTGTAGTGGAAAAAAATCCTGTTCTGAAGCCTCAGAAACTGCTGCAGAACGCGCCAGCGCAGCAACATGACCAGGCATAGCAGCAGGAACCAGCCGACGACCCATCGCTCGCGCCCCTGGATGGCGAGCTCGACGTAGGCCATCGATGCGGCCAGCAGGGAAATGAACAGGGTAATGAAGATACCAACGCGAAAACGCTGGTAAAGAAAGGCAACAAGTTCCTGTTGTTGCAGTTGATGGCTGCTGACTGGCTGTTCTTCGTTGTTGATCTCGAATTCCCTTTGTGGTCTATGTTTAGACAAGCTCTGCATAAGTCATCCTGACCTGGCAGAGCACGAAAAACACAACAACGATTTTGTGTTTTTCTGCATTTTGCAGACGCTTGCGCGATCGAACAATGGCGGCACATCCCTGTACCGCGGGAATCTCAGCAATTAGCAGAGATTCCTTAGCTACAGCGAATGTAATATAGTTTGGCCCGAGTTTAGCGGATATCGACAAACATGAGCAACACGCAGGATTACGTGCAGTGGTTTCGCGCCGCTGCGCCCTATATCAAGGCGCATCGCAAAAAAACCATCGTCATCATGGTTTCGGACGAAGTGATATATTCCGACCGATTTATCGGCCTGGTGCACGATATCGCCCTGCTGAACCATCTTGGCATCAAGCTGGTTATCCTGCACGGCAGCCGCAACAGCATCGACAAACACCTGAACGAAAATCGGCTGCCGTCGAGGTTTCATCACAATATAAGAATTACCGATGCCGAAACGCTGCCCTACGTGGTGCAGGCCATCAACGAGGTAAAAACCTATTTTGAATCGCAGCTGTCGATGGGTTTACCGAACACACCCATGTCCGGATCGGAAATTTCCATGATCGGCGGTAATTTTGTTATCGGCATGCCGTTGGGCGTGATCGACGGAATCGACATGCAGCATTCGGGCAAGGTGCGTGCGATCAAACACGAAGAGATCAAGGCACTGCTCGCGCTCAACCATATCGTGCTGCTATCAAACCTCGGTTACTCGCGCACCGGAGAAGTGTTCAATCTGCCAACGGAAGAGCTGGCCGCTGAAGTCGCGCGCGCCCTCAGGGCTGACAAGCTCATTTTTGTACGGCATGAAAGAGCCGATTCGGATAGCCTGGCCAGTACGCTGTCCACCAGCCAGTGCGAGCAACTGCTGGCAAGCGAGGCCACGCCCGAGGATTTGAAGAGCCTGCTACAACAGGCCATTGTAGCCATCCAGGCACAGGTCAAACGGGTGCATATTATCGACCAGCAGGTCGATGGCGGACTGCTGCTGGAACTGTTTACCCGCGACGGCTACGGCATCATGGTGACCAATCTTTTCTACGAGGGCAGCCGTGCCGCCAGTATCGACGACATTGGCGGCATCCTCGGCCTGATCGAACCGCTCGAAGCCAGCGGCGTGCTGGTTGTCAGGTCACGCGAGCAGATGGAGCTCGAGATCCGGCATTTCCAGGTAATCGAAAAAGACGGCATGATCATTGCGTGCATCGCCTGTATACCCGACAATACCGAAAAACTCGCCGAGATCGCCTGTCTCGCGGTGCACGAGGATTACCAACGCGCGGGGCTGGGTAACCAGCTGTTGCAGGCGGCGGAATCACAGGCATTAAAAGACGGTATTTCGCAACTCTATACCCTGACCACGCGCACCTCGCACTGGTTTATCGAGCACGGTTTCAGCGAAAACCGGGATTTCCCCCTGCCCGCGACGAAACAGGAAAGCTACAATCCAGAGCGCGGTTCCAAAATTCTGACAAAGAAGATCTGATGCCCTACGACCTGAGCAATTACCTAGTTATCGGCGTATCCTCGCGCGCGCTGTTCGACCTCAGCCTGGAAAACGAAATCTACGAGAAAGAGGGACTGGAAGCCTATTGCCGCTACCAGCTGGAACATGAAAACGATGTGCTCAAACCCGGCACCGGCTATGCGCTGATCGAAGCCATCCTGAGGATCAACGATATCGAAGCCGGGGTGCGCCGCACCGAAGTGGTGATTATTTCTCGCAACTCGGCGGATACCAGCCTGCGCATATCCAATTCCATCGACCATTACAGTCTCGACATCACGCGCGCGGCATTCACCGGCGGCGAACCGGTTGCCAAGTACCTCAACGCCTTCGAGGTCGACCTGTTCCTGTCGGCCACCGAGGAAGACGTTCAGGCGGCTGTCGATTCGGATGTCGCGGCGGGCCTGATCTACGACGGGCCCAGCCAAAACCGCGCGGACCCGCTGCAGCAGATCAGAATCGCTTTCGACGGCGACGCGGTGTTGTTTTCCAAGGAGTCGGAAATGATTTACCAGCAGCAGGGGCTGGAAGCATTCATCGAGCATGAAAAGGAAAATGCACAGCAGCCGCTACCCGAGGGCCCGTTCGCCAAGCTGCTGAAAACCCTGTCGTTTCTGCAGTTTGACCTGGATAGCAACACCAGCCAGAACGAGACACCGCTACGTACCGCGCTGGTAACGGCGCGCAATAGTCCCGCGCACGAAAGGGTTATCCGGACGCTGCGCACCTGGAATGTCCGTATCGACGAGACCTTTTTCCTGGGCGGCGTACCCAAGCACAAAATCCTGGAATCTTTTTCGCCGCATATTTTCTTCGACGATCAGCACCAGCACTGCGAAGGCGCCGCAAGGGTGGTGCCGACAGCACGAGTGCCCCATCTGGACGACGAAACAAAAACGGCCTGATAAACAGGCCGTTTCAACAGTTAACGCATGCTTTGCTCAGTCGTCGCGACGTTGCTTCTCCAGGCGCTCGTGTTTTTCCTGAGCTTCCACGGTCAGCGTTGCAATAGGGCGCGCTTCCAGACGGAACAGGCCGATTTCCTCGCCGGTATCGTCGCAGTACCCATAGGTACCGTCGGCAACCCTGGAAAGCGCCGAATCGATCTTGTTAACCAGCTTGCGATAGCGGTCGCGGGTACGCAATTCCAGCGCGGCATCGGTTTCCAGCGAGGCCCGGTCATTGATATCGGGTTCCTGCCAGTTTTCCTCTTTCAGGTGCGAAATCGTGTTTTCGGATTCCTGCAACAGTTCAGCACGCCAGCTAAGTAACTTCTGACGGAAGTACTCGAGATGCATGGGTGACATGTAATCTTCTTTCGGGGATGGTTTGTATCCCTCGGGTAATTCTATTGTCATTGATTCGCTCTCCAGTGATGTCCATAACAATAAAAGGCGGGCAGTATAGGGGCGTTTTTTCGGTTCAGCAAGTCACCTGACGATTATTTTTTTGGCGGCGGGACACTAACCTCGGCGAGGGCGAATTTTAGCGTCATTCGAATACCATTCCCAATCGACAGCAGTCGGCAACAAACGCCTGTTATCGTGTTTGCCTGTTGCAAGATTACGCACGGTTTGTTCTATTATCGCTATAATCATAGACTTACCCGTCATCCTGAGATCACTACCTCCTAAGCGCCCATGTTTTTAATACGCCTGATCATCTTACTGGCAATCGTCGTCATTCTAATGTGGCTGCTGAAGCGACTGTTCAGCGCCGACCCCGAACCCGAGCAGCTGGAATCGGGCCGTTCGGAAAATATGCGCCAATGCAAGTATTGCGGCGTGCACGTGCCCGAGTCGTCGGTGGTTTCCGTCAATCAGGAACCCTATTGCAGTCAGGAACATGCAGACCTTGACCAGCACTAGCCCGTTCGAGAGCGGATATCGACCGAGATCCACCAACTGGACCTCGGTACGCCTGCTCAATGTCTATCGACTCGGGCTAGCGTCAATATTTTTCGCACAGAGCTTTATCAGCCCTTCGCCGCTGCTGACCATCGTGCATCACTCGCTCTATTCCTGGGTCAGTTTTGCTTTTCTGCTACTTGCGATGATCTGGATCGTCGCCACCTGGATCGAACGCCGTGGTTTTCGAAGTCAGGTCACGCTGCAAATCTACGGTGACACGATCATCATCATCCTGCTGATGCACGCCTGTGGCGGCATCTCCAGCGGGCTCGGCATGCTGCTGATTATTTCGGTGGCGGTTTCCGGATTACTAACCGAGCAGGCCCTGGCCACGCTGTTTGCCTCGCTGGCATCGCTGGGCTTGCTGGCGGAACACATCTACTCAATAAGCAATATCCCGGGATACAGCGGAACCTCGACGCAGGTCGGCATACTCGGCGCCAGCCTGATCGCAACCGCCATCATCACCCATAATCTGATGACACGGGTGCGCAGCAGTGAACAGTTAATTCAGCAACGTGAACGCGATGTGGCGTTACTGTCGGCACTGAACCAGGAAATTATCGAAAATCTGCAGGCCGGGGTCATCGTGCTTAGCCGTAACGACCAGATTCGCCACATTAACCAGGCCGCTCTCGATATGCTGCACCTGGCCAATATCAAGTCGATCTCGCTGCAAAAGGACTGCCCCAAGATTCTTGCCTCGCTGGAAGCCTGGCGCAACAATGCCGGCGACGGCAGCGCCGCCGAAACCGGCGTCGATAATATACAGATCAGCTTCCGCGAACTTCAAAGCGAGGGTCAGCCCAATACGATGATCTTCCTCAACGACGTATCCTCCATTCGCGACAGCATGCAGCAGGCCAAGCTGGCTTCTCTAGGTCACCTGACCGCCAGCATTGCGCACGAGATACGCAATCCGCTGGGCGCCATCTCGTACGCCGCCGAGTTACTGAACGAGAACGAAGAGTTGTCGGAGGCCGACGAGCGCATGATCGAGATCATCAATCAGCATACGCTTCGTATCAACAATATCATCGAAGACATCCTGAAGATCTCGCGCAGTAGTCCGACGGTGAAGGAACAGGTCGATCTGAGTACCTGGCTGCCGGACTTTATCGATGATTTTTGTCAGTCGGGGCTGGCAACACCCGATTCGTTCGAGCTCGAAATCGACTCGGAACATTCGGTAATGCAGTTCGATACCGGCCACCTGGCGCAGATTCTGACTAATTTATTTACCAACGCCATGGTACACGGCGACGGCGCTACACCGATCACCATACGGGTTTTTACGACCGAGGCCTATCCGCTCTGTATAGAGGTTGCCGACCGCGGTCCGGGCGTGGATAGCGAAATTCTGGACCAGATTTTCGAACCCTTTTATACCACCAGTCACGAGGGATCAGGGCTTGGGCTATATATCTGCGGACAGCTGTGCGAACTCAACAACGCGTTTATTACGGCCCGGGCTAACCAGTTTAATGGCACCAGTTTTATTCTGCAGATGACTTCGCTCGCCGTTGAATCCGAGGTAAAGGCGGTTAAATGACCAGGCAACGCGTACTCATCGTTGACGATGAACCCGATATCAGGGAATTACTCGAGATCACCCTGTTACGCATGGGGCTGGAAACCCGCAGCGCCGAAGACTATAGCGAGGCCACGCGCCTGCTGCACGACGAATCCTTCGATTTGTGCCTGACCGATATGAAACTGCCCGATGGTGACGGCATCACGCTGGTTGAACACATACAGCAGCATTGTCCAAATACGCCAACCGCGGTAATCACCGCGCACGGCAGCATCGATCTTGCGATCAAGGCGATGAAATGCGGCGCTTTCGACTTCGTCTCCAAACCGGTCTCACTGGAAACACTGCGCAATCTGGTGGACAAGGCGCTAACCCTGCCGAGTTCGCCACAGCTTGCCGGTGACCCTGCCGATACCCGCTATCAAATCATTGGCGACTCCGCCGTAATGCAGGACCTCAAGCGCTCGATTGCAAAGTTCGCCCGCAGCCAGGCACCGATATTCATATGCGGCGCCTCGGGTACGGGTAAGGAACTGGTGGCGCGGCAAATACATATGCAGGGATCGCGAGCGAACGCCGCCTTTGTCGCGGTAAACTGCGGCGCCATCCCCTCCGAGCTAATGGAGAGCGAGCTTTTCGGACATTTGAAGGGTAGTTTTACCGGGGCTACCAGCGATAACGACGGTTTGTTCAAGGCGGCAAACGGCGGCACGCTGTTTCTCGATGAAATCGCGGATCTGCCATTGTCGATGCAGGTCAAGCTACTGCGGGTCATCCAGGAGAAATCGATACGCGCCGTCGGCGCACAGCAGGAAGAGTCGATCGATGTCAGGATTATCAGCGCTTCGCACAAGGATCTGGAGTCGATGGTAAGCGAAGGCAACTTTCGCCAGGACCTGTACTATCGCATCAACGTCATCGGAGTAACGGTTCCGGTACTGTCGGAGCGCGCGGACGACATTCCCCAGTTGGTCGACTACCTGATCGAAAAGCACAATTATCATAATTCCAGCCAGGTAAAGATCGTCGAACAGGCGCTTGATGCGCTGCGGACATATCCCTTTCCGGGCAATGTTCGCGAGCTGGAAAACATACTTGAGCGGGCGCTGGCATTATGCGAGAACGAAACCATCGAACTTGAAGATTTGCAGCTACCGGAGCTGATCCCCAGCAGCGATGAAAAACAGCCGAGCCTGGGCGAAATGACGCAAAACCTCGAAAAAGAACATATTCTGAGCGCGTTGGAAAACCATCGCTGGAATCAATCCGCGACCGCACGCGCGTTGGGCCTGACTTTACGTCAACTACGCTACCGCATCGACAAGCTCGAACTGAAAAACGATTAATTCGGGCCGTACCCGGGTAAATATCTGACATTCGATGTAAAAACTTGACAATTTTGTCATATTTTTGCCGCTCTTATGCCGCAGGGCGATCAAGCTGGATTATTAACTTGTTGTTTTACAAGCATTTTTAAAAAAATGGCAAAGTTGGCATCACGATTGCTTTCTATTCATCATGAAACGGCATTAGTCGATTTCAAAATTGAATTTAAATTTTTGAAAAGAGGAATCTCCAAAATGAAAAAGCAACAATCTGGTTTTACATTGATCGAACTGATGATCGTGGTAGCGATTATCGGCATCCTGGCTGCGATCGCTATTCCGCAATATGCCGATTACACCCAACGCACCAAAGTAACCGGCGCGCTGGCTGGCATCGCCGGCATCAAGACCCAGGTCGGTCTGTGTGTACAGGAAACCGGTGGTATAGCTACTTGTGACGCTGGTTCCAACGGCATTTCAGCTAACCTGGCTGCTGGTGATGTTAACTACGTCGTATCAACGACCACCGCTGCCGGCGTCATCACTCTGGTCACCGAAGGTGTTCAAGATGACGGTGTTACCAACATGCAGCTGATTCTCACGCCTACTCCTGCTGGTGCGGCGCTGCGCTGGGATTTCGACAACACCCAAAACGGCTGTCGTGACGTAACTCCTGGCCGCGGAATCAACTGTACTCCGTAATACAGCCTGAGTTAACGCTTAGACACGAATACGGGCTCTTCGGAGCCCGTATTTTTTTGCCTGCAACTCCTGTGCGGGCAGCTGGCAACATAGCTTACATTTTAATTTAAGCGTTTTTTATAAGCGATTGATTCCTTTTAATTTATGCGAAGCCGGTATTTGACCTTGCGATACCGCAAATTCGAACTAAAATCGGAGTGGTTTCCTCAACAAACCAACTATACTGTAATATACTTCAACGCTGAAAAATTAGCCCGCAAGCAAAATAATATCTATGGCCGCTACCAATATGAATCTCACCGGGATCGCGCGCAAACTGGTTCTCGATAAGCATCTCGACGAAGCCGCGGCAATCCAGGCTGTCGAGGCTGCTAACAAGGAAAATGTGCAGCTCACCAGTTACCTGGCACAAAACAAGATCGTATCGCCCCAGGTAATCGCAATGATTTCGTCGCAGGAGTTTGGCCTGCCCGTATTCGACCTGGATGTCATGGATACCGAGCTGGCCGCATTTGGCCTGGTCGAAGAAAAGCTGATTTTAAAGCTTAACGCCGTACCGCTGTTCAAACGCGGCAACCGCCTCTTCGTCGCGATATCCAGTCCGACGAATACCCAGGCACTGGATGAAATCAAGTTTGCCACCGGCCTCTCCACCGAGGCGATTCTGGTTCAGGAAAACCAGCTGGCCGAGTTTATCGACAAAGCGGCCAGCGCGATGGATACCTCGATGGGTGATATGCTCGACGACGATCTCGAAAACCTCGATATCGGCGCCGAGGAAGAGGTTGATTCCGGCCCGACCGCGGCCGAGGTCGACGATGCGCCCGTCGTCAAGTACGTCAACAAGATACTGCTCGACGCCATCAACAAGGGCGCTTCCGATATCCATTTCGAACCCTACGAAAAACGCTACCGAATTCGATATCGCATCGACGGCATACTCTCCGAGGTCGCATCGCCGCCGATTAATATTGCCGGCAAGCTGACGGCGCGGGTAAAGGTCATGTCGCGAATGGACATTTCCGAACGGCGTGTTCCGCAAGATGGCCGCATCAAGCTGAAGCTGTCGAAAAAACGCGCTATCGACTTTCGTGTCAATACCTGTCCCACGCTGTTCGGCGAGAAAGTGGTGCTGCGTATTCTCGATCCTTCGAGCGCCAAGCTCGGTATCGATGCGCTGGGATACGAACCCGAACAAAAAGAGCTGTACCTGAAAGCGCTGGCCAATCCCTACGGCATGATCCTGGTTACCGGACCAACCGGTAGTGGTAAGACGGTCTCGCTTTATACCGGATTGAATATTCTAAACGTACCGGAAACCAATATATCGACAGCCGAAGATCCCGCGGAAATTAACCTCGAGGGGATCAATCAGGTGAACGTCAACGACAAGGTCGGGTTAACCTTTGCCGAAGCGCTGAAAGCCTTCTTGCGCCAGGACCCGGACGTCATCATGGTGGGCGAGATTCGTGATATCGAAACCGCGAATATCGCAATCAAGGCCGCGCAAACCGGACACCTGGTGTTGTCGACACTACACACCAACGATGGCCCTCAGACCCTGACCCGTCTGATGAACATGGGCGTACCGGCTTTTAATATCGCCACATCGGTGAGCCTGATTATCGCGCAGCGTCTCGGTCGGCGCCTGTGCGGTGATTGCAAAGCGCTGGAAGACCTTCCCAAAGAGGTACTGCTCAAGGAAGGTTTCACCAAGGAAGACATCGCCGAAGAAATGAAAATTTACAAGGCCGTGGGCTGTGACAAATGCACCAACGGCTACAAGGGCCGTGTCGGCATCTACCAGGTGATGACGATTTCCGAGGAAATGGGGCGCCTGATCATGAGCGGCGCCAACTCGATCGACCTTGCCGACCAGGCCGACAAAGAGGGGGTTGACGATTTACGTCGATCCGCGTTGAAAAAAGTTAAACAGGGCTTGCTTAGCCTTGAAGAAGCAAACCGCGTAACGAAGGATTAAACCATGGCAGCGAAAGCAGCAACGGCTGAAAAAATCGAATTTCTCTACGAAGGCACCAACCGTGGGGGCTCCAAGGTCAAGGGCGAAATATTTGCTCTGAACGACGCTCTTGCCAAAAATGAATTGCGCAAGCAGGGGATTAACCCGCTCAAAGTCAAGAAAAAGCCAAAATCGCTGTTAAGCGGAGCGCAAAAGATTCAGCCTTCCGATATTGCAATTTTCGCCCGCCAGATGGCTACCATGATGCATGCGGGTGTACCGTTGGTTCAATCGTTCGAGATCATCGGCCAGGGCAACGACAACCAGTCGATGCAGAAACTGATTTTCCGTATTAAGGCCGAGGTCGAAGGGGGCGTATCGCTTGCCGAATCACTCGCCAAGGAACCGCTTTATTTTGATCCGCTTTTTATCAACCTGGTAAACGCTGGCGAGCAATCGGGTGCGCTGGAAACCATGCTCGACAAGCTGGCTACCTATAAAGAGAAAGTCGAAGCACTTAAAGCAAAGGTCAAAAAGGCGCTGTTTTATCCTATCGCGGTACTGGTAGTCGCCTTCGTGGTCACGGTAATCCTGCTGGTATTCGTGGTGCCGCAATTTCAGGAATTGTTTGATTCGTTTGGCGCCGACCTGCCTTCGCTTACCAAGTTTGTTATTGCCCTGTCCGAGTTCATGCAGGCCTGGTGGTGGGTTATTGCGCTCGGTATCGCCGGCACGGTGTACACCATTCTCAGGATAAAAAAGACTTCTCCGAAAATGCAGGAGGCTTTCGATCGCATGGCACTGAAAGCGCCGGTGATCGGCGAAATTACCACCAAGTCGGCCATTGCACGGTTTTCCCGTACCCTCGAAACCATGTCTGCCGCGGGTGTACCCCTGGTCGAAGCGATGGAATCGGTTGCCGGTGCCACCGGCAATATCATCTATTACAGGGCCAGTATGAAAATCAAGGACGAAGTGTCGCAAGGTACTCAACTGCAAACATCGATGCGCAATACCGGACTGTTTCCCAACATGGCGATCCAGATGGTTTCCATCGGTGAAGAAGCCGGTTCGCTCGACGCGATGCTGGCCAAAGTAGCCGACTTTTACGAAACCGAGGTCGACAACGCCGTCGATGCGCTGACCTCGCTGCTGGAACCGATCATTATGGCGGTTCTCGGCATTCTCGTTGGCGGCTTGATCGTGGCGATGTACCTGCCGATCTTCAAACTGGGATCGGTGGTATAGGCAACCTGCTTGTTCGATATTTTTCTTTTACTGTTCGAACAGTACCCGGCGCTATTTCTAGTCACCCTGTTCGTCCTCGGGGCGGTAGTCGGCAGCTTTCTGAATGTCGTCATTTATCGACTACCGATAATGATGCAACGCGAGTGGCGGCAGGATTGTCTCGAATTTCTCGAACAGCCGGCCGAGGCCGGGCAGGACAAATTCAACCTGAGCGTGCCGCGTTCTCGCTGTGGTAACTGTGGCCACCAGATCACCGCCCTAGAGAATATTCCGCTTATCAGTTACCTGGTACTCGGCGGCAAGTGTTCGGCCTGCAAAACCCCGATTTCGATACAGTATCCACTGGTAGAGCTTTTCACCGCGATCGTTTCGGTTATCGTCGGCTGGAAATTCGGCATTAGTCTGCAAACCGCGGCAGCTCTTTTAATGACCTGGTGCCTGATCGCCGCCAGCGGCATCGATATCGGGCACAAACTGTTACCCGACAATATCACCCTGCCCCTGCTCTGGTTCGGTATATTGCTATCGCTGTTCGAAGTTTTCGTCGACCTCGAAACCAGTGTCATCGGTGCCATGGCCGGATATATGAGCCTGTGGAGCGTGTTTATCCTGTTCAAGATAGTAACCGGCAAGGAAGGTATGGGTCATGGCGATTTCAAGTTGCTCGCCATGATCGGCGCCTGGCTCGGCTGGAAGCCTTTGCTAGTCGTTATTCTGACTTCATCGGTAGCGGGCGCGATCGTCGGTATCAGTATGATCGTGCTAAAAATAACCGAACGCGGCACGCAGATTCCTTTCGGTCCTTACCTAGCCGCAGCGGGCTGGATGACCCTGCTCTGGGGAGAGACGCTGATGCGTTTCTATTTTTCATTGTTCGGTCTATAGTCGCGCCCGCTTGCCATGTTTTCAGTCGGGCTCACCGGGGGTATCGCCTCGGGTAAAACCACAATCAGCAATTTATTTGCACGGCTCGGAGTTCCGGTGATCGATACCGATATCATCAGCCGCCAGTTGCTGGAACCGGGTGAGCTGGCCTTTGAACAGGTCTGCAGCCATTTTGGCGCCGAAATTCAGGATGCCAATGGCGCTATCGATCGTAGCCGCCTGCGCAAGATCGTGTTTAACAATCCCGATGAAAAGTCCTGGCTTGAAACCATGCTGCATCCACTGATTTACCAGCGCAGTCACGATGCTATTGTTGCCCACGCCAGCGCCAACTGGGTGCTGGTGGTGGTGCCGCTGCTTTTCGAAACCAACTTCCAGTCACTGGTGGATCGCATCCTGGTGGTCGACTGCCCCGCGGAACAGCAAATCGAAAGGCTGGTAAAGCGGGATAGAATCGACGAATCGCTAGCGCACAAAATGCTGTCGCAACAGTTGGGGAATGCCGAGCGCATCGCCCGCGCGCACGATATCATCGATAATCGATCCGAAAACGCCGACCTCGAATCCCAGGTCAAACGCCTGAACAAGTTTTACCTGGAGTTGTCGACGGCCTGAAATTCATTCGGCTTCAACTGCAATTGCTATCGACATGAGGGCGTCGTTTTCAGCTATAATTTAAGGGTTTTGCATTATTTCTCTATTGATGTCGGGCAAATACCAAACATTCGAACAACCGCTGAGCGAGCGCATCCGCATGTGCCTGCGCGTGGAAACCCTGATGAATCGGTTTCATTACTTCGAAGCGCTAAAAGGCGACTGGAGCGCCTACAGCGCGCTACTGACTATTCTCGAACTTACCGCCTTACTCGAACGGGGTGATCTGAAGCAGGAATTGATGAAGGAACTGGAGCGTCAACATGGCGCGCTCAGGGCCCTGACCCAGCACCAGGGAATCGACCATTCCAAGCTCGAACTCATTCTCAGCAAACAAAAGAACGCGCTAGATCGATTGCATCGGCTCGACGGCAAGCTGGGAGAGCATTTGAAGCGCGATGATTTTCTGCTGGCCATCAAGCAGCGCACATCGATTCCAGGAGGCTCCTGCGATTTCGATCTGCCGCAGTTACGTTTCTGGATGAACCAGCATCACGAAAAACGGATTTCCGATCTGCGCGAATGGGCGGCGCCCTACTGTCATCTGGAAGACGTGATCGAGCTCATCCTCAAGGCAATTCGCGACAGCGCATCGGCCAGACCGGTAGTCGCCGAAAATGGCTTTTATCAAAAGCCGCTGGACACCAAGCAATCTACCCAGCTGATCCGCATTGGCGTCGACGCACAGGCCAATATTTATCCGGAAATAAGCGCCGGAAAACATCGCTACTCGGTCAGGTTCATGCGTCTCGATTCGGGCGAGATGGCGCCCGCTCAGGTTAAGGAAGACGTCGAGTTTATGCTGTCGCGTTGCGCTTTATAGCTTCAAGAATCGGAACGTCGGCCGGCGGAAAGCGATACTGCTCGATATCTTCGATGTCGATCCAGGCTAGCGGCTGTTGTTCCCGCGCCCTGACTTCGCCCTGATACTCATCGACACTCCAGGTATCGAGCAGGATGTTACGTTCCGGGTAGCGATGGTAAACCCGCATATAGGGATTGCCGCTGACTACCTCGACGTTGATTTCCTCGGCGAGTTCGCGCCGTAACGCCTGCCAGGGTGATTCCCCGGCTTCGAGTTTGCCTCCGGGCAATTCCCAGTAGTACTCGAGATGCTTGCCCTGCTGGCGCTGCGCGATCAGGAATCGATTGTCGTATTGACTATGCCAGACGATCGCGGCAACGACGTGGATATGATCCTCATCGATTGACGAGGGATCCTCAGCTCCGGTATTCCGCATTGATCTTGACGTACTCGTAGGACAGGTCGGAGGTCCAGATACGCGCGCCCGCATTCCCCAGGTTCAGGTTGACGCGAACAACGATCTCCTCGCGCGACATCTCGGCCTGCCCGAGGGCCTCGCTGTATTCGGGATCGGGTAATCCCTGGTGTAACAGCCGCACCGGGCCGAGGTAAAGATCAACCAGATCGGCATCGATTTGCGACACAGGCGCTCGGCCGATGGCCATGATAAATCGCCCCCAGTTCGGGTCTGACGCGAACAGGGCGGTTTTCACCAGTGGAGATTCGCCAATGGTAAAGGCGATACTGCGGGCATCGGCTTCGCTGGCGGCGCCCTCGACATTGATTTCGACGAACTTGGTGGCACCCTCGGCATCGCGAATAATCGCCTGCGCAAGTTTATCGAAAACCTGGCGCATGGCCTGGCAGAATGAATGCTGATTCTGATCGACCCGCACTTCGGCCGCCCCGGTGGCGATCAGTACGCAGGAATCGTTAGTCGAGGTATCGCCATCGACGGTGATCGAGTTGAAGCTGCTCTTGACCATAGATGCTAGCATTTGCTGCAGCGTCTCAGCTTCGATGGCGGCGTCGGTAGCGACGAAAGCGAGCATGGTGGCCATATTCGGTTTGATCATGCCCGACCCCTTCGCCATGCCGGTAATGGAAACGGTTTGACCCTCGATTTCGAGCTGTACGCTGACCGCCTTTGGCAGGGTATCGGTCGTCATAATGCCCTCTACGGCGGCGAGCCAGTTGTCGGCATCGAGTCGATCGAGTAATTCGGGGACCGCTGTTACTATGGGTTTTACAGGCAACGGCTCGGCGATGACCCCGGTCGAAAAAGGCAATACCTGTTCACGGGAGACGCCGGTTTTGGCGGCAAGGGCATCGCAACACTCGCTGGCATCGCGCAGCCCCGCCGCGCCGGTGCCTGCATTTGCGTTGCCGGAGTTGATTAGCAGGTAACGCGACATCGACTCGGCGGCCAGATGTTTTCGACATAGCTGAACCGGCGCAGCGCTGAAATGACTTTGGGTAAATACGGCGGCCAGACTTGAACCGGAAGCAATCTCCAGCAGCGTCAGATCCCTGATCGCCGGGTCGTTTTTAATACCGCTATGCATTGCCGCGAGCCGAACGCCCCTGACGGGATGAAGTTTTGTCGGCGCCTTCAATCCTACAGCCACCAGCAGACTCCTACAGTTTACCGTGGCATTGTTTAAACTTTTTACCGGACCCGCACCAGCAGGGCTCGTTACGCCCTATCTTGCGTTCCTTGCGGACGAATGGCTGCGCCAAATCTTCCTCGGCCTGCCGGCTCGAATCAAACGGATTCTGCGCGCTGGCATGCTCCATTGTGATCGCCTGATCCGGTTGGTGACTTTGCTCAAGCGCCTCTACCTGTTCCTCTCCTCGAATCTGTACCCGTGTCATTGCCTGCACGACTTCGTAGTTAATACCGTCGAGCATGTCGGTAAACATTTCGAAAGATTCACGTTTGAATTCCTGCACCGGATTCTTCTGTGCATAACCACGCAGCCCGATGCCCTGACGCAGATAATCCATCGCGGCAAGGTGTTCCTTCCAGTGCCGATCGAGGATCATCAGCGTGATCTCTTTTTCCGCGCGAACCAGTAGTTCCTCGCCCAGTACTTCAATTTTTTCCTGATAATCCTGCGAAAACTTATCGACAATTCGCTCGAGCATATCTTCATCGGTAATATGATCGTCCTGCTCGAGCCAGGTCTTTACCGGCAATTCGACACCGAACTCGTTGATCAGGGCCTGCTGCAAACCGTCGATGTCCCACTGCTCATCGAGCGAATTGGCCGGGACATGCGCACGAAAAACGCCTTCCAGCACGTCCTTGCGCATATCGGTGATGGCCTCGGAAATACTCTCGCTGTGCAGCAGGTCGTCACGTTGCTGATAGATAACCTTGCGTTGATCATTGGCGACATCGTCATACTGCAGCAGCTGTTTACGGATATCGAAGTTGTGGGCCTCGACCTTGCGTTGCGCGTTTTCAATTGCGCGGCTAACCCAGGGGTGTTCGATCGCCTCGCCTTCCTCCATGCCCAGCTTTTGCATCAGCCCGGCCACCTTTTCGGAGGCGAAGATACGCATCAGGCTGTCTTCCATCGACAGGTAGAATCGGGATGAGCCCGGATCTCCCTGTCGCCCGGAACGACCCCGCAGCTGGTTATCGATACGCCGCGATTCGTGGCGTTCGGTGCCGATAATGTGCAAGCCACCGGCCTCGATGACCTTGTCGTGCCGCTGACGCCATTCCTCGGTCAGTTTTTCACGTTCTTGTGTCTGCCCCTCGTCGAGTTCCCTGAGGTCGACTTCGAGGTTGCCCCCGAGGACGATATCGGTACCGCGGCCCGCCATGTTGGTGGCGATCGTAACGGTACCGGGCCTACCGGCATCGGCAATGATCCTGGCCTCGCGTTCGTGCTGCTTGGCGTTGAGAATCTGGTGCTTGATTTTTACATTGTCGAGCAGGCTGGAAAGATACTCGGAGGTTTCCACCGAGGTAGTGCCGACCAGAACCGGCTGGCCACGGCTCACGCAATCGCGAATATCGTCGATGATGGAGTCAAATTTTTCGCGTGTCGTCAGGTAAATCAGGTCGCCCATGTCATCGCGGACCATCGGCTGGTTGGTGGGTACTACGACGACCTCGAGCCCGTAAATCTGCTGGAATTCGAAAGCCTCTGTATCGGCCGTACCGGTCATCCCGGCAAGCTTGTTGTACAGCCTGAAGTAATTCTGGAAGGTAATCGAGGCGACGGTCTGGTTTTCGTGCTGGATGCTGACACCTTCCTTGGCTTCGATTGCCTGATGCAGACCCTCCGACCAGCGACGACCCGGCATGGTGCGACCGGTAAACTCGTCGACGATTACGATCGAGCCATCCTGCACGATATAGTCGACATCCCGGTTAAAAATGGCATGCGCCCTGAGGCCGGCATTCAAATGGTGCACCAGCGCGATATTGGCGGCATCATAAAGACTCTCACCTTCGCTGAGCAAACCGCTCTCCAGCAATAACTGCTCGGCCGTGTCGTGCCCGGATTCGGTCAGAAAGGCCTGCTTGGATTTTTCGTCAACGCTATAATCCCCGGGACCATCTTCGCTTTCGACCCGGCTCAGACGCGGGATAATACCGTTTATTCGCGTATACAGATCGGAACTGTCGCTCGCTTGTCCGGAAATGATCAGCGGCGTGCGCGCTTCGTCGATCAGGATCGAGTCGACCTCGTCGACAATCGCGTAATTCAATTCGCGCTGCACCCGTTCGTCCAGGGTAAAGCACAAGTTGTCGTGCATGTAATCAAAACCGAACTGGTTGTTCGTACCGTAGGTTATATCGGAGTGGTATGACTCGCGCTTCTGGTCGTAGTCCATGGTGCTCAGCACCACACCGACACTCAAACCCAGGAAATTGTATATATGCCCCATCCATTCGGCATCGCGTTCGGCGAGGTAATCGTTGACGGTTACGATGTGTACGCCCTTGCCGCTGATGGCGTTGAGGTAGGCCGGCAGGGTGGCGACCAGGGTTTTACCTTCACCGGTACGCATTTCGGTGATCTGGTTATTGTGTAGAATCATGCCGCCAATCAACTGCACGTCGTAATGACGCATGCCCAGCGCGCGTACCGACGCCTCTCGACAAACCGCAAATGCCTCATCGAGCAATTGTTCCAGGGTTTCGCCGTCGGCAAAACGCTGGCGGAATTCGTCGGTTTTTTGCTTTAGTTGCGCGTCGTCGAGAGACTGTAACTCAGGCTCGAACTGATTGATCCGGGAAACGCGCTGATTAAGCTTTTTGACAATTCGGTCATTACGACTGCCGAATACGGTTTTTACTATTTTGGACAACATCGCACGACTGCTTTAACAGGACTGCTATCTGAGGTGGAGATTACTTGAAAGGATTCAAGCGTGAGGCTGAAATAAATGACGCGGTCGATCAATTAGCGGCACGAATAAATCGTACCGGGTTGATCTCGCGCCCTTTCTTCAGTACTTCGAAATGCACATGGGGCCCGGTAGAACGACCCGACGAGCCTATTTCAGCTATCTGAAAACCTTTCTCGACAGTATCGCCTACCGACACCAGCAGGCGTGAATTATGCGCGTAGCGAGTGGTATAGCCATTGCCATGCGCGATATCGATAACGTTGCCGTAACCGTAGCGCTTGCCGGCGTAGGTGACCACGCCCTTGGCAACCGCGATGACCTGCCCACCGAGCTTACCGGCAAAATCGATACCTTTGTGCATTTCGCGCCGCCCTGAAAGCGGGTGGGTGCGCATGCCGTAATAAGACGAAATCCAGCCCTTGGTAATCGGCCGTCCGCTAGGCTGCACTTCCTTTTGCAGATTCTCGTCCAGCACCAGGTTTTCCAGCACGACCAGCTGGTTTTCGCGACTCTCGAGTTCGAAACTCAGCTGCTCGATCGCCGCCGATAATTCATCCGGGGCCAGGCCCTGGTTGCTAATGGTTTCGGGGCCACCGACCGCGGGGGTTTGGTCAAAATTGAATTCAGCCTTGTCGATACTGGCCATATGCACCAGCTTGCGTCCCAGCGCATCAAGCCGCATGACGTGGGCCTGCAGCAAACCGATACGCGAGGACAGCGCATCGATGTTGGCATCGGCTTCCTCGCGAATGTGACCGAGCTGTACCTGTTGGCGGTGCACATCCGCCTGCCATTCATCGATCAGGGCCTGGTTATCCTGGTTGGGATTCAGGCTGTATCCGAAATATACCGACCCGGCCATCACCAGGCCAAGCACGGTAGTCATCAGCAGCAGGTGCAGCGGCTTTTTCAGGTTAAGCCCGCAAATTTGACCTCGATTCGATGACAGGAACAGTATATTCACGGATCACCTATACCGTTGCTTCCACGGGTTGCGCGTATGAAATCGGTGCGGTTGATGCATCCTCGAAAGTCACTTCTTCCCAGGCTTCCTTATCTTCCAGCAGGGCAAGCAGCAGGCGATTGTTGAGCGCATGCCCCGACTTGTAACCGGAGAAGGCGCCGATCAGGCTATGACCGAGCAGGTACAGATCACCGATGGAATCGAGAATCTTGTGCTTGACGAACTCGTTATCGTAACGCAGGCCGTCTTCGTTCAGCACGCGGTAGTCATCGAGCACGATGGCGTTGTCCTGACTGCCGCCGAGGGCCAGATTGTTGGCACGCAAATACTCGATATCCTTCTGAAAACCGAAGGTACGGGCGCGGCTTACTTCCTTGACGAAGGAAGTGGTGGAAAAATTGATATGGCAGTTTTGCTTTTGTTTGGTAAACAGGGGGTGGTCGAAATCGATCTCGAAACTGACCTTGAAGCCGTTGAAGGGTTTGAACTCGACC
>Ga0224508_10000606_pt1 | contig 34730 bp, 32 predicted proteins | sample SF_Jan12_sed_USG_4_FD_170157 | JGI IMG/M metagenome (GOLD analysis project Ga0224508, IMG submission 170157) | Sediment microbial communities from San Francisco Bay, California, United States - SF_Jan12_sed_USGS_21 | ecosystem: Environmental > Aquatic > Marine > Sediment | place: USA...
ACCGATCTTCTTCGGTACCATGAAGCCCTGGCCGTCGTAGTAGTTGACGCCAGCAAAGTTGAGGCCCAGTGCGGTATCGCGAACCAATGTCCAAGTCGTGTTGCGTGAAAGCAGATCTACCTCACCGGATTGCAGGGCGGTGAATCGCTCTTTGGCCGACAGCGGTGAGTACTTAACCTTGTCGGCTTTGCCAAAAATGGCGGCAGCCACTGCGCGACAGACATCGACGTCGATTCCGGTCCAGTTGCCTTGTTCATCGGGGTTTGAGAAGCCGGGTAGACCCTGGCTAACTCCGCACTGAACGTGGCCCTTGCGCTTAACGTCGTCTAAGGTGGCAGCCTGCGCGACACTAGCCAACATAGCTAATGCCGCCGATACGGCTACAGTTCTGAAAAAACTCATGGTAACCCCTCCAATTGTTAGGTTTGTTAGCATGCCCAATGGTACGGACACCTGACCCCCGAGCAAGCGTCTGCTTGGTCGGGGGTGAGACGCTAGCATACCAGCTACCGCACTCTCAAGCCATTTTCAGTCAAATCACGCCTATGTTTTTGTGTGGAAGTCGAGGCTAGGCGGAGGTAGACCCGTGGCCCCGCGCCCACCCAGAGGAAGACCGAGGCGCACGCCCCAACTAAGCTGTCTGTGCTTATCGTGCAGCGAGCGCTATCGTGGCGTCGCCGATCGGCAAAGAGGTAGACGGCTAACCGCGGCAGCGATATGCTCTTTCCAAACTCTGGTCTTTAGACGTAACTGAGGGTAAGAAGCGATGCAATTTAGGGAACGCGCGCAAGACGCGACGAAAGATCTGTTTGGCATTCTGCAAGCCGCACCATCGGCTGAGCTCGAGGCGCAAGTGGTTAAGCTCATAGAGCAGACCATGATCGACACGCTGCTTGAGGAAGGTGAGCGCTGTGCCAAGGTGGCCATGGACTGTTGCTCGGCTGATCGCGATTTGGCGCACAAGGTGGCCGATAAGATTCGACAGGCCAACACTGCGCTGATAGCCAATCTCTCGAGCATGCGCTAAACGACACGATCGGTGAGCCGCGGCGCAATGGATCGCCAGTGGCGGCGGCATGCATCCCGTGTAGGCCGCCATACGGCCGCGATCACTATATGATCCCCTGCCAGCGTCACCTATTTGATCTGCCCGATGATATCGCCTATCTGAATTGTGCCTATCTGTCACCGCTGATGAAGGCGGTCATGCAGGCCGGACAGCAGGGCGCCAGGCTTGAGGCGAGACCTTGGGAGGTCACCCCGCGGGACTTCTTTACAACGACAGAGATCGCGCGCGAGCTATTCGCCCGGGTCATTAATGCATCCGCCAACGATATCGCTATCGTACCGGCCGCCAGTTACGGGGTTGCGGTGGCCGCCCGCAATGTACCGCTTAAGCGAGGCCAGACTATTGTCTTGTTGGAGGACCAGTTTCCATCAAATGTCTATACGTGGCGTGAACGCGCCAAAGAAGCCGGCGCCCACATCGCGACCGTGCGTCGACCGTCGAACGCAGACTGGACCGAAGCCACCGCTAGCCAGATTACAGAACAAACGGCGGTTGTTGCGTTGCCGAACTGTCACTGGACCGATGGCGGACTTTTGGATCTCTCAGCGATTTCAAATATGTGCCGGCAAACTGGCGCCGCCATGGTGTTGGACATTACCCAGTCGGCCGGCGCGATGCCGTTCGATGTACAGCAGGTGCACCCCGATTTCTTGGTGGCGGCCGGGTACAAGTGGCTATTGGGACCATACTCCTTGGGATTTTTGTATGTCGCACCAAAGTGGCAACAGGGCGAGCCGCTGGAACAAAACTGGATCGCCCGAGAAGGCAGCGAGAATTTTGCCGGGCTTGTCAATTACCGTGATGAATTTCAACCTGGCGCGCGTCGTTTTGATATGGGCGAACGTGCCAACTTTCAACTGTTGCCGATGGCAGTCGCCGCCTTGCGCCAAATTCTTGATTGGCGCGTAGAAGAAATCGCGCTCACACTGGCACACAAAACGGCGACCATCGCCGAGCGGGCGCAGGGGCTGGGGTTGACGTCTGTACCAATGCGATTGCGTGCGGGACATTTTCTGGGCTTGCGTTTTCCGACAGGACCGCCGACCGGGCTTCTTGAAAAACTTACCGCAGACAAAATCTTCGTGAGCATACGTGGAGATTCCATGCGGGTGACACCTCATCTCTACAACACAGATGCCGATGTCGATCGACTTTTCGATATACTACAAGCTGTCGTTTAACGAAGCCTTTCATAAGTTCAAATTGGAGATTTGATGCCCCCTGACGTCGAACGTGCACGCGCCGGTGTGTACCACTACAACACAAAGAACGAAATCACGCACTTTGTTCAAGCGCTGGCGGATGTGGGTCACATAAATGTGCAGAGCTCACCATAAAGAAAAATGGGGGCACTTTAAAGTGCCCCCATTCTTTGCTACTTGGTAATCCAGACTATTGGAGCGGGTCCAGTTGCACGCGCCGATTGCGGGCACGCCCATTACCAGTGGTATTGGTATCTATCGGTTGGGTCAGCCCGTAGCCACTGGCCCTTAAGCGACTTGCCGCTATGCCTTTTTCAACGAGATACTGTCTCACGGAGATCGCTCGTTTCTGTGAAAGTGCTTGATTGTAATCGGCGGTGCCGACATTGTCGGTGTGGCCCTGTATTTCAATTGTCAGGTCTGGGTTCTGCGCCAAGACTCGATATGCCCGTTCGAGCACACCATAGTGTTTGGCCTTGATCTGCCACCTGTCAGTATCAAACTGGACATCCGCCAGCACCCAGCAACCCGCTAGATTTACCTCAGCGCCCTTCGGCGTGCGTGGACACTTATCACTGGCGTCGACCACCCCATCGTTGTCGCTATCCATAGGGGCCATCGGACAGCCGAATGGGTCTTTACCAGGGACATTTGGGCACTTGTCGGCATTATCCAATACGCCGTCGCCGTCCGCATCGCCGATTTTTGCTTCCATTGGCATGGCCTTCTCTGCCAAGAAAACTCGCTCGACGTAGTTCGCCATCGCTTGACTGGATGCAATGCTATCTGCGTTGACGGTAAATCCACATTGGCCGGTTCGGGCCGCATCTTGCATTACCGCCTGCCCAGTAGGATCTTGGCCGATACGGACCGGGTAAATGCATAGCCGATCACCATATTGCTTCTTTAGACTAGCGATAGCCGCCGACGGCGCACCGTCGGTATTGACGCCATCACTGACGAAGATGATCGCGGTTTGTCCTTGGCTCGATGCCAGATCATTATTGGCATTATCAAACGCCATGCCTATGGGTGTGGATCCCGCTCCACTTTGTTGTGCAGCCAGGGCTTCCTCAAGTTCGGACTTGGAATACGACTTTAACCCATAAGGTTCGCCGACCTTTTTGCCGTCTAGGGTGCGCAGTGCACCAGTGAGTTTCAGATCGGGGATGGTCTGATTCAAGCGGCTAACGATCTCTTTGGCCTGCACGAATTTCTGTTCGCCCTTATGGCGCTGCGCCATAGAACCCGAAGCATCGAGGATCACGATGAAGTTGTCGACTTTTTGCGCGCGATTGCTGGTATCGATACTGGCGGCATCAAAGCTCTTAGAACTGAATGCGGTGGATGGTGTCTTGCTCGTGGCACAACTGACCACGAAGGCACTCAGCCCCACCATAAAAAGCAGGTTAATGAATTTGTTGGTCATGGTACTGACTCCTCTGTCGCAAGTGGTTACTAAATGCTAACAAGTGGTTACTAAATGCTAATTCGAAGGCTAATTTTACCCGGTGTTCGGCTTCCTGAATACGGGCACCAGGGAGTATCCAGGGTGGGGTGGTATTGGGAAATCCGTATGACTACATCCGTAACCTTACGGATAGCTCCGGGTACTGAAAAGAGTTAATGATTTCAATGCCGTGCAACCCCGAATCAGATCACAGCTTGCGCAATCACCCACGGCTCGTCGCTGGCGGATTTGGCCCATTCTTGCATAGCCGGCCAGCGCCAAACTGCGTCACGGTAGGCAGCGCCGATGTCATCGAGCGCTACGTCATAGGTAATGAAGCGACTCACGACTGGCGCGTACATGGCATCGGCGATCGTAAACGGACCGAACAGATAGTCGCCACCGCTACCGAATCGATTGCGACATTCACGCCATAGACCGGCGACGCGATCGATATCCTTGTCGACGCCGTGGCCACGCCCTTTGCCGGGATAACGCCCGCGCACGTCCATCGGCATGTGGGTCCGCAGCGCCACAAACCCTGCGTGGATCTCGCTGCTGACGGCGCGGGCGATAGCACGTGCTGACGCCTGTGATGGCCACAGCTTGGCGGCTGGAAACAGCTCTGCTAGGTACTCAGCAATCGCGAGCGATTCCCAGATGATTTCGCCACCGTGCTTTAAAACCGGTACCCGCTCGCTCGGCGAGTGCGCCCGAAGCTTCTCTTTTGTGTCCGATCGATCGAGCGGGATCACTATTTCTTTAAAAGGCGCACCGGTTTGCTTTAGGGCCAGCCAAGCGCGTAGCGACCACGATGAGTAGTTCTTGTTACCGACAACAATGCTTAGATCATTCATGCTGGCACGCGCGTCCGCCGCTAGCGACAATATAACGGATGCCACGATCATCGCGCATATGCGAAACTAGCAGCGTATATGGTTACAAGCAATCAAAACCCGGTGCTCGTCGATGTATCGCGCGGCGACATGATTGAAAGTCGACATCGAGGCGCGGTAGCGGTTGTCGATGCCCGCGGCAATGTGGTGGCCGCGTGGGGTGATATCGAGCGACCGGTGTTTGCCCGTTCGGCCATTAAACCATTACAAGCACTACCGTTGCTCGAAAGCGGGGCGGCTGAAAGCCTCGAGGTAAGCGATGAAGAACTTGCGCTCGCCTGCGCATCTCATGGCGGTGAGCCCGAGCACGTTCAGACTGCTAACAGTTGGTTGGGCCGAATCGGGCTGGTCCCTGGTGATCTCGAGTGTGGTGCGCATTTACCGTTGTATCAACCAGCGGCAGCCGCACTATTGCGATCTGGCGATACCCCCTCAGCCCTGCATAACAATTGCTCTGGCAAACACGTAGGGTTCTTGGCAACGGCGGTGCATTTGGCGGAGCCAACCCACGGTTATAGTCATGCTGACCATCCGGTGCAGCGACGTGTGCGACAAACCCTGGAGGACCTGAGTGGCGAGGAATTGGTCGATGCGCCGACAGGGATCGACGGTTGCGGTATTCCGGTAATCGGCCTGTCACTGCGTACAACCGCCTACGCCATGGCCAGGCTCGGCAGCCCACACGACCTGCCGGTGAAACGCGCTCGTGCCTGTGAGCGTATCGTGCAAGCGATGGTCACCGCACCGTTTATGGTTGCCGGCAGTAATCGGTTTTGTACCGAAGTGATGCGAGTGACAGGTCGCGATGTGATCGTAAAAACAGGTGCCGAGGGATTTTACACGGCGGCGTTACCTATTAAGGGATTGGGGATTGCGCTAAAGATCGATGATGGGGCGGGCCGTGCGGCCGCGGTAACGATGGGCGCCGTCTTACGGTATCTCAAAGTACTCGATGATTCGGCCGTGCAATCGTTGCGCGAGCAGCTCGAGCCGCCTGTGCAAACCTGGGCAGGTACAACAGTAGGTCGAACGTGCGTAACCTCGAGTTGGCCCACGTGAGACCCGTTTAGGCTGCTTTGTACTACGCATCGCAATACTCACACCTGCAGCTTACCCGATTGTCGAGCCCAGCCGCTTGCACCCGAACGGCGCGACTCGTAGGATCACGGCAGCGCAAACAGACTAATTCCCTGTGGCTCTGGGAAAGGTTCCCTAGGTTCGGAGACCGCAATCCTACGGGGCCACAGTTGCGGCAACAGGAACACGAACGGCTGAGTCTAGATTGGCAGAACTCTATTTCGCCTACGGCTCCAATCTGTCGACGCGACAGATGCGGGCACGCTCTCCATCTGCACGGGTGTTATCCCGTTGCAGCCTGCAAGATTGGCGCTTGAGTTTTGTGCAGCCACACGAGGGTTGGAGCGGCGGGGTCGCTGGTATTGTGCAAGCAGCCGGCGGCATCGTACATGGCGTGGTCTGGGAACTCTCTAATGAAGACCTGATTCGACTCGATGGCTTCGAGCCGGTTGAAAGCGGCGATTACAAACGTACGATTGCGCGTGTGCGATTGTCGACGGATGAGATACTAGCGTGTTGGGTGTATATCGGCGATGTCCATCCTGACGCGCCGCTTGCGCCATCGGCGCGCTACTTAAAGACCATGCTCACCGGAGCGCGTGAGCATGGTCTGCCCGCAGATTACATCGACTGGATAGTGCGAGAGTTTCCACCCCGCGACACCTGACTTGCCATATGGGTAGCGAGTAGTTAGCCGGTAGATGTATCGCTTGGCTTGGTACGGGTGAGAACTAGCAGATTTCCGGCCACTACCATGACGACGCCGATTAATGCGGGGCCGCTCCATGTGTATCCTTCGAACAGCGTTGAAAGTATCAAGGCGACAATCGGAAACATAACACCGGCGTACGCCGCCCTATCTGCACCGATGCGCCCGAGCAGGCTCAGGTAACAACCAAACGCAATAACCGAGCCGACTACCGAAAGATAGGCCAAGGAACCGACATAACTCAACGACCAATCAAAACGAAACTCGACGCCGACCACCAATGCAACGATGGTGGTCAAGGCGGCACCATAGGCCATACCGAAAGTGTTACTTTCGATCACGCCTAGGCTGGCACGTTGATTTCGTAACGACGCCATATTCCCCAGTGATGCAAACCAAGTGGCGACTACCGCCAGGCTGACCCCGATCATGGTCGCAGTGGAGGCGGAAAAGGCTCGGAACTCAGGCCAGAACACCGATGTGATACCAAGTAGGCCTACACTAGCAGCCGCTAGTACGCGCGCACGTATGGGTGTACCTAGTAACACCGCCCCATTGAAGATGTTCATAAATACGATGGTCGAGAAGATGACTGCGATTAGACCGCTGGTCACATGCTCAATAGAGAAATAGAAGAGGATGTAATTGAGAGAAAAAAGAAACGTGCCTTGTAGGGCCATAAAGCCATGGTCGCGCAGGCCGAATCGCAGCGGCCGGCGAGTGACCAGACAAAATACCATGAGTACGGCAGCAGCGAGCGCAAAACGATAGGCAACAGACCATATGGGATCAACCACGCCCAGCTGGAACGTAATCGCCAACCAGGTCGAACCCCATATTAGGACGGTGAACAAATAGAGCAGTTGATACGGCATCGATTGGCCTCGGGTGTCGGTTTTTAAAACACCAGGCGCAATGGTAATCTAGTTGTTTATCCCGGGAGCGGCCCGCTGTCGTTGAATTTGAGCTGCGAAACCCAACAAGCACAAGCAGGAGAATCGCATGACTGGCGGCAACTCCCCAGCCCAGAACTCATTGGCGCAGACACCACTTCACGCCCTGCACCTAGAGTTAGGGGCCAAGATGGTGCCGTTCGCGGGTTACCACATGCCGGTACAGTACCCTTCCGGCATTATTGAAGAGCATAAGCATACACGTACGCATGCCGGTTTGTTCGATGTATCGCATATGGGGCAAATCTGTTTGCGCGGTAGTGGGGCAGCAGCAGCATTAGAGGCGCTGGTACCGGTCGACGTAATCGACCTCGAACCAAATCGCCAACGCTACGCGTTATTTACAAATGACGCTGGCGGCATCCTCGATGACCTAATGATCAGCAACGCCGAGGACTCCCTATTCGTAGTGGTAAACGCGGCTTGCAAGCAGCAGGATGAGGCTTATTTGCGTACCCATTTGACCGCTAGCTGCGAGGTCGAGGCGTTGACCGATCGCGCATTACTCGCGCTGCAAGGTCCCGAGGCGGCGATGGTGATGGATCGACTGGCACCGTCAGCGTCTGAGCTTTTGTTTATGACTACTGGCCGCATGCAGATCGCCGGCGCCGATTGTTTTGTCAGTCGGTCCGGATACACGGGCGAGGATGGCTTTGAGATGTCGGTGGCGAACGACCAGGCGGAAACACTGGCGCGCACGCTATTGGCTGAGGACGAAGTAGCCGCCATTGGCCTGGGCGCGCGTGATTCGTTGCGACTAGAAGCAGGTCTTTGTCTTTACGGCCATGACATCGATACCGAAACCACACCGGTAGAGGCTAGTCTCACCTGGGCGCTGTCGAAGGTACGTCGGCACGATGGTGCGCGGGCGGGTGGCTTTCCGGGGGCCGAAGTAATCCTCGGCCAACTCGCAGGCGGGGCCATGCGTAAACGAGTCGGCATTCGCCCACAAGGAAAAGCGCCGGTGCGGGAAGGGGCAGAGCTGGTCGACGCCGAGGGTACCAGGATAGGCATAGTCACTAGCGGCGGTTATGGGCCTACCGTAGGCGGGCCCGTGGCCATGGGTTATGTTGATACGGCGCTCGCACGCCCGGAGACTGAGCTCCAAGCCATAGTGCGCGGCCGACGGCACCCAGTAAATGTCGTCAAGCTCCCTTTTGTTAAGCAACGTTATTATCGTGGATAAGCTTGCAGCCAAGGACTAGAAATGAATCATCACCGTAATTGGTCCTTGTCCTTACAATTCGTTGGTTAAAACAATCCCGGAGATATTCATGTCACAATCACGACGCTCTTTGGAAGAACTGGAAATGCGCGGCGATTTTATCCGTCGCCACATCGGTCCCGGAGAGGAACAGATAGCTGAAATGCTGAGTACTTTAGGTCTCGAATCGCTCGATGCATTGATAGATAAGGCAGTGCCGCCTGCCATCATTTCGGACGATGCATTCGATTTAGCGCCAGCCAAAAGCGAGCGTGCGACAGTGACCTATATGCGTAGGATGCGCGAAAGAAACAAGGTCTTTGTGTCCATGATTGGCATGGGTTACTCCGGTACCGTGTTACCGGGGGTCATCAAACGCAACGTCTTGGAAAATCCTGGCTGGTATACGGCCTACACGCCCTATCAGGCGGAGGTTAGTCAAGGTCGAATGGAAGTACTGTTGAATTTTCAGCAAATGATTATGGATCTCACCGGGATGGAACTTGCGAACGCGTCGCTATTGGATGAAGCCACCGCCGCGGCGGAGGCGATGGCGATGTCAAAGCGAGTCTCCAAGAGTAAATCTAATACATTCTTTGTATCGCATGACTGCCATCCACAGACCATCGCGGTTGTGCAGACACGTGCCCGGCCAATGGGATTCGAGGTTGTTGTTGGTGATGTTTACCGGGAGCTGGATAAGCGCGAGTATTTCGGCGTCTTGCTTCAATATCCCGGATCGAGTGGGACTGTCCATGATATTAGCGAACTAGTTGAACAGGCCCACAACCAGCAGGCGCTGGTCACGGTGGCAGCCGATCTCCTGAGTCTCGTGTTGTTGAAGCCACCGGGGGAGATGGACGCAGACATTGTCGTCGGCAGCGCTCAGCGCTTCGGCGTACCGATGGGATACGGGGGTCCGCACGCTGCCTTTTTTGCTACCCGCGATGCCTATAAACGTTCCACCCCCGGACGCATCATCGGCGTGTCGATAGATTCGCAAGGCAAGCCGGCATTGCGGATGGCGTTGCAAACACGTGAGCAACACATCCGCCGCGAAAAGGCCACCAGTAATATTTGTACATCGCAAGTATTACTTGCAGTCATTGCTGCACTATATGCGATCTACCATGGACCCGATGGCTTATCATTGATCGCGGGCAAAGTGCATCGCATGACCCTGATCCTTGCCGAGGGATTGAGGCGCCTCGGGTTCAAGGTCGTACATGACACCTTCTTCGACACATTGACGATTCGTGTGCTCGGCCAAGCGCGCCGCATTGCGGCGCGGGCGCGTGAGTCTCGTATCAATCTGCGCATTGTCGATGCGGATCATTTGGGTATCTCGTTCGACGAAACTACGCGTCGTAGTAATTTGCGGACTCTTTGGCGGGTCTTTGCCACCAAGGCCAGTGAACGCCTGGATATCGATGAGCTCGATGCGGCGGTGCAAGGCTGCATCCCAGAGAACCTGCGTCGCACGAGTAAGTTCTTAACGCACCCGGTATTTCACCTCTACCATGCGGAAACGGAGATGCTACGTTACCTACGATGGTTAGTGGCCAAAGACATTGCGCTCGATCGAGCTATGATCCCGCTCGGTTCGTGCACCATGAAATTGAATGCCACTACCGAAATGACCCCGGTTACCTACCGTCAATTCAGCGCCATGCACCCGTTTGCACCTCTAGAACAAGCGCAGGGCTATCAGCAGTTGTTCGAAGAACTCGAGGATATGCTGTGTGAGATAACCGGATTTGACGCGATATCGATGCAACCCAATGCCGGCTCACAGGGCGAGTACGCGGGCTTGTTAACCATTCGAAAATACCATGAGACACGGGGGGAAGGGCACCGTGATATCTGTTTGATTCCGGCATCGGCGCACGGTACCAACCCTGCCAGCGCTCGCATGGCAGGTCTGAAAGTAGTAGTCGTTGCCTGCGACCAACAAGGTAACGTCGATGTAGAAGACTTAAAGGTAAAGTCGCAGCAGCACGGCGGTAATTTGGCAGCACTAATGATTACCTACCCCTCAACGCATGGTGTGTTTGAAGAAGCGATTCGGGAGATCTGTCAGATCATTCATGATCATAGCGGACAAGTTTACATGGACGGCGCTAACCTGAATGCGCTTGTCGGAATTTGCAAACTGGCCGAGATCGGTGCCGATGTTTCTCATATCAATCTGCACAAAACATTTTGCATTCCACATGGTGGCGGGGGCCCGGGGATGGGCCCCATCGGTGTTGTCGCTCATCTCGCTCCATTCTTGCCCGACCATCCAGTCGTCGATGGCGTTAATCCAGCCGCGAGCGATGCCGGTACCATTGGTGCGGTGGCGGCGGCACCGTGGGGGTCCGCCGGTATCCTTCCTATTTCTTGGGCCTACATCGCGATGATGGGAGCGGCGGGATTACGTCGCGCGACCGAGGTTGCGGTCCTAAACGCAAACTATATCGCTCATCGCTTGGCGCCACATTACCCGGTGCTCTATACAGGTAAGACCGGTATGGTCGCGCATGAATGTATCATTGACTTGCGTGCGATCAAGGAATCTTGTGGCATCACGGTGGAAGATGTTGCTAAAAGGTTGGTTGATTACGGTTTCCACGCACCGACGATGTCGTTTCCGGTAGCCGAAACATTAATGATCGAGCCTACCGAAAGTGAGGCCAAACGTGAAATGGATCGTTTCTGTGACGCTATGATCGCCATTCGCAAAGAGATCGCGGTTATCGAGGCTGGCAAAGCAGACCCTGTCGATAATCTTCTCCGCAACGCGCCACACACCCATCACTTGCTGCTAGAAGACGACTGGTCGCGGCCTTACTCTAGAGAACAAGCATTCTTCCCGTTGCCGGCGCTACGTGAGGACAAATTCTGGCCGCCAGTCGGCCGTATCGATAACGTCCATGGCGACCGCAATCTCATTTGTTCTTGTCCGCCTATGTCGGATTACGAAAAGGTTGCCTAAGCGCTTGAAGATGAGACGCTAGTTTCCGTCGGCAGTTTTTGTTGGTGCAGGTAAACATCCCGGGGTGTTTTCGTAACCGGTTGCTATTAGATCCTCTGGGTGGGACGTAGACTCACCGCCTAGGCCCATCAGCTCTGTGACGTACTGCTTGAGCTGTGCCAGTTCGTCACTGGCGCGCCAATACTCCTCGGATAGCCTAGCACCGCGCAAAACGCTAGTTGGCGGCATGGGTGACTTCGGCCGTGCATCGGCAGATAGCTGCCACATGTGTAAGCGAAACAAGATTCGTGGCGCACACTGCGTAAGTTTAGCGCGTACTTGCGTTGCATCGCCGTACAAGAAGTTTGGGGGAGAGTTACTAGGCGTCCTATGACAAGTCGTGCAGTATCGATAGAAAGTACGCAGCGCACCCTTTTCCTTTAAGCTTACCTGTAAACCCAAGTCGGTGGGTACGCTGTCCATGGCAAGATTTACCGGCGGCATATTAGGTAAGTCGTCGCAGCACCAGTTTGTCGGCGTGAGTCCGAGATGCTTGAATAATACTTGCATCGCTTTCGTGCCGCGAAATGGTTTATCGGCGAACATTCCCAACGGGCTCTCGGGTTGAGCGATAATGGAGGCAATTGCACTATCAACTACCTGGAAGTCATTCATCACCGTCAACGTTGCAGTGCCAACGAACTGCTGTTGGGAAGGAAGCAAGCCGCCTTCGTCGGGCCCTTTTGGCCATCGAATACGCAATCCTTGAATCGCACTACCATCGGTCAAGCGCAAATGTCGTCCACTGCGCTGCTGCGATAACTGAAGATCCACCGACCACTGCTCACCGTCCGCTTTCACTTGTGCGCCGGTGTGCACGGCTGTGGTAAACCTGGTACCGTCAGTGGTTTCCAATAAGCTAATGGTGCGGCTAACAACCTTGCCCGATTCAATCAGCACGTCCGCCACCAACTCTGCGACGTTCTCTCTAGAACTGGACATTCGGCACTTCACGTTTACCAGCGACCCAGCCGCGAGCGCCCCACGCCGGGTGAATTCACACGGACCCTGAAAACGTTCGCGGGCGGCGTCTTTAAGGCCGTTGTCAAACAGAGAAGTATCCAGGCGCTTTAGATCAGCTTCGGGTATGAACTCGGATAGTCCAATAATGATGCGATCTATATCGTCATCGACCGACCATGTCTCGAGCGGTACCCGAGTGCTCAACGGATCAAGCCCCGGCGGCACTGCTTCTGGTGTTGGCGTCAACAGTGGTTCGCGATTCGGAATATTGGGATTCGGAATGTAAAGACCGTGCGGCCATTGCTGGCGCCAGTTCTCGCTTAGGACGGGCACCAAATAGTTCTTGTATAAGGGCGCTTGCCGATCGAACTTCGAGTACGCCCCTAGCCGATGTTGCAACATAGCCGTAAACGCACCGGCGCGGCAGCGTCGGGACGCGATCGACGATTGATTGCCACCACAACCTGCACGCCAGAGTAATTGATGGGCCGAGAAAAGATTGGCTCGATCAGTTGCGTTGTCAATTGCGGCCGGCGCAACGCCGGTTGAGTTGGCAGCCACGCCGTAAAAAGCCGACTGTTCCTTGAGCAGGCGCGCAGCGACTCCCCGGTTACCATTGGTCTCGTCCCAGGCGGCCTTGGGAAAGATCGGCGCTGCATTTTGGTGGCAACTGGTGCAGATGGCGCGACTGGCGTAATGTACTCGCGGTTCGCCTTCCGGTCCGTAGTTGGTAACAACTTGAAACTCGAAGCGAGCTGCGCTCTCGTTATAGCTGATGACTTCGATGACCCGAGATTTTTCTTGATAGCCAAGAAATAGGCGGTCCTTTAATAGAATCGGTCTGCCGTGGGTTGTACCTACTGGCTCCGTATCTACCGCCACGATCACGCGTGGATACTTGAAGAATTCTGGTGCGGCGGTATTTCGCTGCAAAGATCGGCCGAGCGGGATTAAAACCTTCTTCAGCGTCAAGAAACCTAGGTAATCATTACCGGGCGGTCGCGGTAGCTGCGCTTCGATTTTTTCAATCAGAGCGCTGAACGGAAATGGCAGGTCATAAGCACCGTTGTTACTGAATACGATGTCAAACAACGAGCGACCTATTGGCGGCGCATCATCGCCAGGGCTGTCTGGATCGATCACCCATGTTGGCGAATAGGCGTTATCACCCGAGCTCAATTCCGTGGACAGGCGCCCAACGGTTTTTTCCGGATTTAGATGGCGCGCTAGAAACGCTTGCACCCGGGCGGCAGCCTCCTCGTGTACCGCGCGTTGGTAGCGCAGCGTTGCGCCGCGGGCGGGGTTCTTGTTGGGATTATAGGCGTCTGCTAGATAGATGCCATCACCGATTTCTGGATCGTCGAAACCATGATAGGCATTCGCGTATACCTTGAGTTCGACCGGCCACGGTCCATCTTCGGCGCCACGTGCCATGCGCTGACAGGGCTCGGCCAAGGTCCAGTCATCTTTGCCGGCGGCCAGCACTAGTACCGGTACCGTGAAGCGTCCGCTTGCGGTGTAGCGACAACTTGGGCTCACTGCGACCGCGGCTTTGAACTTGCTCTCAAACAGAGAATGTGCGCCGGCCTCGCTAACAACACTTAAGGATGCTGCATAGGCCCAACCCATGACGCCGATGCGATTAGGGTCGACATAAGGCAAAGTGGTGAGATAGTCGAGTGCGCCATAGGCATCGAATATGCGTCCGCCAACAACTTCTCGATTCGACCATTCAAGCAGCTTCTCGCACACGCCAGCCGCGTGCCGCGTAAAGAAGCTATTTACGAGCAGCGCCACGTAGCCCCAATTGGCGAGCTGGCGTACCCATTCGTGTTGATAGTGGCGAACCCCGCGGCAGTCGTGGATCATGACGACGGCGGGAAATGGTCCCGCTCCTTCGGGCTTGGCGATCAACCCGCGTAACGCAGTTCCGACGCGCAGTTCGAGTTCTATCCCTTGAGCCTTGGCACGCTTGATTTCTAGCTCGCTTGGACGAACGGGTGCAGCGTTAAAACTAATCCACTGTGGTTCCAACGCCTCCATTGCGAACACGTTGGTCCACATGAGCACAAGCCCTAGCACGCCAGTGGTTATGGCGGGACGCGGCATCGCTTGCTCCACCCGGTGAATCCGGGAACCTAAATTGCCAGGATGTGCTATTGGCCTCTGGCAAAGAAGTCTTTGAATCCTTTCACTACGGATTGTACATCATCTGTCGTGACATCGAGATGTGTGACTAATCGCGTGGTTTTGCCAGAAGCAATTAAGATCCCGTGTTGGCGCAAGAACTTGGCCAGCGGATCGCAGTGGCTTTGGTTCATAGACACAAACACCATATTGGTCTGCACCTCCTGTGGATCTACTTCAAGTTCGTCCACAGACGCTAAGTCATCTGCCAATTGCCGCGCATTGGCATGATCCTCCGCCAGTCTTTCGACGTGGTTGTTGAGTGCGACAAGGCCGGCGGCGGCCAGTATACCGGCTTGACGCATACCGCCACCCAGTACCTTACGCCATCGGTGGGCCCGCTTTATCGATGCCTCGGTGCCACAAAGTACAGACCCCACGGGAGCACCTAGTCCTTTCGACAAACAGAAAGCAACACTATCGAAATGCTGTGCTATTTCCTGCACTGAAATATCTAGCTTGACGGCGGCGTTGAATACTCGTGCCCCATCGAGGTGTAGACCGAGCCCGTGGCGCTGAGCGAACGCCGACGCCTGTTCAATGTATGCCAGCGGCAAGACTTTGCCCCCCTGTGTATTCTCTAGGCAAAGCAACCGCGTGCGGGCGAAATGGTTGTCATCTGGCTTAATTGCGCTCGTGACGTTATCTAAGTTCAACGACCCATCACGCTCAAACTCGAGGGGTTGGGGTTGTATGCTGCCCAAGACCGCGGCGCCGCCCCCTTCATACTTAAAAGTATGTGCTTGTTGGCCGACGATATATTCGTCACCGCGCTCACAGTGGCTGAGCAACGCCACTAGGTTGCACTGTGTGCCGCTTGGTACAAACAGTGCCGCTTCGGTGCCCAGCATTTCGGCTGACCGCGCTTGTAGTTCATTAACAGTGGGATCGTCGCCGAAGACGTCGTCACCAACTACCGCGTCTGCCATCGCAGCTCGCATCGCCTGGGTGGGCCGGGTCACTGTATCGCTGCGCAAATCGATTGTTTTCATCTTAGCCTCATCGTTATTTCGTTCGACGACGTCGGTTTACTAATGCAATACCTAGCAAGATTAGTGTCAAGGCGGCAAGCGCGCGCCAGCTCGGCCGCTCGGCCAATAGTGCCATGCCCCATACTACGCCCAATACCGGGACCAGATAGTTGACTTGCGAGACAAACGTGGCCCCCGTCGCCTTGATTAGACGAAGATATATCAGCGCCGCAACCGCGGTGGGGAGTAGACCAAGCATAATCATGGCGCCGAGCGACTCAAACGACGGTGACAAACTCCAAGGGCGTTCATAGGCCAGCGCCATCGGCAACATGATAAACGCGCCGGCCAAGGTTGAACCTGCTGCTAACACACGTCCCGGTATATACACGTGGCGCCTTACGAAGATATTGGTCACGGCGTAGCATAGCGCCCCGAGCAGCACCGCTAACTCATAAGGGACGTCGGTGTGTAGTCCTGTCAGCGACTGCCACCCGACTAGGATTATGATACCGGCAAAACCGACGCATATCCCTAATAACCGTCTGACCGTTAGGGGTTCGTCATGGGCGAACAAATGGGCCAGTACGGCAGTAGTAATTGGCACGATCCCCATGAGAATAGCCGCTAGACCGCTCTCAATACGCAGCTCACCCCAACTAATTAAGGTATAGGGCAGGGCATTACCAAAAAGACCAATGAAAAGGCATACGCCCCAGATCTTAAGGGTCATCGGTACAGAGTCTCGCCCGTACATGGCAAACACGGTCAGCATGATTGCCGCCAGCACCAATCGGCCGGCCGAAAGGGTCATAGGCGGAATGGTATCTACACCCACCTTGATGAACATAAACGACGAACTCCAGATTGACGCGAGCAGAAAGAGCAGTGCAAATTCGCGCCACCCGGTCGAGAGCGCCTGGGTGGTTGAGCTAGAGCCAGCGTGAGCCATATTTGAAGTTACATTTCTTGCCGCGGGAACACAGATAATGGGCGTGGCAGTCGGAATGCTGCCACACGCAGGCTAGTTGCGACAACCGCTGGTGCTTGGCACGATCGCGGTAAGCGCTCATACTCAGCCCATGTATCGTTTTGCAGCTAGTGTGTTACTAGTGGTATCGATGTCTGCGTCGGTGGTTGCCGATCAGACCGACAAGCGTCTCGACACGTTGTTTGGGCTATTGCATGAGACCGAGAATCCGAGGGTGGGAGAACAGATCACTCGGCAGATATGGATCATTTGGCGCAAAGTGAACAGCGAGAATGCCGACACGCTCATGGACAAAGGCATTCGCGATATGAGCTTACAGCGTTATGATCAGGCGCTTGCTACCTTCAACAAAGTGGTCGAGATCGCACCCACCTACGCGGAAGGATGGAATAAGCGCGCTACATTGTTGTTCCTTATGGGCGAGTATGTTGGCTCGGTCGCGGATATCAAGCGTACCCTCGCGCTTGAACCACGCCATTTCGGCGCCTGGTCTGGATTGGGGTTGATTCATACAGACTTGGACAACGATGCGGCAGCATTGCGGGCATTTGAGCAGGCGTTGGAGATTAACCCACATCTCCCGGGCGCACGCCATAACATTGAAAGCATCAAGAAGCGCCAACAAGAAAAACTAATATAACGGGAGTGCGACCTTGCTGCCACGCGTCTTCGATGAAGTGGGTCGCATTAAGCGCATACTGCTACGTCATGCTGAGCACGCCTTTGTTGACGAGGCGACAATTGCAGACCAGTGGCGGGCGCTCAACTATCTAGGTCCACCCGATTTTGCGTCCGCCTGTGCCGAGTATCAGCGCTTCACCAGCCTGATTGAAGGTTTCGGCATCACCGTCGAGTTCCTGCCGACCGATGACCGCCTTGGCCTTGATGCGATATATGTGCGCGATGCTTCTGTGATGGCGCCGGGCGGCATGGTTATTGCCAACATGGGCAAGCCCGCGCGCGCGGCAGAACCGATGGTCGCAGCCGAGTGCTTTGGGTCGCTGGGTATGCCGATCAAGGGGTCTATCAATGGTGACGGCCGACTGGAGGGTGGTGACGTCGTCTGGCTCGACGCACATACAGTCGTGGTCGCACACGGATATCGAACCAATGCCGAAGGTATTCGGCAGTATGCGCGGTTGTTAGGTGAGAATATCGAGATGCTGGTAGCGCCGCTGCCACATTGGAAGGGCCCACAAGATGTGTTTCATCTTATGTCCATTCTTAGCCCCTTGGATGGCGACTTGGCACTTGTCTATTCACCGCTACTACCTGTGCCATTTAGAGAAGCGCTACTCGCAAGGAATATTCGGCTTGTCGAAGTCCCAACCGAGGAATTTGCAAGCCTGGGTTGTAATGTCTTAACAATAGCCCCGCGCTGTTGTGTAGTGCTCGCGGGTAATCCGCGTACGCGAGCGGCGCTTGAACGCGAGGGTGTGGAAGTGCACGAGTTCCAAGGCAAAGAGATTGCGCTAAAGGGAGGCGGTGGACCGACGTGTCTTACTCTGCCTATCGTCCGCGATTAATGCGCGGCCCTTTATCTGTGTGCGGTGCATAATCCGTCGGTCCTTTGAATCGAATGCATCGCGCCGGTGCATGCTGCAACCGTTGTTCCACATGACTAAGTCCTGAAAGCGCAGCCACACGTCGTCGATAGCTGTGAATGCAGCACCGTCGATGTGGGCAAGATCTATATCACGGATTTCAGCCCCGATAGCATCAGACAATGCGATGGTATCTAACGCTTGTGTCATCATCCGTTGCTACCAAGTCGGGGGTCATCGATTAGCGTCGTCTCCTGTTTATATGAAACGAAGCCGATACGCTCGTATACGCTACGTGCCTTTGAGTGGTCCAAGTTACAAGTATGTACCCAGACCCGATTCGGTTTCTTATGCCATGCAGTTGTTACCGCCCAATCGAGCAGATAAGGACCCAAACCGCGGCCGATGAATTCTGGCATGAGTCCAAAATAAGCAACTTCGATTTGGCCCTCGATTCGTCGGTCAAGTTCTACATAACCGGCAGCTACTTCTTCAACGTAAAGCACGTACACCTCGACATCGGGATGTTGGATAATAACTCTCAGTCCGTTATCCGCCATCGCTTGCCGCTCGTACCATAGCCAGGGCGCACCGACACTATTATATAAGTATCGATAGAATGACACGGTTGGGCGCTCGGCTCGTCGTATGCTGAGTCCTGCAATCGGCGGTTTCGCCGGCGAGCGCGCCGGGGGCTGCTTCATCTCCAAGTAGGTGGTGACAACTCGCAGTGGGCCGTGTCGCATAGCGACTGGCTCACTATGTGTCATGATCTTTCAGCCGACGTGACATCAGAATTCGCGGTTCTGTCTCGTAACCCACCCGTTCGTAAAACGCACGAACAGGTTCATCGTCGTCTCGAATCATTAGTTCGACTTTACGAATGCCTTGATCGGCCAACCACTTTTCGGCATGACCGACCATAGCGCGGGCGAAACCCTTTCGTTGAAACTTTGGCCCCACTGCTAGATAGTACAGCCACCCGCGGTGTCCATCGCTACCCGTCATTACCGTGGCAACTATTCTTTCGGAAGCTTCGTTTTTTTCCAGCGCACCTACTAAGAGTTCACTGCTCGCTGTCCTGCGACATAGCCCAATGTCTTTGGCTGGGTCGTTCCAAGGCCGCAGCAAACCGCAATCATCCCAAAGTGTGACTACCTGGTCGTAGTCACTATCTTCATAGGGACGAATGTGAAGTTCGGATGTCGTGATCATAGCGCCTCCGGTTTTCGCGCGCAGTTGGCGTGTCTTGTGATCACTTCATCCCCTAATTATACTTCCCTGTCAATTCCCGCAGCATATGATTTCGTAACATTATTTAGGGCATGTTGAATCGCATGCCATCCGCGGAGAACCGACCGTGAGAGAAGTTGTGATCATCGATGGCATTCGCACCCCGATAGGTAAATATGGTGGCGCCTTGGCCGATGTGCGGCCCGACGACCTGCTGGCACTGACATACAAGGCCCTTATGGAGCGCACCGGCGTTGATCCTAGTCTTCTGGACGACGTCTACGCCGGATGTGGTAATCAGGCGGGTGAAGATAACCGTGATGTGGCGCGAATGGCAGTTTTGTTGGCCGGTTTTCCGGTGTCGGTCCCTGGTGTCACCGTGAATCGCAATTGTTCGTCCGCGTTGGAAGCCGTCAACCAGGCCGCCAAGTCCATTCTTGTTGGCGAGGGCGACGTATACATCGGTAGCGGTGTCGAGTGTATGAGCCGTGCCCCTTGGAGTGTGCCCAAGCCTCAGCGTGTGCCTACTATCACGGTACCGGTCATGCACGACACCACTGTAGGTTGGCGTTATAACAATCCAAAAATGGACGAGATGTATCCCATCATCAGTCTCGGTGAAACGGCGGAAAACATCGCAGCCGAAATGAAGATAAGCCGTGAGGACCAAGATACGTTCGCACTAGAAAGCCAGCGCCGAGCCATTGCCGCCATAAACGATGGCAAGTTTGCGCAGGAAATCACCCCGGTTACCGTGCCACAACGCCGTGGGCCGGCCAAGGTTGTTGATACGGACGAGCATCCCCGCTACTCCAACAACGACGGGTGCTTTGGGCTTGCGACGAGTTTAGCTGATCTCGCCAAATTGCGACCTGCTTTTAAGCGCGATGGTACAGTTACCGCCGGCAACTCCAGTGGCATCAATGACGGCGCGGCGGCACTATTGTTAATGAGCCGCGAGAAAGCGGAAGAGCTTAAACTCAAGCCCATGGCCCGCTGGCTTGGCGCGGCCGTGGCTGGCGTGGACCCCGGGGTTATGGGCTACGGACCTGTCCCCGCCACTGGTAAACTCTTGCAGCGTCTCGATCTATCGCTCGATGACATCGGACTTATTGAGATCAATGAGGCGTTCGCCGCACAAACGCTCGGTTGTATGCGTGAGCTCGGCATACGCCACGAGATCACCAACGTCAATGGCGGTGCTATCGCCCTCGGCCATCCCACTGGTTGTTCGGGCGCGCGCATTCTTGTCACCCTGTTGCACGAGATGAAGCGCCGTGCGCCTGAAGCCAACCCCCCCTTTTACGGATTGGCAACGTTATGCGTTGGCGTGGGTATGGGGGTGAGTACCGTGGTCGAGTGGATTGGTGAGTGATGCTAGTGGATCGGCCGCTTTCGGGTATCCGGGTTGTTGGCCTGGAGCAATACATGGCGGGTCCCTATTGCACCATGCTACTGGCGGATGCCGGGGCTGAGGTTATAAAGATCGAGCGACCCAAGACGGGCGATCCACGTCGGTCCATGCCACCCTTTGTAGAGAAAGACGGGGTCAAGAAGGCGGCCGGGTTCATGGGTTACAACCGTAACAAGAAAAGCCTGGCCCTAGACTTCCGCGGTAGCAAGGGTCAGGAGGTATACAGAAGGCTCGTCACCAATGCGGATGTGGTGGTTGAGAATCTGCGTCCCGGCTCAATGGATCGGTTGGGACTGGGTTACGCGCATATAAAGACGATCAATCCCAAGCTTGTGTACGCAATTATTTCTGGATTCGGCCGGTTGCCCGGTTACGCCGGTCCTTATAGCGACCGCCCTGCATTCGATATCGTCGCCGAAGCCATGAGCGGCATCATGCACCTCGTCGGCTTTGAAGATAAACCACCGTCGTGGACCATTTATGGCATGGCAGATATTTATTCGGGCATGGTAACCGCCTTCGGTATCATGCAGGCACTGTTTATGCGTACCCGCACCGGCGAAGGACAGCTCGTCGACTCTGCCATGTACGACAATATGCTGTCATTGAACGAAGCCATGATCGCGCTTCATTCGGTAGCGGGCCAGTCACCACACCGCGGTCGTCCACGCAACGCCTACCCTCGCGGCGCTTATAAAGCGCGTGACGGTTATGTGGCGGTGAATGTTCCCGACGAACGAATCTGGCGTCGTTGGTGCGAAACCATGGATCGTCCAGACCTCATCGATGATGCGCGTACCAATAACGGTAGCGCGCGGGCACAAAACCGTGATTTCCTCGACCCAATCATTGCTGAGTGGTTTGCCGGGCTCACGCGGCACGAGGCGGTCGAAAGACTGAACGATGCAGGTGTACCCACTGGCCCGGTACATACGGCCGAGGACGTATTCGCTTGTCCGCAGGTCGAGGCCCGCGGTATGTTAATGGAGATCCATGATCGCGATGTCGGCGATTATCGGTTTGCCCGCACCCCACCACACCTGTCGGCTGCCCCCGAGCCACCAACCCAGTCGGCTCCCGATCTTGGCCAACACACACGTTCAATCTTGTCTGATCTCCTGGGCTACGACGCACAACAGATCGATGCGCTTGTTACCGAGGGCGTGGTCGGGGTCGTTGATTAACGCGCACCACAGCCGCGACCGCGCGGTATCTGGACTGCTCTATCACCCTGACGCGGCGAGTTCAACGACTTATTTCGGATCAATCGTGGGCCGCCCATGACCGAGACATAGCGCCGGTTGAGCGCTATTTTTTGTGCCAATCGGTCAAAAAGTGGTTCATTTATGGCGTTTCTCCGGGAGAATAGGCAGAATACTGAGATTGGACCGGACGCCGCGGCCGAATTTGAACGCCTGCGGCTTGGGTGGGTCGGGCCATAAGCGCCGGGCAAAGTGCCAGGCGTCATGAACGACAGCGGAGTGTTGTTCGACTTCGACCAGCGTTCTCGGGAAAACTGGCATGGCCAATATTCCTGGGCCGCTGGAGAGACTTACCAACGTGTTATGGAGGAGGATTCAATAATGATCTTCAAGAAACTATTCGTTGCATTGGCGGCAGCCTTCGGCCTGTCTTTGGTCGCGGTGAATGCCAGCGCCGCCGAGTTCATCACCATCGGTACTGGTGGCGTAACGGGTGTGTACTATCCCACTGGGGGCGCGATCTGCCGACTTGTTAATAAGGGCAGGAAAGACCACGGTGTGCGCTGCTCGGTCGAATCGACGGGTGGATCCGTCTATAACCTCAACACGATCCGCGCCGGTGAGCTCGATATGGGCATTGTTCAATCCGACTGGCAGTACCATGCCTATAATGGCACCGGTAAGGACTCCTTTAAGAAGGCGGGTCCATTTAAGGACCTTCGCGCCGTGTTCTCGGTGCATGCCGAACCAGTAAGCATCATCGCCCGCAAAGACTCCGGTATTCGCCACGTGAAAGACCTCGTCGGCAAGCGGGTCAACATCGGTAATCCGGGTTCCGGTACCGAGGCCACTTGGAATGTCATGTGGAAGGCCATGGGCCACACCAACGCCGATCTGAAGCTGGCCTCTCAGCTCAAGTCGGCCGAAACACCGCAGGCACTTTGCGACAACAAGATCGATGCCTTCTTCTGGCTCGTCGGTAACCCGGCCGCCCTGAATAAGGAAGCGACCACTACCTGCGACGCGGTATTCGCCGAGGTCTCCGGACCTGTCATCGATAAGCTGGTGAAGGACAACCCCTTCTACCGCTATGCGATCATCCCGGGCGGCATGTATCGTGGCAACCCGAATGACATCAAGACCTTTGGTGTAGGGGCGACCTTTGTTGCGTCTACAAAAACATCGAACAAGGCGGTCTACCAAGTTGTGAAAGCGGTATTTGATAATTTCGACGCCTTCAAGAAGTTGCATCCAGCGTTCGCCGGCTTGAAGCAAAACGAAATGATCAAGGATGCGCTTTCGGCGCCGCTACACGCTGGCGCGGAGAAGTACTATAAGGAACGCGGCTGGTAATAAACGGCTGGCAGGGTGGGGGAGCGTGCTCCCCCACCTTTTCCCTTAGTTTAGTTCGGCGCTCATCAAGAAAGGTTTTTGAAGATTCACCGTTTGCCGCGGTGGGCGGGTGTGACCGTTTAAGGGCCAGTCCATGGTTGCCGTTGACAATCGGAGACCCCCACAAACTCGGCTAACGGGTAAAAGAACCGAACGATAGAAGGAGCGTTCCTTCCGGGGAGGCAGCGATGGACAACCGTAGCATGCCGCTAGTCTTGGGTCTCGCCATCACGTTTGCGGGTGCGGGCATATCGGCGGCCACATTCGCGGCTGAAATTATTATCGGCACCGGCAGTAGTGCGCGCGTGCATTATAGTGTTGGTCGCGCCATGTGTCGGCAGATCGAGCGAGAAACCCGGGCACTGACGTGTGAGGTGTTACGGATCGAAGGACGCGATGCCGCCGAACCACTCGCGGTCCTGTCCAATGTGCGCAACGGCGCCATCGAAGTCGGACTGGTGCAATCCGATTGGCAATATCATGCATTTCAGGGCACCGGACCCCTCAAGTTCTTAGACATCAAGTTCGATAATCTACGATCACTCTTTTCGCTGCACGGCGAACCCTTCACGGTCATCGCCCGTCGGGATTCAGGTATCAAGTCTCTCAATGACTTGGCGGGCAAGCGCGTCAACATCGGCAATCCCGGTTCCAAGCAGCGCGTAATAATGGAAATGGTGATGAAGGCCAAGGGCTGGACGCGAGAGTCTTTTCAGCTTGTGGATGAGTTGACCGAGGCCGAGCAATCATTGGCGCTGTGTCACAATCGTGTGCAGGCGATTGTTTCAACCGTGTCGCATCCCGATCCGGCAATCGCGAAGGCCATCGAACTTTGCGATGCGGCGGTGGTGGAGGTGTCGGGGGCCGCAATCGACAGACTGATTGCCGACAACCATTTCTTCGTGGCCACGGAAGTGCCGGCGGGGGTTTACAAGCAAGACAAGCCGGTCAAGACCTTTGGGATTATCGTCACGGCTGTAAGTTCCGCCGATGCAGCAGAGGACACGACCTATGCCATCGTCAAGTCGGTTTTCGATAACCTACAGAATTTCAAGCGACTACACTCGGCGCTTGGCAATCTATTGCCGGGGCGCATGATGACGGATGGTCTATCCGCACCTACCCATCCCGGTGCGGCGCGATATTTTCGCGAAAAGGGGATGATGTAGCTATTCGTGTGACTCGGCCAACAAACTACCGGGGATCTAGGCCACGGTAGGATGAGTGGGAGATAACATGAGCGAAGAAAAAGAAGCCGCGGCAGCCGACCAAAAAAAGCTGCAAGACATGATCGCCGAGGCCGATACCGGTGGGCGTAAGCCCACTGGTATTCCGGCCAAGGTGTTGTGGATCGTACCGCTTGTATGGTCGATATTTCAGCTCTGGTATGCCTCGCCCATGCCTTACATTATTGGTAAGGCCGTCCTCAATAGCACCGAGATACGCTCAATCCATCTCGGATTGGCGATCTTTCTCGCCTATCTGGCTTATCCTGCACTTAAGCGTTCACCGCGCCGCTATATCCCGATCCAAGATTGGATATTGGCCACCGTCGCTGCGTTCTGTGCGATGTATATCTTTCTGTTCTACCGTGAGTTGGCGGAGCGTCCTGGCTTGCCGACCACGACCGATCTGGTGGTGTCGGTCATCGGCATCGTGCTTATTCTGGAGGCGACGCGACGTGCGCTTGGACCACCATTGATGGTGGTTTGTATCGTTTTTATTACCTACACCTTTGCTGGGCACCTGATGCCCGAGGTCATTGCGCACAAAGGGGCGAGTCTGGGCAAAGGCATGTCGCACTACTACCTGACCACGGAAGGGGTATTCGGGATCGCGCTTGGTGTTTCGGCAAGTATGGTGTTCTTGTTCGTTTTGTTTGGTTCATTGCTGGAGAAGGCCGGTGCTGGCAACTACTTTATCCGCGTCGCGTTCGCGCTCATGGGCCATATGCGAGGTGGCCCTGCCAAGGCGGCAGTGGTGTCTTCGGGCATGACTGGACTCATCTCAGGCTCTGCCATTGCCAACGTGGTCACCACCGGGACGTTTACCATCCCGTTGATGCGTAAGGTTGGCTTTCCGGCAGAAAAGGCCGGGGCGGTGGAGGTCGCGTCGTCGACCAATGGTCAGCTGACGCCACCCATCATGGGGGCGGTGGCCTTTCTAATGATCGAGTACGTCGGTATCACCTACCTAGAAGTCATCAAGCATGCGGCGCTGCCCGCACTCATTTCTTATATGGCGCTGGTCTACATCGTGCACCTCGAGGCGTTAAAGGCTGGCATGAAGGGGCTGCCCAAACGCAGCACGTCTACCCTTAATCAGAAACTGCTGAGTTTCTTTACCACCTTCGTTGGTCTCATCGTTCTGAGTGCCGTGGTCTATTACGGACTCGGCTGGATGAAGGGTGCCTTCGGCACCGCTACCCCCTGGATCGCAGCGGTGCTGGTGGCTATGGCCTATGTGGGCTTGGTTAAGTATTCCACCTTATTTCCTGATCTCGATACTGCGCTCGAAATCACGGAACTACCCGAAACCGGTCCAACCGTTAAGGCCGGGCTGTATTACCTGTTACCCGTGGTCGTATTGGTGTGGTGCCTAATCGTGGAAAGGCTCTCCCCTGGATTGTCGGCGTTGTACGCCTCGGTCTTTATGTTGGCCATTTTGCTTACGCAACGGCCGCTGAAGGCGATGCTGGGAAAATCGGGCCAAGATGTCGGCCAGTGTTTGCGCCAAGGGCTCGACGACACGTTCGATGGCCTGATCGCGGGCGCTAGAAACATGATCGGCATCGGGGTTGCGACCGCCGCCGCCGGTATTGTGGTTGGTACAATTACGCTGACTGGGGTTGGCTTGGTGATGGCCGAATTCGTGGAGTTCATTTCCGGTGGCTATGTTTTGCCCATGCTCATTTTCACCGCCGTACTCAGTCTGATTTTGGGTATGGGGCTACCGACTACCGCCAATTACATTGTCGTCTCCTCGCTGATGGCGCCGGTTATCGTGACGGTAGGCGGCGCGCATGGTCTTATCGTGCCGTTGATAGCGGTGCACATGTTCGTTTTTTACTTCGGTATCCTGGCCGACGATACCCCACCCGTGGCCCTGGCCGCCTTTGCCGCGGCTGCGATATCGGGCGGTGACCCTATCCGCACTGGCATTCAGGGGTTTACTTATGATATCCGCACCGCGATTCTGCCGTTCATGTTCATCTTCAACCTTGAGTTGTTAATGATCGGCGTCGAAACCTGGTACTTGCTGTTGTCGACAGTCATTACTGCCGTCATGGCAATGTTGTTGTTCGCGGCTGGCACCCAGGGCTTCTTCTTGGCCAAGAGCAGGCTTTGGGAGTCGCTGGCCTTAATCCTCGTCGCGTTTACGATGTTTCGGCCAGGTTTTTGGATGGACCAGATCTATCCGCCCCTGGAGTCGGTACCCGCCACCAACATCTACGAGGTGGCCGAGGGTATGTCGGAGGATGCCCAGATCCGCATCCAAATCAAGGGCGAGGACCTCGAAGGAAACGCAGTTGATAAAATTGTCATGTTGCCGCTCGGCGCCAAGGGTTCCGGCGAGGATCGCCTGCGGCAAGCTGGTCTAGAGCTCAGATTCGAAGACGGCAAGGCGTTTGTGGACAACGTGGTATTTGGCGGTACGGCCGAGCGCCAGAAGATTGATTTCGACTATGAAGTCGCAAGCATTCAAAAGAAAGCGGATCGGCCACCGAGACAGCTGTTCTATATCCCTGCCTTAGCACTGTTGGCGGTAATCGTCATGCTACAACTCCGGCGCCGCAGCAAACCAGAGTTGGCGACGGCGCATTAGAGGAGCGCATACGATGTACAAAGATATTTTGTTGCCCATCGACCTCGAACATGAAAGCACCGAAAAAGCTGTCCCTGTTGCTGTCAATCTGTGCCAGCTCACGGGCGCAAACCTACACGTGCTGGCTGTGTTACCCGACTTCGGTATGAGCATCGTTAGTCAGTACTTTCCCAAGGACTATGAGAAAAAGACATTAGAGGCAGCGCTGGACCGATGCCGTGCTTTCGCCAAGGAACACATTCCCGATGGTATTCGGGTCCAACATGGCGTCGGTTCGGGTACGGTGTACGATGTCATTCTAAATACGGCGGAAAAAGTAAAGGCTGATTTGATCGTTATGGCGTCCCACCGGCCGGAGCTCAAACAGTATCTTCTCGGCCCCAACGCGGAGCGGATAGTGCGTCACGCCCATTGTTCAGTGCTCATTGTTCGGGATTAGGCGGACAACCGGAACTGACTAGATCGCCGTCAGCGCGGCATCTATTGCGTCACTTAGCTTATTCGTAATCTCTTCGATGTGCCCGCCGTCAATAATGAATGGCGGTGCCAGCAGCACGTGATCGCCAACGCGGCCATCGATGGTTCCGCCCATGGGATAACACATCAGGCCCTGCTCCATTGCCTTGCGCTTAATCGTCGCGTGTAGACGCAAGTTGGGGTCGAAGGGTGTTTTCGTTTTGCGGTCGGCGACGAGCTCGAGGCCCCGAAACAAACCGCGCCCACGGATATCACCGATGTGTGGATGGCCGCCAAAGCGGTCCTGCAGCGCGCCCGCAAGCCGGTCTCCTTGTCGGCGCACGTTATCTAGCAAGTTTTCTTCTCGGATGACCTTCTGCACCGCAAGGGCAGCGGCACATGCCGCCGCGTGTCCCATATAGGTATGCCCATGTTGGAAGAATCCAGACCCTGTTCGTATGGTGTCATAGATGTTTCCCGCTACGAGTAACGCGGCGATAGGCTGGTAGCCGGCGCCGAGGCCTTTCGCCGTGAGGATCATATCTGGCGCAATCCGTTCTTGTTCGCATGCGAACAGACTGCCGGTGCGACCCATGCCACACATCACCTCATCGAGGATCAATAACACGTCGTAACGATCGCAGATCTCACGAATGCGTCGGAAGTAGCCGGGCACGGGTGGCACCGCCCCGAGGGTGCCGCCGACCACCGGTTCGGCAATAAACGCCAGCACCGATTTCGGGCCTAGTTCTTCGATTTTCGTTTCAAGCTCATTCGCTACCCTGAGTCCATAGCTCTCATCGGTTTCGTCTTCGTGTCGGTCGCGGTAGGCATAACAAGGTGAGATGTGGTGCGACTCAATAAGTAAGGGCGCAAATTGCTCACGGCGCCATGCGTTGCCACCAACTGCCAAGGCCCCAAGCGTGTTTCCATGATAGCTTTGACGTCGAGCGATAAAGTGGCGGCGTCGAGGCTCGCCGATTTCAACGAAGTATTGTCTGGCGAGCTTTAATGCCGCCTCGGCGGCCTCAGAGCCGCCGGTCACAAAGTACACGCGCTCGATCCCTGTCGGCGCCGATTCGATCAGCATATCCGCTAGGTCTTCCGCCGGTTGGTTAGTGAAGAACGACGTGTGGGCATAGGCCAAGTGATCAAGCTGTGACTTGATCGCGTTAATGACGGCGGGATGACTATGCCCCAGACAAGATACGGCGGCCCCACTGGAGGCATCGAGGTAGCGTTTACCGTTGGCATCTATCACATAGGGACCGTCACCCTCGGTCGCCAACGGCAGCACATGCTGGGTATGTCGATGGAAAACGTGATCCATACGTTTGCGTCAACAGTTTATGCCTAGGTGCATGATACAGCATCTAGCCAGTGTTCCCACGCCGAAACGGACTGCGCTCTTAATATCTTGTGATTCGCGTTACATGTTGACGCAACGAATTACCCGCGAGAGCTTCTTCACCTGGCAACTTGAACGACGTGGCATAAACCTCACACGAGCCCAAGAAACAGGTTTGCTACTCGCCATCACCATCCAAGACCTGGTAAGCGACAATTATGCCGTTGTTCCGTACACCGCCGGGCTTAGAGCAGTGCGACACAGCTTGGCTGAAAAGGGTACTACGGTTGCCTTCGTATTGGATGGGGAGGATCGACTTTGCGGGCGCCTGACTTCGGCTGACGTGTTAAAGCGGACCCTGGGTGCTGATGAAGCCAAGGCGTGTGCCGGCGAGATTGCACAGCCTTGTGACATCGTCATCCTCCCCCACAGCCGCCTTGATCGAGCCCTGCAGTTGATGAACGCTCATGGTGAGGACTTTCTACCAGTGGTTGATGACACCGCAGAGCGGCGTATATGTAGGTGTCATCTACCATAAGGACTTGGTGCTGGCGCAGAATCGGGTGTTGCTAGAGGCCCGTGCCAGAGACCAGGGTGAGAACTAGGCCCGGCCGACTATAATCCAGTAAGGAGTGGCCCAGTTCTATTACTGGTGGCCTACAGCGCGCTATAATTTTATCAGGTGTTCGGTTTTATTGGGGTTCCAAATCCTGGTGTTTAAGCAGAAGAAGACAGGCGAGCTCATCGTCAAGCCACGGTACTCACCGCGGGTAAAGCTATTTATTGCTGGACTAATAGTTGTCGTCCTGTTGGTAACGGGTGGGGTCATTTACAATCACGGTTTGAGCATGGCCGGCTTCGAGAGCCTGACGGCGCTGCGTCGACAGCAGGGTTTACAGGAAGTCGTTGCCCGTCTTAAGGGAGATAACCAAGTCCTACGGGACTCGCTGGCGCGTGCCGAGCGCTCGCTGCAAATGGATCAGACCGCGTACCAAGACCTTGATCGCTCACTCAAGGATTCATCCCAAGAGATTGTGCGGCTACGCGAGGAGCTCAATTTCTACCGCAACATCATCTCACCGCCCAACAAAAAGAGCGGTCTGCACATACAGAGCTTGAAGCTCAAGTCTGCCACCGTTGGCGGTAAGGCCGCCACCAGCAAGTATCACTATAAGATGGTATTGATTCAGGCCCTGAAACATGATCGCAAGATCACTGGAAAGGCGCGATTTGAGATCAGCGGGGTGCAGGCCGGCGCCAATACGACAATACGATTCCCCCAGGCTGCCGATAAGCCCATTAGCTTTAGCTTTAAGTATTTTCAGGACATCGAGGGGCAAATCGAACTGCCCCAGAACTTTGAGCCGCAAACGATAAAGGTGAATGTCACCAGCCGCGGGCGAAACGCACAATCGATAGAGCAGGTGTATCCGTGGCCGAAAGCCTAGCCCTGGGACCCGGCCAAGGGTGCGCTTGAGTCGGGTCATACGACGGACTATCTAATAATATATATACTACTAATATATATACTACAGATTAGCAACGTAGATTAGAGCCAAAGCGCCATATCGACGGCGGTGGCGGAGGTAATAATGTTAGACGCACTGGGCAGGAAATCGAACGAGAAACCTTGTAATACCATCGATACGCTAGTGGGCGCCAAGGCCGAGCTGAAGGGAGACATTGCCTTCTCCGGCGGGCTTCGGATTGATGGCAAGGTTAAGGGTAATATCACGGCAAAGGCTGGTGGCAACAGCACGCTAATCCTGAGTGAACACGCTGAAGTCGTAGGCGACGTCAATGTGCCGCACATGATTGTTAATGGCAGGATCAAAGGCAATGTGCACTGTCTAGAGCGCATCGAGTTGCAAGCGAAAGCTGAGGTCAGCGGTGATGTCCATTATAAGGTTATCGAAATGGCGCTCGGGGCTGCCATTAACGGCAATCTGGTGCACGAGACTGCACCGGCAGCCGGCAAGGGTGCCGTCACCCAGTTTACGCCGCTTGCCGCATCGGGCGGTGGAGATGCCGGTGGGGATAGAGACAAATAGGCAAAGCCATCGCCAAGCTTGAATCTTGCTCACGATGTCTGCATAATCATATAAGGATTCTCTGATATAGCGATTGTTACGATTATGAATGCAGCCATGCCCGAAATGCCAACCCCGCTCAACTTCACGGATAGTGCCGCGCAGAAGGTCAAACAGCTCATCGACCAAGAAGATAATCCTGAGCTCAAATTGCGAGTCTTTATTAGTGGCGGTGGTTGTTCCGGCTTTCAGTACGGGTTCACGTTTGATGAGACGGTGAATGAGGATGACACGCGTGTCGAGAAGGGCGGCGTGATGCTATTAATAGATCCACTAAGCTTTCAGTATCTCGTGGGTGCAGAGATAGATTACCAGGAAGGCTTGGAAGGCGCCCAGTTCGTACTCAAGAATCCGAACGCCAAAACCACCTGCGGTTGCGGATCGTCGTTTGGTATTTAAAACGCGTAGCAAATAACAAGTTACAGGTAGCACGTTGGAGAGAGGGCTCACGCCCTCTTTTTATTTCTTCATCTTCACTTTTCCTCGCCGCTTACCACTTCAGACTTGCTATTCGCACTTAAGGCTTAAATATCTGTCCCAGCACCACGGCGCGCTGTGCACCGGTGACGCTTGGCAGATTGCCTGGTTTACCTGCCAACGTTTGCTGTGCGAGCCAAGCGAAGGCCGTCGCTTCCACCCAATCAGGGTCTAATCCCAACGCGGTAGTTGTCTCTATTGGAAGCTTGGGTATCTGTTTGCGTAATTGAGCCATAAGCGCAAGATTGTGGCTGCCGCCACCGCATATGTAGACCTCGTCGACCTTGGGTAAGAACATATCCAATGCTTGTGCGATTGAGCATGCCGTCAGCTCAACTAATGTAGCCTGTACATCGGCTGCCGACGGTGTTGATGTGGTCTTGGCGATATGCCTTTCCAGCCAAGCAAGGTTGAAGTACTCGAATCCAGTACTCTTTGGTGGTTTCAACTTAAAGTAGGGGTCAGTAAGCAAATGCACGAGCAGGTCCCGGGCACACTTTCCAGTCGCTGCCCATCGACCGTCAGCGTCGTAAGTCTTTTGCTGATGTTTTGTAATCCAGCCGTCGAGTAACGTATTTCCCGGCCCGGTATCAAAGCCCACGACGTCGCGATTCCGATCTGCCGGTAGGTAGCTGACGTTAGCGATGCCGCCGATATTGACGATGACTCGATTTCGATCTAGGGAATGGGACATCCATTGATGAAACGCAGGTGCAAGTGGTGCACCTTGTCCGCCGGCGGCGATATCGGCGCTACGAAAGTCGGCGGCGGTGGCGATGCCGGTACGCTTGGCAGTTAGCGACGGATTGCCGATTTGAATACTGTATGGCTGTGGCGCGTTCGGCCCATGGCGTATGGTCTGACCGTGGCTCCCTATGGCGCTAACCTGCTGATAATCGAGGCCTGCCTGATCGCATGCGCGGCTAGCCGCCTTTGCAAACAACTCGCCCAACGCCATATCTAGCTGTGCCACCGCGTCCGGGTCATTTGCGCTATGGTTCATGGCCGCCCGTAGCCGCCGCCTGATGTCCGGCGGGTAGGGTTCGTTATGAGTTGCCTTTAACGTGAGCGGGGGCTTGGCAGGAATCGAAACCACCACGGCGTCGATTCCGTCCATACTGGTACCTGACATGAGCCCAATGAAGTTCATATTAAGGAGTGTCCGACGTAATGCTAAACCGATCAAGCTCTACAGGATGTCGAGATGGTGCACAATGCGCGGGCGAAAGGCGGAGTAACGTACGCATGATGGCAATGGTTGTGCTACCCTCTGCGTGCCCTACAATATGACAGATTCTCGCGCGTTCATGAATGGTTCCCATTGCACCACCTCGGTCGTCGTCGTCGGGCGCGGGATTCACCCCATCTGCCTATATGCCTAATGTCGATGAATCGGTACGGCTTCTGACGCGTGGCGTTGATGAAACGCTGCTCGAAGCAGAGCTGACCGAGCGGCTCACGGCCGGTAAGCGGCTGCGGGTGAAGGCGGGGTTTGACCCTACCGCACCGGACTTACATCTGGGCCACACGGTACTCATCAACAAGATGCGGCAGTTCCAGAATTTAGGGCATGAGGTCTTGTTTCTGATCGGTGACTTCACCGGCATGATTGGCGATCCAAGCTGCAAGAATTCCACACGGCCGCCACTTACTCAGGAAGAGGTAGAAGCGAACGCTCGAACCTATGAAGAACAGATCTTCAAGATCCTAGATCCAGAGCGGACCCAGGTCATGTTTAACTCCACTTGGATGAACGAAATGAAGGCCGCCGACATGATTCGCCTTGCGGCGTTGCACACGGTGGCCCGCATGCTGGAACGAGATGATTTTCATCAACGCTATACCGGTGGCAAGCCAATTGCGATCCATGAATTTCTTTACCCGTTAGTGCAAGGCTATGACTCGGTCGCCATGCGAGCAGATGTGGAGCTTGGCGGTACCGATCAGAAGTTCAATATGTTGGTGGCCCGGGAATTACAGAAGCATTATAAGCAACCATCGCAAATAGTTATGACACTCCCCATCCTCGAAGGGACCGATGGGGCGAACAAGATGTCGAAGTCGTTAGGAAACTATATAGGTATCAACGAGCCACCCCAGGAACAGTTCGGTAAGCTCATGTCGATTTCCGATGAACTCATGTGGCGTTACCTTGAGTTGCTGTCATTTGCGGATATGGCGACTATTGCCAAATGGCGTCAAGAAGTGGAGCAGGGGCTCAATCCTAGGGATATAAAGGTTCGTCTGGCTAAGGAGATCGTGACTCGTTTTCATGGAAAGGCGGCGGCGGAGAACGCAGACGAGGACTTTGTGACTAAGTTCAGATTGCGTGCTATGCCCACAAACATCCCCGAGCGCGAAGTGCCTTCTGCTGCGGCAAGTGTTTCTATCTCGCATGTATTAAAGTCCGCCGGACTAACAAAGAGCACGTCCGAGGCCATGCGACTTGTCAAGCAGGGCGGCGTACGGATCGACGGCGAGCCGGTTGGGGACCCCAACCAGTCGATCGCCGCCGGCGCGAGCGTGGTCGTCCAGGTCGGAAAGCGGCGGTTTGCCCGCGTCACGATAACGAAAGAAGAGTCTACTTAGCACGCGTCAACCAACACACGCTTGTCCCTGCGCCCAGATTGGGGGAGGCCAGGCGGGGGTCGGGTGGCAAAACGCAAATTCGCCCGCCTAACTGGGGCCGTTGTCTCCATAATCCTTAACTGCCGCTAATCATCGATTGACCCTTATGGCCAAGGGCGTATAATGCACCGGCTGTCCGGCCCCCGGGCTCGGGGGTCCCAGTGTGCTCTTTTACAATGTGGATCAAGTAATTTGTGTGGGCGCTTTCGTCGATTTGGGTCCAACTGGTTTAGGTCGTGATACCGGCGTGAGTCGGAGTCGCGACCGCAATGTTTTGTCCTCATTAGGGGACGCAATATTTTAATTAGAGAGTTTGATCCTGGCTCAGATTGAACGCTGGTGGCATGCTTAACACATGCAAGTCGAACGGTAACAGGCTAAGACAATCCCTTCGGGGTGCGTTGTGCGCTGACGAGTGGCGGACGGGTGAGTA
>Ga0224508_10000607_pt1 | contig 34696 bp, 29 predicted proteins | sample SF_Jan12_sed_USG_4_FD_170157 | JGI IMG/M metagenome (GOLD analysis project Ga0224508, IMG submission 170157) | Sediment microbial communities from San Francisco Bay, California, United States - SF_Jan12_sed_USGS_21 | ecosystem: Environmental > Aquatic > Marine > Sediment | place: USA...
CCTCGCAGGCACGTCCTTCCTTGGGTCGCTGCGGGAAGGACGTGCCTGCGAGGGTGTCGTGCTTACGTTCGACGACGGTCTTTCTGATCACTATTGCTATGTGGTCCCCGAACTGATCAAGCGCGGCCTTTGGGGCGTCTTTTATGTGCCAACGGGCATGTACTCCAAGGGCAAGTTGCTTGACGTGCACCGAATTCATCTCTTATTGGGGCGCTTTGGCGGCGATATGGCGCTTAAACTGCTCCAGGATATTCTCACTGAAGAGATGATGTCACACCATCACGTCAAGGATTTTCACGAGGCCACATATGGCTCCCAGAGAAATGATCCTGCGACGAATTCGTTCAAGCGCATTCTCAATTTCTTCATCTCCTACGAGTGGCGAGAACGGGTGTTGGACCAGCTGATGGAGCGTTTCCTAGCTGGCGGTAACGAGCGAGATCTAGTTGACGAGTTCTATACGACCCCGCGGCAAATTCGCGCAATTCACGATGCGGGCATGATCGTCGGCAGCCACGGCGTGAGCCACCTGGTCATGAGCAAGCTCGGTTTAGAGGAACAGGAGCGCGAGATCGTGGACTCGTTCGCCTTCCTTGAAGATGCAACGGGAAGTCGGCCAATCACCTTCTGTTATCCACATGGGGGCTTTCACACCTTTACTAGGGAGACCGAACAGCTGCTGGCGACACAGGGCGCCTTGTTCTCGTTTAATGTAGAGGCGCGCGACGTGACAGCTGACGACGTTCGGCTTAGACCGCAAGCGTTGCCGCGCTATGACTGCAATAAGTTCCCCTTTGGCACGGCCTCCTTTGGGCCGAAGCGGCCTGTGAGCCCTCAACCAGCCGCTGGCCACGGGCTAGAATGACGTGAGGCGGAATTCGACTGCACCGGCTTGGTTTTTCAGTTTGCCCTCTTTGGCAAAGTCCTCGGGTGAGGCCTAAGTCATGGACTTATTCATGACTCAGCCAGATTTGGGCTGCAGCGAGGCTGAGCATGGCGTGGTAATTTGAGGCGTGTTTTTCATGGTGCGTGGCGATACGCCAGAAATCCAGCTGTGAGTAACATTGAGCGGAAAAACGCGAGGAGAAGAAGGCTATGGCCGAGAGGTCAGCAGACTATCGGGTCGGTGAAGCCGGGGACCTCGGCGTATCGGTTGAAGACGTGTGCGCGTTCTATCGCAGACACTGGCGGCGTGAGGTCGCCATTGGGCTTCCGTCCTTCTATCAGTGGCAGTTCTGCGAAACGCCGGAAAACGCCGGCAAAGATGTGAATTGCGTCGTGCTGGACAAGAACGACGAGGTCGCCGGCATTGTGGGCGTCAACAGGCGGACGTTCTGGCTCAATGGAAAGCCTCGAAAAGCCGCCGACTTGACAACCTGGATCATCGCGGAACGGCTCCAAGGCAAGGGGCTGGGTCGCAAAGTCCTTGGCTTTCTTCAGGAAAGCTACGACGCGATTTTGGGGCTGGGCGTCACGCCACAGGCGCTCGTTCTATACATGACATCCGGTTTTCAGTACTTGCGCTATGTGCCCAGATTTGTTCGCGTCTTCGACATAGAGGCCATTGCCGAGCATGCGCAAATCGAAAAGCTGGGCGAAAGGCTAATTCACAATTGGAAGCAAGCGGAAAGGACCCCTTACGCTGTTCACCCCGTGGAAGCGGGCAAACTGGTAGACTGCGCCCACTTTCTGGAGGGGTCATTCAACTATTTCACGCGCGACGAAGACTTGCTTGCGTGGCGCTACGACAGACATCCGTTCTTCGCTTACGAGTCTTTTCTCATAGAGAGCCAAGGGGGAAAGGCGGCCATCATTTTGCGAGTCGATCATGTGGCAGGGATGAAAGTCGTGCATGTCATCGACTGCTTTGGAAGCGACGCCGCGCTTGCCGGCGCCGTGAGTTTCATCGACGATTATTGCCTGGAAAACGCGGCGTCGGTCACAGATTTTTACTGTACTGCGCCGGCGATCAGCCGCCACTTTCGCGCTAGGGGTTGGTTTTCCATGGTCGATGATTTCTGGTTCCAATTCATTCCTTTGTTCTATCCCCCAGAATGGCGGACGCCTCCGACCACTTCTATGATCTATTGGGCTCGCGACGACATGATCGACCTGATGGATGTGGCCCGTCTTCATGTCACGAAGGGAGACATGGACATGGATCGCCCTACAATAGCCTCATACCGATCTGCTGGCGTTGTCGACGAAATCAGCAAATTTGGTTATGGAAAGCCGTCATCGTCCAAACAAAAGACGGACTAATTAAACTCCTTAAGCGCAAGCCCTACTTCGTCAACAGGTCGCCCGCCGTCAGCTGCCGAGCCAGCGCTTCGGCGGCGATCTCGTGGCCGCGCGCCGTCCAGTGCTCGTCGGCGAAGTCGAAATAGACATCTTGCTCGCCGCGGCGGATCGCCTCGTCGAGCGCGGCCGCTACCTCGAAGGTCGGGATGCCCTCGGCATCGCCGAGCGACTTCAGCTCTCGATAAATCTTTCGGATGTTGATGCGCGCGGCCGGAAAGGCCTCCTGCACGCTTTGCCGGAATTCCGAATCGCCCTCGATCTTCGAGGGCGCAATGAACATGGCGAACTTCGCGCCGATCCCTTGCGCCTTGTCGCGCATGTCCAGGATGAGCGCTTTGGTGACCGCCCAGCCTCCGGCCCAGAGGCGCTCGTAGTCCGCGCGCGTCATGCCGGGCTCGGCGTAGTCCATCGCGAAGTCCTCGAGGAAGGCCCAGCCGAGGAAGATGTTGGGATCGACGGGCTTGCCGCCGCGGAACTTTCCCACAGCCGCGCGGAGCAGGCGGTAGGTCACGCTGTGATCGGTCACGTAGTTCCGCAGCCAGCTGCGCAGCGCGCGCTTCTTGGCGCGGCGCTCGGTACGGTCGCCCGCAGTGCTGTAGTCGATCGCCAGCTTGCCGTTCTGGAGCGAGGCGTAGGGCCGGCCCAGTGACTTCTGGTACTTCTCCTGCAGCGGCTGGTAGTTGGTCTGGATGTCGTTGACCGGCGCGAAGCCAAGCAGCACTAGGTCGGGCCGGTACTTCAGCCCCTCCTCGAGGAAGAACACGTACTCCTGCACCGTGCTGTAGGCGGCGAGGCTGAGGTTGATCACCTCGAAGCGGTCTCTGCCCAGGAGCGCTTCGAGCTGGGCGGGCGTCGTCTCATCGTCGCGCACGCCGGTGCCGAACATGGCGGAATCCGAGACGATCAGGATGCGGAATCGCTTTGGGTCCGGCTCCAGGCTGTGCTCGGGTCCACGCAGGCCGCGCGAGTTCATGCTCAGCGGCACGTTGAAAGCGAGATCCTGAAGTCGCGTCTCCAGGTTCGGCCGCGCCGCCCAGCCACGGGTCGGATGGGGTTCGTAAAGCTGGGTGTGGTAGTCCGGCTGGTCGAGATTGCCGTAGAAATAGAGCCGCAGGGACATCTCGATAAAAACCAACGCCACGCAGAGGCTGACCAACAGCGCCAGAAAGTTGCCGAGCTGTCGACGCATAATCGGGCTCTTCCTTGAAATGAGGGCCTGCGGTGGACGGCGAGAGACGACATGCCGGCCTTGTGTTGGAACAGTCGTCGTATCGGATTCGATCCGCCTGTGCAATCGAACGAAGGGCCCACATCGCCTGCTGGTCGGGCGGCTCATCGTCGACTCGCGTTCCCCGACAAGACGGGTGGCTCGTGCGGCGCCGTGGTGGGGATCTTAATAAGCCTTGAAAGCGCCCGGCTTCTGGGCTAGGTGAGGCGGCCTTGGCACGCGGGAACCGAGCGAGCCTGTGCCGTCTTGAGCTCGAGGCCACTTGCGAGGCGTGCCGAGGCTGATTGGCGACACCCACTCGACACGATGACCGCGCGTCCCAACATTCTAGCCTTGACGCTGCCCTATATGCGCGACGCGGCCCTTTGATGACTGAAACCTGGCTACAGACCTGCGATCCTGCCGCGCCCTGCACCGTGATCGGGGAGGTCGCACAGGCCCATGACGGCAGTCTGGGCATGGCGCACGCCTTCATCGACGCGATTGCCGCCGCCGGGGCGGACGCGGTCAAGTTCCAGACCCATATCGCCGAGGCGGAGAGCTCGCCCCACGAGCCCTGGCGCAAGCGCTTCAGCCCGCAGGACGAGAGCCGCTTCGACTACTGGAAGCGCATGGAGTTCTCTGAGGACCAGTGGGCCGGCCTGCGCCGGCATGCGGAGGAAGAGGGCCTGCTGTTCCTGTCCTCGCCGTTCTCCCTGGAAGCTGTCGAGCTGCTGAAGCGCGTCTGCGTGGCGGCCTGGAAGATCGCTTCGGGCGAGATCACCAACACGCCCCTGCTGGCCGCGGCCTGCGCGACCGGCCAGCCTGTGGTGCTCTCCAGCGGCATGTCGCCGCTCGACGAGATCGACGGCGCGGTCGCGCAGGTCAAGGCGGCGAAGGTGCCGCTCGCGCTGTTGCAGTGCGCCTCGATCTATCCGACGCCGCCGGAGGCCGTGGGGCTCAACCTGCTCGAGGTTTTCAAGACACGCTACAGCTGTGCGGTCGGGCTTTCCGACCATTCGGCCACGATCTTTCCGGGCCTCGGGGCGGCGCTTATGGGCGCGCAGGTGCTCGAGGTCCACGTGACCTTGAGCCGCGAAGCCTTCGGCCCGGACGTCGCGGCCTCGCTGACCACGGCCGAGCTGGCCCAGCTCGTCCAAGGCGTGCGCTACATGGAGGCACTGCGCGACAGCCCCGTGGACAAGAGCCTGGCCGATGCCGCCGCCGCGCCCCTGCGCGAGATCTTCATGAAGAGCCTCACCCCGTGTCGCGATCTGCCCTCTGGCCATCTGCTCAAGCCCGATGACCTGACAGCCAAGAAGCCGGGCACGGGCATCCCGGTCCAGCGGCTGGACCTCGTAGTCGGCCGCACGCTTGCCAGGGGCGTGGCGCGGGACCAGCCCCTCACCGAGGACGACTTGCAGCCGGAGACCTCATGAAACGTAAAGTCTGTGTGGTGATCACCGCGCGCCCCAGCTACTCGCGCATCAAGACCGCCCTGGCGGCGATACGGGAGCACCCGGAGCTCGAGCTTCAGCTCGTGCTGGCCGCCTCGGCACTGCTCGAGCGCTACGGCAGCGTGGTCGACGTCATCGAGAAGGACGGCTTCAAGGTGGACCGGCGGGTTCACATGATCCTGGAGGGCGAGAACCTGGTGACCTCGGCCAAGTCCACCGGCCTGGGCCTGGTCGAGCTGGCCACCGTCTTCGACGATCTCAAGCCCGATATGGTGGTGACCATCGCCGACCGTTTCGAGACCCTGGCGACGGCTGTCTGCGCATCCTACATGAACATCCCGCTGGTCCATGTCCAGGGCGGCGAGGTCACCGGCTCGATCGACGACAAGGTGCGCCACGCCGTCACCAAGCTGGCGGACCTGCATCTCGTGGCGAGCCCGAACGCGGCCGAGCGCCTGGCCCGCATGGGCGAGGAACCGGAACGGACCATCGTGACAGGCTGTCCCTCCATCGACATCGCGCGCGCCTGCGTCGAGAACGGCCGCGAGGCGCCCGACGTGTTCGAATTCGGCGGCGTCGGCGCGCAATTCGACCTTTCCGAGGGCTTTCTCGTGGTCATGCAGCACCCGGTAACGACCGAATACGAGGCCGCCTACCAACAGGCCAGTCAGACGATCGAGGCGATCGACCGCCTCGACCGGCCGACGCTCTGGTTCTGGCCGAATGTCGATGCCGGGTCCGACGGAACCTCCAAGTGCATCCGTGTGTATCGCGAGCGGCACGTGCTCGAGCATGTGCATTTCTTCAGGAACCTGCCTCCGGAGGCCTTTCTGAGGCTGCTCAAGAAGTCGCTGTGCATCGTCGGCAATTCCAGCGTCGCGATCCGGGAATGCGCCTACCTGGGCGTCCCGGCGGTGAACATCGGGACGCGCCAGAACGGCCGCGACAGGGGGCCGAACGTGATCGATGTCGCGCACGATACCAAAGCTATCGAGAACGCGATCGGGATCCAGTGCGAGCGCGGGCCCTACCCTTCCAGCGACATCTACGGCGACGGCCAGGCGAGCCGGCGGATCGCGGATGCACTCTCCACCGCGTCCCTTTCGATCGACAAGCGCCTGACGATCTAGCAGGGGGGCACACGCGGTGCCGGCTGGGGACCGATTGGCGGGCGAGAAAGGCAGAGTCGTGACGCACGTGAAGACAGACGCTCAGACATCCGCGGCGAACCTCGAGGCTCGGTTCCTGGAACATCGAGCCAAGGTCGGCGTCATCGGGCTCGGCTATGTCGGGCTCCCCTTGGCGCGCAGCATCTGCCACGCCGGCTTCACGACCCTCGGGCTGGACAACGACGCGGACAAGGTGGCCCAGCTGAACGAGGGCCGGTCCTACATCCGCCACATCCCCGCCGATGACATCGGCGCGCTGGTCGCCTCGGGCCGGTTCCGCGCGACCTCCGACTTCGCCGAGGTTTCCGGCCTCGATGCGATCCTCATATGCGTCCCGACGCCCTTGACCCGCCACCGCGAGCCGGACCTGTCCTTCGTCCTCGGCATCGGCCGCTCGATCGCCCCGCACCTTCAGGCCGGCCAGCTCGTCGTCCTCGAGTCGACCACCTATCCGGGCACCACGATGCAGGAGCTCAGGCCCGAGCTCGAGGCCGGAGGGCTCAAGTCCGCTGTCGATTTCTTCCTGGCCTATTCGCCCGAGCGCGAGGACCCCGGCAACCCGGTTCACAGCGGTACGACCGTCCCCAAGGTCGTGGGCGGCGACGGCGCCGAGGCGACCGCGCTGGCCTGCGCGCTCTACGACCAGGTCGCCGTGCGGACCGTTCCCGTCTCCTCCGTCGACACGGCCGAAGCGGTCAAGCTGACCGAGAACGTCTTCCGCGCGGTCAACATCGCTCTGGTCAACGAGCTCAAGGTGATCTACTCGCGCATGGGCATCGATATCTGGGAGGTGATCGAGGCGGCCAGCACCAAGCCGTTCGGCTACATGCCCTTCTACCCGGGCCCGGGGTTGGGCGGCCACTGCATCCCGATCGACCCGTTCTACCTAACCTGGAAGGCGCGCGAGTTCGAAGTGCCGACCCGCTTCATCGAGCTGGCCGGCGAGATCAACGCCACCATGCCGAGCTACGTCGTCGAGCGCCTGGCTTTGGCCCTGAACGACCGATTCGCCAAGAGCCTCAAGGGTTCGCGGATTCTTCTGCTTGGCTTTGCCTACAAGAAGAATGTCGGCGACGAGCGCGAAAGCCCGGCCTTCAAACTGGTCGAGCTTCTCGAAGCGCGCGGCGCCCGGGTCGACTACTACGATCCCTACGTGGCGCGCATACCGCTGTCCCGTGAGCATCCTCATCTGGCCGGCCGGACCAGCGTGGCCTGGGACGAGATCTTCGCCGGTGGCTACGACGCGGCGCTGATCTGCACCGATCACGACGAGGTTGATTATACCGCGCTGGTCGAGGCCCTGCCGCTCGTCGTTGATACCCGAAACGCCACCCGTGGCCTACATGGCGTCCGCGACAACATCGTCATGGCCTGAGCAGAATTGCCCGGCCGGCGGGCCTCACGGAAATAGCGCGCGTACGCGCGCGGTCGCCCGCTCCAAATCGTCGGCCGGTCTGTCGGCCTGGGCGGCGAAAGTCTCGCCCAGCCGGACGGCGAGGCCGCGATCAATGAGGCTTCGGTGGAACTGCGACATGTCCCGGGTCGATTTGATCAATCCCAAGTCGACCAGAGAATCGTAGGCTCGGGCCAGCCAGCCCTCCCGTTCACGGCCCGCGTCCGGCCGTTTGCGGTGCCGCGCGGCGAGCGCCCGCAGTCGCCGGGCATTGCGCATCTTCCGATCCAGCCGCTCCGGCAGCGGGAAGACGAAGACCGGCTTGCCGGTGGCGCAGGCCTCGGACAGCATCGAGGCGCTGTCGCCGGTCACCACGAAGCTGTCGGCCAGGGACAGGAAGGCGAAGTAGGGATTCTCCGCGCCTTCCGTCCAGCGATGCCGATAGGCCGGGCAGGAGATTGCTTCGAAGAGCGCGTCGACCACCCCGGCCTCGGTGCGTCTGCTGGTGGTGACGAGCAGGGATCCCCCCGCCGCCGCGGCCAAGGCGTTGGCCTGGCGACCCAATTTCCGCGCTGTCGCTGCATCCAGATGATAGGGCCGGGCGCTGCCGCCGACGACCAGCGCCACGTGAGGTTTGGGCAGCCGCCCCAGCTGGGATTTCCACGCATCCGTCGCCTCGGCCAGACGGGCCGGATCGACCCGGTTCAGCGTCAGCGTGTTGTGCAGTACGTTCGATCGGCGGGGTAGGCAGTACTGCGGCGTCGTGACGATCAGGTCGAAGTGCTGGAGCGGAGCCCAGGGCCGGCCGATGTGCACCAGACGCGTCCGGCCGCCCGATCGCTTGCGGATCCAGCGCGCGATCGGCGTGCAGCGTCGACCGCTCGCGATCACGAGATCCGGCCAGGGCGGCGCAGGCCGGCTCGATGCCTCTCTGTCCAAGCTTCGGGGCGACGCGCCCAGCACGACGTTGGGGAGCTTGTAGCGCTTGTTGAAGACCAACCGCTTTTCTTCGAAGGGCCAGCCGAGAGCCTGTGCAAGGGCGAGGACCTGTGCCCTGTCACCGGCCCGCTCTGTCGTCAGAAGCCAAACCCGTCGGGGCGCCGCGCTCGCGCTGGGGACGGCGTCCTCCGTTTCGTCGGTGCCGGTGGCGGCGGGCAAGGTCACAAAGCCAATTCCTTTTCGGATCTCGGGAATTTGTTGTCTTTTCCCGGCCAAGGCAAGGCCCCTTCCGGGGGCATCGGAGGCGGGCGCTTAACATTTCGCCTTCCTGCCCATATTCCTCTATCATGGCGTGGGGTTGCCGCGACGCGCGGGCGCCCGTCGGCGGCTGGCTACAGGGAGGCGGAGTGGTACAAAAACAGGAGACCCTGCCGCTTGGCGTGGTGCTCGAGCGGCGCAGGATGGAGAACCCGTGGCAGGACTACGCCTGGAAGCCGGTGGCGGTGATCCCGGGTGCCGGGGCCTGCGATCCGCGCGGCGAATGGCCCGTCCTGAAAGCCGGCGAGGACTGGGCCCAATTCCACGCCGGGACCCTGCCGCTCGAGCTCTTCCGCAAGGAGACCGAGGGCTACAAGGTGAATCTCACGCAGAAGCCGCCGCGCCTCTTCGTCGTCCTGCGCAGCGGCGAGGACATGGACTGCGATCACGATATGGCGCCCTTCCTGGTCACCGCCTGTCCCTATGAGGCGCAGGACTATATGGACAGCGGCGAGGAGACCGTCGAGGTGGTCACCATGCCCGACGGCGTGATCGCCTTCGTCCAGGCCTATATCGACGCGCACCACGTCGACGAGCCCTTCCACAAGCGCAAGCGCAAACGCCACGCGAGCGGCGACGACAGCTTCGGCCGGCGTTCGGCGCTCGATCCCGGACGGCGGGGCAACGGCCGCCATGGCTGAGTCCGACGACGGCTTCGTCGGACGCTGGTCGCGTCTGAAGCGCGGCGAGCGGATCCGCGACGAGATCCCCGGTTCGGTCGAGCGCGGGCCGGCGCCCGCGCCGCTGCCGGCGGGGGACGCCGAGGTCGCGGACCCGGCGGACAGCGCGGTCGTCGAGCACCTCCCCGACATCGACAGTCTGGACGAGAGCGCGGACTTCACCGTTTTCCTGAAGGAGGGCGTGCCCGAGGAGTTGCGCAAGCGGGCGTTGCGCAAGCTGTGGCGCCTCAATCCGGTCTTCGCCAACCTGGATGGACTCAACGACTACGACGAGGATTTCACCGCCGCTGGCGCCGCACTCGAGGGCGTGAAGACCCTCTATCAGGTCGGCAAAGGCATGGTCCTGCCAGAAGAGCCGGCCAGGGAGGCTGCGGCCGATACCGACCCCGTCGCGGATACGGGTGAGCCACTGGCGGAGGTGGAGGGGTCCGCCGACGGCGGCGCCGAGGCCGGCCCTGGGCAGATCGGACAAATGGTGCACGCGCCGGCTCCGGATTCCACAGAAGGGGCGGAAGCGACTCGGACGGTCGAGTCGGAGGCCGCCGGCGCCCCGGTCGAGCCGGCTCAGGCGCCGACCGGCCGTTCCGCCGCTCGCCGCCGCTGGGGTCGATTCGAAAGCTGAATCCACGGTATAACTGTGCCAAGGGCCCGGTGGATTCGCCCTGTGGGGCGATTCCTTCAATTCATGGATCTCCCGTCAATAATTCTGTGAGGCCGATCAAGTTCCGGTGGTGAAATAATGTCACCTTTCTATTGCGGGTGATTTGCCTGCGCTTGCCTACTTCTTGAGCAAGTTTTCACAGAGGTTTTGTGTGTTCGCTCATGCAGCATGCTAACTTGTTGACAGAACCCCGATCTTGGGTCTCTAATTCACGGGAACGAAGACCAAACCCCTTTAAAAACAAGGGGTAATGGCATTGGCCTAAAAGTCCTGCGTAGCGGTCCTTTATCCTTATCCGGAGGGAGCGTGTCGCGGGGGTGAGCCGAGAGCGGGGAGGCACGGCTTAGTTGGCGGCGGTTTTGCAGGCACAGCAGGCAGCAGAGGAAGACCGGCTCCGGGCCGGTTGGTACTCCCTGCTCGCGCGCCTTCTGGCCGCGCCGGCCGACGACGAGGTCATTGCAGTTCTGCGCGGCCTCGGGGACGACGAGACCGAGTTGGGGGCAGCGCTCCGGGCGCTCAAGGCGGCTGCCGGGGCGGCCTCGCCAAGCGCGGTCGAGCAGGAGTTTTTCGATCTCTTCGTCGGCGTCGGGCAGGGCGAGCTGGTGCCCTACGGCTCCTACTATTTGACCGGGTTCCTGCACGAGAAGCCCCTGGCGCGGCTGCGCGACGACATGGCGGCTCTGCGCATTGCCCGGTCCGAGGGAGTGCCGGAATCCGAGGACCACATCGCCGCGCTCTGCGACATGATGGCGGGCCTTATCACCGGCGCGTTCGGTGCGCCGGCCGATCTGGCCACCCAGCGCAAGTTCTTCGACGATCACATCGGCTGTTGGGCGCCTCGGTTCTTCGAGAACCTGGAGGCCGCGCCCTCGGCCGCGTTCTACATGCCGGTCGGCACCCTGGGCCGCCTCTTCATGGCGGTCGAAAGCCAGGCATTCGAGATGGCGGCCTAGCGCTTCACGCAAGAGTGATAGGGGTCCGGGGCGGGCCCCCTAGGCGACGATCCGCTCCGTGCAACGTTCACCAAGGAAGGAAAGGTGGGCAGATGAGCAAAAAGAAGGAAGAGGCTTCCATCGGACGCCGTGACTTCTTCCGCAAGGCCGGCCTCGGGGCCGGCGCGGTCGGCGCGGCCGCGGTCGGTCTCTCGGCCGAGCAAGGCGAGGCCGCCGAGCCCGCCAAGACAGCGCCGGGCCGTGCCGGGTACCGCGAGACCGCGCACGTGAAGAAGTACTACGAGCTATCCAGGTTCTGATAACAGAAGCAAGTTAGGAGACGTCAATGCTTACCAAGAAGACGAATGGGGTGGCGAATGGCCCCCGTTTGTCCAAAGCCTTGGCTGGCATGGTCGGCAGCGCAATCGACCGTCGAACCTTCCTGAAACGCTCGGGGCTGACCGCGGGTGGTGCCGTGGCGGTGGCGAGTCTGTCTTCGGGAATGGTCAAGAAGGCCGAGGCCCAGGCCTCGACTTCCGGCGGCGAGGTGCAAATGGTCAAATCCGTTTGCACGCACTGTTCGGTCGGCTGCACGGTCATGGCCGAGGTCCGGAACGGGGTTTGGGTCGGGCAGGAGCCCGGTTGGGACAGCCCCTTCAACCTCGGGGCCCACTGCTCCAAGGGCGCCTCGGTGCGCGAGCACGCGCACGGCGAGCGCCGGCTGAAGACTCCGACCAAGCTGGTCGGCGGCAAGTGGCAGAAGGTCAGCTGGGAAGACGCCATCAACGAGATCGGCGACAAGATGCTGGAGATTCGCCAGCAGTCCGGTCCCGATTCGGTGTACTGGCTCGGCTCGGCCAAGCACAGCAACGAGCAGGCCTACCTGTTCCGCAAGCTCTACGCCTTCTGGGGCTCCAACAACGGAGATCACCAGGCGCGGATCTGTCATTCCACCACGGTCGCGGGTGTCGCCAACACCTGGGGCTATGGCGCGATGACGAACAGCTACAACGACATCCACAACTCGCGCGCCATCTTCCAGATCGGCGGCAATCCCGCCGAGGCGCACCCGGTCGCCATGCAGCACATGCTCAAGGCGAAGGAGCAGAACAACGCCGCCTTCATCGTGTGCGATCCGCGCTTCACGCGCACGGCCGCGCATGCCGACGAGTTCGTGCGGTTCCGTCCCGGGACCGACGTGGGGCTGATCTGGGGCATCCTCTGGCATGTCTTCGAGAACGGCTGGGAGGACAGGGAGTTCATTCGCCAACGCGTCTGGGGGCTGGACCAAGTCAAGGCCGAGGTGGCCAAGTGGACGCCCGAGGAGACCGAGCGCGTGACCGGGGTGCCGGGCTCGCAGCTGAGGCGCGTCGCGCGGACGCTGGCCAACAACCGGCCCTTCACGATCATCTGGTGCATGGGCGGCACCCAGCACACCAACGGCAACAACAACACCCGTGCCTACTGTGCCCTGGGTCTGACGCTGGGCGTGATCGGCACCTCGGGCGGCGGCGCCAACATCTACCGCGGCCACGACAACGTGCAGGGCGCGACCGACTTCTGCGTGCTGTCGCACAGCCTGCCCGGCTACTACGGCCTCAAGACCGGCTCGTGGAAGCACTGGGCCCGTGTCTGGGATGTCGAGTACGACTATCTGCTCGGACGCTTCGCGGACAAGAAGCTCATGGAGAGCAAGGGCATCCCGGTCTCGCGCTGGATCGACGGCGTTCTCGAAGCCAAGGAGAACATCGATCAGCCGGACAACCTCCGGGCCATGGTGTTCTGGGGTCATGCACCGAACTCGCAGACCCGCGGCCTCGAGATGAAGAAGGCCATGGAGAAGCTCGATCTCCTGGTGGTGATCGATCCCTATCCGACGGCCACCGCGATCATGCACGACCGCACGGACGGCGTTTATCTGCTGCCGGCGGCGACGCAGTTCGAGACCTACGGCTCGGTCACCGCGTCGAACCGCTCGCTGCAATGGCGCGACAAGATCTTCGACCCGCTGTACGAGTCGAAGACCGACCAGGAGATCATGTATCTCTTCGCGCAGAAGCTCGGCTTCGCTGACGAGATGTTCAAGAACATCAAGGTCAACGAGAACGAGCCCTTGGTCGAGGACGTTACCCTCGAGTTCAACAAGGGAATGTGGACGATCGGCTACACCGGCCAGTCGCCGGATCGCCTGCGCGCCCACATGGCCAACCAGCACACCTTCGACAAGACCACGCTCCAGGCGGTGGGTGGCCCGGTCGACGGCGAGTACTACGGCCTGCCGTGGCCGTGCTGGGGGACGGCGGAAATGGGTCATCCGGGGACACCGATCCTCTACGATCCGTCCAAGCCCGTGGCAGAGGGTGGCCTGTGCTTCCGCGCCCGGTTCGGCGTGGAGCGCAACGGCGACAACCTGCTCGCCGAGGGCAGCTATCCGGTCGGCTCCGAGATCAAGGACGGCTATCCGGAGTTCACGATGGCGATGCTCAAGAAGCTCGGTTGGGACGGCGATCTGACCGACGACGAGCGCGCGGCCATCGAGAAGGTCGCCGGCGACAAGACCAACTGGAAGACCGACCTGTCGGGCGGCATCCAGCGGGTCGCGATCAAGCACGGCTGTGCGCCCTTCGGCAACGCCAAGGCCCGTACCGTGGTGTGGAACTTCCCGGATCCGGTGCCGACGCACCGCGAGCCGCTCTACACCTCGCGGCGCGACCTAGTGGCCGACTACCCGACCTACGCCGACAAGCAGGCCTACCGCGTGCCCACGCTTTACGAATCGATCCAGAAGAAGGATTTCTCGGGCGACTATCCGCTGATCCTCACCTCTGGGCGTCTCGTGGAGTACGAGGGCGGCGGCGACGAGACCCGGTCCAACCCGTGGCTCGCCGAGCTCCAGCAGGACATGTTCGTCGAGATCAACCCGTTCGACGCCAACGAAAACGGCGTCAGGGACGGCGTGATGGTCTGGGTGCACACGCCTGAAGGGGCCAAGATCAAGGTCAAGGCCATGGTCACCGAGCGGGTCGGGCGCGGCGTCACGTTCCTGCCGTTCCACTTCGCCGGCCACTGGCAGGGCGAGGACCGGCGCTCGAAGTATCCGAAGGGCGCGGACCCCTACGTCCTGGGTGAGGCGGCAAACACGGCCATGACCTATGGCTACGACTCCGTCACCCAGATGCAGGAGACCAAAGCCTCCCTGTGCCGGATCGAACTTGCCTAAGGAGACCTGAGCTATGGCACGTATGAAGTTCCTTTGCGATGCCGAGCGTTGCATCGAGTGCAACGCCTGCGTCACCGCATGCAAGAACGAGAACGAGGTCCCCTGGGGCATCAACCGCCGTCGCGTCGTCACCATCAACGACGGCAAGCCCGGCGAGCGTTCGATCTCGGTCGCTTGCATGCACTGCTCCGATGCGCCCTGCATCGCGGTCTGTCCGGTGGATTGCATCTATCAGACCGAGGAAGGGGTGGTCCTGCATTCCAAGGACCTGTGCATCGGTTGCGGCTACTGCTTCTACGCCTGTCCTTTCGGCGCGCCGCAGTATCCGCAGGCCGGCAACTTCGGAAGCCGGGGCAAGATGGACAAGTGCACGTTCTGCGGCGGCGGGCCGGAGGAGGACAACTCCTCGGCCGAGTTCCAGAAGTACGGGCGCAACCGTCTTGCCGAGGGCAAGCTGCCGCTTTGTGCCGAGATGTGCTCGACCAAGGCGCTGCTCGGCGGCGACGGCGACGTGGTGTCCGATATCTACCGCGAGCGCGTGGTCGCCCGCGGGTTCGGTTCGGGCGCCTGGGGTTGGGGCACGGCTTATCAGCAGAAGTCGGGCTCTTGAACCCTGCATCGCCCCGATGACGGGCGGGGTCGAAATCCGGGGGCGGCGGCCAGCCGCCGCCCCCGTTTCGGCACATCTCCCCCCGGGGCGCTCAATTGCGCGTGCTGGTTGGTCCCCGCCGGGGCCGCCACACCCTTAATGGATTTTAACGATCTACTGATAACCAGGAATGCCGATCGACCCCCTCGCCCGCTTGTCCGGGCTAAAGTGGAGGCCCGAATTGCAATGTACAGCAAGACCCCGGTTTTGACCTTCGCCGCCCTGCTGGTTGCGGGGATGACGCTTGCCGCCTGCGACCAGGACGAGCAGGGCCGGCTCCTGAGCTATGAAAAAGGGACCTATCTCGGCGAGCCGGACACGCCGCTCACCGAAGAACAGGTCAACGAATTGCGGCATCGTGCGATGCAGCAGGCAGGCGGCTGAGGACGGCCGCCGTCTCGAGGCAGCCGAACGAGAAAAACGCGCTACCACACGGAAAACTCTGTTGGGAGAGGCAGTCATGCGTGACGCCATGAGATTGGGATTGCAGCGCCTGACGACCGGGCTGGCGGCGTTCGGGCTTTGCTTGATGCTCGTCGCCGGACTTTCGCCGGTCGATCCGTTCGGACAAGCCGCCTACGCCCAGACCGAAGGGCGGAGCGTGGAGGAACCCTCGCCGCTCTCCGGCAACGTCCCCGGCGGCCACCTGGGCGCCACGAGCGACAGCCAGATCTGGAAGGCGGTGCGCGACGGTGCCCGGGGCACGGTCTCGATCCCGGACAAGCTGGCCGGCCAGATGATCCAGTCCGAAGGGGACACCTGGCGCGCCCGGCGCAACGGTCCGATCACGCAGGGCGGGATCTGGGCGATCCTCGGGATGCTGGCGATAACGGCCCTGTTCTTCGCGTGGCGCGGCCGGATCCGCATCGAAGGCGGACCGAGCGGCCGGACGATCGAGCGCTTCAACGACTTGGAGCGTTTTGCGCACTGGCTGTCGGCCACCTGTTTTCTCACCCTGGCCCTGACCGGCCTCAACATGCTCTACGGCAAGCACGTCCTGCTGCCGGTCCTGGGACCGGAGGCCTTTTCCGCTGTGGCCCAGGTCGGCAAGTATGTGCACAACTTCGTCTCCTTCGGGTTCATGGTCGGCATAGTGCTGATGTTCGTGATCTGGGTGCGCCACAACATCCCGAACAAGTACGATCTGGAGTGGCTCGCCAAGGGCGGCGGACTGTTCAAGAAGGGGGTGCACGTGTCCTCCGAGAAGTTCAATGCCGGCCAGAAGATCCAGTTTTGGCTGGTCTTCGTGGGCGGCCTGTCGCTCAGCCTGACCGGCCTTGCGCTCCTGTTCCCCTTCACCTTCGTCATGTTCGACCCGGTCTTCACGGCGCTGAACGTCTTCGGCTTCGGCCTGCCGACCGACCTGACGCCGATGGACGAGATGCAGCTTTCGCAGATCTGGCACGGCATCGTCGCCCTGGTGCTGATCGCGACCATGATCTCGCATATCTACATCGGGTCGCTCGGCATGGAGGGCGCGTTCGACGCCATGGGCACGGGCCAGGTCGACGAGAACTGGGCGCGCGAGCACCACGACCTCTGGGTCCAGAAGGTCAAGGGCGCGACGCCGAAGGGCCAGCCCCAGCCGGCGGAATAGCGCTCGAGGGAAATCGGAGCGAGTGACATGATCCCACACTGCCGCCTGACCGGCTTCGTACTCGCCATGGGACTTGCCGTCGCGACGCTGCCGGCGCCGGCGGCGGCCGCCATGAGCGAAGCCGAAGCCGTCAAGATGATCGAAGCCACCTTCGACGTTCAGGTCCTGCGCGTGCGCGGGCAGCAGATCGGCGACAGGCCGGCCTGGCTGCTCACGGTTATGAACCGGGGCGGCGACTTCAACACGGCCTTTCAGGTCAATACCCTGGCAGTGGACCGGGAAACCGGCAAGCTGCTGCCGGCGGTGCGCCACGGCCCCAGCGGCTACGAGCCGTACGGGGCCGATCGGCGCGAAGACAAGGTCGGCGTGCGTCCGGATGCGATCCGCTCGCGCCCGTGGCGCTAGGCCTGGAACTCGGTTCCGTGCCCGCGTCGACGCTCAGCCGCCAGGGGACCGCCCGGTTGCCGGCATGCCGAGCCTGAAGCGCCTGCATGCGGCCGGCCTGGGTCTGGCGGGGCTGTTGCTCGGCGCCGCACCGGGCGCGGCCGAATTGGCGGGCCACGGCGGCTTCGTCAAGGGCGTTGCGGTTTCGCCGGACGGCCGCCGGATCATGACGGCCAGTTTCGACTACACCTTGATCCTCTGGGACCTGGCGGCGCAGACGCGGCTCGGCGACTTCGACGAGCACGAGGGCGCGGTCAACGCCGTGGCCTTTCTGCCGGACGGCGGCCAAGCCGTATCGGGCAGCGACGACGGCACCCTGCGGCTCTGGGACGTGGCGCGCGGCGGCGTCCTGCATACCTTCAAAGGGCATCGCGGTAAGGTGGCGGCAGTCGCCGTCTCACCGGACGGGCGCTTGGCGGCCTCGGCCGGCTGGGACCGCACGGTGCGGCTCTGGAACCTCGAGCGCCGGACCGCCGGGGCGGTGCTCGAGGGCCACGACAACAACGTCAACTCGGTGGCCTTCTCGCCCGACGGAACCAAACTGCTGAGCGGCAGCTACGACGCGACCCTGAAACTTTGGCGGGTTGCCGACGGGACGCCGATCCGGACGCTGACCGGCCACGATTTCGGTGTCAATTCGGTGGCCTTCACGCCCGACGGCCGGCGCGCCGTGTCGGTCGGCGTGGACGAGACCCTGCACGTCTGGAGCCTGGAGAGCGGCGAGGAAATCGCCTCTCTGGTTGGGCACGAAGGACCGATCTTCGGTGTCGCCGTGTCCCCCGACGGGCGCTTCGCCGCCTCGGGCGGCCTGGATCGGACTGTGCTGCTGTGGAACTTGGAGAGCGGTCACTTCATAAGGGCATTCTACGGGCACGACGCGCCGATCTGGTCGCTCGCCTTCACGCCCGACGGCCGGCGGCTGCTGTCCGCGGGGTCGGACGAGGTGGTCCGCGTGTGGGATCTGGAGAGGGGCGAGGAGATCGGTACCAGCGGCGAGCGGCGCATCTCCTTGCCTCTGGCGGTCTTGCCTGACGGCCCGGGCGCGAAGCTCTTCGCCAGGTGTGTCGTCTGCCACACCGTGACCCCCGACGGGCGCAACAAGGCCGGTCCGACGCTTTACGGCCTGTTCGGACGCCGGGCCGGGTCGGTCGCCGGCTACAGGTATTCCGAGGGCCTGAAGCAGAGCGGCGTGGTCTGGAACGAGAAGACCATAGACGCGCTGTTCCGGGAGGGCCCCGCGGCCTATACGCCCGGATCCAAGATGCCGCTCCAGCACATGCCCGACGCGCGGGAGCGGGCTGAGCTGATCGCCTATTTGAAGCGGGTCACGGGCCCTGCGGAATAACCGAAGACAGCCGGCTGGCGCCGGAAGCGTCGCATACGGCGGTCTTCTTGGAGGTCGTTATCTGTCTGGAGGACGTGTTGATATGAAAGCTTTCATCGCAAGCTGCGCCGCAGCCGTCATCATCGCGGTCGTCACCGCAGTGATCTTCACCCAGCTCGGCTGGGACTCGGCCGACGTCTACTCTACGGCCAACGTGCGTCTCTAGCAGGTTGCTGAAATTGTGCGAAGGCTCACCCTCCCACTTCGTCCCTCGACAGGCTCGGGATGAGGAAGCTCAGTGTGAGGGTGAGCTTTTTCAAGGAGTTGCCCTCATCCTGAGCTTGTCGAAGGACGAGGGCGACGGGCCGTCGCGGGTTTTTTCAGCCGCCTGCTAGGGCGTTCCTACTCGCGGGCGCCGGCCGTCCTCAGCAGCGCGGCGGCCTCGTCGTCGCCGATCATCTCGGCCGCCTCCAGCGCGGTCCAGCCGTCCTTGGCTACGATGTCGACCCGCGCGCCCTGAGCCAGGAGCAGGCGCAGGATGTCCAGGGACCCACGGTTGGCCGCCAGCATGAGCGCGGTGTTGCCGCGCTCCCTGTCCACCAGGTTCGGGTCCGCGCCGCGCTCGAGCAGGAGGCGGACGGCCCCGGGGTTGCCGTTCCGCGCCGCGCGGTGCAGGGGCGGCAGGCCGCCGCGGCCGGGCTGGCCGGGCGCGGCGCCCGCGTCGAGCAGGAGCTCCATCGACCGCAGATCGTCCCCACCGGCCGCGGCGCTCAGCGCGGTTTCGCCGTCGGCGGCGGTCGCTCCGACCTCGGCGCCGGCTTGGAGGAGCACGCGCGTCGCCGCCGCCCCGCCCGTGAGGGCGGCGAAGTGCAGCGCCCGATACCCCTCCGCGCCGGCCGTCTCCAGCCCGGCGCCCTCCGCCAACAGCAGGTGAAGCGCGGGCGCGTTGCCGTGGCTGGCGGCCACCATCAGCGCGGTCATTCCGGTTTTTGCCGAGCGCGCATCGACCATGGCACCACGCGCCAGCAGCTCTGCCACGAGGCCGAACCCTCGCGGGTCGAAGGTGGCGTTGATCAGGGGTGTGTTTCCGTCGTGCCCGCCGTGCGCCTCGGCATCGGCGCCAGCCTCGAGAAGGATCACGGCAACGCTCCGCTGGCCCCGGCGCGCGGCGATCAGCAGGGGGGTGTCGCCCTGGGGGTCGCGCATCTCGACATCGGCCCCCCTCTCGAGGGCAAAATGCGCGAGGTCCTCGTTGCCTTCGGCGGCCGCCTGGAGCAGGGCGCGGGCGGCGACGCCGGTATCCTCCTGGACGCATCCAGCGGCGGCGACTCCGAACCAGAGCAAAAGGACGGAGGCTGCCGCCGGGATTCCCCTCCGGATCATGGGTCGCACCCTGCCGGCCCGGTGTCGGCGCTTATTCCGCCGCGGCTTTGACCGGCTCGACCCTGGCGGCGCAGAACTTGAACTCGGGGATCTTGCCATAGGGATCGAGCTTAGGGTTGGTCAGCAGGTTGGCGGCGGCCTCGGCGAAGCAGAAGGGAATGAAGACCATACCCTCCGGCACGTCGCGGTCCTGGCGCACGGTGAGGGCGATCTCGCCGCGCCGCGTCGCGACCCTGGCCATGGCGCCCGGCCTCAGGGCGAGGCGCTCGATGTCCTGGGGCGAGAAGCAGGCGACGGCCTCGGGCTCCAGGTCGTCCAGGGTCCGGGCGCGCCTGGTCATGGCCCCGGTGTGCCAGTGCTCGAGCATGCGCCCGGTGCTGAGCACCATGGGGTAGTCGCGGTCCGGCAGCTCGTCGGGCGGGGTGAGGTCGGCCGGCACGATCCGCCCGCGCCCGCTGGCCGTCGGGAAGCCTTCGCCGAACATGATCTCGCTGCCGGGCTGGTCCGGGGCGGGGCAGGGATAGGTGACCGCGTCCTCCCGTTCCAGGCGCTCCCAGGTGATATTGGCGAGCGAGGGCATGATCTGGGCCATCTCGGCGAAGACGTCGGCGGGACCGGCATAGGTCCAGTCGAGCCCGATGCGCTGCGCGATCTCCTGGACCAGCTCCCAGTCCTGGCGCGCCCGGCCGGGCGGCGGCACTGCGGCGCGGGACATCTGCACCTCGCGGTTCGTGTTGGTGAAGGTGCCCGTCTTCTCGGCGTGCGCCGAGGCCGGCAGCACCACGTCCGCCTGCCAGGCGGTCTCGGTCAGGAAGATGTCCTGGACGACGAGGTGCTCCAGCTTGGCCAGCGCCGCCCGGGCGTGGGCCTGGTCCGGGTCGGACATGGCCGGGTTTTCGCCCAGGATGTACATGCCCTTGATCTGCTCGGCGAGGATCGCGTTGATGATCTCGACCACGGTCAGGCCATTCTTGGGATCGAGGCTGGTACCCCAGAAGGCCTCGTACTCGGCGCGCACCTCCTCGGCCTCGACCGAGCGGTAGTCCGGGTAGACCCAGGGGATCAGCCCCGCGTCCGAGGCGCCCTGCACGTTGTTCTGGCCGCGCAGCGGGTGCAGGCCGGTGCCGGGCCGGCCGACCTGGCCGGTGATCAGCGCCAGGGCGATCAGGCAGCGCGCGTTGTCCGTGCCGTGGACATGCTGCGAGATGCCCATGCCCCAGAAGATGATCGAGGCCTCGGACGTGGCATAAGTCCGCGCCACCTCGCGCAGGGTCGCGGCCGGTATGCCGCAGACCTCGGCCATCTCCTCGGGCGCGTAGCCCTTGATCCGCTCCTTGAGCGTTTCGAAGCCCTCGGTCTGGGCCTGGACGTACTGCCGGTCGTAGAGCTCCTCCTCGACGATCGTATAGATGAGCGCGTTCAAGAGCGCCACGTCCTGGCCCGCCTTGAACTTGAGCATATGCGTGGCGTGGCGCGACAGGCCCTGGCCGCGCGGGTCCATGACGATCAGCTTGACGCCGCGCTTGGTCGCGTTCTTCAGGAAGGTTGCCGCCACCGGGTGGTTCTGCGTCGGACGCGCGCCGATGACGATAATGCACTCGGCGTCCTTGGCCGCCGAGAAGGGCGCGGTCACGGCGCCCGAGCCGATGCCCTCCATCAGCGCCGCGACCGAGGAGGCGTGGCACAGCCGCGTGCAGTGGTCGACGTTGTTCGTTCCGAAGCCCGTGCGCACCAGCTTCTGGAACAGGTAGGCCTCCTCGTTCGAGCCCTTGGCCGAGCCGAAGCCCGCCAGCGCCGCCCCGCCGTCGCGCTCGATGATCGTCTTGAGGCCCGCGGCCGCCCGGTCCAGCGCCTCCTCCCAGGAGGCCTCGCGGAAATGGGTCCAGGGATTGGCCGGGTCGATCTCGATCTCCGCGCCCTTAGGCGCGTCCTCGCGCCGGACCATCGGCTTGGTCAGCCGGTGCGGGTGGTCGATATAGTCGAAGCCGAAGCGCCCCTTGACGCAGAGCCGGTTGCGGTTGGCCGGCCCGTCGCGGCCGTCGACATAGAGGATCTTGTCGTCCTTGACCTTCACCGTGGTCTGGCAGCCGACCCCGCAGTAGGGGCAGAGCGTGTCGACCGAGCGGTCCTCGAACCCGGTTCTGACCCCCCGCTCGTCGAGCAGGTTCGCCTCCATCAGGGCCCCGGTCGGGCAGGCCTGCACGCACTCGCCGCAGGCGACACAGGTGCTCTCGCCCATGTCCGTGTCGAAGTCGAACACGATCTTGGCGCCGTGGCCCCGGTAGGCCAGGCCGATCACGTCGTTCACCTGGACCTCCCGGCAGGCCCGGACGCAGAGGTTGCAGTGGATGCAGGCGTCCAGGTTGACCGCGATGGCCGGATGGCTGGCGTCGGGCGCCACGCGCGCGCGCGCCGGAAAACGGCTGTTCTGGACGCCCATCCTGTCCGCCCAGGTCCAGAATTTCGACTCCGGGTCGTGCGCCGCGGCCTTGTCCGGCTGATCGGCGAGCAGCAGTTCGAAGACCGTTTCGCGCGCCTTCTTGGCACGCTCGGAAGCGGTTTTGACCTTCATGCCCTTGGCCGGCTGGCGGATGCAGGAAGCCGCCAGCGTGCGTTCGCCCTCGACCTCGACCATGCAGGCCCGGCAGTTGCCGTCGGCGCGGTAGCCCGGCTCGGGCGTGTAACAGAGGTGCGGGATCTCGACGCCGTGGCGCTCTGCCACCTGCCAGATGGTTTCGCCCGGCGCGGCCTCGACCGCCTGGCCGTTCAGCTCGAAAGTGATCCGGTCGCTCATCTAGAGGTCCTCCGGGAAGAATCTTAGCACGGATACGAGCGGATTCGGCGCCGCCTGTCCCAGGCCGCAGATCGAGGCGTCGCGCATCACTTCGGCCAGGTCCTCCAGCAGCGCCGCGTCCCAGGCGCCCTCGCTCATCAATTTCACCGCCTTCTCCGTGCCGTTGCGGCAGGGCGTGCACTGCCCGCAGCTCTCGTCCTCGAAGAAGCGCATCAGGTTGAGCGCCGCGGCCTTGATGTCGTCCGTCTCGGACAGGATCACCACGGCGTGCGAGCCGATCAGGCAGCCATGTTCCTCGAGCCGCCCGAAATCCAGCGGCAGGTCGCCCAGGTGTGCCGGCAGGATGCCGCCCGACGCCCCGCCCGGCAGGTAGGCCTTGAAGACATGGCCCTCGGCCATGCCGCCGCAGTACTCCGCGATCAGCTCCTTGACCGTGATTCCGGCCGGCGCCAGCTTCACCCCGGGGTCTCGGACCCGGCCCGAGACCGAAAAACTCCTGAGGCCCTTGCCGCCGTTACGGCCCTGGCCCGAGAACCGGTCCGCCCCCTTGGCCAGGATTTCCGGCACCCAGTAGAGCGTCTCCACGTTGTTGACCAGGGTCGGCCGGCCGAACAGGCCCAACTGCGCGACATAGGGCGGCCGGTGGCGCGGCAGGCCGCGCTTGCCCTCGATCGACTCGATCATCGCCGACTCTTCGCCGCAGATATAGGCGCCGGCGCCGCGGCGGAGATAAATGAACCGGTCTTCTGCGAGTCCCGCCGCCTTGACCGCAGCGATCTCCGTGAGCAGGATCTCGCGCACCGCGGGATACTCGTCGCGCAGATAGATGTAGATCGCCTCGGCCTCGACCGCCCAGGCGGCAATCAGGGCCCCTTCCAAGAAGTTGTGCGGTCGGCTCTCCAGATGCCAACGGTCCTTGAAGGTCCCGGGCTCGCCCTCGTCGGCGTTGATCGCCAAGAGCCGAGGGGCCGGCTCGGCCCGCACCAGGCTCCACTTTCGGCCCGTCGGGAAACCCGCGCCGCCCAGGCCGCGCAGGCCGGTATCGCTCAGCACCTCGATGACATCCGCCACCGTGCGGCGCCCCTCGAGGCAGTCCTTCAGCACCGTGTAGCCGCCGTCCGCCAGATAGGCCTCGAGATCCTGATAGGCCGGGATCTCCGGGTGATGGTCTCCGCCCGCGACGACGCGCCCGACACCCTCGACCGTCGCCGCCTCCACGTGGCGGTGGCCCACCTCCACGGCGGGCGCCCGGTCGCAGCGCCCCATGCAGGGCGCCCGCACGACCCGCACGCCCACTCCCAGTGCGCCCGGCAGGTCTTCCAGCAGCTTCCGCGCACCCGCCATCTCGCAGCTCAGGCTGTCGCAGACCCGCACGGTTACGGGCGGCGGGTCGGCCTCGCCGTCCAGCACGATGTCGAAGTGCGCGTAGAAGGAGGCCACCTCGTAGACCTCCGCCATGGGAAGTCTCATCTCCTCGGCCAGGGCCTGCAGGCGGTCGGCCTTGAGAAAGCCCTCGGCGTCCTGGATCAGGTGCAGATACTCGATCAGGAAATCCCGCTGACGCGGCCGGGTGCCCAACAGGTCGCGCACCGCCGACAGGGCCGCCGGGTCCAATTGGCGGCCCTTCGGAAAGGCCGGCGCCCGCCGGCGCCCGGAGCCGGGATGAATTCGGCGCCGGGCGCCGTTGCCGTTCGAAGTGACTTCAGACATGACCTTGGTCTTCCCGCTCCCTGATACGTTGAAGCCCGACCGGCGCCCGGCCGTCGTCGCGGCTTCCTCTCCTCGAATCGCAATTATGCCTTTGCCCCGCCGCCTTCGTCGCCAAGAATGACCAGGGTTATCCGGGCGCCGTTGATCAGCACCTTGCCCCTGTGCTGGAAATTCACGGTGATACGGTCGCCTATGACCGACTGCACCTGGCCGGTGCCCCAGTCGGGTTCGTTTGGATGACGAACCAACATACCCGGCGCCAAGTCCTGTGACATTAGAAATCCGTTAAAGCCCAGCCGAATAATTGTATAAGGAACTTTACGTCTTGCAGCAAAGCCCAGAACGACAGAGAACGGGGCCGGAGCGACAGGGCGGTCGCGGCGCCCCGGCCGGGGCGCGGAACTCGAGCGAAGCGATGGATGGGAGCGGCATGGAGTTGATGATCGACATGCGGGTGGCCGAGCTGCTGGCCTCGCGCCTTTGTCACGACTTGGTCGGCCCGATCGGGGCGGTGAACAACGGTATGGAGCTTATGCAGGACGAGAGCTTCGGCATGGTTGACGATGCCATGACCCTGGCCACCAAAAGCGCCGAACAGGCGTCCAGCCTTCTGCAGTTCTACCGCTTGGCCTACGGCATGGCGGGCCGGCGTCATGGCGGCGATTTCGGGCCGGTTCGGGAACTGGCCGCAAGCTTTCTGACCTACTCGAAATCGCAGCTCGACTGGCCGTCCGGCCCGGTCCCCGAGGGTTTGCCCGACGGCGCGTCGAAAATGCTGTTGAATCTGATTGCCCTGGCGGCCGAGGCCCTGCCGCGGGGTGGCACCGTAGGGGTAGCCATGTCCAGCGGCAACGCCGGGCTCGAGCTCGAGGTCAAGGCGGTCGGCGCCGACGCCGGCTTGCGCGAGGAGGCCCAGGCGGCGATCGGCGAAGACGCCGCGGTCGAGGATCTCACCCCGCGCAACGTGCACGGTTATTTCACGCAACTGCTGGCCAAGCGCCTGGGCGGCAAGCTCGTAGCCGAGCCTATCGGTCAGGGCGCGCTGAGGCTCGCCGTCGCCTTGCCCGGGTGACAAGGGCGCCACGGCGCTCTGTTGGCTGAAATGGGGTCTGACCCTAATTTCCGAAGTTGTCCGCGCTTGACCGTCCGGTCTCCCGCCCCAGCCTCGGGTCCTTGGGTAGTTCCTTGTTTTTATGGAGATTTGGGCGGCGCCATGCCGTGCCTGCGGCTCGATCACATCCGGCGCTTGCCTTTGTCGGCCAAACGCGCGAGAGTACGGCAATATTGCGAATGCGAATGAGTTGCAATCGCAATTCTTTTCGTTCCTGTATCCAACATGGGGGACCTGAGATGAACATCGGTCGACTGCCACGGTGGATCGCCATGGCCCTGACCACCATTGTCTTGGGTGCGCCCGCACAGGGGGCGGCCCAAGAGCTGAACATCTATTCCTCGCGCCACTATCAGACGGACGAGGCGCTTTACAACGGCTTTACCGAACAGACCGGGATCCGGGTCAACCGGATCGAGGGCAAGGGCGACGCCTTGATCGAGCGGATCAAGAGCGAGGGCGCCAACAGCCCGGCGGACGTGCTGATCACGGTGGATGCCGGGCGCCTGTGGCGCGCGGATCAGGCCGGCTTGTTCCAGCCGGTCCGCTCCAAACTGCTGGAGGAGCGGATACCGCCGAACCTGCGTCATCCAAAGGGTCATTGGTTCGGTTTTTCCAGCCGCGCGCGCCTGATCCTGTACAACAAGACTGCGGTCAAACCGGGCGAGATCAGGCGCTACGAAGACTTGGCCGACCCGAAGTGGCGGGGCCGGATCTGCATCCGCTCCGGCGCGAACATCTACAACCAGTCGCTTCTGGGCTCGCTGATCGCCGCCTTGGGCGAGGCCGGCGCGGAGACCTGGGCCGGATCCGTGGTCGCGAACTTCGCCCGCGATCCCAAGGGCGGCGACACCGACCAGATCCGCAGCGTCGCGGCGGGCGAATGCGACGTCGGGGTGGCGAACTCCTACTACTATGTCCGCCTGGCGTCCTCCAAGAAAACGAAGGACCGCGAAGCGGCGGACGCCGTCGGCCTGGTTTTTCCGAACCAGGCGGACCGCGGCACGCATATCAACGTGTCCGGCGCCGGTGTGCTCGAGCACGCGCCGCACAGGGACGTGGCGGTCAGGTTCCTGGAGTACCTGGCGGGCGCGCAGGCTCAGAGCTACTTCGCCGACGGCAACAACGAATACCCTGTGGTCGGCGGCGTGGCGCCCAACTCGGCGCTGCAGGCGCTCGGGGCCTTCAAGGCCGACCCGGTGAACGTCGCCATCTATGGTGAGAACCAGCCGGCGGCCCAGAAGATCTTCGACCGGGTCGGCTGGAAGTAGTCCTCGAGCGGTGTCCAGCCGGTAACCCTTGGTATTAGCGTGGCGCCTGTCCGGGGCGCGAGCGGGCGATGGCCCGGCTCAAGAGGATGAGCGGCAGGATGCCGACGGCGACGATGGCGAGCGAGGCGGTTGAGGCTTCGGTCAGACGCTCGTCCGAGGCAAGGTTGTAGGCCTGGACCGCCAGGGTGTCGAAGTTGAAGGGCCGCATGACCAGGGTGGCCGGCAACTCCTTCATGACGTCGACGAAGACAACCAGGGCGGCGGTCAGCAGGCTGCCCCACATGAGCGGCGCATGGACCTGGAACAAGGTGCCGCCGGGCCCCACGCCCAGGCTGCGCGCCGCATCGTCCATGGTCTGCCGGACCTTGGCCAGACTGGCCTCGACAGTGTTGAGGGAAACCGCCAGGAAGCGGACCAGATACGCGAACACCAGGGCGGCGATCGAACCGGTCAGGATCAGGCCGCTCGAGATTCCGAAGTTCGCGCGAAGCCAGGCATCCAAGGCGTTGTCCAGCCGCGCGAAGGGAATAAGGACTCCGACCGCGATCACCGTACCCGGCACGGCATAGCCCATGCTCGCCATGCGATTCGCCAGGGCCCCCCAGCGGTTGGGATTGAGTCGCTGACCGTAGGCCATGACCACCGCCAAGACCACGGCGAGCATGGCGCTGATGCTGGCCAGGGTGAAGGAGTTCAGGGCCAGCTGAAAGAACCGCGTGCCGAACTGCGCATCGCCCGCCTCAAGCGACATCTTGAGCAGAATCAGCGCCGGCAGCAGAAAGCCCAAGGTCAGGGGCAGGAGGCAAGCCGCCACGGCCAGGCCCGCCTTGAGACCGCGCAGCCGGTAGCCCGGCAGACGCTGATAGCGGCTCGAAGTGTGGTGGTACCTGGCGCGGCCTCGGTTCCAGCGTTCGAGCACCAGCACCACCAGCACGAAACCGAGCAGAAGGGACGCGAGCTGGGCGGCCGCCACCCGGTCGCCGAACGAGATCCAGGCCCGGACGATGCCGGTCGTGAAGGTCTGCACGCCGAAGAAGGACACGGTGCCGTAATCGGCCAGGGTCTCCATGAGGGCCAGCGCCGTCCCGGCGGCGATCGCCGGCCTGGCGAGCGGCAGGGCAACCCGGAAAAAGCTGCCCCAGGGGCTGCAGCCCAGCGTGCGGCTGACCTCGAGTGCACAGACCGATTGCTCGAGGAAAGCCGCGCGGGAGAGCAGATAGACGTAGGGGTAGAGCACCAGGATCAACATCGCTATGGCGCCGCCGAGCGACCGGATCTCCGGAAACCAATAGCTGCGCGGCGCCCAGCCGGCAACCTCGCGCAGCAGGCTTTGCACCGGCCCGGCGAACTGCAGAAAGTCGGTATAGGTATAGGCCATGACGTAGGCCGGGACCGCGAGCGGCAGGATCAAAGCCCACTCGAAGAGATTGCGGCCCGGAAAACGGCACATGGTCACTAGCCAGGCGCAGCCGGCGCCGATGACCGGGACCCCCAGGCCCACGCCGAGTGCCAGCAGGCAGGTGTTCAAGATGTACTGGGGCAGGACCGTTGCGACCAGGTGCTGCCAGGTGCCCGCGCTGGGCAGCGCCAGGTTTGCCAGGACGCTGAGCACCGGAATTGCGAAGAAGGCGGCAATCCCGACGGCTACCCAGGTCAACACGCCCGGCCTGATCCCCCGCGGCGCTGGCCGGCGCGGCGGCCCGACGGTCTCGGGCGGCAGGGGCACCATGGGGGCCGGTGGTTGGACGGTTTGGCTCATCGGTCTGTGCCGTGGGGCTCGATCTTCGCATTATGCGGCGCGCCTCGGGTGGTCCCTATCGAGGACATCCCGGGTCCGCCACCATCCGATCTAGCGCAAACGACACGCGATCTCAACTCCAGGCCTTTCGCCGCAGGGGATTTAGCAAAAAACAGCTAGACTGAAAATATTAATGATCTCCGTAGAATAGGCTAAGAGTAACGCCTTCTTAAATTGTTTTTGCCACTGTCCGGAGGGATTGAGGTTTGGTTAACCGACCTTCCGCCTACGACACAGCTCAGGGCCGTCGCCGGACAGGGAACGCCTTCCATGGATGATCTGTTAAACGAATTCCTGACCGAAACCAACGAGAGCCTCGCGGTTCTGGACGTGGAGTTGGTCAAGCTCGAACAGAATCCGAACGATCCGGACCTCCTTAGCAATATCTTCCGCTTGATGCACACCATCAAGGGCACCTGCGGATTTCTCGGCCTGCCGCGTCTGGAAGCGGTCGCCCACGCCGGCGAGAACGTCCTGGGCAAGGTGCGCGACGGCGAGCTCGAGGTCACGCCGGAGGCCGTGTCCTTGATCCTGGAGTGCCTCGACCAGATCCGGGTGATCCTGATGGCGCTCGAGGAGAGCGAGGCCGAGCCGGAAGGCGACGACAGCGATCTGATCGGCCGCCTCAACGCCCTGGCCAGCGGCGTCGAGTCCGAGCCGCAAGAGGCCGCGGTCGCCGAGGTCGCCGCCGTCGAGCAGCCCGCGGACACGGCCGCGGACACGGCCGAGGACACGGCCGCGGACGCGGCCACGGACGCGGCCACGGACAGTGCGGCCGCGGCGGAACCCTCGGCCGCCGAGGAGCACGCCCAGGCGGCGTCGAGCGACCAGGGAGACGTCGAGTCCGCCGAGACCCCCGCCGCCGCACCGGAGTCCGCGGCCCCCAAGCCCAAGGCCGAACCACAGCCGGCGAAACCGGCCCCGGCCGAGGACGGGGCGCCGAAGGAGTCGGCCGTGGCTCATCAGTCGATCCGGGTCCATGTCGACCTGCTCGAGGACTTGATGACCATGGTCTCGGAGCTGGTGCTGACGCGAAATCAGTGTCTGCAGATCCTCCGGACCCAGAAGGAAAGCGAATTCCAGGCGCCGCTGCAACGGCTCAATCACGTTGTCTCCGAGCTGCAGGAGGGGGTCATGAAGACCCGCATGCAGCCGATCGGCAACGCCTGGGCCAAGTTGCCGCGCATCATTCGCGACCTGTCGCACGAACTGGGCAAGAAGATGAACCTGGTGATGAAGGGCGCCGACACGGAGCTCGATCGCCAAGTCCTGGAGCTGATCAAGGACCCGCTCACCCACATGGTGCGCAATTCGGCCGACCATGGCTTGGAGATGCCGGACGAGCGCGTAGCGGCGGGCAAGTCGGAAACCGGAACCGTCCTGCTCAATGCCTTCCACGAAGGCGGCCACATCATCATCGAGATTACCGACGACGGCCGCGGTCTCGCGATCGACAAGATCAAGCAGAAGGTGATCAGGGACGGGCTCGCTACCGAGAGCGAGCTGGAGTCCATGAGCGACAAGCAGATCATGCGCTACATCTTCAAGGCCGGCGTTTCGACCGCCAAACAGGTCACGGCGGTGTCGGGCCGCGGTGTTGGCATGGACGTGGTGCGGAACAACATCGAGAAAATCGGTGGTACCATCGATCTGTCGTCGGTCGAGGGCCGCGGCACCAAGTGTGTGATCAAGATCCCGTTGACCCTGGCGATCGTCTCGGCTCTGGTCGTCGAGTGCGGCGGCGAGCGCTTCGCCATCCCGCAGCTCTCGGTGGTCGAGCTCGTGCGCGCCTCGTCGAACTCCGAGCACACGATCGAGCGGATCAACGGCACGCCGGTCCTGCGCCTGCGCAACCGGCTGTTGCCGCTGGTCAGCCTGCGCGAGCTCCTGAACCTGGAGACGGGCGAGCGGGACCAGGTGGGCGGCGAGACCGGACACAGCGTCCACGGCTTCATCGTGGTCGCCCAGGTTGGGGCCTACAGTTTCGGCATCATCGTGGATCGGGTCTTCGACACCGAGGAAATCGTGGTCAAGCCGGTGGCGCCGATCCTGCGCGACATAGCGCTCTTCTCGGGCAACACCATTCTGGGCGACGGCAGCGTCGTCATGATCCTGGATCCGAACGGCATCGCCGCCGCGACCGGTGAGATCACCGTCGCCGAGGACAGTCTGGAAGCCGAAGCAGAGCGCAGGAGCAGCCAGGGCCGAACCAAGATGGCCATGCTCGTGTTCCGGGCGACCGGCGACACGCCGAAGGCCGTACCGCTTTCCCTGGTGGCGCGCCTGGAAGAGATCGACCTCGCCAAGGTCGAGCGGTCCAACAGCCAGCATGTGGTCCAGTACCGTGGCCAACTCATGCCGCTCGTGCAAATGGGCGAGGGGGTCGAGCTGGCCAAGGAGGGCCGTCAGCCGGTCTTGGTTTTCGCCGACGGCGGGCGGTCCATGGGTCTCGTGGTCCGGGAAATCGTCGACATCGTCGAGGACCGGATGGACGTCGAGCTGGCGAGCCACCGGACCGGATACCTGGGCAGCGCGATCGTCGGCGGACAAGCGACCGACATCATCGACGCCGGCTATTACCTGACCAAGGCGTTCCAGGACTGGTTCGGCGGCGACCGCACGCAGCAGCCCGATGGGCACACGGACGGACGCCGGATCCTGCTGATCGACGACAGCCCGTTCTTCCGGAACCTCTTGGCGCCGCTCCTCACCGTGGCCGGCTATGAGGTGACCGCCGTGGAGAGCGCCGACCAGGCCCTGGAGCTCTGCGAGGCGGGGATGGACTACGACGTGATTGTTTCGGACATCGAGATGCCCGACATGGACGGCTTCGATTTCGCCCAGGAGATCAAGGCCAACTCCCGCTGGAGCCAGACGCCGCTCTTGGCCCTGTCGTCCCACACCAGCCCGCAGGATCTGGCGCGCGGCCGTTCGGCCGGCTTCGACGACTATGTCGCCAAGGCTGACAGGAACGCCCTGCTCGACGCGCTCCAAGAGACCCTTTCCCAAATGCGAGGTGCCGCATGAACGCGTCGACCGAGATTTCCGGGCAGGCCAGTGGCGTCGACGGCTATGCGGAGACACAGGACTTCGTGACCTTCGTGATCGCCAATCAGCTGTTCGGCATTTCGGTGTTGCAGGTGCAGGACGTCCTCGCCGCCCACCGGATTACCCGCATCCCCTTGGCACCCCCGGAGATCGCCGGTTCGCTCAATCTGCGCGGACGGGTCGTGACGGTGATCGACGTGAGGCGACGCCTCGGTCTGAACCGGCGCGAGGCCGGGAGCAGTGTGATGAGCATCGTCGTGGAGCACGGTCAGGATCTCTACAGTCTCATGGTCGACTCGGTGGGCGAGGTGCTGGCGTTGGCGACATCGGATTTCGATAGCAATCCGCCAACCTTGGATCCGCAGTTCCGCGAATACTCTGCTGGTATCTACCGCTTGGACAGCAAGCTGCTGGTCGTTCTCGATGTCGACAGATTGCTGGATTACGGCCGTTCGGCCGTGGCTTGAGGTGTTTCTTGTCATGAACCCGACTCGGCCGTCGGCCGAAACGTTGAGCACGGATGGATCTGAGGTGCCCCGATGAAGTCCTGTCTGGTCGTTGACGACTCGAAAGTCGTTCGGATGGTTGCGCGGAAGATCTTGGAAGGTCTCGACTTCCAGATCGAAGAGGCCGAAGACGGCCAGAAGGCCTTGGAAGCCTGCCAACAAAGCATGCCGGACGCGGTTCTGCTCGATTGGAACATGCCTGTGAAGAACGGCATCGAGTTCTTGAAGGACCTGCGCGTGATGGCCGGCGGCGATAAACCCATCGTCGTGTTCTGCACGACCGAGAACGACATGGCGCACATCCAGGAAGCGATCGGCGCCGGCGCCAACGAATACATCATGAAGCCGTTCGATAGCGAAATCATACAGTCCAAGTTCTCGCAGGTCGGCCTGATTTGACCTCCGTCTCTCGTTGGGGGAAAGGAACCTAGATGGCGCCAGGAGCACCATACAGGGTGATGGTCGTGGACGACTCGGCGGTCATCCGTGGACTGTTGACGCGCTTGTTGGAGTCCGATCCGTCGATCGCCGTGGCCGCGTCGGCTCCCAACGGCGAGATCGCCCTCAAGACCCTGGCCCGCGAGGACTTCGACGTCGTCATCCTCGACATAGAGATGCCGGTCCTGGACGGCATGACGGCCTTGCCCCGGATGATCGAGCTCAAGCCGGACACCCGGGTCATCATGGCCTCGACGTTGACCCGCAAGAACGCCGAGATCAGCCTGCGGGCCCTGGCGGCCGGCGCGGCCGACTATGTCACGAAGCCCAGCTCGACGGGGGAGCTCAATTCGACCGGCGATTTCAAGCGCGAGCTCACCGAGAAGATCAAGGCGCTTTGCTCGGCCAAGCGCCAAGGGACCGCCGGCGGCTCCGGACGGGCGCCCGCCGCCGGCTTGGCCAGGGTCTCGACGGCCCCTGTGCGCGGCGCCGCGGCCCGGGAGATAAAGCTTCGTCCGGCGCCGATCTTGCCGCCTCACGCAATCGCCATTGCCAGTTCCACCGGCGGCCCTCCGGCCTTGCTGGAGCTCTTCGGCGGTCTGCCCGACGGCATCAAGCAGCCGATCCTGATCACTCAACACATGCCGGCCACGTTCACCACGTTGCTCGCCGAACACATCGGCCGGGTCTCGAAGATGCCGTGCCGGGAGGGCCGGAACGGCGAACCGGTGACCGGCGGTACGGTCTATGTGGCGCCTGGTGGTTATCACATGGAGATCGTGCGCGACGCCGACCGGAACGTGATACGCCTGACCGAGGATCCGCCGGAAAACTACTGCCGACCGTCCGCCGACCCGATGTTCCGGAGCCTCTCCAAGATTTTTGGCCCCAGATTGCTGGCGGTCGTGCTCACGGGGATGGGAACCGACGGCCGGCGCGGCGCCGAAACGATCATCGAGGCGGGCGGCACCGTGATCGCGCAAGACGAAGAGACCAGCGTCGTCTGGGGCATGCCGGGCGCCGTCGCAACGGCGGGACTCTGCTCCGCCGTGCTGCCGCTCGGCGAAGTCACGCCCTACGTTCGCAAGCTGGCGATGAGGTCGGCGGCATGAATGTGAACGACTTCGAGATGATCGCCCGCTTGCTCAAGGAACGCTCCGGCCTCCTGCTCGGCCAGGACAAGGCCTATCTGCTGGAAAGCCGGCTCAATCCCGTCGCCCGGCAGTACAATTTCAAGGGCTTCGACGAACTCGCGCAGGCCATTCGCCTCGGCAAGGACGAGAAGCTCCTGGAAGACGTCACCGAGGCCATGACGACCAACGAGTCGTTCTTCTTTCGCGACAGCAAACCATTCGACCAGTTCCGCGACATGGTTCTCCCGCACTTGCTGGAACACCGCGTGAGTCGAAAATCGATCAAGGTGTGGTGCGCCGCCTGCTCGAGCGGCCAGGAACCCTACTCGTTGGCCATGATCCTCAAGGAGAACGAGGCCCGGCTGGCCGGCTGGAAAATAGAGATCTTCGCTACCGATATCTCGCGGGAGATGCTGGTCAAGGGCAAGGAGGGCAGATATTCGCAGTTCGAGGTCCAGCGCGGGCTGCCGATCAATTTGATGGTCAAGTATTTCAAGCAGGATGGCGACCGCTGGCAAATCGACGATGCGATCCGAAGGATGGTGACGTTCAAGCCCTTCAACCTGCTGGACGACCCTTCGACGATCGGCCAGTGCGACGTCGTATTTTGCCGCAACGTGTTGATTTATCTAGATCAAGTTATGAAGTCCAAGGTTCTGGCGCGAATTGCCAAGATCATGCCGCCGGACGGATTCCTCTATCTCGGCGGTGCCGAGACCGTCTTGGGCATCTCCGACGACTTCAAGCTTATCCCCGGGCACCGCGGCGTTTACGGCCTGGCCGGGGATGTGGGTCATCCCATGGCAACGGCGGTCGGCTAGGCATCATACCCGCGGTCATTTGAGTCTGGCTCGAATTAGGGGATTGCCGGCTCGCGGCGGTTTGGGAATCTCTGTCGTTATGGATTGAACAGCGATTGAGGCGGTCACGATGCCGACAGCGATTCCGCTTCGAGAGGACTACAGCGTGGCACAGCTTCGGGCCCTGGCGAGCAGGAGCCTGCCGGTGCCAGCGGCAGTAGGAAGATCATCATGAGATCCCACCTGACAAACGCCGCCAGACTGTCCGGAGATTGGGGCCGCCTCTCCTGCCAGGCCTGAAACAATCTCATCGATCAGCCCGAGCGCATCCAACCCATCGCAACCCGAAAATGGGCGACTATCGGTCAGTCTTAATGACCGTTGTTATCATCTCCTCGGCGGCCTCGAGCAGG